>Ga0187893_10001236_pt1 | contig 62945 bp, 48 predicted proteins | sample MA1701074metaG_FD_139574 | JGI IMG/M metagenome (GOLD analysis project Ga0187893, IMG submission 139574) | White microbial mat communities from a basaltic lava cave in the Kipuka Kanohina Cave System on the Island of Hawaii, USA - MA170107-4 metaG ... | reverse complement strand
TCCAGGTGCCGGCGACGCCCTGCACGTCGGCCTGCCCGCCGAGTTTTCCTTCGGAGCCGACCTCGCGGGCCACGCGGGTGACTTCAGACGCGAACGAGCCGAGCTGATCGACCATGGTGTTGATGGTGTTTTTGAGTTCGAGGATCTCACCCTTCACGTCTACGGTAATCTTCTTGGAGAGGTCGCCCTTGGCGACGGCGGTGGTCACTTCGGCGATGTTACGGACCTGGGAGGTCAAGTTGCCGGCCATGAAGTTCACCGAGTCGGTGAGGTCCTTCCAGGTGCCGGCGACGCCTTGCACCTCCGCCTGTCCGCCGAGCATGCCCTCGGTGCCGACCTCGCGAGCCACGCGGGTGACCTCGGAGGCGAAGGAGCCGAGCTGATCGACCATGGTGTTGATGGTGTTCTTCAGTTCGAGGATTTCGCCCTTTACGTCGACGGTGATCTTGCGGGAGAGGTCTCCGGCGGCGACGGCCTTGGTCACGTCGGCGATGTTTCGGACCTGACCTGTAAGGTTGCCGGCCATGGAGTTCACCGAGTCGGTGAGGTCCTTCCAGGTTCCGGAAACGCCCTCGACCCAAGCCTGCCCGCCGAGCTTTCCTTCGGTGCCGACCTCGCGGGCCACACGAGTCACCTCCGAGGCGAAGGAGCGGAGCTGATCGACCATGGTGTTGACGGTCTTCTTGAGCTCGAGGAACTCGCCTTTGACGTCGACGGTGATCTTCTTGGAGAGGTCGCCCTTGGCGACGGCGGTAGTGACGTCGGCGATGTTTCGCACCTGGTCGGTGAGGTTGGCGGCCATGGAGTTGACGGAGTCGGTGAGGTCCTTCCAGGTGCCGGCCACGCCCTTGACCTTGGCGAGACCGCCGAGCTTCCCTTCGGTGCCGACTTCGCGGGCCACGCGGGTGACCTCCGAGGAGAATGAGCCGAGCTGCGTGACCATTCGGTTGATGGTCTTGGCGGTGCGGAGGAACTCGCCCTTGAGCTGGCGGCCCTCGATCTCCAAGGCCATGCTTTGGTTGAGGTCGCCCTGGGCCACGGCGCCGATCACGCGGGCGGTTTCGGTGGTGGGTTGAACTAGGTCGTCGATCAGGTCATTGACCGCTTCGAGCTTGTTCCGCCAGAAGCCGCGGTGGTCGCCGGTGGCGGCGCGCTGATTGAGGCGTCCTTCCTTGCCGACCGCTTGCCGAAGGCGCTGGAACTCCTCGGTCATGCGCTCGTTCTGGCGGGCGATGTCGTTGTAGATGTCGGCGATTTTTCCGGCGATGCCGGTCCATTCCGCCGGCAGCCGTATCGCCGAGTTGCCTTGGCGCAGGGCGATGAGCGCTTCGAGCAGGGCCATGTCGGCGCCGCTCTTGCCGTTTCCTTCGGCGCGAAGCTCGACCGTGTCGTCGAGGACTTGCATGGGGACTCTCCCGTCGTGGATCATGATTGCATGCCGCCCGGCCGTCGAGCGATCACTCGCCCCTGGACCAGCGCCGAGCGGCAACGATCTCCTAAGTGACTACCATCCGGCAGCGTCGGGTGGTTGCACCCTCATGCGTATCGTACATTCCGCAGCCGTCTTGCTGCCATGCTCAGAACAATGGACAGCATACCCCGCGGACTCGCAGTTCGGTAAGGATTAAATGAAATGTAATTCATTTGTTATGCGGCGTTTATGCGGGAATAGTCGCGGAGCGGAAACGGGCGATGCCAGCGGGGGAAATCCTCAGCGCGGGCCGGAGATCGCGGCGATCAACGCGGCTGCGTCTGCGAAGTCGATCAGGTTGACCTGCTGGTTGTAAAAATCGACCGCCGCACAAGCTGGACTGGCTGGGGCTTCTCCGCTGAAGCACGCGAAAAGCACCGCTACGTCACGAAGGTCCACGTCGCCGTCCCCGTCGAAGTCGAGGTCGCAAATGTCGAGCGCCCGGTTGGCGTTCCGGTCGGTCGCCGGGTCGTCGGCGATCTCGCAGCCGTCGAGGATGGCGTTGCCGTCGCAGTCGCGCGGCCGGACGGAGAGGGCGACGTCGTCGAGGAACCATTCCTGGGAGAAGAACGGCGCCTTGCGGAAGCGGAAGCGGAATCGCGAGTGGAAGGCTTCGGGCGGCAGGTCCACGCGGAACAGAGTCAAGACATCACGACCCTCGAAGTCCTGATCGTAACCCGGGGGAATCTCCATCAGCGGATGCCAACCGCCCTCACCCCAGAACTCCACGTAGAGCCGTTCGTCATCCGAGTAGTAGGAGCGGTGGAGATAGAAGCGAAGCTCCGCAGCGGAGTCTCGCGACAGGTCGATGGGCCGCGACTCGACGAAATCGACGTCGTCCAACATGAGGAAGTAGGGCGGGTGCTCCCCAATGTGGAACCCGACGACCTCTGCGCGGTAGCTGATGGGCCACTTCTTGGCGTCCAACTCGTATTCGAGCGTGAAATGGTCTTCGAAGCGCGATAGACGGTCCTGTTCCATCATCGTGATCGACGAGTCGCCGAGGTCTTGATAGAAGAACCCCGAGAAGAACCCGCGGTTGGACACCAGGAGCTCTGGTGAACCGTCGTCGTCGATATCCATAGGCTCGATCCACACCGGCCCAGCACCGGCGGGTGATCGAACGGGCGTCGAAAACCCCCGCCAGCTTCCGTCGCTAGCGCGTCCCAGGTTGCCCAACAAGGCAATGGATTTCTCGACCGTTTCGGCGGCCGCGATGTCGGGCCATCCGTCGCGATTCAAATCGATGGTGGTGACAAACAGCGGCAACTGAGCGACGCCGTAACGCGTGGCCGGCGCGAATCCGCCCCAGCCGTCGGGTCCGTTCCCCAGGTTCAACATCGTGCCGACAGCATTGGCCCCGGCCATGGCGAACACGATGTCCGGGTCGCCATCGGCATCGAAGTCGGCCGCGGCAACGTCGAAAGTCTGGGCCTCGGCATCCAGTCCAATGGGAATTCGCATCTGCGGTTCGAATCCTAGCCATTGACCCAGCTGCGGCGCGCCGCGATTGATCAGGATGCAGAGATCGTCACTCTCTTGATGAACGGTGACGGCATCGAGATCGCCGTCGCCATCCAAGTCTGTCAGGGCCACGGCTCGCGGCGTCAGACCCACCATGCTGGCCGACACGAGCGAGAAGTTCGCCTGGCCGTCGTTCAGATAGACGCCGACGTTACCGGGAGTTTGCGCGTACCAGCGCCCGTAACCAAGAACGAGGTCAAGATCGCCGTCCCAGTCGATGTCGGTGAGCTTGGTGGCGTGTACGCGCAATCCGAGCTTATGCGTCGGATCGGGATCGATGTTGCGCACATCCACGTTAAATCGCGGCGGCGACCGGCGGAAGTCCACTCCTTGGTTCAGGACCACATAGGCGACGCCATCCTCGCTGTTGGGGAAGGCCATCGCGTAAACGATGTCGGTATCGCCGTCGCCATCCAGGTCGCCAGTATCGATATCATAATTGAACCCCGTGTCGTGGCCGGCCGCGTTGACGACGACCTGAGCGCGAGTGAACTGACCACCCCCGCGGTTCAAGTAAAGCGCACCCGGCCAGCCTTGCACGGCGAAGAGGTCGCGGTCAGTGTCGCCGTCGAAATCCGCCAGGGCAAGCGTGTGGTAGGCCGCGGGATCGGCATCGTCCAATGATGCGATCGTCGAGTAGGAGAGCGCATAAAGCCCGCACTCGTCGGGGACGCCGTCGAGGTTGCAGTCGGCGCTCGTTCCCGCTCTGATGTCGAGATAGTCGGCGATGCCATCGGTCTGGCAGTCCGCGGCGCAGCCGCTGGAGATAACGCCGGTCGTGGATGCGGAGAGGGGCGCAAGCCCGCACGGACAAGTATCGGGAATGCCGTTGTTGTCGCAATCGTCGGATTCGCCCAGGGAGACTTCGCAGGCGTCGGGCGCGGCATCTTCGTCGCAGTCCGGCCCGCGCCACTCGATCAGATAGGCATCGCCGCAGCAGAGCGGGTAGTCATCACTCGAATTGGCACCGATAGCGATTACGTGATCGTCCGAGGCCACGGACATGCCGAAGCCGATCGGCTCGCGGGTGGGGTCCCTGTTGCACACCGACCCGAGTTGCGTCCAGACGTTTCCGGTGTAGGTGTATACGAAAGCGCGCCCGCGACCGAAGCAGCCGGGAAGGAAGTCAGCACCTGGCGCGCCGACCACGATCCGGTTTCCTAGGACGGACACAGCCGTCCCGAACTCCCAGATTTCGTTGGGCAGTGGATTGGGCAAGACCTGCTCCAAATTCCACGTCCCCGCGCCGCGTCGAAACACGGACACCGCGCCGTTGTTTGCCGAGGGCGCTCCGATCACGGCCACATCGCCATCCAGGCTAAAGGCCCGCTCTCCCGCCTGGGGGACGGCTAGGTCAGCTTCGTGCATCCACTGCTTTCCGTCGTAGCGAAAGACAACGGCCCCGTCGCCTTCGCTTCCGATCATGGCGACGGTGTTGGACAGAGCGATAGCGTTGACATTGGAGACCGGTAGCCGGAGTTTTTCGGTCCAACCTGACTGCTCGTGCTCGAAAACGTACACATCGTCGCTGCTGGTTTGGCTGCCGACGAGGATTCGCGCGCCGTCCGTAGCTACGGCGACGCCGAACTCGAACGACTCCCGGGCGTTCGAGGGGACGAGTTTTTGCTCGAAGACCCATCGATGACCGTCGTGCCGGTAGACGTAGCCGGCCCCACAACCGAAGTTTTCGTCACACGGCACACCCGGTGCGCCGATCACGGCGAGATTCGCCGACAGGGCTACGGAGATCCCGTACCGCGGGTCGCCTCGGAGTTCCGGCGGCGGAACGAACTTGGTCTGCCGTGCCCAGCCGTTCGATCCGCGGCGGAAGATGAACGCCCCACCGATGCCGCCCTGGGAGAAGGGCGCCCCGACCAGGATTCGGTCGCCATCGACCGCAAGAGCCACGCCGTAGCCGCTCCAGTTTGGCGGCCCCCAGGGAACGAGCCGAAGCAAGCCGCAATGGTCGGCGGGGCCGCACTCGTCTGGTCGGCCGTCGGCGTTGCAGTCACGGCTTGTGCCAAGGGCAATGTCCAGGTCGTCGATGACGCCGTTGGGCTGGCAGTCCGGCTCGCATTCGTTAGGAATCCCGTCGCTGTCGCTATCGAGCATCACGCCCCCGGTGAGGTCGCACTCGTCGGGAAACCCGTTGGCGTTGCAATCGATGCTGCTGCCGTCGGCGATGTCGCAGGCGTCGATCTCACCGTCCAGGTTGCAATCTGGGTAAGCCCCTTCCGCCAACTCGCAATTGTCGGGGGCATGGTTTGCGTTGCAGTCCTGGGCAAGCTCGTACGCAATCTCACACTGATCCAACCAGCCGTCGCCGTCGCAGTCAGCGGCGCCGATGACAATGTCGCACTCGTCGGGCCAGTCGTTCTCGTTACAGTCGACCTCCTTTGCATTGTCAATCCCGTCACAGTCGCAGTCGTAGTTGTCTTGGTGGATCTCGCACGGGTCGGGCGTGCCGTCGAAGTCGCAGTCGGGTAGCAACGCGCCGGCGATGTCGCAGTCGTCGGGAACACCGTTGCGGTTGCAGTCGGGGGTCGTGCCGTCGGCCAGCGTACACTCGTCGGGCACGTCGTCATGATTACAATCGACCGAGGTCGCATCGCGCAAGTCGCACAGGTCGGGTACGGCATTGTTGTTGCAATCATCGATAATGCCGTCGCAGTCGTCCGGGATGGCATTGTCATCGCAATCGAAGCTCGTGCCCTCGGCGATATCACACTCATCGAGCACATGGTTGAGGTTGCAGTCGGACGCAGTTCGGCGGCCCAGCTCGCAGCCATCGGCGAGCTCGTTCTTGTTGCAATCATCCGGCACCCAGATGGGCTCGGTAAAGCACGGTGAGCGGATTTGGAGCTGGTGCAAGCCGCGGTCCGCCGGGGTCTTGGACGCCACCACGATATAGTACGGTTGCCCCGGCGTCAGGCCCGTGACACAGATTTGGCCATGGCGGCCTTCACCGCACTCGTCAACGTCGTCACTGCACGCGAGCGGAACAAGTGACGCGCAGGCCGTTTCGTCCGAAGTCGGGTCGCCGACCGAGAACACGTTGATCAGCGAATCGCCTGTCGGATCGCTTTCGCAAGTCGAAACCCGGGCCGAACTATCTGTGGCGATCAACTTCAACCACGTCGTCCCAAATCCGGCATTGCCTGAACCGTTCCCCGAGCAGCAGAACAGTGGAGCTTTCGGGTCCTGCCGGGCAAGCCGATTGGAAAAGAAAGTGACGCTATCCGCTTCGACCTCCAGCGGCCCTGTGTACCACGGCCCGGTACAGCTGTAGTGCTCAGGTTCTTCGCACTGAATGCTTGCGGCCTCGACGCAGTTTCGATCCCATTCAACTTGGCAGCAGTAGGCGTCCGTCCGGCAAATGGAATCGCAGCAAGCCACCCACCCACAACCCGGCTCCTGGTGCGCGAACATACAGTCGCCTTCGTGGGCCAAGCACGCGTTGATGGGACAGTGCTGGCCGGAATCGCCGCAGTAGTAGTCGCGTTGCCACTGCCGAAGAGCTGTAGTGGGCTCGACGGCGTAGCACGCATTCACAGTCAGATTCTGACACACGTCGTCGGGACGGCAGCACGCCGCCGCGCCGCAAGCGAAGGGGAACGGATCGGGATCGCACGCAGCGCCCGCGATCCAACCAGGCGTCTCTTGTGACGTCCACTGCGGATAGCGCCACGGGCAGTTCATCTGTGGCGCTTCGCGGCATGCTAGCTCACAGGTTCCGGGCGCTGTGCAGGGCGGGTAATAGTAGAACTGGTAGGGCGCATAGGGTTCCAGCCTGCAATAGGGGGGTAAATCGCCGTCATCTGGACAACACAAACGCCCGTCATCCGGCCCGCCGACGCATCGTGGGAAGATCATGTCGCAGCAAGCCCCGATCGGCGGCTGTCCGGCGCAGGTGATCATCAAGTTGACTCCGCCGTGGACGCCTATCGGAAGAATGCTCCCTTGGCCCGGATCATGGATCACGCACTGCGTCGGGTTGGGAACGCCGTAGTGGGCAGCAGTCTCCCCGATGCAGGCTTGTGTCCCGCTGGTGATGATTCCGGCCGTGGAATTTTGGACTCTGGCGCCGAGCCACAGACTCTCGGGTAAGGAGATCGGCGGGTTGAACTCATAACGGAACAGCCTGGGGCTTGACCCCGACGTAATGTGTCCAATCTTTTGCGTCCCCGGGATGACATCGCCCTCGCAGTTGGTGCGCATTTCGAATTCGTAAGAACCGACGCCCCGGACGACGACCTCGTAAGCGGTCATCTGACATTGGGGAGCGGCCAGCCTGATGTCATCGACTAGCCATGTGTTCGTGCCAGGATTGATGACCGGGCCGGATGGGACGTTGTTCTTGTAGCCCGCGAAGGATTCGGTGCAGGTCTTGTCGGCGATAAGCTGAAGATTGATGCTGGCATGCGGATGATCGGGAAAGCCGCCGAGAGCGCCGCGGCAAGGGAACCCCGGAAAATCAAACCCGTCGCACGAAGCCCCGGTTGAGGCCACGCCACCGACCAGAAGTCCGGCGTTGGGGCGGTTGAACCTCACCCCGAACCACACGTTATTACTGGGCAGCGCGATGCCTGCTCCGGGAAGGGTAAAGCTGACCGCTCGCGGCGCGTCGTCGGGAAACTCGGCATGGCCCGCCGTTCCAGCGATGAGCACGCTCGCCCCGGGCGGGTTGCTCGGGACTGCGCCCGGGCAGTTGGAATACAGGGCGAAATCCACTCTGTAGGGCCCCCCGACGCCGAGTGGATTCACTTTGCCCACGACAGGGAACTCGTATCGCTTCACTCGACAACCGCCGCCCGAGACGGTGGCGATGTCGTCCACGACAAAACTGGTGCCTGTGCTCGCGGGGATGTTGCCGTGGGTGTTGCCGTAGATGACCACTTCGCCGATTGCGATGGCATCCGGCACCGCGCCATCGGCTCGGACTTCGACGCGTTCGAACACCGTGCCGGGCGGAATTGCGAAAGCCTCAAGGGCGGGAGCATGGTCGATATGTCTAGGTCCGCGGGCCGGCGCCCGCGGCTCTGATTGCATTGCCGGCTCGGTACTGGTCGGAGGCGGCGTTTGCGGCTCGGTGGGACGTGCGGCGAAGGTGATCGCCCCAAGCAAAACAGCGGCCGACAACAACGCCCCGACGCGTCGCGACATGGCACGTTTTCCTGGTTGGACGCTTCGCCCCTTCCGAATAGCACGAAGGCGGGCAGAATCACCACCATTGTATTTTCCCGGTCGCTGAGATACAAGGTTTTTCTTGTGCAGCGCATTCCTGGCCCGCCATCGTTTTTGGGTTCGGATGGACGGAGGTGAGTGGATGAGTTCGGAAAAATCGTGGCGGTTTTCGACGCGGGCGATTCACGTGGGGCAGGAGCCGGACCCGCTCACCGGCGCGACCGTGCCGCCGATCCATGCCACGAGCACGTACACGCAGGTCTCGCCGGGCAAGCACAAGGGCTATGAATACTCGCGCAGCTCCAACCCCACGCGCGGGGCCTTGGAACGGGCGATGGCGTCGCTGGAGGGCGGAGCGGCATGTGCGTGCTTCGCCTCCGGATCGGCGGCCACGTCATGCGTGTTCGCGACGCTCTCGCCGGGTGACAAGGTCCTCGCTTACGCGGATGTGTATGGCGGCACGTTCCGGTTGCTCAAGCGCGTCTGGGAGGGCTTTGGGATCGTGCCGGTCTTTACCGACGACCCGTCGCCGCAGACGTTCTCGAAGCTCGTCGACTCCAAGACCAAGCTGGTGTGGATCGAGTCGCCGACCAATCCGCTCTTGCGCTGCCTGGACGTGAAGGCCATCGCGGACATCGCTCATCGCGCGGGGGCGAGGTTCGCGGTGGACAACACCTTCGCCACGCCGGCCCTGCAACTGCCCATCGAGATGGGTGCGGACTACGTCATCCACAGCACGACGAAATACATCGGCGGACATTCCGACGTGATCGGCGGGGCGGTGATCGTCAAGGACGCAGGGCTCTTAGAGCGCATCGCCTTCCTGCAGAACGCCATGGGCGGCGTGCCCGGGCCGTTCGATTGCTTCCTCCAGCATCGTGGGATCAAGACGCTGGCGATCCGCATGGAGCGGCACAGCAGCAACGCGTTGGCCCTCGCCAAGCATCTTCAAGGCCACCCCAAGCTCGGCAAAGTGATCTACCCGTTCCTCGAAGACCACCTCGACCATGCGCTGGCGAAGAAGCAGATGTGCGGCGGGGGCGGGATCGTCACCATCGTCTTCAAGAATGAACGCGACGCGGCGTTGCGTTTTTGCGAAAACGTGAAAGTCTTTTCGTGCGCCGAGTCATTGGGGGGCGTGGAGTCCCTCGTCTGCCACCCGGCCATCATGACCCACGCCTCCATCCCCAAGGAAATCCGCGAGGCCCGCGGCGTCACCGACGGCCTGCTCCGTCTGTCCGTCGGCATCGAAGACCTCGCCGACATCATCGCCGACGTGGACCAGGCTATGGCCAAGGCGTAAGCTCCGTCATCCCTGGCCGGGGGATGTCGGACGCCTCGAGGAAGCTGCTGAAAGAAGCTGGCATGAAATCGTCCCTTCAAGAACGAGCTGAGGCAGCCGCAGGTCGATTTCGGACCGAAGCCCGACGCCCCATCGTAATCGAATTCGCTGGCGTTCCGAAGGCCGGTAAGACCAGTACGATCGCTCAGATTCAGACCTTCCTCAAGCGGTGCGGATTTCGCGTCAAGGTCGTCGTCGAACGGGCATCGGTCTGTCCAATCGTCGACAAGCGTCACGCGACTTTCAATGTGTGGACTGCCTGCACGACGTTGGCACAGATTCTGGAGAACACTCAGGAACCTCCCAGACCAGATGATCCGCACGTCCTAATACTCGATCGCGGCATCTTCGATGCGATCACTTGGTTCACATTGATGGATCGACTTTCCCGAATTCGAACCGAGGACAGGAAAGTCATTGAGAACTTCCTTCTGCTCCCCGAATGGAAGAAGCGGTTGACAGGCGTCATCGTCATGCTCGTTTCTCCAGAAGAGGCGATGAAAAGGGAACAAGGAGTCCTCCCCATTGAGGGAATCGGCTCGATCATGAACCGAGACGTCCTCGCGCGTGTGCGGGAAACAACTGAAAGATGTGTCAAGGACTTCGCTGGACAGTTCCGAATCGTAACCATCGATACGACACCCAGTCGCCAAAAGCAGCGATTTGAAAAGACCGTCACGGAGGCCGTTGACACCATTCTGGCCTGGATTGAAGAACATCTCCAGGAGGACATCTTATGCCTTCCCAAAGATGAGGTCGCCAAGCTGTTTGCCGGGCAGACCACGGTTACAGGGCAGAACGCAAGGGCTCTTTACAGCCGGTTCTTGGAACTCCAGCGCTTTGAGCCAAGGACCAACGCCGAGGAAGACCTGACTCTGGTCCAAGCCCTGCCCGTCGTCGTGGTGCGGAATCGCAGCGGCGATGTGTTGCGCCTGAAACGACGCGAGAAGCACCCGGATAATCCTCTCCATGAAAAAACAGTCATCTGGGCTGGCGGGCATGTCCGAAAGGAAGATGGCAGCAACGGCGATGCAATTCTCCAGTGTGCCCTTCGAGAACTCCGGGAGGAGCTACGTCTCAGCGTTGAGACGTCCGAGCTAGCGTTCATCGGCGCGGTATATGTTAACGCTGGCAAGAGAACCGGCCGACATGTCGCGCTCGTTTTTCAGTGGCAGGCTGAGTCCGATGATGTCGCCGTTACCTTGAGCACATCGGAATTCTTCGAACGACGAGGAACATCGCTCAGCGGCACGTTCGTACCGCTTCAAACATTGATTGCTGACGCCGGCAGCGCGGGCGTTGAAGAGCCTTGGTCGTCCGAAATTGTAGCACGCCTTCTCGGAGCGTCCCTAACTGACGGAGGCAGACTTTTCTAATTGGATTCTTACAGCCGTTAGACGATCGTGTAGCCCTCGGATTCGGTGAGTTGACGGAATAGCTCGCTGAGGCGCTTGGTCATCGGCCCGACCTTGCCGTCGCCGATGGTGCGACCATCGAGCCTTACGACGCTGGCCAGTTCGCCCATCGTTCCCGTGCAGAACATCTCATCCGCCCGATAGAACTCCGTGAGCGACAAGTCGCGCACTTCGTGCGGGATGCCAGTAACTTGGCACAACTCGAGTACCGTGGCGCGGGTGATGCCCTCCGGACAGGCGCGCGTCGTTGGGGTGCTTACGACGCCGCGCGAAACCAGGAAGACGTGCGTGGCGTTGGTCTCGGCCACAAAGCCCTGCACATCCAGCATGAGGGCGTCGTCGGCGCCGGCGTTATTGGCTTCGATCTTGGCAAGGATCGAAGAGAGCAGGTTCGCGTGATGAATCCTCGGATCGAGGCAATCCGGCGGCGACCGTCGGACGCTGCTGGTAATCAGCGTCAGGCCCGACTTGTCGTAGACGGGCGGTTTGTGCTCTGCGAGCACGATGAGCGTCGCGCCTGATTGGTTCAATCTTGGGTCCATGCCCGACGTGATCTTCACGCCGCGAGTCAGCGTCAAACGGATGTGTACGCCGTCGTGCATCTTGTTGGCGGTGAGCGTGCGTTGGATTTGCTCGATGATCTCGTCATGGGATGGGATTTGCGCAAAGGCTAAAGCGAGGGCGGAGCTTCGCAGTCGGTCGAGGTGCTCCACGAGCTTGAAGATGCGGCCCTTGTACAGCCGCAGCCCTTCCCAGACCGCGTCGCCGCCCTGCACGGCGGAGTCGAACGGACTCACTCCGGCTTGGTCGCGATGGACCAATTGGCCATTGATATTGACGATCAAGTCCTTGTTCTTCGAATCGAACTTCTGCTGCATGATCGCATACGCTACGCGCGGAGCCGGTCGGCGTACAGTTCCTCGTAGCATTTCGTGCACTCGTCGAGAAGCGGCATGAGTTCGGGCGGCACGGCTTCATGCTTGGGCTTGTAGGGCTGGAAGCCGGTGGATTTTTCGACGGCGTCGTACCAGTGCCTGGCCCAGATGCCGTCAGTTTCGCGGCGGCCGGGCGACCATTGGAGCATGCAATCGTTGAACTCCACGCCGACGGCCTCGCATAATCGCTCCAGCATCCCGCGGGGATTCTCCAGGACTTCGCGGGCGTCGACGATCGGCGGGGTGCGGCCAGTCCGGCGGCGGACGTACTCCACGAGTTCGACCTGCTGCGGCAGGCCGGTGTCCTCTAAGCGCGGGCAAGGGACGTTCTTCATCAGCGAGGTCAGCATCTCCCGCGGGTCACGAATCAGGAAACAGTGCGTGAGGGCATCGAGCCAGCTTCGCTCGATCTCCGGCAGGAGGTGGTGCGACATGTGCTTTTGGTAGAAGACCGGCTTGCCCTCGGGAATCGGACCGGTGAGCCATGCCACCACCTTCCGCCAGTCGGTTTCGTGATGGGCCATCACCTCTTCGCGACCGGGATGGTGGATGCCGGTGACTTTCAGGTAATGGGCATAGAGCGGCTCGTCGCAGACGAAGGTGTCCGGACGGTTGCCCCAGGCCCGCATCATGGCCGTGGAGATGTTCCGAGGTCCCGACCAAATGGCCAGTCGCAGAGGCATTGACGATTTTTTACTCGATGGCGTGTCCAACGCGAAGGGCCGCAGTAGAATTCCGGTTTCATGGACCCGAGATAGGAGAACCAACATGCTCGCTCGCCAAAAGGTGTTCACGCTACTGACTGGAATCTGCACCCTGGTTCTATGCAGCCTCCCGATTGCGCGGGCGGAACCCCGGACCGGTTCGACCGCAGCTCTGGAGTTCGCCGAGAAAGTCATCGCGGGCGGACCCAAGGACTTTATGGAGGTTCGGCACCTGACGCTTCGCGGCTCGAACTTCGAGATCGGCAGAAAGCTGGCGGAGATCGCCAAGGCTCCCTTTGTCCGTACGCACGTCAACCGAGTTGCATCGATTGGCCGAGCAGCAGATGGCGGCTGAACCCTCGGGCCAGACGCTCCAGCCGACGCGTTGATTCACGAGGCCTACCTCCGATTGTTCTGCGGCCAGGAAATAGAGTGCGAGAGCCGGCAACATTTCCTCGCGGTAGCGGCCAAAGTGATGCGACAGATTCGAGTTGAGCTACTTCCACCGCGACGGCGAGGAAGCGACGATCCGGTTGAGCGAAAAAGGTGGTCGGCACCGGACCATCGGGCTGCACTTCGCGGCCGCCGAAGCGATCGCCCAGCGCGTCGCACGATGTCCCGATATAGCGGGATCGGCGCCGACGCGGCTTCACCGAATAGTAACGGCCATCTTATTGCCCTTCGCAGTCCTCGTAGCCCAATTCCTGCGGGCCGGGCGATGAGCGAAACTCGCCGTGGATGTTCATCGTCAGGCGAAGGCGATCGCCCTCGCGGATATCCGACGGCTCGGCGAGTTCCGGGGCACCGCAGGCAAATGCCGCAAAATCGTTGACCACTCCTTCGAGCGATCCTCGGGCCTGATATTCCGTGGTACCCCCGGATTCCGCCGACCACACATTGTTCCGGAAGGCGCACCCGCAGCGTTGCGGCTCCGTAGTGTACGAAACGCAAATGTAGTCGCCTTGAGGATCACTCCCGGTGCCGCTTCGTCCGATCTGGACCTGTCCCTCTCCACACGGCCCCACGGGCAATTCGACGGCAGAGGAAAGCCCCGGAGGTAGGAATACTTCCGTCTGCGTTGGGTCGAGCGGATTCACCGTGCTTAGCTGCTGGCGTAGACACCCATCGCTGACAATAAAAGTCGCGGTGACGAATGTGTATTCCGCGCGCGAGAAGCACTTTCGGCCGTCGGTCTCTTGCAATTCGTAGGAAGCCAGGATCTGTCCGTTGTGGCCGACTTCGTAAAGATGCCTAACTCCCAAAACGGACGGGTCGCGCAGGTTCGGGCACATCACCAACCATCCGAGCACGCGGGCCAACCCCGAATCGTTGGGCGTGGCGGATCCTGTCACCGTGGTTACCACCTCCAGGAACCCGGGGCCAGGGACGGTGTTGACCGTACGAGCTCCGCATGAGTTGAGCTGCGTCCCGGCGGGTGGCTCAAAAGGGCCGGCGCCGTCCGTCGTGGCATTGCCGGATCCGTCACCAGTCGCGGGACCGGGTATTGCGACCGTCGGGCAACCGCAAAGTTGAAGGCACAATCCGCAATAGGCAACCCGGACCATGGCAGACCTTTTGTAACCCATTTCCGTCTCTCCAATCTGCGCATCATCGTTTCCGTTCAAAGCGGGCCGCCACCTCGCGCTCGCTAAGCATGGAGCGCGGCTCATTCGAATTCAGTTGTTTTCGATAGAGCATCAATTCCTCGTGCTCGACCGCCCGTTGAAGTTCGCCGAATCTAAACTTGAAGTTTCTGCGCGCCTCCAGCCCTGTAATGAGGTCGGTCGGCGGCGTCGGATCACCCTTGAGTGCCGAATGATCACCAGCCTCGTAGCGCTTAACGCGCTCAGCGCAGGCCTCGTCCTCTATTGCCCAGGGCCGATCGAATTTGTATTTCTCGGTGCAAAGGTCCAGGGGTTCAAGACCGGCCTTAGCCCGCTCGGTGTTTTTCCGCTCCACCTTACACAGGTGCTGTTGCTCGCGCTTTTTCATCTCAACATGGCCGCCGATTGCTGATCCTGCAGCGGTGGCGCCAACGATACCTATCACCATACAGCCGTGGTTGATCGCGACGCAGAGCACAACCAAGGTGATTTTCGCTATCAGTCTGCCTGATTCTTGTGCGCTGATCATCCGCGTTTCGCCCGCTGATCGCCGGAACTCCGTCGCCCGGGACGAATCCGGACGATTGCGAGGATACACATGGACGCGAAGATCATAGCAGCTGCCCCGGCGCCGCAGGCACCGCATGGCGATACTCCGCGGCCGGGCGCAATGTCGGCAGGAAGAACCGTTGTGCTGGCCTGCGCAGGGGTCGTCGCGGACGGGGCCGGCTCTTCGTTGCCGACGTTATCCCTTGCCTTGCTGACAAAGGCATACTTGTGACCGACCTGACCGGCAAAGCTGGCTGAAGTCTCGCGGGTCTGGTTCAGCCACACGGAGTAAGGTCCGTCGTCCTCGGCCACGTAGATCGTGAAATCCCGGATGCCGGAGCCGCCTTCGTCGTCTTGGCCGCTCCATGATACGGTGAAGGTCGTCCCGAACTGCATCGCGTCCAGGGGCTGGACGCTGCTGGTCGGCGCGCCGGCGTCGATCGTGTTCAGCCAGGGACCGAGACCATCCGGCGGATCCTTCGGCGCCTTGTTCCAAGGCCCGATACCGTCGAAATTGACCAGGGCTTGATTCGTGATTTGAGCGCCGGTCGGTAAGCCCGCTTTCGGCCGTACGGTGAATTCCACCCAGCCAATCTCATAACCGCTGTCGGTAATGGGCGGCAGGAACCCCGCAAGCGGATCCGCCGGCGGCTGCCGTGTGGCGGGATCGAGCGACCGGAATATCCAATTGATCTTGCCCGTATCGATGTCGAAGGTCCCCTCGACATTCACAATCAAGTTCATGTCGGGCCGCATGTCCACATTGACGCTGAAATACTGTCCACCTTCCAACTCGATCTTCCAGCGGAGGAAGCCGATCTCGTCGAAGGTAAATGTTGTCCAATCGAGGTCCTCGTCGAGCTGATCCTCGACAAAGACCTCCTGCGCCGGCGCCGTGGCATCTTCCTTGTTCCAGAACTCGACGCGATAGGGCAATTGCCGTTTCACATCCACAAACCGAAATGTGCCCAGGCTAACATTGCCCGAATCCGACCAACTGTACCCGGTAGCCCCGAACTTATCCTCCGGGGTAACAGAACTGACAGGGGTAAACTCCAGCGTTTTATCTAGTTGCCGAATTGCATCCATATGCATTCTGTGCACAAACGATGCGAGCAACCCGGTTTGGATGCCAAGCCATCTCCCGAGGGCACCGCCGGCAAGCGCGCAAAGTCTGCAACCGATTACTTCGCCTCCAACGCAAAGTAGGCAGCCTATGACGGCGCCCGCAATCCCCCCAATCTGGCCTCCTCGCATCGTTGCCTGGGGTACTCCGGTGTCCCAGATTCTCACAAGTTCTGTCTTGAGTGATCCCTCAACGAAACCGAGCGCACCATTCTCCTGTCTCTCAAACATCGCCGAGGGAATTCTCGCGATTTCATCATCGAACAATCCATGAATCGCCTCGAAGACCGGCGATGTTTCGATTTGGCTTATCTCGCCAGTTTCCGAGAACCGGGATCGTCTGATCTCCAGCAATTGGGCTGTAATTGTTTGGGGTTGTCCTACCCACTCTATGGGCGGCAATAGACTGAAGGAAAGGCTGTACTTCGTCTGCGCAGCGAGCTTGATTATCCAAAAAGGAATGGTGAGGACGCCATCAATTTCGGCTCCCATCGGGACGTCATTCCATGTCAAACCCACGGCGTCCAACCCTATATCGGGATAAAGCACTTCGAGCCTAGGCTTGCTAGCAATCGGGCACGCAATCAAGAGAATAAGGTCGTGTTGATCGACATTACTCCGATTCTCCACCACGGCATGGTAAGTCGCACGCCGGCCCGCGCGAACCTGCGTACGCCCGACAACATCTAAGAACACCGACGCGGCTTCTACGAAACCTTCGATCGCAAAAGCATTAGGCAGCTCAACCGTCCCGGCATTGCGGGAAACGACGACCAGACTCCACGCACCAGGCGTCGCGCCTAGCAGATTCAGCGTCGTCGTAAGCTCATGCTGTTCCTCCGTGCCGATGTTCCCGTTTCCATGAATGGGAGGCTCGCCCGCCCTCTGAAGCGAAATGTGCGCCATCGGGTCCAAGTTCCTCCCCGTCAGCTTAATTGTCACGACTCCGTTGTTTGAACCGCCAGAAGGTAATAGCCCGGTGAGTATAGTATCTGACGAGGGTACAGTTACGATAGGGTTTACATCGGCTCGAATCTGAAATTCGCGCAGTTGTTCTTGAGCAGGTTGGTTGTTTACTGCCCATATGATCGCGGAGTCGGTGAAGTCGACGTAGTACGTTCCCGGGACGGGGTTCGGGATGGAAAGTGAAACCGCTTCGCCAGCGGCGGTCCAGCTTGGGCCGCGGCGGAGGATGCCCTGGTACACGTCGAGCGGGCTCCAGATTCCGAGTGTTTCGACTTTGAAGAAGAGCGCTTCGACCCCTGACGGAACCTGGAGTTGGTACCACGTGCTCCCCCAGCTTCGCAGAATCGTTCCGGTCGCCCATTCGCCGAGCGTCAGTTCGCGCAGCGAAGTTAGGGCCGCCATTCTCCCAGCGCCGGGCGTTTCCGACGTGACCTCGATTGTGTATCGGCCCGGTGTTGGGTTTGGAATGTGGATCGCAAAATCACGGTAGCCCGTGTCGGAGCCGACTACCTGGCCCTCGTGCAGGAGCGTCATCGAACCGCGCCAACCGTATTGGCCGTAGCCGCGCGGTTGCCAGCCCTCACCGGTGGTCGTTGTTTTCTTGAGAAGCGCGAACAGGTTCGGTGTGCCTTCCGGGACGTTCAAGTTCCATAGCCAAGTGACATCACCGACGTCGAACTCAGTCGGGGTGTCAAGGAGCAACTCGCGAGCGTACCGATACGAGACCGTGGCCGAGCTTGTCGCGCCGCCCATATTGGCGGTCACCGAGACGGTTCGCTCTTCACCGGTGCCGAGGTTGTTCGGAGCGGTGTAGCGGATACGGTATTGGCCGCGAATCGCCTCGCCGATGCGGGCGTAGAGCGCCGTAAGCTCGTCGGCCGTTTCCTCATCGTAAAACTGCCCTCCGCTGCACTCCGCCAAGTCCTCCATCCGCAGCTTGTCCTCGGGTGCAAGACTGCCGAACGCGGCGATGGTATAAACTGGGACGCGAGCGGCTTGGGCACAGGCGCAGGCCTCGGCAAAGGTGTGCGAGGAGGCGTTGTCCCCGCCATCGGAGAGCACAATCACCGCGCTGATGCCACTTGGTGTTGTGAATTGGTCAATAGCGAAACAGACCGCGTCATACAAAGCGGTTCCGCCCGGGCATGAGGTCTTGATGCCATCGATTGCTTCTTTAAGCTCCGTTTTGTCACTCGTTGGCTCGCCGTCAAGGCTTGGTGTGTCGGCGAACGAAACCACGGCGGCGCGATCATCGGACTGCAAACTGTCGACAAAAGTTTTCGCGGCATCTTTCGAGGCATCAATGCGCCGCGGCTCAGCGGGACAGTTATTCTCCACGGGGCACGTGGGAACAATCATCTCCGGTACGCAGGCCGGATTCGTCGAGACATCCATGCTCCCACTCCGGTCCAGCACAAGCACAGCCTTGAGCGGAAGCGTCAACGACGGCTGGTCGACCGTTATCGACACGCCGGTCGGTACCGCCTCATTCTCGCCTTGCTCGGTGACCGCAAAACTGGAATCACCAAGCCCCGGGACCGGGCGACACTCGGCGTTACCGACTTGAACGGTGAGCTCAACGATTGGGTAATTTGCGACCTCGGCCTGGGTAATATGAACGTTCAACGGCTCCGCACAAGTGGACATAAACTGGCGCATAACCCCACCCTTTTCACCCTGATAGGGTACGTAAGGTCGCGCCTGGAATCCGGGTTCGCCGGGCACCGGCTGAGCCAAGAGCAATGCTTCGGAAGACAGACCCCAGCAAACCGCAGCGGTCAGCGCCGCTGCTCGTCTCACAGAGGCTGGAGTACATAACCTCATGCCGTGCCAACCGCGCTAGGCGCGAGCGAACCCGGACTGCCTTGACAACTTCCCATCCGACATTTCCCATTTGACTCGTTCCCGCGACACGCTCGCAGGCCAACCGGGCATTCTACTCGGAGCCACAAGCGAATGAAAAGCGCCTTTCCGCTCTGCTTGCCGGTTTTTTGGCGGCGTTCGACCGTCCGGTCCATCGGGTCGTTAAATAGGAGGGTCTCGGCGTGCGGCCCGAACCTTCGGACGACAAGCTCCGCACGCGGGCCCAGCGCGAGTATTTCCAACGCAACTACCCGATTCACTTCGAGCGCATGCGCGGAGCGGCGGCCGCGTTCGGCCTGGACATCAAGGATGACGCTCACAACGTATCGTCGCTGACCTACGGGCTTACGCTCCCGGGTTGTAGCGTGGTGTACTATCCGCCGGGGGTCACCGCCGACGGCGCAGCCGTGCTCAGCCGCAACTACGATTTCACCACCGGGACGATCATGGGACGAATTCCGGCACCCAAGGAAGCCCCATGCACGTCGCGACCGTACATTGTCGAAATGTATCCCGACCAGGGCTACGCCTCGCTGGCGGTCGTGGCCTACGACCTGCTCGGCTCGGTCCTCGACGGGATCAACTCCGAAGGGCTTACAGTGGCTCTGCTGGCGGATGATGAACTCCAGGACTTGGGGAAGGCCGATCCCGCTCGCGGAACGCAGGCGGGCCTGGAGGTCATCCAGGTCACACGTCTGCTGCTGGATACCTGTGCGAACGTCGATGAGGCCAAGGCGGCTCTGATGTCGTCTCGCTTGTACTACTCCATTATTCCCTGTCACTACATCGTGGCCGACCGGCACGGAAAGTCCTTCATCTGGGAGAACGCGCCGACGATGCACTACGGACACATCGTGGACGGCGGCGGCGCTCCGCTGATGACCACGAACTTCATGCACTATCTGCACCCCGAGGCCCGCGATCCGTCGAAAGCCAAAGAGCCGTTCAAGACGTGCAATCGCTATGAAGCGCTGAGGCAGCGGATCGCCTCGGCCTCGGGCAAGTTCACCGTTGACGGCGTCAAGGCCAACAACGCGGCGGTCATGATGGTGGGGCCAGCGCCGGCCGCGCCCCGCGCCGCGAATCGCACGCTTTGGCACAGCCTCTGTTTTCCCGAACAGCGCCGTATGGAAATCGACTTCTACCTGGGCGAAACGCCGGGCGCTTCCCCTAATGACGCGCCGATCATCCGCCGCTCGGGGTATCTGGGCTTCAAGCTGGAACCGCAAACGCAAGCCTCTCGCTAGTCCATCCTATCTCGTCTCGCGAGTAGTTCTTCGCGTTCGCGCCGGCTGAAGCCCGCGGCTCGGCCCGGCCTACCCCGCCACGCCGCCTGCGCCGCCAAGGGGGACCTGGCGACCGCGGCCGTCCTCACAGGTGCACTCCACTTGATCGCTGGTGAAATTCGGCTGGCCGCGGATCAACACGGACTTGCCCGTTTCACTCTCAATCTGGTGCAGGACGGGGCGCTTGGTGTTGAGCAGTTGGAAGGCGATGTCGCTGGACACGGTCACGGTCACTTTTTGCACTTGCTGATGGTGCGTGGCGAGCTGGATGATGCGCATCACGTCGAGGATGACCGATTCGGGCTGTTTGACGTGGCCTGTCCCCTTGCACTGCGGGCAGTCGGCATAGAGGCTGCGTTTGATCGACGGGCCTTGTCGCTGGCGGGTCATTTCGATGAGGCCGAAGGCGCTCATCTTGAGCGTGCGGGCGCGCTCTTTGTGCTTCTTGAGCGCGTCGCGCAGTGACGATTCGACTTTGCGTTTGTTGCGGTCCAGGCGCATGTCGATGAAGTCGCAGACGATCAGCCCGCCCAAGTCTCGCAGGCGAAGCTGACGGGCGATCTCCTCGGCGGCTTCGACGTTGATCTTGAGGGCCGTCTCCTCGGCGTTCTCAGGACTTCGGAAGCGCCCGCTGTTCACGTCGATGGCCACCAGCGCCTCGGTCGAGTCGATGACCAGCGAGCCGCCGGAGGGCAGGGGTACGTGCCGCGAGTTGATCCGTTCGATTTCCGCCTCGATGCCGGTGCGGTGGAACAGCGGCTCGCGCTCGGTGTACAGCTCGATCAAGGTCTTGGAGCGCGGCACGACGATCTGCAGGAACTCACGAATCCTCTTGGCCGCCGCAGTGTCGTCCACCACGAGCCGATTGAAATCTGGCGTGTAATGATCTCGCACCGTCCGGGTGACCAGATCGGATTCGCGATACAGCTCTGCGGGCGCGGGCATCGACTTGATCCGTTCCACGACCGTGCGCCACAGGCGCATGAGGTAGTTCAGGTCTCGCTGGAGCTCGCGTTTGGGGCGATCCAGTCCGGCGGTGCGGAGAATGAACCCCATGCCCGTGGGGAGCTTAAGCTCGTTGAGCGCGTCGCGCATTTTCCGGCGCGCGATCTCATCCTCGATCTTTCGCGAGACCCCGTGGCGGCTCATCCCGGGCATCATCACCAAGTACCGGCCTGGGATGGACAGATAGGATGAGAGCGTAGGCCCTTTCGTGCCCACGCCTTCCTTGGTGATCTGGACGATGACCTCCTGGCCGCGGCGAAAACACTTCTGAATCGGCGGTCGGTGATGGCGTGGGATCTTTCGCCCCACGTCCTCGGTCCCGCCGGAGTGATTTGGAAAGTACTGCGGCTGAACGTCGGAAATGTGCAGAAACCCGTGCTTGGGCAGGCCGAAGTCGATGAAGGCGGCCTGAATGCTGGGCTCGACGTTGGTCACCCGACCCTTGTAAATATTGCCGACGTGAGACTGGGTGGAGTCGCGCTCGATGAAAAGCTCTTCGAGCCGCCCGTCTTCGAGAATGGCGATGCGGACCTCGTGCCCGGCGGAGACATTGATGACCATCTCGCGCTTGCGGCGATGCTTCAAGTCCGCGGCTTGGAAGGTCACGTCGCCGATCTCTTCGGGCTGGAAGTCTTCGCCAACCTCAGCCTCGATATCGTCGGACTCTTTATCGCGGGGTTCGTCCAGCTCGGCCTCGACGAGATCGAGACGACGGTCTTGGGCAACTTCATACCCGTCGTCGTAGGATTCGGCCCGCTCGACCACGCTTGCGACCTCGGTCGGTGCGGTGGCCGAGGGAAGCTCGTTGGCGACGGGGGGCGCCGATTCGGCGCGATCCTGACCCCCGCGTCCGCGCCGGCCGCGCCGCCCCCGGCGCGATCGTCGGCGCGTCGCCTCACCGGCGCTCTCTGGCCTGGCCGCCCCCGCGCCCGGCGGTCCGAGGACCCGAGACGGCGATTCGACGACGGACGCCGGCTTGGGGAGTGACGATTCCGTTGTTTCGGCGGGAGGGGTGGGCGAGCCGCGCGGACGTCGGTTTCGCGATCGCGTGCCCTTGTTCCGCGGGCGCGTCGATGGACCCGCTCCTGGCACGGGCGAAGTTACGGCATTCGCCACATCATTGTGGGTCGCCGCGGAAAGCGCTGGCGCTCCGCCTTCGACGGGCATTGCCTGTGCGGGCCGGCGCCGGCGCCGCGCCCCGGGCCGGCTTCTTGCACGCCCGCTCGCGGCTTGAGAAGTCCCTACTACGTCTTGTGGTGTCATTTCATTCATTGCCATTGCACCGAGAGGCGACGGATGCGGTGGTTGATCGTTGACGCGTCGAATCCCAGAAGTCCGGCGACCTCGGCGGGCTTGGCCGATGCCTGGCCTTCGATCTTCAACGTAAACTCAACGCCCTCTTCCGTCGCACATAGGTCCATCAGAAAGGGTCGAATATCCACAGAGCGAGCCTTGCGAGTTTCATGATCCATGCGTTCGACGACCAGCGAGGCCGAAGCGCGCAGCGATTCGACGCGAGCTTGCACATCGGCCCCCGGCGCGCCCTCGGTCTCCAAGAAATACCGGGCGGATGCGGGTCGCAATCGTTCTTGCGGCGAGAGCGAGCGCACAGACAACATCTGAACTCCTTGGGGGGTGTGCTGCTGGAGCTGCCGGAGGGTCTCGTGGGGATCGATGGGGAGCTGCGTCTCCACCACGATCGTCTCAGCCTGCGAGCTGATTCCCACCGGGCGGGGAAGGGGAATCACGACCTTCGGATGGGGGTTGAACCCTTCCGAATATCGCACCGGCACGCTCGCTCGGGCCAAGGCTCGCCGAAACAGCCTCAACGTGTCGTGGTGCGAAATAAACCGCAGATCACCGTTGATAGCGTAGGCGAACAACCACCGATGCCGTCCACCGGTTTCGGGTGGGGCGCCCTCTCGAGTACCTTCCATTCAGCACGCAAACGAAGCCGCGAATATCGCGGCCTGTTGCACACCCCCGGTCCTGCCTTTCCACAAGATGTTCAATCGCGAGGACGGTAGCGAACTCGCCCTCTAAATCGGATCCTCGGGCAGGACCTTCCTCGTTTCGTCGCGCAGGTAATTCGTTACCTGCCGGTCAGTTTCAAAACTCAAGGCGCGGCGGGCGACGCGCTTCGCCTGCGCCACGGTCACCAAGCGGATCAGCTTCTTGACCTCCGGAATATTCGCGGGAGCCATGGACATCGATCGCAGCCCGAGCCCTACCAGAAACAGGGTATACAGCGGCTGCCCGGCCATCTCCCCGCATAGGGTACAGTCGATCTCGCACCGTGTACATGCCTGGATCACGTCGCGCAGGGCCCTGAGGACGGCCGGATGCGACGGTTCGTAGAACTGGGCAACCCGCTCGTTACCCCGGTCCACGGCGAGAAGGTACTGGATCAAATCGTTGGTTCCGATGCTCAAGAAGCCCACTTCCCTGCAGAATTCGTTGACCTGGATGGCCGCCGCAGGCGTCTCCAGCATCATCCCGATGGGGATGTCCTTGCGGACGTGGATTCCAGCCTCTTCCAGGTCCTCGATAGCGTCGTGGACGGCCATCTTGGCTTGGCGAAACTCCATAAGGCTGTTGACCAGCGGGAACATCATCCGGATGTTGCCATGCGACGCCGCCCGCAGGATGGCCCGAAGCTGAACCTTGAACATGTCCAGGTTTTGGAGGCTGTAGCGAATCGAGCGCAGGCCCAACATGGGGTTGCGCTCTTGTTCGTAGCTTCGCTGCTGGGTGTATTTGTCGGCCCCCAGATCGAAGGTGCGGATGGTGACCGGCCTACCGGCTGCGCCGCGGATCGCTTCGACGTAAGCCTCGTACTGCTCCTCCTCCGATGGCGCTCCCTCGGGTCGAAGGAACAGGAACTCGGTGCGGTATAGGCCGACACCGTCCGAGCCCTTGGCCATGCCGATGGCGGCCTCCCTTGAGAACTCAATGTTGCTCATTAGGAGGACGCGGTGGCCGTCGCGTGTGACCGCCGGGAGATCGCGGAACCCGCCGAGTTCATCGGTGAGACGATGAAAGGCCTCCTCGCGGCCGCGATACTCCGCCAGCGTTGTCTCATTGGGATTGACGATGACCAGTTGGTTGGCGCCGTCGATGATGAGCAAGTCGCCGCCGCTGAGCCGCGTGGAAACATCGTTGAGCCCGATCACTCCTGGACGCCCCCACGATCGAAGAAGGATCGCGGTGTGCGAAGTCGCGGCCCCGGCGTCCAAGGCGACGCCCACGACCTTCGTCGTCGAAAGCCGCGCAGTTTGCGTGGGAGTCAAGTCGTGGGCCACGAGAATGACCGGCTCGGTCAGGTGACTGATATCCTCCCGGGTCTCGCCGAGGATGTTCCGCAGCAATCTGCGTTCGATGTCCTGCACGTCACGCCCACGCTCCACCAGCAGCGGATCACTCATTTCCACGAAGCGCCGGTGGTAGTTTCGCATGACCGTGCTGCTGGCGTAGGCAGCGGAAACCTGCTCTTTTTGGATCAGCTGCTCGATGCTCTTGCGCAGTCGTTCGTCCTTCAAAACGGCGATGTGCCATTCGAAAACATTGGCGGCGTCGTGGCCGAGGCTGGCGCCCACGGACTGGGCTTGTTGATGAAGCTCATCGATCGATTTGTCGAACGCGGCTTTGAGGAGGGACATTTCCCGCGGGACGTTCTTGGCGGTCACCGCGCGATAGGGAATGCGGTAGTCCTCGGCCTCGAGGACGACCGCGGGACCGATCGCCACCCCGGGGGCCACCGAAATGCCGCGAAGTATTTCCATGCTGCGCCCGTCGTGCCGCGTGCGAAACGGTCCCCAGAGCCTAGGTCGCGATGGGCCGACGTGTTCCGCGCACGCGCACCCATCACGGCTCGCCTTCTCAGCGCCGCGCCGCGCCGCCGAGCCCTCTCCACGACCTCTCTCCCCTCGACCACGATCATCCGGTTTTCGGATGGGAGTCCAAGTGGAACCCGCTCTCGACCAGCGCCGCCAGCGCCGCGACCGCTTCGTCCGCGTCGACGCCCGACGCCTCGATCCGCAGTACGCACCCTTTCGATGCTTCCAGGAGCATCATCTGCATGGCGCTCTTCCCGTCGACCTTTTCGCCGCGACGGGAGGTGTTCGCCACCGACACGCGGGATTGGAACTTGGACGCGACGTCGATAAACCGCATCACCGGCCGGGCATGAAGTCCCTCGGTATTGCCGACCGTGACATCGCGAGCTGCTTCAGCCAATGTCGAAACACTCCGCGCCAAGCGATGCTCACTCGCTTTGTGAGTCGTCCGCCTCCCGAATCAGTGCGACGATCGCGTCCAGCGAGTCCGCCTGCCGAAGGAACCGGCGGAAGCTATCCCGCTGTAAGTAGCGAAAGATCCGCTCCATGGCGGCCAAGTGGTCCTCCGGCGCCTTGGCCGGGCTGAGCAGAATGAACACCGTATACACCGGCGCGCGATCCAATGCCGCGAAATCCACGCCGTGACTCGATCGCCCGATGGTCGCGGTTATTCTCTTGATGGAGTCATGCTTCACGTGCGGCACCGCCACGCCCTTGCCAAAGCCGGTGCTGCCCTGGTTTTCTCGGGCGATGGCCGACCGGGCGACAGGTTCCACCGACTCTGCCGGCAACGCTCCGTGATCAGCCAACGACTGGATCAGCTCGCGGATGACCCCGTTGCGGTCCGTGGACTGCAACTCCGCAATGATGGAAGGCCCGTGAACCAGGTCGGATAGCCTCATACGCCGTTACGTGCCTGTGTCGAGCTGATGGTGACGCAGGGCATCGACCTTCGTCAGCCTTCCGCACTCGTGCCGTCGGCCGCCACTCCACCCTTGCGGTTGCGCCGCTTCTCCTTGTGTTTGGTTAGCTGGCGCTCCAGCTTGTCAAGGATGGTGTCGATCAGGGCGAACGTGTCCGGGCCGGTCCCGCGGGCGACGAAGGTCTGTTTGTGATCGGCACGAACGATCATCTCCGCCGAGAACTGCTCGGATTCATGGTCCAGGACGACCTCGATCTCGTGGATGCGGTCGTAATACTTGGTTAATCGCCCGGCTTTGCCCCGGATGTATTCCTCGACCTCGTTACCGACCTCGACATGCCGGCCCGTCACGGAAATCCGCACGCCATCCTCCTGCTTAAATCAGTAGCGCGGTCGTTGCTTCGGACGCGCGGGTCACCTGCATTATCCCGACCTTGCCTTCGGAGATACCTTATTGAATCGTGCCTGAAAGGTCAACCGTTGTCAGCCCATGCCCGCAGCGCTACCATGACGCTCATGAGCCTCGAAGTATACTCCGCCGCCCGCCCCGCGATCTCTCTGCGGGCGTGGGGCATGGCGGTGTTCCTATTTCTTGCCGCCAGCGGCTTGGCGGGCTGGCTGTCGAGGAGTCGAGCGGGACAGGTCTTGTCGCAGACCGTCTCTCCTCCCGACTGGAACATCTCTTTCCGGGCGCCGGGACGCTCGGAAGAATGGGTGTCCGCGGGGGAAGCCGCCTCGCCGCCGCTTCTCTATCGCGCCACGGTCGGTCCCGGAGCGACGGCCGAGATCGGTGTATGGCGATTCGAACCGGGGGTCGGTCTTCAACCTGGCGAGGTTTGCGACCGGATCACGCGACCCTATGCGAGCTTCATGTACACACTGCTTGTGCCACCGCCTCCCAAACGAAAAGAGAACTTGGGGCCGTGGGCCGCGATCGAAGCACAACACCCCTCGATTCCGATGGTGGTTCGCGCCGCCGTCCTGCCCAGCGGCGAAGCGTACGCCGTTTCCCTTCGCGTGGAAGGAGGAACCCTGGACGAAAGGCTCTATCGGGCGTTCACCGCAGTCTGCGACTCGATCATTCTCACCCGTCGGCCGGACCTATAAGTGCCGCAAGTGCCAGCCGCCGTCGACGTGGAAGACGGCCCCGGTGGAGAAGGGGAAGTCACCGCGGGCGATCGAAGCGACGGCGCGGCCGACTTCTTCGGGCTTGCCCCAGCGATTGATGGGCGTCATCCCTTTGGCGATTTTGCCGTTGTAGTATTCGCGCGTAGCCGGGGACGAGGTCATGTCTGTTTCGATGATGCCCGGCGAGACTTCGTAGACGTTGATGCCGAACTCCGCCAAGCGTACGGCAAAGAGCTTGGTGACCATGCGCACGCCTGCTTTGCTGATGCAGTATTCCCCATAGTTCGCCGCAGCCGTGTACGAACGCAGCGAGGAGATGTTCACGATCGCCGCCGTTGGGATCGCCTTGGACTTGATCAGCTCGATCATCTCCCGGGCCACCCGCTGGGTCAGAAAGTACGGGGCCTTGAGATTCATGTTGAGGATGCGGTCGTAGCTTGCTTCCTCCGTCTCCAAAATGTCCTTACGAACCGGCGGAGCGATGCCCGCGCTGTTAACCAAAAGATCGATGCGCCCGAAGCGATCCATGGTGTATTCGACGAGCAAATCGCGGTGGGATTTGGCGGACACGTCCGCTTGGCAAATGTCCGACGCAGCGCCGCACGCCTCGACGAGCGCCTGGGCCTCCTGCGCCGCCGAGAAGTTCTCGTGGAAGTTGATCATCACCGCGTAGCCGACCTTGGCGACTTCGACGCAGATCGCCCGGCCGATGCCCCGCGAGCCACCCGTGACCAACGCGACTCTCTGCTCGAACATCGCTGCTCCGTTTAGCCCGTATCAGATCACAAACGCGGGTTTGGAACCGCTCCGAACGTCGGCTCCGCGCCCATGGAGTTCGCAAGAGCACACGCTATCATCGGCCGCCATGATCGTCACTCTTCGCACACATGAGCTACCGAAGTCCGGAAACCCGGGCGCTCTTGACTCACACGATGGTATGATAGGGCCGCTTAGCGCAGGCTCCCAAGCCGTCTCTCCTCGCGAGAGAAGAACGCATGAAAGGTGGTTCCCATGACGACGTTCGGTCCGCCGGCGGTTCCCCCTCCCCTCGGCCCGACCTTGGATGGTCCTCGCCTCGGTGCAGCGCCTTGGAGCGCCGCCGCGATCGGGGCGTTTGTCCTCGCCTTGCTGGGTTGGATCGGCATCACCGCCGTGTTGGGTTTGTTGTTCGCCTGCATCGCGCTTTATACGACGCGGGGCGGCCGGCGTCGGGGGCTGGGCCTGGCGATCGCGGCGATTCCCATCTCTCTGCTGACCGGCGCGTTCGCGGTTGTGGTCCTCCTCGCGATCATCGTCTTCGGCCGCATAGCCATGGTAACGAACCGCCTCGAACCCGTTTTCAATTCCAGCGGCGAACCGGCCATGCAGGTATCCGCCCTTCGCGAATTGACCTCCTCGGAATTCAACGAGGCCGTCGGCGACGAATCGCTTCGAGCATGGTTCGCCCAGGTGAACAACAAACACGGGAGCCTGACGCAGCTCGCGTTCGAGCCCGGCGAGGGCTTCGTCGTCAAGCCCGATGGGGCCGTGCGCCTGTCCATTCCCGGCAAGTTCGTCAAGGGCGACGCCTCCATCCACGTGACCTTTGATCAGGATGGGGTCTGGGACGCGCGCATCGGTGATATTGAAGTGGATGGCGTCTCACCGCGCGGGCCGAACGCAAAGCCGCCGACCGCGCCCTAACCTACTCGGCGGTAAGCATCCACGCCGACAACGCGATGATGTAGCGTCACCCCTTGTGGGTGACGCTGAAGCCAACTCACGCGTCCGCCAGCATCCGCGCCGACAAAGCAAAGTAAAGCAGGAGCGTGGCGACGTCGGCCGCCGCCAGCACGACGGGGCCGGACGCGATGCGCGGATCGCCGCGAACCGCGTGGACGGCGATCGGCAACGCCACCCCCAGCAGGCACGCCGTCAGCATCGCTAAGGCGATGCTGGTCCCGACGGCCAAGGAGACGGCGCCTTGGCCCCGCCAAGCGTAGGCGATGAGCGCCACCAATCCGCCACAGGCCAAGCCCAACAGGCCCGCGATGGCGAACTCCCTGCGAAGCGCCCGCGCGAGCAGGCCCCAGCTCATTCGACCCTGATGCAGACTCTGCAGGGTGATGGTCGTGGATTGGATGCTGACGCTTTCGGAAAGGGCGAGCACCACGGGAATGAAGAGGGCCAGAACAATGACGCTGTCCAGGAAGACCTCGTAGCGCCCTACGAGAAAAGCGCAGGCGATGCCCCCCGCGATGTTGCACATCAGCCAAGGAAAGCGATAGCGGAAGCTGCGGAACGGCGTTCGTTCCCGCGCCACTTGCAGCTTCACGCCGATCAGTTGGAAGGCGTCCTCAGCGGCATGGTGCTCGGCCACGTCGGACATCTCCTCCGTGAACATGGCGATGTCCACGACGCCGATCATCTTGCCGGCCCCGTCCACCACGGGCAGAGCGAGGAAGCGATGCTGCACAAACATCTCGCAGGCATCGAGCACGCTGGCCGAGCTGGGGATGGCCACCACGTTGCGGACCATGATGGCCTCGATGCGCGACGCGGGGTCGCTCATCAGCAAGCGCCGCGTGGGAACCACGCCCACCAGCCGCCCATCCGGATCGATGACGTAGAAATAGACGATCTTCTCCCCGATGGTCCGGGAGCGAAGTTCGGCGAGCGACTGGCCGACGGTCTTGTCCGCCGAAAGGGTCAGGAAGTCCGTGCGCAGCTCGCCGAGGACGGGTTGATCCAGCCCCTCGCCTGAAGACGACCTCTTCATGCACGGCAAGGTAGCGGACGGGACGCCTCTCGATAAGGGGTGGACCTGGTCAAAGGGTGGTGAGCGCAGGTAAAATGGAGAGCGGCAATGTCGCCGTACCGTTTGAGGAGAGGTAGTCCATGATCAAAGGCAGCGACCCGCGCGGTGAACGGTTCCATCTCCGTGAGGAGAAAAATCGCGAATACAAAAAGCAGCTTCCCGGGGAAGACGAGGAGCCCTTGCCCCCGCCCGTGGAGCCGATCCAGTCCCACGGCAAGCCCAAGCGGAACGCGCCGTGCCCGTGCGGGAGCGGTAAGAAGTACAAGCAATGCTGCGCGAAGTCGGAGGGGTAGGAAGGCGCCCTCCTTCCTTCTTGGGCGGTTAACGGGGAGGGAAGGGGGAGGCTGTGTTTCGTTTGGCGAAGCGGAGAAGCGTAAAGCCTTGTCGGGCGAGGGGTTGGGTTTCACCGGTTCCCGAAAGGGAAGCAACGCTCCTCAAGACCTGCACCTAGAGGCTACAGGCTATAGACTGTAGACCGTAGGGAAACGGCGAAGCACGCCGGGGAAACGTAATCGCCTGTCACGGCGAGGTTTGCGTTTCGACGTCGGAAGTATGTACTTGACGCAATTCGATGATCCTGGTCCGGAAGTGTGGCGAACCCGCAAGGCCCTGTTAAGATAAGAAAGATGCCCCCGCCGGGAGTCGAACCCGGATCGCAAGCACGCTTGCTCTGCATTCCACGTGCAGCGTGTCTGCCAATTCCACCACGGGGGCCGTAGACCATCCAACGACCTTTCCCGACCCCGAGTCGGGGGACCGCTGGATAGCCCACAAGGCCCGCTGGATACCCGGTCCCGAACCGGGTCCAGCGGGATTCCGTTTCTATCTACTTCGCTTTGTCAGCCGCGCCGGGAAAGGAAACGTAGACCTAGTGACCTTGAACGGTGTTCGGAACTTATCGCCAGTCACGTCGAAGAAATCGGGGCTGTCGGTCATGAACACGCGCAACAAATCCGCGTCCGTGTATCCAAGCGCCGTCCGATGAAGTTCGAGCAACTGAGGTAGCATCGTCGGTTGTTCCATCGCAATGTCGATCGGCTCCGCCTTGCGGTATCCCAAGCGAGAGAACACCGAGAACAAAGATGAACATCGCGACTTCGTTATGCAACCGAGCGCGTGCGCCTGATAAACAAGCGCCGACATGGCGACTTTCCAGCGTTGTTTCAGTTGCGCAAGGCGTTGAACGGAGAGATTCGATAGCTCCGGTGCAATCTCTCTTGCGGGCATCAAGAACTCACGGGCGAAGGCGTTGGCTTCGGCTTCAATATCGCCTTGCGGAAAGCGATGCATGATCGCGTGCCCGAGTTCGTGAGTCAGCGTAAAACGATAACGATCGCCGGGTAGTGCCGAGTTAATAAAAAACATTGGCGGCTCGCCGTTGAGCCATAGATGTGCGGCGTCAATGTCTCGCGTCCCAAAGTCGCACGGCAGCACAAGCCCGCCCGCAGACTCGATTGCGACGGTCACGTTCTGCACCGGACCGAGCGGGATGCGCCACGCCGCACGAACCCGCTTTGCAATCTCTGCCGCGCCGCCTTCCACCGATTCAATGTCGATCCGCTCGAAGCGGTGCGCGGCGTCAATTTCGGCCGCACGAAGCAATCGTGAAATCTGTAGGCGGGCGATGTTGACTCTCGCCTGAACGCGACGTTGGACGCCGATAGGAGCGGTCAGCTTCTTGCGGTTGAACAGAAACGCGCTGCCAAGACCGAACACCGGTTCCGTCGAGTAGAAGAAGTCGCGATGGTAGCCAGTGGCGGCGCAAATCGCGTCGAGATCGATATCTGTCACTGCAAGGATTCCATTCTCGTATTTGGAAATCTTGGCTTGTGACACGCCCGCCCTCTCGGCCAGCTCGGTTTGCGTTAAGCCTGCCGCGTCACGGGCAAGCACGATCATGTCCTTGTTTACGTCGCCCATATTATGCCTTGCGGCGCTTCTTCGATTGTTTCGCGGCCTTAGCTTGTTCGGCGAGCTCTCGTACGGCTACTCCGATCCGGCGAGGTTCGGTCGCCGCTGCAACATCGCGACGAATCTTGACTATGGCATCTGGCGTGAGCGGCTGCTGCTTGTCGGATCGATCAGGCAGGACACCATTTTTCGCCGACCAGATTTGGCGATACCAGTCGAACCCCGTCATTGTTTCGTGACCGTAGTAGATCGCGACCATGACGCCGTCGTCGTATCGAGGGCCGCAAACAAGAGGAAAAACTAGGCGGCCGTCGAGAGTTAGCTCGTCGTTCCGCCTTGCGATCTGCCGGTACGTGTCAGATGCGTTGGACCTCAGTCGCTGGCCGAAGAGATGAAGGTTGAGGAAAAGGATCGCCAAGTCACCGTCCTCGCCATCGTATGCCAGGTATTCCAATTGGTCGTCGAGGCCGGGTCGCCACGGCGTAATCGTGATAGGGTCGGTTCGCATGTGGTGTAGCGCGTACTTCTGCACCCAGACGCCCCGATGCGATGGCCCAAGGATCACGTCCCGCTGCTCAACGGTAAGCTGCTTCTGGTGTTCTTGATCCGCCCTGAGCCACCAATCGACGATGGCACTCTCTATTGGGCCAACCGCTTCACTGATTGCAGCCTCGTTGTCGAAAAACCCTAACCGTCTCATTCCGTCACTCCTTTAATCGGACCGCATGGAGCATATAACATTGTTGTCGATATGTCAAGGGATATTCCGTTCCTATTCTAATGTCTGTCTATCTTACCAAAAACGAGGTTTGTTGACTGATGTAATTGCGTGTTGTACAATGTTCTAGGAGGCCAACAATGAGCGAAATCGGCAACGGAACCAGCAAGAGCCAAGTAATTCGCGATCTACCAATCGCCTGCGCGAACGAACAGGCGGCGGTCGAGTTCTTGGAGGGCAAACGCTGGGGCGATCGACCGTGCTGCGCCCATTGTAGCAGCGAGCGGGTTTATAAGATGCTGGACGCCAAGAGCGGCGAGCGCAACCGCCGGTTCTTATGGCGCTGCCACGATTGCAAGAAGCAATACACCGTGCGCGTCGGCACCGTGCTTGAAGAGAGCAAGGCCCCGCTCCGTCATTGGTGCTACGCGCTCTGGCGCTCATGCACGTCGAAGAAAGGCGCTAGCGCACTCGAAATCTCTCGACAAACGGGACTCAGCTACAAGAGCGCGCTGTTCCTCATGCATCGCATTCGGTTCGCAATGACCGACACTGGCGCTATCAAGCTGCACGGCACGATTGAAGCGGACGAAACTTACGTCGGTGGGCGGCCCCGCCCTGGCCGTATTGGCGATCCGCCCGCACCGGTCGGTCGTGGCACGAAGAAAACTCCGGTGTTTGCTGCGATCCAGCGGGCGGGCGAAGTCCGCGCCCGGGTCGTTCCCGACGTGACCGCGCAGAACCTACGCGCTGTCATGGATGAAGTCGTTGACAAGGACCGCTCGCGATTGATGACCGACGATTTCCGCTCGTATCGGGCGATCGGCCGAACCTTCAAGGGCGGACACGAGTGGGTGAAACATAGCTACGGCGAGTACAGCCGTGGTGACGTTCACTGCAACACGGCCGAGTCTTTCTTTTCGTTGGTGAAGCGCGGCATGTACGGCGTCTATCACAACGTGTCAAAGAAGCACCTCCACCGCTATGTCGCCGAATTCGAGTTCCGGTTCAACCGCCGCACGATGGATGACGGCGAGCGCGTCGTTGCGGCAATCGTTGGGTCGCAAGGCAAGCGCCTGCTATACCGTGAGCCAATCGCCAAGGTACAATAGCGGCATGGCAAAGAAGAAACGGAAGCGAACCGGCCCCAAAGAGGAACGCCTCAAGATCGACGCGAATTGGGAAGAAGCAGCACGCATCCTCGTCACGAAGAAGCCAGACAAGAAACAGAAAGCGAAGTGAGCGAGGCCGAGCCTTTTCTATTCGCTAGTTTAACCCCCTTGCGGGAACGACATACTCCCGTTCGACGTTTCACGGTTTCTGGCATACCTACTCACCCAAACGGTCAGCTGGTGCAGAGCACGAAGCTTGCCATGTCGATTACGGGGCGTGCCCGACAGGCGGCGGTTGCGATGTAGGAGTCGGTGTTCTTGTTTCATGCGAGGGTTCGTTCACCACCACGCCCTCGCAATCTCCAATGCGATATCCATCAAGCCTTGTGTAGTTGCCACGGCTGCGGCAACCGCGGCTACCCACAAGACCGCGGACTCATGGCGTTGGTAGAAGCTTCGCACACCGGTTTACGGTGCGCTTCGCGGAGGCTAATTACGTCTACGTCGGCGAGGTGATGGTGGAAACGACCCCCCTGACATCCCCGCTTATGCCCTCACCCTACCCTCTCCCGGGGGGGAGAGGGGACGGACCCCGCGCTGGCGCTTGGGGCTCTGACAACGCCGCAGGTCATTGCTACGCGGAGGCTGGACAACGGTCCGCCGGAGACGGTGGAGATCGTGCTGGATCGGGCGATTGCCTACAACGCGACGACGCGGTTTACGTTCAACGACGGGGTGATCGAGCAATCCGTCGAGTTCACCTATGCCCCCGGGGACACGGACGGCGACGGGAACGCGGACTTGGCGGATTTCGCGTGGTTCCAGAGCTGTTTCGGGGCGGCACTGCTCGCAGAGCAGTGGCACACATGTCTGGTGCTGGACGTGGACGGTAGTTCAATGATTGACTTCGTGGATTACGTCGCGTTTCGCGCTGCGCTGGGTTTCTGATGCCATGCAAATGTCCGTGGGGCGGTTATTTCGAGGCGGTCTTTTCCTTCTTGCGGGACTTGGCCGACTTGATGGCGGCGACCCCACGCTTGCCGGTCAGGGATTGAATGAGCAGGCAGAATTCCTTGATCTGAGCGGCGGGGACGTTGCGCTCCAGGAAGGCCTGCACCTCCACGCGGGTCGCCGCGGGGTGCACCAGGTTTGAGTCGCGAAGCGCCTGGTGAAGGGCGTCGTTCACCGGCACGGCGTGCCCGCCGAAACTCCAGAGCATCACGGCCGCGGCCGAGTAATCGTTTACGCCCCCCAAGGATTCGAGGAACAGTCGCGCTTCGCGACGGCCCATGTTCTTGAGGCGGTCGAGCGAGAGGCGGTGCTCATGTTCGTAGACACCTTGCAGCGCCCGGATCAGTCGGCGGCTGCGCTCCAGACCGTCGGGAATCCGATTCCCCAGCGCCCGATGCACCTGGTCCGGCGTGGACACGCGAAGCTCGTTCAGATCCACCATGGTGGTGAGCGCCTTTTCGAAGGCTCGGGCGGCTTCCTCGTCACCGCATTCCTCGCCGAGGATCGAAAGGGCCAGCCGACGAACGGGATCGTCCGCCTCGGGAATCGCCGGCTCGGGCAGGGACTGACGAAGCCGGGCGTAGGCCCTTTTCAGTTTCCCGGCGTAGAGGGTGCCGTCCTTCATTCGTCGCTCTCCTCGGCGGAGTCGGTCGCGGCGGCGGGATCCTCGGCCCCGGGCGCGGACGGCTTGTCCCACTCCTCCGGCGGGAAGAGGTCCGGGCGGGTGCGGCGGTTTTCGCGAAGCAGCTCGAGGGTGTGCTTCACCTTCTTGAGCGTCTTGTCGATCTCGAAACGAAGCTCCGGGCATTGGCGCATGTCCAGCTCCTGCGCGACCATGCGCTGAATGTAGCCGGCCGCGTGCTGCAAGGCCTGCAGGGTCAGCCCCTCCGCGCCTTCGTCTCCGCTGACCGCCAAATACACGGTCGCAATGAGCAGATCGCCGCTGACCTTCACCCGCGTCACCGTGGTCAGCGGCGACACCCGCGGATCGCTGATCCGCCGCGCGATCGCGTCGCTGACGACCTCCTGCACGAGACTGGCGACTCTTTCTTTGCGATACGGCCGCATGGGTGTTCTCAAAACTCGACGGTCGCTGCCGGTTGCCTCGCTACAGCAGCTCGCGCTCATAGTCCAGCAGGGTCAATCCGTGGGTCTGTCGCGCCACGTCCACGATCCGGTCCAGCAGCGAGTGGGCCTCGCGCGTGACAATCGACACCGCGGCGATCCCCAACCGGCAGCGCTTGGGCGAATCGCCATAGCCCACTTCCGCCACGGAAACGTTGAAGCGATCTCGCAACCGCTCTTTAAACCCCTGCAAAATGCGCCGTTTGTCCTTCAGCGTTTGAGCCTCGAAAACGGCCAGTTCCAGCGTCAACACTCCTACGATCATTACGAGGTTTCACGGATCATCCGAGTCGCGAACACGCCGTCGTGCAGGTCGATCTTGAACATCCGCACGCGACCATCGCCCGTCATGTAGGGCATCACGCCGATGCGGGCGAGCGCTTCGAGCACCACGGGCTGGTCTTCCTCGGCTACGCCATAATAGGCCAGCTCGCCGCGCACGTGCTTCTCGTCGAAATCATAGTTCTTGCCCGTCGGAATGTAGCCCGCCACGAGCGGCGCGGTGAGGAACATCTTGCGATCGGCGGCGTAGAGTTTGGGCAGGAAGAGCGCCCGCACGCCCTTGCTCTGCCCGCTGCGGACGATCACGCCGCGATACTGGCGGACGATGAAAATCTGGTCCTCTGTCTGGTCCACAAACACCGCCGAAGCCTCGTCGGGAACGAAATACTCCTCGACGAGGTGTTTGCGTTGATCGTTGGAGGCGCGCTCGATCTTCCGCCGGAATTCCATGTAGTTGCGGTAGTTCGGCAGATTAGGGTCTGACAAATGGGGATCGTTCCAGGGAAAGGCGACTTCCACCACAAACGAGCCGTCACCCGCGTGGGCTACTTCGCCGGGCGTCCGCGCGGAAACGGACCCCGGAACTTGATACACGCGTCCGCTGCCCGGGGCCTTGGACTCCTCCACGCAGTAGACCCAGGCGCCCGGCGGGGTCGAAGCGACGTACAAGCCGCTCAACCGCGCCTCGCGGATCAGACCGGGGCCCCGTCGAGGGGCGGGCGGGCGGACGCTATCTGCTTTCTGTGGCGAAGCTGTAGCGCTGGGGCCCGTGCCGGAGAGCATTTGCGCCCGCTTTTGCGGATCGGCGAACATCGGGATCACGAATTTTCGCCCCACGACAACCACGATGATGATCAGGACGGCCGCATAGCAAAGCCGTAGGATCCATGCGAAGGGATCGAACTCGCCCGGGCGCGGCGAACGCGACGCGGACTCCGGTTTTCGCCGCCCCCGTCGCCGGCGTCGTCCCCCTTCCGGCTCGGCGGGAGGGTGAGCTTCCTCGAACACAAAGTCCAGCTCGTGACTCGCTCCTATCGGGACGTTCGCGTTCTGGCCGCAATAGGAACACCGCACCACGCCTCCCGCGTCCTCATCGCGGGCGCGAACGGTGTGACCGCACTCGGCTTTGAACTCGATCATGACACGATGGGGCCGGTTCTCGACCGGCGCGATCGCCGCCGCGCGGGCGTCAACCCGCGCAGCCGGTTGGATCATAGCGTCCGCGCGATCTTCACGATCTCGTACGTTTCGATCACGTCTCCCACGTGAATGTCCTCGAACCCCTCCAGTCGCAAACCGCACTCCATGCCCGCACGAACCTCGCGCACATCGTCCTTGAGATGTCGCAGAGAGGAGAAACGGCAGCCCTCCCGGACCACCACGCCGTCGCGGACCACCTTGGCGAGGTGACTCCGCTCCACCGGTCCCGAGGTTACGTAACAGCCGGCCACCATACCCACCTTGGTAATGCGGAAGATCTGCCGCACCTGGATCGAGGCCCGCGGCTCGATCTTCTCTTCGGGCGCCAACATTCCCGACAGGGCCTTGCGGATGTCGTCGCAGACTTCGTATATCACGCGGTAGGGGCGGATTTCTACGCCGTTCTGCTCCGCCAGGCGTTTCGCGCCGCTGGACGCATCCACGCGGAAGGCCACGATGATGCCCTTCGACGTCGCCGCCAGCAGAACATCGCTGTCGTTGACCGCGCCGACCGCCGAATGGCGAACCGTCAGGCGCACTTCGTCCGACGGAATTTCCGCCAGCGCCGCCTTGAGCGCCGCGGCGCTGCCGTCCACATCGGCTTTGATGATCACGTTGAGCTCGGGCACCTCGTCGGCGTCGCGCTGCAGGAACATCTCCTCCAGCGTCTTCACCTTGCGCGACTGCAACCGACCCGTTTCCGTCCGCAGGCGCTTGGCCTGGGCGGCAATATCCTTCGCCCGTTGCAAACTCTCGACGACGTACAACTTGTCACCCGCGGCGGGCGGTTCATCCAAGCCCCATACTTCGACCGGGATCGCCGGGCCGGCGTTCGTCCGCCGCTCGCCGAGATCGCCCACCAGGGCACGCACCTTGCCGAAGGCGTTGCCGCACACCGCGAAATCACCGACGTTCAGCGAGCCGTCCTGCACCAGTACCCGCACCACCGCCCCCACGCCCGGTTTCATCTCGGATTCGATGACCGTCCCTGTCGCCGGAAGCGTCGCGTCGGCCTTCAACTCCAACAGGTTACTCAAGTTGGCGAGGTGATCGACGAGTTCATCGATCCCCGTGCCCTTGGTCGCCGACGTCGGGATCACGTCAACTTCACCGCCCCATTCGCTGGGGTTCAGGTTGTGCTCCGCGAGCTGGCCGTAAATCTTGAGCTTGTTCTGGTCGCCCAGATCGATCTTGTTGAGGGCCACGACGATGGGCACCTGGGCGGCCTGGGCGTGATGAATGGCTTCGATCGTTTGCGGCATGAGCCCGTCATCGGCCGCTACGACCAGCACCACCACGTCAGTCATGTCGGCGCCGCGGGCGCGCATCGCCGTAAAGGCCTCGTGGCCGGGCGTGTCCAGGAACGTCACGGCGCCATGATTCGTCTCGATGTGATACGAACCGATGTGCTGGGTGATCCCGCCGTCCTCGCCCGCGGCGACCCGCGTTTTGCGAATCGCGTCGAGCAAGCTCGTCTTGCCGTGGTCGACGTGGCCCAGCATGGTCACCACAGGCGGACGAGGCTCTAGATGCACTCGCTCGCGTCCTTGGAATTCCTCCTCGACCTCGTCCAGCATCGTCTTGGCGGCGACGACCTCCAGCTCCAGGCCGAAGTGCATCGCCAAGAGGTGCGCGGTCTCCGTCGGCAAGGTCATGTTCACATTGCTGAGAATGCCGTGTTCGTCCTTGAGGATCTTGAAAAGTTGAATGAAATTCAGGCCCGTGGCCCCGCAAAATTCCTTCATTCGGATCGGTTCGTGAACCGTCGCCGTGGTCTTGGGGCCCATGGGCGCGTGGGCCCCACCCGGCCCGCCGGGCGTCACCCGACGACGATGAATCTTGCGCCCCGTCGCGCCCGCAAGTCGTTGCCGCCGCTCCTGTAGGTCCTGGTCGCGCCATTCGGCCAGTTGCTCGCCCGTTTCCTTCAGCCGGCCCTCGGCTCGGCGAGGATTGATCCGGCCCTTGCGGCGCGGAGTTTCGGCGTCCGTGCGAGGCGCGTCTGTCGTCGGTGGTGGAGGGAACCCGCGCGGCGTGATCGGCGGTGCGGCGCGAACCTGAGTCGGCCCGGGGGCGCCCGGCCGGCGACGCGGCCCCACGTCATAGTCGGGGGCTTCATAACGCACCACGCGGGGGCCTTGAAGCTTGGCAGCCGCAGGCACGTTCTGTGGTCCGGCGGGGAACACGGGACCCTTTATGACGGGCGCCGGCGTCTCCACCGGCGCCGCCGCCGGCGGCGTCATGATGATTTCCGGCGCGGGCCTCGCCGGCTCGGCGGGTCGAACTTCCTCGACGCGCTCGATCGTGGGCGGGAGCTTCGTGAGCACCGGGGGCTCTTCGTCCTCCGGAGGCGCGGGAACTTCGACTTCGATCTCCGGCGGCGGAGCAATCTCCTCGACCGGCGCTTCGACGATGGAAGGCGGCGGCGCCTCCAGGGTAGCGGTGGCGGTCGCTATATCGCCGACGTCGTCCGTTCCCGTGGAGGTCTCCTCGACGCCGGCCTTCTTTCGGCGGGGCCGGATGCGGACCTTCTCCAGGTCAACGCGCTGCGACGTCTCCAGCGCGGTGTCGTGTCGACCCTCGCTGAACCACTCGCGGATCGTGGCGGCAAGTCCGGCGCTGAGGGTGGACATGTGGTTCTTCACCACGTCGATGCCCTCGGCAGCGCACTTGTCAATGATCGCCTTGCTGGAAACGTTCAACTCTTTCGCCAGAGTGTGAACGCGTTTCGTGTCCGCCAACGTCGATCTCCGTCCTAATCACCCTGTCATTCTGAGCGAAGCGAAGAATCTGGATTCGCGGCAAGATGCTTCGCTGCGCTCAACATGACACGTGCTCCTCTAGTCGTCGTCTTTCCGCATGGGCTGGGCTTCCGGCTCGGCCTTGTCGCGTGCGAGGTTTTCTTCGGCGCGTCGTTCCGCGCGCCACTGGCCGGCCAAGTCCGCAATCAGGGCCTTTTCGCGCTCCTCCAGTGTCAAGGGGGCCTTCGCTGCTTCCACTCCGGCGAGCGCTCCTTCCGCGGTTTGACCCGCGGCCGCGGCTTCCGCTGCGGCCTTCTTCGCCGCCGCCTCCGCCGCCTTCCGCGCGGCTTCCTCGGCGGCGAACTTCTCGGCCGCCTGTCCCGCCACCTCGACGATTCTCTTCCCCAGCTCCTCCCCAACGCCCAATTCGCTCAGCAGCGGCTCCACCCCGACCTCAGCTACGTCCGCCACCGAAATCAAACCCAGTGCGAGCATCTTGTCGAGCATCACGTCCTCGACCCCTTCGATCGCTTTGAGCGTCTGCTCCATCTGATCGACGTTGCGGTCGTATTCCGCGGGCGTCAGGATGTCGATGTCCCAGCCCGTCAGCCGCGCGCCGAGCCGTACGTTCTGACCGCGCTTGCCGATCGCCAGCGACAACTGGTCTTCATCGACAATCACCGTCGCTCGGCCCAGCTCGAAACAGAGGAACGTCTCTTTCACCTCCGCCGGCTTGAGGGAGTTCGTGATCAACACCTGCGAGGACTCGTTCCACCGCACGATGTCGATCTTCTCCCCGCCCAGTTCGTCCACGATGTTCTTGATCCGGCTGCCGCGCACGCCCACGCAGGCGCCGACCGCGTCCACCTTGGAATCGATCGACGACACCGCGATCTTCGTGCGATAGCCGGCCTCGCGGGCCAGAGCGCGGACTTCGATGATCCGCTCCGCAACCTCCGGCACTTCCATCTCGAACAAACGCCGAATGTAGTCCGGGTGCGTCTGGGTCAGCACGATGCGGACCTGATTCTGCTCCTCGCGCACGTCGAGCACCATGCCGCGGACGCGCTCGCCCGGTTGATGCGTCTGCCCGGGAATCTGCTCGCTGCGCGGCAGGAAGGCCTCGGTCCGTTGGAGGTTGATCACCATCCCCCCGCCCTCGTAGCGAACCAGCGTTCCGGTGACCACCTGCCCGACGCGCTGCGAGTATTCCTCGAAGATGGCGTTACGCTCGTCCTCGCGGATCTTCTGGATCATGACCTGCTTGGCGGTCTGGGCGGCGATGCGGCCCAACGACTTGAGGTCGATGGGCTGCCCGGAGACGTTGGCCTCGATGTCGCCCGTCAGGCGGTCGATGCGGACGTTCACGTCCTCGACCTCGTCATAGGCCTTTCGCGCCGCGGACACCATCGCCGCTTCCAAGTCCACAAAAACGCTCTCCTTCGCGATGTTCTTGTCGCGACTGAGCGAGTCCACGAAGCGAAGGAGATCGGTATTCATGCCGTCCGGTCCAGTTTCTTTCTGCGACGGCCAAACCGCCGCCTCAGGCCAAAAAAAAGCGTGGGACCACCGGGATCCCACGCGGACGAATCTCGCGAACAAGCTGGAGGGTGCCTTTAGCGCATCGCGCCGCTCCGCTTGCCGGGGTGACTTTCCGTCAACCGACGGACAAGCCCGAATGCAGCCCGCTCAGTTCCCACGGATCGAGCTGCCGCTGCCACGTGTGGATTCCGCCATGATCATCGCGCGACCATCCCCCGCTACCCCTTTGCGCCGGGCAAGGGCGCACGAGTTCCAGCCCGGGTAGACCGAGGCTGAGTCAGCTTCGGAGGCACCCGAAAACCGCTTGCCATTGCGGTTGGCGGACGGATTATAGGGGGTGAGCACCGGCTGTCAAACCGCCGGGCGTGGAGGTTCGCGGTGCTATAGTCCTATAATGTTGCAATCCTTGATGGCAAGACGGGTGGTGGTGCTCGCGTTGGGCTTAGGAGCCTCGGCTCGGGCCCAGGGCGACGCCCCCGCCGCGCTCGATGAGTTGATCGGCCGGTATTTTCATGAGGGAAGCGACAATGGTCGAAATCAACTCCTTGACCGCATTGAAAAGGCGGCTGACGGCTCGATCAACCGGGTCGCGGAGGCGGTGCGAAAGGTCCAGCTCTGGGCGCCGATTCCCGAGACGGATCGAGTCGTCCTCTCTACGACGAGCGCCGGTCAGGTCAGCGCGATCTATCACGGATTCAAGAACCCGGATCAGCCCGAAGCCCGCGGGATGGTGCTTTGCTTGCCGGCCAGCGAAGGGATGGAGGAGGCCAACCTCGCCATCAATCGTGCAGTGATGGCCCTGGGTCCGACGCTCTACGACCACTCCTTCATCGTTGCCCTCGACAAGCCTATTGCGGGCACGTTCCACCAGCACCCCGCGGCCGGCGACGACTTTCGTCAGATCATCCGCGAATTGCGCCGACGACTACGCCTCGACACCGATCGGGTTTTTCTTTTTGGATACGGGCAAGGCGGCGAAGCCGCCTGGAATGCGGCGATATCCCACCCGCACCTCTTTGCGGGCGTCGTCGCGGTGGCATCGCATCCGCGCTTGCCCTACCCGGAGCAGCTCGCGCCTTTGCTGCTGCCCAATCTTCGCAAACTGCCGGTGTTGAGCATCTGGGAAAGCGACGCAGGCGATTCACCCGACGACGAAGTCTTGGCCACGGCCGTGTTCAATCGGGCGATCGCCCGATTCGCGGAAAACAATCGTCTGCCGATTCGCGGGCTGGCGGCGACCTTTAGACCGACGGGCAGCGTTGATCGGCCCAATGACCTCCCGAGCTACGTGGAGACCGAGCGAGCGGTCCTCGCCTTTGCCGAACATCGCCGCTCGCCGGCCGGACAGAGCGCCACACACTGGTTTCGCTACCTCGCACAAGGCGACCTGGGCTGGCTTCGCGCTGCCAAACTGCACGGCGACGTGTGGACGGAGGATCAACTCTCGATTGTGCCGACCGCGCAGGCGGACCGCGATACGTTCATCACCGACTTCTTCAAGCAAAAACTCTTCCACGTTTCCGGTGAGGTCGCGGGGCAGACCATCACCATCCAAACCAAGGGCATCGCCAAGCTCGACGTGCTCTTCTTCGACGGCATGATGGACTATGGCAAACCCGTCACGGTCCTCTGCAACGGGCGCAAGCGCTTCGAGGGGCTCATCAAGTCCGCTATTGCGACGCTGCTGGAGAATGCCTATGACGAATGGGAGTTCCAGCGGCTGGTCTTCTCCACGATGACCTTCTCCATCCGCCCCGACGGCGCTGGCGATTGACGTACCCCACGATCAATGGTCTCGCGACCAAGTCGCTCGTACGGCGTAGATGGCGAGGGCGTTGGGTGCGGGCTGCGATGGGGGGTGGACGAGGTCGAAGTAATGTCGCCAACCGGTGTCGGCACTCTGGAACACCGCCGGCGTCCAGGGATCGGCGGAGACGACATACTGGATACCATTGGCGACCAATGTAGACCACAGGCGCTGCGGGGACGTTTCCTCGGCCATCGCGTCGAGCATCAGCTTGCGGGCGACCCAGTCGATGCGGGGATTGCTGTGCCCGGGAGGGACGAGCCAGGCCTTGCGCCCGGTGCTTACGCCGAGCCACTCGAAGGCCAGATCGTGATCGCACACGAACGAATCGTTGATGTCGGTGTGTTCGCGGACCCAGTCGCCGGCCGCCAGCAGATCGCCGGATAGCTCCAGGGGTCGAAGATACGCCCGGAGCCGCTGGGGAGTCTCCATCAACCAATGCCCGGCGACGGCCGCGCAGATAGCGGCAGCCATGCCGGCGCGGGCTACGCCGGTCCACGGCCGCAGTCGGACGCGGGGAAGCGCCGCATCCATGCAGAGGCTCGCACCGACGCCGATCAGGGCGGCCCAACCGAGCTGGAAGAGCCGTTGAAACTCGTGCGGAACCAGGACCGGAACGAGCTGCGTCCACGGGCCCCCGTACAGACGCACGTACCCTGGGAGCTGCGCTACGGCGGTGACGACCAGGCAGCAAATCAGTAAGCGGTCGGCGAAGGCCGCGCGGCGGCACGCGGCATACAGACCAATGGCGCCCAGACCCCACAGGAGGGGACTGCCGTGGAGGGCCGCGAACTCCACCGTCGCCAACTCTTCCGCGATGTATTCACGAGGGGTGGCGTTGAGCACCGGCCCGCGCAGCATGAGAAAGAGGATGGGCGCCGCGAGCATCAAGGTGACGCCGAGGCTGGCGAGATGGCGACGCCATACTGCGCGGCGCTGCGGCAGGCTGCTTTGGGAATGGCGCATGGACCATGCGGCCTGCACGCAGGTGGCGACGACGAGCACGGTCGGGGCGAACGGATGGTGCCAGAAGGAAATTCCCTGCCACGCCCCGTAGGCAATCGCCCAGGCCATCGAACGACCCATTTCCTGCCGCGCATACATCGCCAGACTCGCCCACGCCAAGATCACCGCATGAATGGAGGGCTGCCCATGAGCGACTTCGCTTTGCCACCAGGGCATGGCGAACAGAACGGCAACGACAGCACAGAGGGCCGCTCGTCGTCCCCAAGCAGGCACGATCAGGAAATACAATCCGGCGGGGATCAACCAATTCAGGAGCAGTTGCGACCAGCGATAACAGTCCAGCGGTTCGACTTGCAGGACCGTGCTAAGTCCCGCCGCGATCAGCGGGCTCAGCGGTGGATACCAAAGCTCTTCTCCGGCATAGGACGGGTCGGCGAAGAAGTGGCCCTGCTGCATATTGATGGCCGTGGCCGCGTCGCGATAGACGTCGGTGCCCTGTAGCCCGTCGACGAGCACGATCGGGCCGACGAAAAACCACCAGAACGTGAGGATGCCTGATACGGCCAGAGTGTCCGCAAGCCGCCCGGAAAGTGAGAACGGAGCCGATCTACCGGACATGCGTTCTCACACGTGGTCGCCGCGTCCTGATGGGCGGGCAGGAAGATCAGGGCGCGCGTCAAGCCAGGCCTGATAGGCCGCGGCATCGAACAGGACAAAGCGAGCGAGGGCCGGTTGTTCGTGCGCGAGGAGATCGTCGTGGACGGTGGACAAGGAAATCCGCGCCGCTTGATCGAGTGGATAAGCATACACGCCGCAACTGATGGCCGGAAAAGCGACGCTGGTGCACGCGTTCTCTCGGGCGATCACCAGGGAGCTTCGATAACACGAAGCCAGCAGGTCCGCCTCGCCGCGATGACCGCCGTGCCAGACCGGGCCGACCGTGTGGATCACGTGCTTGGCGGGAAGGTTGTATCCGGGGGTGATCTTCGCGTTTCCCGTGGCGCAGCCGCCGAGCGTGGCGCACTTGAGCAGAAGCCGCGGCCCGGCGGCGCGATGGATGGCTCCGTCGACGCCGCCTCCGCCGAGCAAAGTCATGTTGGCGGCGTTGACGATGGCGTCCACGCGCTGCTGAGTAATGTCCCCGCGAACGATCTCGATGCGGTCGCTCATGGACTTAGGGCATCCACGCGGCGAAAGGTCCAGGTTCAGCATGAAGATGCTTCGCTTCGCTCAGCATGACAATGGACGACCCGGTCGAATGAGCCAGGCGCGGTCGATCATTCCGAGGCTGTTTCGATGTTCGACGTAGCCCAGAATCAGCTCGCTGAGAATATCGCGATGGCGAAGACAGTGGCTGTGCAGGAATGCGCGCCTCGCGGGCGAACCGCGCAGCGACCATCCCAGCAAGGCCGACCACCGCCTCACCGACTGCTCTTCGACACACAGTAGGTCGTGGGGCGCGAGGCGGTTGAAGACGATCGGTTGGAGGAGGCTGCGCCATTCATCCGGCGTGCGATCGGGGACCTGCGGCTCGGGAAACACATGCCGTCGGGCGAGCTTGAGCACCACGGTCGCCCTGTGCCCCTTGCCCAAGTCGATCTTCCCAAAGTACTTGGCCGAACGCCGCGTGCGGCGGTCTCGCTGCCGGGCGAGCGCGCGGGCGTGAGCGACTCCGCTTTGATTGATGGCCCCGAGAGAATCGCGCCCCTCACGGCCAAGCTTGCGGCTGACCGTGCCACCCAGATACGACTTCAAGAACCGAAGCCGCTCGGTGCGGGTCGCCCGTCTTCGGAAAAAATGATCAAGCTGGGCGATGGAGCGAGCCGCTCGCTTGAGACTCGCAGGGCCGCGTGACAAATGCGCCCCGCGGACGTCCACAAACACGGCCCGCAGACCATCGGGCGTCTCTTGCAGCAGGATGTTCTCCGGATGGGCGTCGCGATGGACGAAGCCCGCTCGATGCGCCTCGGCGAAGGCTCGCGCGACCGCCTCCGCAAGGGTCGCCACGACGGCACGGCGTCCCTTGGGGAGCAACTCCACGTCATCGCTCCACGTCCGCGCGAGAGAACGAGCATGGGTGATCTCCTCGGTCACGAACACCGATCGCCCGTTCGTGCCGTGCATGCAAAGGCTGACCACTTGGGGCGCGGGCACTCCGCGAGCAGCGGCGCGGCAGAGCGTCTTCCACTCCCGTTTCGCTGCATCGGCCTCCACCAACCGCTTGAGCCGCATCCAGAAGCGCGGGCCGGTCGGCTCAAACACTTTCGCGTAGAAAGCGAGGTCTCCTTCGGTTTGCACGCGCCAGGTCTTGCGCCCGCGCCCCACTTTGACGAGTTGGGCGAGCGGTTGGGCCTCCAGGGCGAACCAATTGAGCGCTCTGGGAGGCAAAAGGAAGCCGCCCGGCCGATTTCGTTGAAATGGCAGAAGCATCGCCGCAGGCATCCGCGGTTGATTGTACATTCGCCGGCTGATCGCGCCGATCGCGCTGTACAACACCGTGTATCTGCGAGGCGAGCGGCAGGGCGTGTTGAACGCTGCGTGTTTTGCGGATATGCCTACAAGGGATGAGCGCGGTCAAATGTTGTACATTGGGTGGTTCATCGCGTAACCTTGCGCCCGCGGCTCTGATCGTCGGTCTGTCTTGGGGCTGCGCGGCGCACGTAATCGATCGCACCGACCGGGGCGTCTATCGGGTCATCGAAGATCGCCAAAGGGCGGCGCTGGGCGCGACCTCCGACAGCCACATCGGCCCAGAGGTCGGCGACGTGCGCGGGGGGAGTGAAATGTACAGCTTCACGCCGCACCCGACCACGCCCGAGGTTCCCGAACCGTTTCGCCAAACGCCCGGCGCCGTTGATACGCAAACCGAGGGCGCGCCGGGCATCGCCGGCCACGTGGAGCCGCGCGGCGTATCGCAAATGACCGAGAGCATCTACACCGAGCAGGAGCAACCGCAAGTCAAGATCTTCGGCCTGCACGAGACGTTGGCTTACGCCTCGAGACATTCCCGCGAGGTCCAGGACGCCAAGGAGGAACTGTACCTTGAGGCCCTGGACCTCACCCTGGAGCGGCACCTATGGACGCCGCAGCTCGTCGGCTCCATCCAGACGGAGTTCGTGGATTACGGGCAGGTCCGCGACTTCGATCGGGCCATGACCGCGGTGAGCGAGGCGGCGGTCACGCAGCGGCTGCCCTACGGCGGCGACGTCTCCGCGCGGATCATCAACACGCTGATGCGCGACCTGGGCGTACACACCACGTCGGGCGAGAGCGGCAACTTCATCCTGGAGGCTGATGTGCCTCTGCTTCGCGGGGCCGGGCGTGTGGCCTACGAATCACGATACTCGGCGGAGCGCGAGCTGATCTACGCCGTGCGGACCTACGAGCGCTTCCGCCGATCGTTCCTGGTCGACATCGCCTCGAATTACTTCAACCTCCAGCAGTTGAAGATGGCCATCGCCAATACGTTCCACAGCTACGAGAGTCGCCGCGATGACTGGGAGAAGGCGGACTTCATCGCCCGAATGGGGCAGAGCAGGGACGTCTTCGAGGCCTCGCGGGCGCAATCCAACTTCCGTCAGGCGGAGGCGGCGCTGGTGAGCGCCAAGGAACAATACGCCACGTCTTTGGATCGCTTCAAAATCCGCCTGCGCATGCCGGTCGAGGAGTGGCTCGACGTGCTCGATCAGGATGCGGACGCGGCCGCTGCGGCGCTGGACGGGCTGCTTCCGGATATCGAGACGGCGACCGCCGCGGAGGTGGCCGCCAAGTATCGGCTGGACCTCCTGAACGAAGCCGATCAAGTGGACGATGCCAAACGCGGCGTGCTGATCGCCAAGAACCGCATCCTTCCCGATCTCGACGCCTCCGGGAGCGTGACCCTGGACACCGATCCGGAGCGGCTGAATTCGGTGAGCTACAACACGGAGCGGACGACGTGGCGCGGCCTGCTGGCCCTGCGGATGGACGATCGCAAGACGGAGCGGAACGCCTATCGCGAATCGCTGGTCAACCTGCGCAGGGCAGAGCGGGACTTCGAGCGGGCCGTGGACGACGTTCGCGCCGACGTGCGGGCAGCCATCCGCCAGATCGCGCAGCAGGAAAACGTGCGCAAGATTCAAGCTATGTCCGTCGAGGAAAACCAGCTCCGCCTCGACGCGGCCAAGGCGCAGTACGACCTCGGCAAAATCAACAACCGTGACGTGGTCGAGGCGGAGGACGACCTGCTGAACGCGAAGAACAGCCTCGCCCGTGCGGTGGCCGCCTATCGCATCGCCATCCTCGAATTCCGCCGGGACACGGAAACGCTGCGCGCCGATGATGAGGGTCAGTTGATCCGACCGTGAGCCGGAACTAATCGCGCCGCGAGACCCTCGAGGCCAGGTAGAGCAGCGTGAGGATCGCGGTCAGCGTCGCCGCGACATAGGTCAGCGCGGCCGCGTTCAGCACTTTGCCCACCACGCGATCTTCATCAGCAGTCACCATGCCGTTGCTGAGGAGGACCTGTCGCGCCCGGCGAGAGGCGTCGTATTCGACGGGAAGGTTGATGAGCTGGAACAGTACCACGACGCTGAACAGGACCAGCCCGGCGATGGCCAGCCCGGTGAAGTTCAAGATGAGTCCGGCGACGACGAGGAGAAGCGAAATATTGCTGCCGACAGAGGCCATGGGTACGAGGCCGTTACGGATCGCCAGGGGGCCGTAGCCGGTGGAATCCTGGATGGCGTGGCCGACTTCGTGGGCGGCGATGCCCAGGGAGGCCAGCGACCGGCCGTGGTACACGTCGGGACTGAGCCGCAGCACCTTGTGCCGCGGATCGTAGTGATCGCCGAGAAAGCTGTTTACGGGCTCAATGGCCACGTTGTTGATGCCGTGATAGTTGAGAATGCGCTGCGCCGTCTCCGCGCCGCTAAGCCCGGCGCGGGGTTGAACCTGCGACGCCTTGGCGTAGGCGGCCTTGACCTTGATCTCCGCCCACAGGGCGAGCAGGATTCCCGGCCCGATGTAGAGGAAGTACTTCGGATCGAAGTAGAAGAACCCGAACAGTTCCATGTCTTATACACTCCCGCAACGGCCCAATCGCCGGGCCGGCGCATCCTACGATAGTATAGGATCGACGGAAGGCGAGCGCATGGCAATGACGGGACTGGTTCAGGACGAGCGCTTCGAAGGGCACGACACCGGCGCGGGGCATCCCGAGCGGGCGGCGCGGCTCGTCAGAATCCGTCAGGTCCTGCAAGAGCGGGGCTTGACCGCGGCGTGCCGGGCAGTTGCGGCGACCCCGGCCGACCCGCGCTCGATCAGAGCCGTCCACGACGAGGCGTACTTGCAGCGCCTTCACGCCGCGTGCCGGGACGGCCGGCCCACCATCGACGTGCTGGATAGCGCGATTTGCCGCGAAAGCTGCGAGATCGCCGAGCTGGCCTGCGGCGGCGTGCTCCGCGCGGTCGACGCGGTGATGGCGGGCGAGATCGACAACGCGTTCTGCGCCGTACGGCCTCCCGGACATCACGCCGAGCGGCACATGTCCATGGGCTTTTGCCTGCTGAACAACGTCGCCATCGCGGCCCAGCAACTCATCGATCACCACGGGCTGGAGCGCGTGTTGATCCTGGATTGGGACGTTCATCACGGCAACGGGACGCAACACATCTTTGAGGAAGACCCGCGCGTCCTGTTCATCAGCCTGCACGGCCATCCGGGAATTGTGTATCCGGGGACGGGCTACGCCGAGGAGCGCGGGCGCGGCGCGGGCGAGGGGTTCACCATCAACATTCCCATCATGCCGCCCGGGCGAGAGGACGTTTGGCGGCGGGCCTTCGACGATCCCATCTTGCCGGCCGTCGACAAATTCGCTCCCCAGTTCGTACTCGTGTCCGCAGGCTTCGATGCCCATCGCCTCGACCCGCTGGCCCCGTTGGAGCTGGAAACCAGCTCATACGGCTCGATGACGGATGAAGTTGTCGCCATGGCGAAGCGGCACTCCGGAGGGAAGCTCGTTTCGGTCCTCGAAGGCGGTTACCACCTCGACGCCCTGGCTGATAGCGCGGCCCTGCACGTCGAACGATTGCTGGCGGCAACGTAGCGTCGCCCCTTGTGGGTGACGAGGAGCGCTATAGAGCCTAGTTGGCCGCGACGCGGTTGAGGAATGCGCCGGTGTCGAAGTAGAGATTGGCAAAGGGGTAAATGTACCACAGCCTCGGCATGACGCTAGTGTTAGTTTTGCATTAAGGTCCTGGAGCGTACGTAGATTCCGCGCGAATCAGCCCGCTTGACGCGATAGGCGTCCAGCCTGCCCGGGCATCGAGGATAGCCTTCCTCTTCGCCTTCATTAGTCCCTCCCTCAAAGTCGCAATCGCTCGACAATGATTATATGATGAGCCTATCCGTCGAAGTAACTGCCAGAGGAGACGTCCAAGATGAATAACGCTGGCCGGCGCAGGAAGCTGGCCTATTGGCTGATCACGGGGGTCTTTTCAGTGATGATGCTGTTTACCGCTTACGCCCAGTGGAGCGTCCCGGTGGTGGCGCAGGAACTCAGCCGTCTTGGCTTCCCCGCCGATCATTTCCGCATTGAGCTTTGCGTTGCCAAGGTCCTGGGCGCGCTCGCCTTGCTGCTTCCTGTACCATCGAGGCTCAAAGAATGGGCTTATGCGGGATTCGCCATCGTTCTGGTTTCTGCCGTGACCGCCCATCTGGCGGCCGGTGACGGACCCGACAAATACCTGTGGCCCGTGGGGTTCGCCGTAGCGGGGGCGTTCTCGTACGTTCTGTTTCGCAAACTGGAGGCTAAGCCATGCCCGGCATGAAGAGCTCCACGCGTGCCCCGATCCGTTTCAATGCGACACTCTTCCGGCCAAAGGCAACCGCGAAGGCCGTCTCCTGGACCTTTCTGACCCTGCCCAAGGAAGCGAGTAGCAAGCTCCCCTCGCGGGGGCAGACGACAGTTGAAGGCACCGTCAATGGCCGCTCGCTGAAGGCCACGCTCGAGCCGGACGGTGATGGCGGCCACTGGCTGAAGGTGGACCGGAAGTTGCGCGAAGCGGCTGGTGCCGAAGTGGGCGATGTCGTCACGCTGGAAATCGCGCCGGTGGCGGAGGAGCCGGAGCCGAAGGTGCCGGCCGATCTGCGAAAGGCGCTCGCGGCCGCGCCCTCGAAGGTGCGGGAGGCGTGGAAGGACATTACTCCAGCGGCGCGGCGGGATTTCATTCACTGGATCGTCTCTCCCAAGCAGGCAGAGACTCGCGCGCGACGGATCGAAAGCGCCTGCGACATGCTCGCCAAAGGCAAGCGACGCCCCTGCTGCTTCGATCGGTCCGGGATGTATGCCAAGAGCCTCAGTTGCCCCGTCGCCGACAAGCCAAAGGACACAAGGGGCTAAAGCGAGGTTTAGCCAATTTACCGGGTGGCGCAGGGGCTGACATCGGCATCGTGAACACGATCCCCGGAGTTTTGTGATGTCCACGCGTGATTATGATGATCCTGAAATCGAGGAATGCTGGTGCAGCGAGCAGCGGAAGATCGTTGGCGACTATCTTCGCTCGCAGGGGGTTGCGCACGGCCGAATCGGCGAGTGGCCAGCGTGGCATGTTGCTCCTAAAGCTTCGCTCTGGGCTATTGAAAGCCGACCGCGACCTGAATGGATTGGCTGGTGGGTGATTTGTGGCGATTTGCCAACAGACTACATTTCGTCAGCCGACATCAAGCCGCCACAACATCCAAGAAAGGCGATGCGCGTCTTCGCTCGAAACTGGATCGAGGTCGTCAATGCATGGAACGATGGGCGCGAGATTGAGACCACACGAATCGGCGATCCCGATTCGCACAAGAAGTTGGGCCCGTTGCTCGAATCGCGTGCCAAACTGTTAATGGAATGGGCCGATGACGATTCGCTGTGGGAAGGGGAATAGCCTTCGGCGAAACCATGAAGACATTGCTTGTACGGACACGCGACCAGTGGCGCGACTGGCTCACCGAGCACCATGCATCGCAGTCCGAGGTCTGGCTGATCTTCCACAAACAACACACCGGCGTAGTGTCCATCGACTACAAGGACGCCCTCGACGAGGCGCTGTGCTTTGGCTGGGTGGACAGTCTGGTTAAGCGGCTCGATGACCGGCGCTACGCACGAAAGTTTACCCCGCGCCGAGCGGACAGCCGGTGGTCCGCCGTGAATCGCAAGCGCTACGCCGAACTCAAGACCAAAGGGCGATTGAAACCGCCAGGGATCGCACGCTCCCCTACCGGCCGCGGCTCCGCTCCCCGGCCGGCGCGGCTTGAGATCCCGTCCAAGCTTCCGGAGTACATCCAGGCCGCGCTGAGGAAGCACGCGAAAGTCTCGCGCAACTTCGAAGCGCTGCCGCTCGAAGAGCGCCGCCGGTTTTACGCCTGGATTGAGTCCGCCAAGCGAGGGGAAACGAAACTTCGTCGCCTCAAGGAGGCCATTCGTCTCCTTGCTAGCGGCAAAGTGCTGGGTCTGAAGTAACCGGCCGCTCAACTCTGCTTGCGGCCGCCGGCGGCCGCCGCGATAAGCCTGAGCGTCAGACTGCGAACCGCGCTTCAGGCGTGGTTGCGCGAGGTGGTGGCTTACAACACCAAGCAGTGGGTACCCAAAAGCAAAAGTTCGAGAGCCTAGTACGGCCGGGCGCGTGGGTGGCGCCTTGCGACCGTTGGCGGGGCGCAAGGCGCGGAGGTAAAGGAATAGTCTTACGCGGCGGGCAGCGGGTGCGTTCGCGGCGACGATCGGAACGCTTCAACTTAACGCTCTTGCGGTTCCATGGTCCCGCGAATGACCCCGCGCCGCCGCGTTTAGAAAACTAGCGAGTAGAAACAAGGCCGAGTCCGTGGGGTTCGGTTGTTGGTGTGCCCGACACCAGTCGTCGGGCGGCCGGGCGCTCCCTCCGGCTTCCTCCCCGACCTCTCCCCCCCCCGGCTCCGGCCCCACGTCTCGGAAAATCAGTCAGATCAAGATGGATCGCGCCCGGCACCTTCATCCAGCTGCCGCAATGTAGACGGGCTGCGTTACGGCAGTTTGAAGAGGGTTCGGTTTCCGCGCTAATTCGAGGCATGAAATCGGGCGTGGCGTTGCCCGTGGCCTGTGAAAAGGAGAGGGGCGGCCGCGTTGGCAGCCGCCCCTTGTGTTCTCTACCGCGTCGCGGCTCGCAGGCCGCATCCGTTTCCCTTAGTGCGGGAAGCAGAAGTTCCGGCCGTTGATTGTGGGGCTGGTGACGACCATGAACGAGCCGCTCTTGGTGCAGCACACGGCCTTAATGGTGTTGCGGCCGAACTTCTTCGCCAGAATGTTCTTGCACGCCGTCGGGCTGGGGTTGCTGGGATTGAAATTCTTGTTCGTCGACCGCGCCCAACGCGAGATCTGCGCCTTGCTAACGGTCTGAACGATCGCGCCCTTGTTGATCCAGTTGGCGAAGCTGTTCAGCGTGGACGGGCTGGGCTTGCCCCACGAGCCCGTCGGACCCTTGGCCTGGGTGCACAAGGTCCGGTAGGAATCGATCTTCTGCTCGAACGTGTTGCAGCAGTTGCGATACGCGGAGGGGCTGCCGCCGGCGTTCTTGTGCTTCCGCGGGCTGCTCTTCTTGTAGCCGCCGCCCCAGGAGTTCGAGGGCGAGCCCCACAGATAGCTCGAGAAGCCGCCGTACGTCGAACGCGAACGGGAGCTGGTACGTCCTTTGTAAGTCGTTGCCATTTCAGTTTTTCTCCTAAAGGTACCTATCTTTTCGTCGGGATCCCGACTAACGGCCGTACATCGGAGCAGTAAACTGCCGAGTTGAGCTATTGGACGTGCGAAGGCGCCGCCAAGATTAGCGCGACTCAAGCGGAGGGGACCAGGCCCCACTGCTCACAGAGCAGTGGCACACGGGACGAACCGAAAAAACGCCCGTGCAATGCTGAAAAGCGGCCTTTTTATGCTTGCGGGGGTGTTGAATACTCGCGGCGGCGGGAGGAGTCGCCCGCCATGTAACCAAGCGAGAGGCGCTAAATCTCCAAAAAATTTCGGAAAAAACGGCGCCGATCAGGTTTGTTCGAGCTGGTCGGCGAAGTCACGGAGTCTCTTGAGGCCCTCGAAGAGGCGGGACTTGACGACCGACTCGGGGACCTCGAGTACCGCGGCGATCTCGGCGCGCGATAGGTCCTCGACATAGCGCAAGCGAAGAATCTCCTGCTGGTCCTCGGGGAGGGCGTGGACCATCTCCGCGAGTTTGGAGCGGAGCTCTTCGCGGACCATGCGGGTGAGGTTGCCGGTTGCGGCCTCGAAGGCTTGCGAGCCGGCGGGGAGGGCCACGCCGTCTTTGCGCGCAGCGCGGTCACGAAGCAGATTGAGGCAGTGATGGCGAGCGATCTTGTAGAGCCAAGGACGGAACTGGTCCGCGGCCGGAATGTCCGGCGCCGCGAGGATCTTGCAGAAGATGTCCTGGACGGCGTCGTCGGCCTCTTCCACGCGACCCAGATAGCCCCAGCAGAACCGAGTGAGGGCGTCGCGGTACAGGCGGTGCAGCTCATCGACCGCCTGCGGCGCCTTGCCGCGCAGCCCCAGCACCAGTGTGATCATCGCTTCCTCGCGCGTGGGCTGCGTTAAGTGTTCGTCGATGCTCAAACGGGACGATCCTCCAGCCAATACTGGGGTTTGGCGATTCTACCTGTCGGCGGTGCCGCTGACGAGTTGGTGCCGCGGCGGCTCGCCACCGGTCGATGGAGTGCCGGAACTGGCTATAATCCGGCCGCATCGGACATTAGAACGACGACGGAGTGGTTGATGGCATTCGACAAGGTTGATCCCAAGATTGATTTCCCGGCGATGGAGCGTGAGGTGCTCGCCTTTTGGGAGCGGACGGGGGCGTTCGAAAAGCTTCGCGAGATCAATCGCGGCAAGCCGAAGTGGTCGTTTCTGGACGGGCCGATCACGGCCAACAACCCCATGGGCGTTCATCACGCCTGGGGACGAACCTACAAGGACATCTATCAGCGCTATCACGCCTCCATCGGCCGCGAGCTGCGCTACCAGAACGGCTTCGACTGCCAGGGCCTGTGGGTCGAAGTCGAGGTCGAGAAGGAGCATGGGTTCACCTCCAAGAAAGACATCGAGGCCTTCGGCATCGGCAAGTTCGTAGAGGAGTGCAAGGCCCGAGCGAGTCGCTTCGCGGCCATGCAGACCCAGCAGTCCCAGCGCCTCGGCCAGTGGATGGATTGGGACCACTCGTATTACACGATGTCCGACGAGAACAACTACGCCATCTGGGCGTTTCTGAAGAAGTGCCACGAAAAGGGCTTGCTCTACAAGGGCTTCGACTCCATGCCCTGGTGCCCGCGGTGCGGGACGGGCATCAGCCAGATGGAAATGAACGAAGGCTACCGCGAGGTTCCACACACGTCGGTGTTCGTTCGCCTGCCGATCCGCGGGCGGCGAGGCGAGAACCTACTCATCTGGACCACCACGCCGTGGACATTGAGCTCCAACGTAGCCGCCGCAGTCAAGCCAGAGATGACCTACGTGAAGGTGCGGCTTAAGGATCAGTACCGCGACCGTCAGGGAGCGGGCATGTCTGCGGAAGAGATCTACTACGTCGGTAAGGCCAACTTCGAGAGTGCGCGCTCGCATCCCGTGCAGACGACCGACAAGTCCAAGCTGCCCGGGCTGATGGCGATTCATGCGCAGTTCAAGAACAAGGGGCCGTTCGAGATCGTCGGCGAGCTTCGCGGCGAGGAGCTGGTCGGGCTGACCTACGACGGCCCGTTCGACGATCTTCCCGGTGCGGCCGAGGCTAAGGTAGCGCATCGCGTGATCGCCTGGGACGCGGTGACGGAATCCGAGGGAACGGGCATCGTACACATTGCACCCGGCTGCGGAGCGGAAGACTTCCAGCTCGGCAAGGAACTGGGGCTACCGCAAGTCGCGCCGCTGTTCGAGGACGGCACCTTCCGGCCGGAGTTCGGCTTTCTCGCCGGACGCGGCTCGGACAAGGTCGCCGACGACATCGTGGAGTCGCTCAAGCAGCGCGGGCTGCTCTTCGCCAAGGAGCAATACTACCACCGCTATCCGCACTGCTGGCGGTGCAAGAGCGAGCTGGTCTTCCGCCTCGTGGACGAGTGGTTCATCAACATGAACTGGCGGGAGGAGATCATGGACTCCGCGCGTAACGCGCGGTGGATCCCGGAATGGGGCCTGGAGCGGGAGCTGGACTGGTTGCGCAACATGGGCGACTGGATGATCTCCAAGAAACGCTACTGGGGCCTGGCCCTGCCTATCTGGGAGTGCCACGGCTGTGGGCACGTCGAGGTCATCGGCGGACGCGAAGAGCTGAAGGCCCGGGCCGTCGCGGGGTGGGACAAGTTCGAGGGCCATTCGCCGCACCGGCCATGGGTGGACGAGGTCAAGATCCGCTGCGCGCAATGCGGCGATACGAACGTGTCCCGCATTCGCGACGTGGGCAATCCCTGGCTGGACGCGAGCATCGTCCCGTTCTCGACCATGGGCTACTTCTCCAATCGGGCCTACTGGGAGCAATGGTTTCCCGCGGATTTCGTGGTCGAGGCCCTGCCCGGACAGTTCCGCAACTGGTTCTACGCCCTGCTCGCGGTCAGCACGATGATGGTGGGCAAATCACCGTTCAAGGTGCTCAAGGGCCACGGCCTGGTCATGGACGACGAGGGCAAGCCCATGCACAAGTCCGCGGGCAACGCCATCGAGTTCAACGAAGCCGCCGACTCGATCGGCGTGGACGTCATGCGCTGGCTCTATGCCTCCACCCCGCCGGAGCGCAACGTGCTCTTCGGCCCGCACCACTGCGACGACGTCCGCCGCGATGTGATCCTGCCCTGGTGGAACGTGTACTCGTTCTTCTGCAACCTCGCCCGCGTAGATGATTTCAAACCCGATACCCACACGGCGCGAGAGGATGAGCGCTCGCTGTTGGACCGCTGGGTCTTGTCCGACCTGCACAAACTCATCGCGGTTGCGCACGAGGCTTATGGCAAGTTCGATGTGGCCCGGCTATGCACGGAGGCGGGGCGGTTTATCGACGTGCTGAGCACGTGGTACGTGCGCCGCTCGCGGCGCCGTTTCTACGGCGAAGGCTGGCCGCCCGACAAGCGCGCCGCCTACGCGACCCTGTACGAGGTGCTCACGACGTTCAATCGCGTCATCGCACCCATTGCCCCGTTCCTTTCAGAGTCCGTGTACCAGAACCTGGTGGTCCGCCAGCGCGGCGACGCCCCCGCGAGCGTGCATCACGTGCCGTTTCCAGAGGCGAGCGAGAAGCTGATGGACGAGTCGCTCTCTGCCCACGTGGCTGCGTCCCTGCGACTCGTCTCCCTTGCTCGCTCCGCGAGAAAAGAGTCGAACCTCAAGATTCGTCAGCCGCTGGCTGAACTCGTTGTGGTCCCGGGCAATGACGCCGAACGAAAGGCCGTCGCCTTGTTCGAGGATCATTTTCTCGAGGAACTTAACGTCAAGAAAGTTGCCATCCGCGAGGAACGCGATGGCCTGTACACGGTGAGCGTCGCTCCGAACATGAAGATCCTCGGCCCGAAGTTCGGGCGGCACCTGGCCGCCGCCCGCCGCACGATCGAAGGGCTCGCCGGGCGCGAGGTGGAGAGCAAGATCACCCGCGGAGAGGCGATCGCCGTTCCCGTCGAAGGAGCGGACGCACCGATCACGGCCGACGATTTTGTGGTTACAAGATCGTACGGCGAATCCTGGGCCGGCGCCTCGGACGGCGCGACGATCGTGCTGATCGACAAGCGGATCACTCCTGAGTTGCGCAACGAGGGGATCGCCCGCGATATTATTCGCAACGTGCAGAATCTCCGGAAGGACGCCGGTCTGGATATTGCCGATCGCATCCGGCTCAGCCTGACGACCGAGTCGGCGCTGCTCAAGGGCGCCATCCGACAGTCGCGCGATTACATCGCCGGAGAAACGCTCGCCGTTCAGGTCACGGATGAACCGTTGCGCGCGTCGCTACCTAAGACCACGGTCGAGATCGAGGGCCGCCAGAACGCTGTGACAATCGAAATAGAAAGGGTGGGAGACGCGGGCTCCTCCGGCCGGGCGGCGGTCCGCAGCTAACTCCTCCTTTATCCGGTCCTGCGCTTAGGCGGTCCTACGGTTTCGTCCTCATTTCACCGGCGACTAAGCACCTACGCACGCCGTGCCCGACGCGGGCCCGCCGCCTGACGCCCAGCCAAATTGGTGCGATGGCAGTTGGTAGTGCCGACTATTGCGTCCACACCGGAACTTCGACGCTCGGCAGTTCGCCATTGGCCTGGTCGCCGAGGTTGTTGGTATGGCCGTAGCCGAGTTGGCCCTGGTCATTATGGCCCCAGCAGCGCAGGCTGCCATCAGCGGCGATGGCGCAGCCATGTCCGCCCGCACTCATGTACGCGGTAGTCGGCTGGACCGCGCCGATGTTTGCAATGCAACCACCCAACGAAATCGGCACGTCGTTAACTCCAACGAAATTGACGTGGCCGCAGCCGAGGTCGCCGTAGGTGTTCTTGCCCCAGCAGCGTACGCCTTGGCCACCAGTATAGGTGACGCATGTGTGCTCGCCACCGGCGAACACGTGCGCAATCGTATAGCCGGTCGCGGCGGCTGACACCGGACCGGTAGGCAACTCGCCGGCCGCGTCGCCGAGGGTATTCGTGTTGCCGTAGCCAAGTTGGCCGCTGGTCGCGTAACCCCAGCACATGACCGTCGAATTCGAGCGAAGGGCGCAAGTATGCACCGCACCGGCCGCGATTTCTGTGGCTGTAATGCCAGTTCCCAGCGGAACGCTCACGATCGCTGTCGGCATTTGGCCGGCGGTGCCGCCGATGTTCGTCATGTCGTTACGACCAAGTTGGCCGACGTTGTTTCGGCCCCAGCAGCGAACTTCACCCGTAGTGGTGCGAATACAGGTGTGGATGGAACCCAGTGCCATCTGGGCGACGGTGCCCGTGCCATAGTTGGTGGTGCTGGGCGCGCTGATGTCGGTGTTGGCCGTCGTGCCGATACCCAGCTGACCGTAGGTGTTGCTGCCCCAGCAGGAGAGCGCGCCGTCGTTGAGAACAGCGCAGCTGTGCGAAGGTCCTGCGGCCAACATGGTTGCCGTTCGCCCGCCGCCGAAGTCCACCGCCGTCTGGGTAGCCGGAGTTTCTCCGGCAGCGTTGCCCCAGGTTGTTGTCGAGCCCGAGCCAAGGCGTCCAAAGGTACCCAAGCCCCAACACTTGACCGAACCGTTCTCCAGTCGAGCGCAAGCGTGCGCGCCACCAACTTCGACCTGTGCGACCGCAGCGCCAAAATCGAGGACTGGGTATTGGCCGGGGAAGTCGGCTTTACCAATCGGTGTGACGTTGCCTTGGCCAAGCTGGCCGCTGGTGTTGTCGCCCCAGCAGCGCACGTTGCCGCTGCGGAAACGCATGCAGGTAAAATCGTAGCCCACGCCGCCACTGGTCACAGCGGAGTGTTGGCAATCGCTATCGCAGCCGTCATCATCAATCAGATTCCGGTCATCGCAAGCTTCGTTGTCAGCTGGATCCGCCGAATACTGGCGCCAGTGTCCATCGCCGCAAGTCGCCAATTGACATGTGCTCAAGCAGTCGTCGTCATCGTCGATATTCCCATCGTCACACTCCTCGCCGGCATGAGTGTTCACCATGCCGTCGCCGCAGCGCAACGCACCCGTCCACGCGTTGCTCAAATCCGCGATGTCCGCAAGGTCGATGTCATCATCGGCGTCGAAGTCAAACACGTCGCAGGCTTGCACCGTCAGTGCGTCTGGTCCCGAGAAGCTAAGGCAAATCTGGAAGACCTTGTAGTCGTAAAGGTCGACGTCATCGTCGCCGTCGAAGTCACCGAGTGTATCGCCGGCGCCTGCGAACCGGTCCGAGCGAAATACCTCGCCGTCCTCGAACCGAAAAAACACGTCGTTGTTGATAGTTCGCGCCTCAACCCATTCACGCCATTTCTCGAGCTCGGCCGGCGCTGGATTGGCGTCAGTAGCCGGGGCATGGCTGACGAAGATGCACAAACCTAGACACAAGGTCCATCGGAATAGCGAAAACGGAGCTACCATACAGTTATTGTCTCCTTCCCCCTTCGCCATCTTGACGCCCGACGCCGAGAACCGCAAGGGAAGGGCATCTGACCGACATTTCCCATTTGGCCCTTGCTTGAGCGACGTTCGCGGGGCAAGCGGAGATCGTACTTGGGACCAGCCTCGGATTCAAACCACTTTCCATCGTTCACGGCGATTTTTTCGGCCTTTCGCGGCGTTTACGAGCAAAGTAGCGATTTACCGGAAGCGCCCGTTGGCTCCCTTCGGGCGTACCATCGCCGCTCCTGTGTCCTCCCCGGTTTGAATCGCCGCCTCGGTGAGCATTCAGCCCCGTTGCAGCAACGGCGGCGGCACACTAAACCGCTGGATACGATCGAGGATCGCCGCGAACAAATCCCGCGGCACCGCCACCTCCACTAGGGAGAGGGCTGGGTGAGGGCGAGATGGCACGTTAGAGCCAATGGCTTCGATTTATTGGACTAGCCGCTTTTAGGGAAAACGCTTGAATCCCCCCCCAGCGTTACGCGACAATGGCCGTGCTGTTCGCCGCGGGCGTTCAGCAAGATCACTTTGAGCAACGTGAACGGCCGCCTTCGGGACAGGCTGCCGTTTGCGATGCGGTTTTTTTTTGGCAGGAGGGGCCAAATGGAGAGGAAACACAGCTCGAATGTATTCGTTCTGGGTGTTTGGATCCTTGTGGGCCTGTCGATCTCGAATGCGCCAACCTTCGCCGGGACGAACAACTGTTGCCAGCCCGATGGGAGTTGCACGTTTATCGGCAGTTGCTCGGTGTGCCCGGGACCGTGCTCATCCGTACTGACCTGCGACGGGCTCAACTGTCAGCCGTTCGGCGCCTGTTGCCATCCCAACGGGACGTGCACAGACCGCGACGAGTCCGATTGCCGTGTGGACCTGGGCGATACCTATGCCGGCGACGGCACGCAGTGTTCGTCGACCACCTGTCCGCAGCCGAACAGCGCCTGCTGTCTGAGCGATGGAAACTGCCGCTTCCTCACCAACCAGACGGCATGTACGAGCTTGTCCGGGACGTATCTGGGTGAGGGCACGGATTGCGACCCGAACCCGTGCGCCGCCGGAGCGTGCTGCTTTGCCGAACAGGCATGTACCGTAGTCACGCTAGCCAATTGCCCCGGGTTCTTCTTCGGTGCAGGCACGAGTTGCGATCCCGCCAACAATCCGTGTGACGGGGCGTGCTGCTCGGCCAACGGGCACTGCAAGGAAACGATCGAGACCGCCTGCGGCGGCGTGTATCAAGGCGACCGGACGACCTGCGACCCCAACCCCTGCCCGCAGCCGGCGACGGGAGCCTGCTGCAAGGTGGCAGAGCTGTGCACAGACGGCATCACGGACGCAGAGTGCTTGTTTGATTTCTTCGCCGGGCGCACCTGCGCGGAACTCGATCTAAGCACGTGTGATCCCCTGGGCGCCTGCTGCGCGAGCGACGGCAACTGCACCCTGGAAACCGCGAGCGATTGCACGAACATCGGCACCTACCAGAGCGACTTCTCCGTGTGCGACCCCAACCCCTGCCCCCAGCCGCCTACCGGGGCGTGTTGTTTCCCCGACGGATCCTGCAACGTGGAACCCAAGGTCAGCTGCGTCGGAGCAGGCGGCGGTTACCAGGGCGACAGCACCGACTGCGACCCGAACAACTGCCCGCAGCCGCGGATCGGCGCCTGCTGCTTTGCGGCGGTTGGTTGCAGTGACGGCGTTATTGAGCCCCTGTGTCCCTTTGATTTCTTCGCCAATCGCAGGTGCGATCAGCTCAATGTGACGACGTGCAGCCCCTTGGGCGCTTGCTGTCTCTCCGACGGAGAGTGCAGAGAGGAAGCCGCCGACAACTGCGCCGCGCTGGGCGGCACCTATCAGGGCGAGTTCTCCGTGTGCGACCCGAATCCGTGCCCGCAACCGACGGGGGCCTGCTGTGGCGGTGGGGCAGCGACGGCCGGGTTCGCTCCAGGCGATTGCATGGTCACCACTTCAGCCAACTGTGGCTCGCTCGGCGGAGGCTATCGGGGCGATGGCACGGAGTGCGACCCGAACCCCTGTTCGCCGCTGCCGACGACCGGCGCATGCTGTCTGGCGGAAGCGCCGACGGCGGGCATCGGAACAGGCCCGGTGTGTGTGGTGCTGACCCAGAGCGAGTGCGTGTCGTTCACCAATGACCCCAGCGCCTATCAGGGCGACGGGACGAGCTGCGAACCCAACCCTGTGCGCCGCCGCCGGATCGCGTGGACATCAGCACGAAAGGCAGCCTGTTGGTTTATCCCAAGATCGAGCTGAAATGGGACAACACCGGACGCCTGACGCAAGACACCTTCTTGACCATCGTCAACGACCATTACGAAGGCGTCCACGTGCAGTGGTATTTCATCAACGGTGACGAGCCCACGGACGCGGTGAGTTCCGGATCGCCGCCCGTGCTCATCGAGCGCCGCCACAAAGGCTGGAACTGGGTCGATTGCCCGATGTACCTGACCGGCGATGACACCGGCTGGCTGTCCATGGCTACGGGCCGCGGCGGACCGCTCGAGCCCACGTGCTCGCCGTTCACCATCACCGATCCGGGCAGCCCGCCCGGTCGTCCGGACCCCGATGGTCCTTCCGGTCATCGCGTGCTTCGCGGATATGCCATCGCCTTCGCGGTAGACAACCAAGGCCGTGACGTCCCTTGGAACCATCTTTCCGGCGGGGCGGACCTGGTCAACTACAGCATCCCCGAGGCCTGGGAGTACAACGCCTACGCCTTCCAGGCAGTCTCGCGACTCAACAACGATATCCCCCATGCCGTAGCCGGTAACGGC
>Ga0187893_10001235_pt1 | contig 62998 bp, 55 predicted proteins | sample MA1701074metaG_FD_139574 | JGI IMG/M metagenome (GOLD analysis project Ga0187893, IMG submission 139574) | White microbial mat communities from a basaltic lava cave in the Kipuka Kanohina Cave System on the Island of Hawaii, USA - MA170107-4 metaG ... | reverse complement strand
GAGGGCGCCGACCTCCGCCGGTTTGGCGCCGAGTGTCAAGCGAATGGCGAGCTCGCGCGTCCGCAACGCCACCGACCACGAGAACAGACCGTAGACGCCAAGCGCCGCGAGCAGTGCGGCCAGACCGCCGAAGAACAGCAGGATCGTCATCAGCAATCTCGGCTCCGCCGTGCGCGTTGAGAACCGTTCGCCCCACGTGCGCGCGGTGCCCATCGGCACGTTGGGCGCTTCCTGCTGCAGGGCAGTGCGGATCGCCGCCACTGCCACCGCTCGATCCGTGGCCTTCACGGCGATGAATTGTTCGCGGAAGGTGTACTGCCGCGTCGTGAAGTAGAGCGCCGGCTCCACCGGCTGACCGAACGGCGCATTCCGCACATCCTTCACGACCCCGATCACTTCGAATGATGTCGGCGGCCGATGGGGCGGCGGCGCGCCGGGCGCGGGCGGCGGCGTGCCGGGCGGCTGCGGGCGAATGCGAACGAGGTTCAGCCCCAACGGACCGATTGCGCCGCTGGTGGTGGTGATCACGCGGCCCACGGCCGGTTCGCCGGGGAAGAACCGGTTCGCAAAGGCTTCATTGACGATCACCACGCCGGCGGTGTCCATGTCGTCGGCGGGTGTGAAATCCCGTCCCTGCGAGATGGCCGCGCCCATCGCCGCGAAGAATCCGTCGCCGGTGCTGATGTATTGCACCTGCGGCGCGTCTTCGGGCCGCGCCGGCGCCGGCTGGCCTTCGATGCCGAACCCGCCGCGCCAACCGACCTCGAATGGCAGGAAGTTGCTGGCACCGGCGGCGGTCACGCCGGGCTGCCGGCGGAGGTTGTCGACGATGTTGCTATGCACTCGCCCGGTCTTGCGCCAGTCGGTGTAGTCGCGCCCCGACAGCTGCACGCTGCTGATCACGACGTCTTCGGCGTCGATGCCGGTTGGCGTGTCCATCATCCGGCCGACCGTGCGCACCAGCAGTCCCGACGAGACCAGCAGCGCGCATGCCAGCGCCACCTCGCCGGCGACGAGCACGGAATAGATCGTGCGCGCGCCACGCGAGCTGCCGCGCTCGCCGCTGCGCAAGTCGTTGACGATTTGCCCGCGCATCAGCACCAGCGCCGGCACCAGGCCGAAGAAGATCGTCGTCGCGACGATCACCGCGAGGCCGACGGCCAGCGCGCGCCCGTCCACGGCCGCCTCTTCGAATCGCGGAATGCTCCGCGGCATCACGCTGACGAGCAGAGGCAGCGTGATCGTCGCCGCCAGCGTGCCGACGGCCGCCCCCGCCACCGACAGCACAGCGCTCTCGGCGAGCAGCTGCGCAATCAACTGTCGCGGCGACGCGCCCATCGCCACACGCACCGCAATCTCACGCTCGCGCGACAGTGCCCGCGTCAGCAGCAGCGAGGCGACGTTCAGACAGCCGATCACCAGCAGCAATCCGACCGCGCCGAACAGCACCATCAACGCGGGACGGTAGTATCCGAGCTGTTCATCGAGCAGCGGGATCAAATGGCGACCCCAGCCTTTGTTGGTCACCGGGAACTCCGACGCGAGCCGCAGAGTCAGCGAGTCGACCGCCGCCTGCGCCTGACCGATGGTGGTGCCGGGCGTCAGCCGCCCCACCGCCTCCATGAAATGCGCGTCGCGGCTGTGACGCTCCATCGGCCATCGCAGCCGCTGCCACACATCCACATCGTCCGGGAAATGGAATTTCGGCGGCATCACTCCGCGGACGATGTACGGCGTGCCGTTGAGCACGAGCGGCCGTCCGATGATCGACGGGTCGGCGCTGTAGCGCGTGCGCCAGAGCCGATCGCTGATCACGCAGATCAATTCATTCGTGACATGCAATGGCCCACCGGCAGGGAAGCCCTCGCCGAGTTGCGGACCCGCGCCAACAACGTCGAAGATGTTGCCTGATACCTCGATCGTGTTCACCCGCACCGGGTCCTGACCCGGATCCACGAGGTTCACGCTCGGCACCCACCACGCCGCGGCGTCCTTGAATACCGGCAGCGCGCGATCGTCCATGAAGTTCACCGGCGAGATGGGATCGTGCGCGAGCCCTTTCTCGACGTTCGTGTCCCACAGCGTGACGAGCTGGTCGGGATCCGCGTAGGGCAGCGGCCGCAGGATCACCGAGTCGACGACGGTGAAGACGGTGGTGGCGGCGCCGACACCGAGACCCAGCACGAGTACCGTCACGAGTGCAAAGCTCGGATGTTGTTGAAACTGTCGAATGGCAAGACGGATCGAGCTCAGCACGTTGAGGCTCCTGCCGCCGGCCGAGTTGGCCACGAGATCGGCGCGGGCGGCTTGCGCGCGATCCGGATGTTGCGCTGCGTGCCGTTGCAGCAGGTTGAACGCGGATTCTTCAAGTGCGGCGAGCGATCGCCGGCGCGCTTCCGCCGGTGTCGCACCCTCGTCGATTGCGGCGGCGTGCAGGTCTTCGAGATACGCGACGAGTTCGTCGAGCGTGGCATCAGGCAAGACGAGTCCGGCCTTGGCGACGCGCCGTTGAATCTCCTGTCGAAAGTCGATCGCTGTCATGAGGTGATGCGGCAGATTACGCGGGCTTCACGCCGGCAATCTGCGAGAGTGCCGCGATGAAGCGGCCCCAGTCTTCTCGTTGAACGGCCAGCATGGAGCGGCCGTTATCGGTGATGCGGTAATAACGGCGCCGGCGTTGTCCGGCTTTCTCCACCCAGCGGCCCTTGATCAGGCCGCGCTCCTCGAGCCGATACAGCGTGGCGTAGAGCGACGCCATCGTGAACCTGACCGCGCCGCCGGAGCGCGCGTCGATCTGGCGGCCGATCTCGTAGCCGTGGTGGTCGGACTCGTCGATGAGCGCGAGGATGAAAAGGTCGGCGCTGCCCTTTTTGGCGGCGTCGATCGCGGACCGGTCGAGCAGCAGTTTTGTCATATATAGGCAAACTGCATATTCGACGGCGTTGCAGCGGAAAAGGTTGGTCTGGGCGTCCGGTTGCGAACACTCGCATTCCGGCCCGGGACGTATTCGTCACGCCGCCCTAGAGATCAGGCCTGTTTTCGCGGGTACGCGCCTTGCTCTGCTCCCGCAGCATGATTGGCGATTTTCGTTTTGCGTGGCGGGCGCTGTGGAAGAGTCCGACCACGACACTCGGCGCCATGCTCGCGCTGGCGCTCGGCATCGGCGCCACGACGACGATGTTCGGGTTGCTCAATGCGGTGACGCTGCGGCCGCTCCCGTATCCGGAAGCGGATCGCCTGGTGGAGCTGTACGGCAACGTTGAGCGGCAGGTCGTGGAGCGCCGGGGGACCTCTATTCTCGACTACATCGACTGGCGCGACAAGAACCAGTCCTTCGATGCGGTCGGCGCTTGGTCGGGCACGAATTTCGTGATCTACGGGGCCGGCACGCCTTCGCAACTAGGCGGGGAATTCGTGTCCGATCAGTACTTCGTGTTGCTTGGCGCGGAGCCGATTGTCGGCCGGACGCTGACGGCCCAGGATGATCCAGTGGGATCGCCGTTAGTCGCCGTGATCGGGGAGCGGCTGTGGGAGCGCGCGTTCAATCGGGATCCGAACGTGCTCGGCCGATCGATTCGGCTCGGTAACGCGGCGTTCACGATTGCGGGTGTGGTTCCCGCGGCCTTCACGGGACGTTCGGATGCCGCCGAAGTCTGGGTGTCGATGCTCGCGCATCCCTCGAACGCGAAGCCCGATCGCGGTAGCCGCGGATTTGCCGCGCTGGCGCGTCTCAAGCCAGGGGTGTCGATCGAAGCGGCGCAAGCCGACATGACGACGGTGGCGCGGCAGCTCGAACAGGCCTATCCGGATACCAACGAGAAGCGCGGTGTGGAAGTGGCGTCGCTGACCAACGAAGTGTTCGGGCAGATCCGGCCCGCCATCTCGCTGTTGTTCGGCGCCGTGACGTTCGTGCTGGTCATCGCGTGTGCGAGCGTCGCGAGCCTGTTGCTGGCGCGCACCGAATCGCGCCGCCGCGAGTTCTCGTTGCGACGGGCGATCGGCGCCGATGAATTGCGGCTCGCGCGCTTGATGCTGGCTGAGAGCGCGTGGGTGGTCACGCTCGGCGGCGCCGTCGGGATTCTGTTGTCGCTGTGGGCGGGCGAGGCGCTGCTGGCGTTGAGCCCGGTGCAGCTGCCGAGCTTTGCCGCGCCCGGCGTCGATTGGCGCACGCTGCTGTTCGTCGTGTTGCTCGGTACGCTGATCACGGTGGTGATCGGGTTGTCGCCGCTGCGATCGATGAAGAGGCATTCGCTGGCGCAGGACCTCCGCGAAGGCGCGGTTGAAGCGCGCGGCGGCGGCGGCGGCCGGACGATGCAGGTGATTGTCGCCGGTCAGGTCGCGGTGACGGTGATGCTGCTGGTCGGCGCAGTCTTGTTCGGCCGCAGCTTCGCGGCGCTGGCGCGGTTCGATCCCGGCTTCAAGGCTGAAGGCGTGCTCAGTATGCGCGTGCAGCTCCCGGTGGTGGCGGGCGCGCAGGCACAGGCGCCGCCTGACGCGGCGCAAAGCAACGACGCGGGCGCGCCGGCGATGGCGCTGCTGGAAGCTCTGCGCGGACTTCCGGGTGTGTCGCAGGCCGCGCTCGCGTCGGGCGTGCCGCTGGTCAACGCCAGCGCCACCTTCTACTCGGCGGAGGGGATGGGCCCCGTCGACGCCACCAACCGCCCGCGCGTCTACGTCCACCGCGTATCGCCCGGCCACGTCGAAACACTCGGTCTTCAGCTGCTCGAGGGCCGGTCCTTCGGGGCCACGGACCTTGGCACGCGGAACAACAGCATCGTCGTCACGCTGGCGCTCGCGCAGCGGTTCTGGCCTGGAGAAAGCGCCATCGGCCGACGCGTCAAGTTTGGCGATCACACCGACCCCAAGAACGAGAACCCCTGGCTCACCATCGTCGGCGTGGTGAAGGACGCCAACCTACGCGGCATTCCGCAAAATCCCACGCGCGACCCCGACATCTTCCTGCCGTTCAACACCGCTGTGCGATCGTTTACGGTGCTGTTGCGCACGCCGGGTGACGAGACGTCGTTAACGCGGCCGGCCGCCGATCTTATCCTGCGGCGTGAACCGGGTGCCGCAGTGTTTGCGCCGCAGTCGCTGGACGAGCTGGTCGCGCAACAACTGTCGGCCAGCCGTTTTCTGACGTGGCTGACCGGCGTGTTCGCCGCGACGGCCCTGACGCTCGCCATCATCGGTATTTACGGGCTGCTCGCCTACTCAGTCGGTCAGCGCACGCGTGAGATTGGCGTTCGCGCCGCGCTGGGCGCCGGGCGCGGCCAGCTCCTTGGGCTCGTCGTCGGTCAGGGCGTGACGCTTGCGGTGATTGGCGTGGTCGCCGGTGGACTCGCCGCCGCCGGCCTCGGGCGGTTCGTCGAAACGCAGCTGTATGCTGTCCGTCCGCTCGATGTGGTGTCGTACGCGGCCACCGCGGGCGTAATGATTGCGACGGCATTCGTGGCGAGCCTGGTGCCGGCGTTCCGCGCTCTGCGAATCGATCCGATCTCGGCGCTGCGCGGTGAGTAGCTACGCCCCGAGGAACTCCGCGATCTGATCGCGCTTGGCCGCGGCGTCGCTCTGGCCAAGCTCGATCAGGTGCCGCACATAGTCGGTCTGGAACATCACCAGGCTGAGCATATCGTTCGAGCGCGTTTCCTTCGTGCCCAACCCCCGCGTCAGGAATCGAAACGCCTTTGGCAGGTCGGCTTCGTAGTGATTGGCCAGCCGTCCGAGATCTTCCGACGGCCGCAGCACCAGCAACTCGATTGGACGCAATCCCATTCTCGCGTCGTCAGCGTGCTGCTCGATCAGCTTGTTGATCTGCCGCAGCTGCAGCGCGTCGCCGTCGAGCTGATCGAGGAAGATCGCGTTGAACAACGCGCCAGCCACCTGTGCCGGCGGCGGGTAGCCGTTGATCATCGGCCGATCGGCTTCTTCCCGCGTTCTCGCATAACGCGTCGTCACCGCGAGGACGCGGGTGGCGCCGAGGTGGATCGCGGGCGAGAGTGGCGCGGTCAGTCGAATGCCGCCGTCGCCGTACCAGGCGCCATCCACTTCAATCGCCGGGAAGAAGAACGGCAACGCCGCCGACGCCATCACGTGCTCGACACGAACGCTGCAGTGCCGGCTCTTGCGCTGGGGCCGTTCCCATGCCGGCATGACGCAGTCTTCGCGGGTCTGCACCCAGGTGATCGACTGGCCGGTGGTGTAGCTCGACGCGGTGAGCGCGAACGCGCGCAGCCAACCCGCGCTCAAGCTGGCATTGATGCCGTCGATGGTTCCGTCGGGCGACGCCCGAAGCTCCCGCGCGAGCACCTGGTGCAACGGCTTGGTGTCGACGAGACTTTTCGCCGGCGTCAGCGGCGACTTGCCGCCGCTGACCAGGCGTCCACTCCACCGCAGCGCGCGCCACATGAGCTCATGCGCGTCGACGCTGAACACTTCGTCGATGCGCAGGTTGCTCCACATGTGGGCGAGCTGATCGATCTTCTGGACGAACGGGTCCTGCCGCGCGGCAATGAAAGCGGCATTGATGGCGCCGGCCGAAACGCCGGTCAGGATCTCGGGGACCGCCGCCGGAAACTGGCGCGCCAGGTATTGCAGCACGCCGACCTGATAGGCGCCGCGCGCGCCGCCGCCACTCAGAACGAGGCCGAGGCCCCTTGGGTTGGTGACGGGCTGCACGATTTGAATGCTAACTCAGGCACCGCAAAGCACGAGGCACCAGGCACGAGGCACGAGGCACTCTCCCTGCCAACGGTTACACATCTCTTCCCGTCCAACCGCCCATGATGGATGCGATGCGCGATCTGCGTCAGGGATTTCGACTGCTCTTCCGGGCGCCAGGATTTGCGGCGACCGCGATTCTCACGCTGGCGCTTGGCATTGGCGCAACCACCGCGCTCTTCACCGTGGTCAACGCAGTGCTTCTCGAGCCATTGCCGTTCCCCGGATCGAATCGGCTGGTCCAGCTGTGGCGCAGCGAGCTGCCGGCCCTGACCTACGGATCCGCGTCGTATCAACGCTACCTCGACTGGCGTGCCCATCAACGCGTGTTCAACGATCTTGGCGCGTGGTCGCCGCGCGGGTTCACGCTGGCCGGAGCGGAGGGGCCCGAGCGCGCGGCCGGCGCGACCGCGTCAGCGTCGTTCTTCAGCGTCGTCGGCGCGCCGCCGGTGATTGGCCGGTACTTCACAGAAGACGAGGATCGGCGCGGCGCCGAAAAGGTGGCGGTGATCAGCGAAGGGTTGTGGCGGCGGCGCTACCAGGCGTCGCCCACCGTGCTCGGCGCTGCGGCGCAAATCGACGGCGAGCCGTACACGATTGTCGGTGTGGCGCCGGCTGGATTCACGGAAGTGTGGCGCCATGATGTGTGGATTCCCCTCGGTCAGGTTGCGGATCCCGCCAATCGCGGAAGCAACTTCCTGTTGTCGTTCGGCAAGCTGCGCGAGGGCATGACGCTCGATGCGGCGAGGCGAGGGTTGCAGGACCTCGCCGCACAGATGTCACGCGACCACGCCGCAGATAAGTACACCTTTACCGCCCGACCCGTTCACGAGGTGGTCACCGAGAACGTGACTCGGGGACTCTCCCTGTTGCTGGCCGCAACCGGCTTGCTGCTGCTGATCGCGTGCACCAACGTCGCCAATCTCCTGCTTGCCCGCGCCGTGGTCCGCGAGCGCGATCTCGCGGTGCGCGCATCGCTCGGCGCCGGCCGGCGCCGGTTGTTTGGCCAGGTGATGGGCGAGACCATCGCGCTCGGTGTGATGGGCAGCGCCGTCGGCATCGGTCTGGCGTGGGCGCTGCTGCGGGTCTTCGTGACCCTCGCGCCGGTGAATTTCCCGCGGCTCGCCGCGATCACTCTTGATGCCGGCGTTCTCGTCTTCTCCCTCGCTGTCGCGGTCACAGCCGGATTGATTGCCGGTCTGGCGCCGGCGATTCATTTGCTGCGGTCGGATCTGAATGCCGTGATTCGTTCGGGTGGCAATCGCGGCGCAACCGCCGGCCGGGCGCGGGCCGCGAGCCGCTTCCTGGTGGTGTCGGAAGTGGCGCTGGCATTGGCGCTCGTCACCACAGCCGGTCTGATGGTGAAGAGTCTGATGCAGCTCCAGGCGCAGGATCTCGGTATGACGCGCGAGCCGGTGCTGACCTTCAGTGTCGGCCTCCCGCCCACGGTCGCCAACGGCACCGACGCGGTGAGACGTTTCCAGCTCGAGTTTCTGGAACGCGTGCGCGCGCTGGCTGGCGTCACCCACGCCAGCGCCATCAGCCTGCTGCCGATCGGCGCCACCGGCAACAACGGGCCGGTGCGCCGCATCGATCAAGCGGGCCTCAACGACGGCGTGCCGGTCACCGAATTCCGCATCGTCATGGATCGTTACTTCGAGACGATGGGCATTCCGATCATTGCTGGGCGGTCGCTCGACGAACGCGATCGCAAGACCGGCGGTTTTGCGGCGATGGTGAACGAGACGCTGGCGCGCCGGTTGTTTCCGACGCTCGAGCCGCCCGAGGTCGTCGGCCAGCCGATCCGTCTCTTTGGCACCACTGGTCCCACCAACGAAGTCATTGGCGTGGTTGCGAACATTCGATCGCGGCGCCCCGACATGCCGCCGGATCCGGAAGTCTACGTTGCGTTCGAGCAGAATCCGGCAGCGGGTATGAGTTATGTGCTTCGAGCACAGGGCGACCCCGCTGCTCTCAGCAATCAGGTCCGCACGGCGCTCGGGCAGATGACGCCGCACGTCGCGGTCGCGAATATGCGCACCTTCGAAGAGGTGGTCGCGAATGCGACCCGTACGTCGGGACTGTTGTCGTGGTTGAGCGTGATCTTCGGTGTGCTCGCCGCCGTGCTGGCCATTCTCGGCATTTACAGCGTGATGTCGTACACCGTCGCCCAGCGCGAACGTGAGCTGGCGATTCGCGCCGCGGTTGGCGCCAGCCGGTCGTCGTTGTTGTCGATGGTGCTGCGCGAGGGCCTGATGCTGAGTGGCGCCGGAATCGCTGCCGGCACGGCCCTGGCGTTCGCCGCATCCGGAGTCTTGCGAAGTTTGCTCTACCAGGTGAGCGCGACGGATCCGATCGTGTTTGCCGCCTCCGCGTTCGGCCTCGCCGCGATCGCCCTTGCCGGCTATCTCATTCCCGCCGCGCGGGCCTCGCGGGTCGAACCGGTGGTGGCCTTACGGAGTGAATGAATCGATTAAATAGGCCTCATCCATCGAAATTACCGACGGAACGCCCAGCAGGCTGCTCACGTCTCTTTGTATTCAGGAGGCGAACGAAACGCCATGTCTGCAGCTGTGACAGTGACCACCACCCCGAGCATCGAGGGCAAGAAGATCACCTCGTATCGTGGCGTGGTGACCGGTGAAGCCATCATGGGCGCGAACATCTTCAAGGATCTGTTCGCCGGCATCCGCGACATCGTCGGCGGCCGCTCGGCGACCTACGAGCGCGAGCTGAAGCGCGCCCGCGACATCGCGATGGACGAGCTGAAAACCTCGGCCGCCGAGTTGGGCGCCAACGCCGTGGTGAGCGTGGATCTCGACTACGAGACCGTCGGCGGCAACGCCAGCATGCTGATGGTCACCGTCAGTGGCACGGCCGTCGTGCTGCAGTAGCTAGGATCGGGCGCTGCGCTTCAGGAACGAGCCGGCGCCCGCCCGCCCCGTGAACTTCCCGCCCTCGATGATCACCTTCCCGCGCGACAGGACGGTTTCGGTCACGCCCGTGACCGACCGTCCTTCATAAGGGTTGTAGTCCACGCGCATGTGATGCGTCTTGGCCGAGAGCGTGGTCTGTTTGTTCGGATCGAAGATCACGATGTCGGCGTCAGAGCCGGGCGCGATGGTCCCCTTCCTTGGGAACATCCCGAAGATCCTTGCCGGCGACGTCGACGTCAGCTCGACGAACCGGTTCATCGAGATCCGGCCGGTCCTGACGCCGCCGTCGTAGACCAGGCTCATGCGCGTCTCCACCCCTGGCGCGCCGTTCGGGATTTTCGAGAAGTCGCCGTCGCCGAGATGCTTTTCTTTCATGCAAAACGGGCAGTGATCGGTCGCGATGGCCTGGAGATCGTTGAAGGCTAGCCCGCGCCAGAGGCGATCCTGCGTTGATTTCTGCCGGAGCGGTGGGCTCATGACGTACTTCGAGCCTTCGAATGCCGGCTCTTCGTAGTTGTCGTACGAGAGGAACAGATACTGCGGACAGGTTTCGGCGAATGCCGGCAATCCGCGGTCGCGCGCTTCGGTCACCATCTCGAGCGCCTCCGCTGCCGACAGGTGGACGATGTAGACCGGCACGTCGGCGATCTCCGCGAGCGCGATGGCCCGATGCGTGGCCTCGCCTTCGGCCCGCGCCGGACGAGTGAGCGCGTGATACTTCGGCGCGGTCTGACCGTTGGCCAGCGCTTCCTTGACCAGCACGTCGATGACGCCGCCATTCTCGGCGTGCATACAGATAGTGCCGCCGTTTTTCCCGGTCCGCCGCATCGCGCGAAAGATGCTGCCATCGTCGAGCATGAAGACGCCCGGGTAAGCCATGAACAGCTTGAACGACGTGACACCCTGCCTGACCATCGCGTCCATTTCGGTTTCGACCTGGTCGGAGAGGTCGGTGATGATCATGTGGAAGCCGTAGTCGATCGCGGCTTTGCGGTCGGCCTTCTTCATCCACGTTTCCCACGCGTGGTGCAGCGTCTGGCCTTGGTACTGAATGGCGAAGTCGACGATGGTGGTGGTGCCGCCGAATGCGGCGGCGATGGTGCCGGATTCGAAATCGTCGGCCGATGTGGTGCCGCCAAACGGCATGTCCATGTGCGTGTGCACATCGATGCCGCCGGGCAGCACGTATTTCCCTTGCGCGTCGATCACGCGGTCCGCAGTCATCGTCAGCGCGCTGCCTATGGTCGTGATCTTTTCGCCGTCAACAAACACGTCGCCCCTGTAGTCGTCCGTGGCCGTGACGATGTGGCCGTTCCTGATGAGGATGCTCATGTCCGGCCAACTATAGCAACTTGACGAAAATGAGCCGTTCGGTCCCCGGAATGCACATTGGCTGGTAGAGGGACCGATGCAAGCTCTACTGACCAAACTCTCGTGCGCGTTGTGGGGGCACCATGTCGACAACCACGTGTTCAAGCACGCCACCGGCCATCGGCGCTGCCGGTGCGGGACGGCGTATCTCGGCGAAGATCTCTCGATCACACGGGTCCGGCATACGCTGTCCTGCTTTCTCGGCAAGCATCACTACGAGAAACTCGCCGATCGCGACGGCTGCCACGAATACGTCTGCGTTCAGTGCGGGCACCCGTTGCTGTTTGAGGCGGCGCATGATCCCTGCGCCGCGTCCGCCACCTTCGGGAAGAAAGTGCGATACCTCTGCGGCCTGTTCGGCCACCGCGCCAAACACGTGGCAACGCGGCACGGCTACGAGGAGTACGCCTGCTTCTGCGGACATTCATTCCTCAAGGAGCAAACGGTCTCGGGGAAGATTCGCCACCCGCTGACGTGCGTGCTCGCCGGCCACTACGTTCATTTCCTGATCAGTCGAGGCGGCTACGCCGAGTATGTGTGCCGCACCTGTGGCCATCCGTTCTGTTTTGCCTATAATCCGGCTCATGAAGCCGGACATCTCGGTCACGTTCACGGGTCTGAAGTTCACCAACCCGTTCCTGCTGTCATCGGCGCCGCCCACCGAGTCTGACAGCAACATCATGCGGGCATTCGAGGCCGGGTGGGGCGGCGTCGTCACCAAGACGATCGGCCTGCACCCGGTCACGAACGTCGCCGGCCCGAAGACCAAATTCCTGCGATCGACGCTCGACGGGCAGCTCTCGATGCAGAAGCGGCCCGACACGGCGCTGCACTCGTCGTGGAACTGGGAGCTGATCTCCGACAAGACGCTCGACTGGTGGGTGCCGAAGATCGAGGGCATCAAGAAGGCGTATCCCAATCGCATTCTCGTGGCGTCGATCATGGCGGGCTCCGGCAGCGACAAGGAACTCGCGCACTGGCAGGACCTGGCCAAGGCCTGTCAGGACGCCGGCGCGGATGCGTTCGAGTTGAACCTGTCGTGCCCGCACATGGATCGGAAGGACATGGGCTCGAACATCGGCAAGGATCAAGCTCAGGTCTCGATCGTCACCGAGGTGGTGAAGGAAGTGGCCAGGGTCCCGGTGTGGGCGAAGCTGACACCGTCGACGACGGAGATCGTCGAGGAGGCGGGCGCGGCGTTCAACGGCGGCGCCGACGCCATCGTCTCGTCGAACACGTTCCCATCGCTGCCGCTGATCGATCCGGACACGCTCGACTTCGAAATGAACGTCGACGGCCTGGTGTCGAGCGGCGGCCTCGGCGGACCGGCGATCCTGCCGCAGTCGCTGGCGAAAATGTCCCAGATGACCAGCGCGTTTCCCGAGCAGTCATTCTCCGGCATCGGCGGCATCAGCACATTCGCCCACGCGCTGAACTATTTCCTGCTCGGTTGCGGCACCGTGCAGGTCTGCACGGCCGCCATGCTCGATCGCGCGATCGGCCCCAACGTGATCAAGGCCCTGCTCGACGGCATGCAGCAGTTCATGGAGAAGCGTGGCTACACTTCGTTGGCCGAATTCCGCGGCCTGCGGCGCGGCAACGTGGTGGTGCACTCGCGCATCCGGCGGCCGGAAGGCAAGGACTATCGCGGGGGATTCGACGCCGAAGGGTATGCGAGCTGAGCAGGCCATCAGGCCATCGGGCCATCAGCCCATCGGCAGGGACTTCGTCGAACTGAGCGAGGACGTCTCGTCGAGTCCGCTCTGGAATCCCGATCTCGCGCCGACCTCGGTGGCGAGCCGCACCTGGTCCACCTATCACATCGCGGCGCTCTGGATCGGCATGAGCGTCGTCATCACCACCTACACGCTCGCGTCGGGCCTGATGCAGCAGGGCATGACGTGGTCGCAGGCGCTGGCCACGATTCTCGTCGGCAACTCGATCGTGCTGGTGCCGATGATCCTCAACGCGCACGCCGGAACCAAATACGGCGTGTCGTTTCCGGTGTTGTGTCGAGCGGCCTTCGGCGTGATGGGCGCGAACGTGCCGGCCATCCTGCGGGCGATTGTGGCGTGCGGGTGGTTTGGTATCCAGACGTGGATCGGCGCGCTCGCGCTGCAGGCGCTGCTGGTGGCGGCATGGGGTGGGTGGACCAACGTGCCCGGCGGCATCTGGATCGCGTTTGCGATCTTCTGGCTGGTGCAGGCGGCGATCATCATCCGCGGTCTCGACGGGATCAAATATCTCGAAGCGTGGTCGGCGCCGCTGCTGCTCGGCGGCGGAGCCCTGCTCCTGCTGTGGGCGATCAACAACGGCGGCGGCTTGATGCACATCCTGTCGGAAGCGCCGAAGCTGCAGAAGGGGAGCACGCCGTTCTGGACGCTGTTTCCCGCCGCGCTCACCGCCAACGTCGGCTACTGGGCGACGCTGAGCCTGAACATTCCTGACTTCACGCGCTACGCGCAGTCGCAGCGATCGCAGGCGCTCGGCCAGGCGCTCGGCCTGCCGGCGACGATGACCGCGTTTGCGTTCCTCGGTGTGGCGGTGACCAGCGCGACGATTGTGATCTTCCGCGAGGCGATCTGGGATCCGGTGGCGTTGATCGCGCGCATCGGCAGTCCGCCCGTGGTCATCTTCGGCGCGCTCGTGATCCTCGCCGCGCAGATCACCACCAACATGGCCGCCAACGTGGTGTCGCCGGCCAATGATTTCTCGAGCCTCGCGCCGAAGAAGATCAGCTACGTGGCCGGCGGGCTGATCACCGCGGCACTCGGCATCGTCATGATGCCGTGGAAGCTCTACGCGGACGCGTCGGCGTACATTTTCACGTGGCTGATCGGCTACTCGAGCCTGATGGGCGCCGTCGGCGGCATCTTGATCGCCGACTATTGGATCTATCGCAGGCGTGAATTGTCGTTGCCGGATCTCTTCAAACTGGACGGGCGATACAGTTATGCGCGAGGGACCAACCCGATCGCGATGATCGCGCTGGTGGCCGCGATCCTGCCGGTGGTGCCAGGATTCGTGCGCGCCGCCGCCACGCCGGGTGGTGTGGTGCCGAATCCGACACTGTTCGATCACCTTTATACCTATGCGTGGTTTGTGACGTTTGCGTTGAGCGCGGGCATTTACCTGCTCCTGATGAAACGTAGAGCGCCGCTTTAGCGGTGCCGTTCGCGCCGGCACCCGTGAAGGGGTGCCCTACGGGATCGTCGGGTAAGATGGCCCCCGTCATGAATACCGGTTCGTACATCAACGGTCAGTGGTATCGCCCGCCGTCCAGCAGAATCTCGAAAAACATCAATCCCGCCAATGTCAGCGACGTCATCGCCGAGTATCCACTCGCGACCGCCGCGGACGTGCGGCTGGCGATCGCTGCGGCGATGAAAGCCTTTCCGGCGTGGAAGAAGACGCCGGGACCCGAGCGCGGCCGCGTCCTCTGGCGCGCCGCCAACATCGCCCGCAATCGTGTCGACGAGATCGCGCGCACGCTGACCCGCGAGGAAGGCAAGATCCTGAAAGAGGCTCGCGGCGAAGTGTTGAAGGGCATCTCGCTGCTCGAGTACTACGCCGGTGAGGGATTCCGCATGCACGGCAAGACGCTGCCGTCGGAGTCGCGCGACACCTTTACTTACACGCTGCGCCAGCCGCTCGGCTGCGTGGGGCTGATCGCGCCGTGGAATTTTCCGTGGGCCATTCCGGTCTGGAAAAGCGCGCCCGCCATCGTCGCCGGCAATTGCGTGGTGTTCAAACCCGCCGAGCTGACGCCGGCGACGTCGGTTCTGCTGGCCGAGATCTACGAAGAAGCCGGGCTGCCCGCGGGCGTCTTCAACATGCTGGTCGGGTCCGGATCCGAAGTCGGTGAAGCGATGGTGGCCGCGCCGGAGCTGCGGGCCATCTCCTTCACCGGTTCGAACAAGATCGGCAACGCCCTCTACGTGAAGGCCGCCCAACGCGGCGCCAAGGTGACGTGCGAGATGGGCGGGAAGAACGCGGTGATCGTGATGCCCGACGCCGATCTCGACAAGGCGGCCACGGCCATCCACGGCGGCGCGTTCGGATCCACCGGACAGCGCTGCACCGCCACCTCGCGCGTGATTGCGCACAAGGAGGTGAAGAGCGCGCTGGTCGATCGACTCGTCGCTGCCGCGAAGAAGATCCGCCTTGGTCCGGGCCTGGACGATTCGTCCGACATGGGTCCATCGGTCGACGAGAAGCAGTGGAAGACGGTGATGGACTATATCGGCGTGGGCCAGGGCGAAGGCGCGCGCCTGCTCACGGGCGGCACGCGTCCCGAGTCGCTGCGGCAGGGTTTCTTCGTCGAGCCGACGATCTTCGACGGCGTCCTGCCCTCGATGCGAATCTTCAAGGAGGAGATCTTCGGCCCCGTGCTCTCGATTGCCGCGGCATCGAGTCTCGATGAAGCCCTCGCATACGCGAATGGCGTGGAGTATGGCTTGACGACGTCGATCTTCACCTCGGACATCACGTCGGTGATGAAGTTCATCGAGGATGTGGAGACCGGGATGGTGCACGTGAACGAGCCGACGGTTGGCGGCGAAGCACAACTGCCATTCGGCGGCACCAAATCAACGGGAGTGGGCGAGCGCGAGATGGCTGAGGAAGGGCTGAACTTCTTCACCGAGCTGAAGACCGTCTTCATCAACTACTCGGCTGGCGCCGAACGGTCGATGACGCGTTAAACTCGCTAAATTCGGACCAGGTCCCGACTTAGCGATTCGCTAAAAATCGAGACCTGGTCCCAACTTAGCGTTTCGGATCCATCGGGGTCGGGATCTCGTACCAGATCTCGATCGTGTACCCGTCAGGATCGGTGGCGAACAAGTACGGCTCGCCGGGTACGAACTCGCCCGTTGAGGTGATCTTTCCGCCGGCTTGCTTGACCACGGTTCGCGCGGCGTCGATGTCGCGCTCCTTCGTCAGGCGAAAACCGAAGTGCAGCACGCCTCCGGCTTTCCCCGCCTTGCGCGCGTTCTTTTCGAACACCAGCACGTCCCGAGCCCCGGGGGTCTGCATCTGGAGGAACGCCGCATCGCGATACACGACCTTCGCCCCGAGGATCGCGGAATAGAAGGCCTCGGTCCGATCGAGGTTGCGAACCGCGACGGCGACGTGCGTCAGGCCGTAAGTCTTGACCATGGCCGTAACCTTAACGTTTCCACAACCTCGCCGGTGGTTTTGTCGTCAAATCACCTGGTATGCCCAACATCCGACTCGCCCTGCGCATGCTCTTCAAATCGCCCTTCATTGCGCTGGTCGCCATCCTGTCGCTGGCGCTCGGTATTGGCGCGAATTCCGCGATTTTCTCGCTATTCGACCAGATCCTGCTGCGGCCGCTGCCGGTGCCGAACCAGCAGGAGCTCGTCAATCTCCAGGCGCCGGGGCCGAAGCCGGGGAGCCAGTCGTGCAGCCAGGCAGGCAGTTGCGACGACGTCTTCAGCTACCCGATGTTCCGCGATCTCGAGCGGGTTCAGACGAGTTTCACCGGCATCGCCGCTCACCGGAACTTTGGCGCGAGCGTGGGCTATCAGGGCACGACGTTGAATGCGGAGGGGTTGCTCGTCTCGGGCAGCTACTTCCAGGTGCTCGGGATCAATCCGGCACTGGGCCGCTTGTTCAACGTCGACGATGACAAGACGGTGGGTGCTCATCTCGTCGTGGTGCTGAGCCACGACTACTGGCGCACGCGGTTCGAGCTCAACCCGAATCTGCTGAACGAGCCGCTGATCATCAACGGCCAGGCGATGACCGTCGTCGGCGTGACCCCGCCCGGATTCAACGGCACCACCATGGGCAACGATCCCGACGTGTTCGTCCCGATCACCATGCGCGGGCTGATGAGTCCGGGGTTCAATGCCTTCGAAAATCGCCGCTCGTATTGGGCCTACCTCTTTGCCCGTCTGAAGCCCGGCGTGTCGCGCGAGCAGGCCACCGTGGCGATCAACGGGCCGTATCGCGCCTTCATCAACGACGTCGAGGTGCCGCTGCAGAAAGGGATGAGCGAGCAGACGCTGGCGCGCTTCAAGGTCAAGCAGATCCTCACCGAACCGGGTCATCGCGGCCAGAGCAGTTTCGATGAGGAAGCACGGACGCCGATGATCGTGCTCTTCGCCGTGACGGGCACGGTGTTGCTGATCGCGTGCGCGAACATCGCGAACCTGCTGCTGGTGCGCGGCGCCGCTCGCGCTGCGGAAATGGCGGTCCGTCTGTCGATTGGCGCCAATCGGCGACAGTTGATCACGCAGCTGTTGACCGAATCGGTCTTGCTGGCCGCGTTCGGCGCCATCGCCGGCATGTTGGTCGCCAAATGGACGCTCGACTTGATCGCGGCGATGCTGCCACCCGACGCCACCATCGATATGACGCTCTCGCTGAGCCCGACGATGTTGGGGTTCGCACTCCTGACGACCATGGCGAGCGGCCTGGCGTTTGGACTGTTCCCGGCGCTTCACAGCACGCGTCCCGATCTCGCCGCCACGCTCAAGAACCAGGCCGGCCAGCCGGGCGGCGCCAGGGCGGCTCGCCGATTCCGCACCACGTTGGCCACGGTCCAGATCGCCATGTCGATGGCGCTGCTGGTGCCCGCCGGTTTGTTTGCGAAGAGTCTGTTCAATGTCAGCCGGGTCGATTTGGGTTTGAAGACCGATCACCTGGTGACGTTTGGAATTGCGCCGGAGCTGAACGGATACAACACCGAGCGGACGCGACAGCTCTTCGAACGCATGGAAGCGGAGCTGGCGGCCATGCCCGGCGTCACGTCGGTTGCGGCCACGATGGTGCCGGTGCTGGCGGGTGACAACTGGGGCAACAACCTGGTGGTGGAAGGGTTCGAAGCGGGACCCGACACCAACACCAACGCGTCGTTCAATGGCGTCGGCCCCGGTTACTTCAAGACGATGAGCATTCCGCTGATGGCCGGCCGTGAATTCACGACTGCAGACGTGTTCGGCGCGCCGAAGGTCGCGGTGGTCAATCAGGCGTTCGCCAAGAAGTTCAATCTCGGGTCGAATCCCGTCGGCAAACGGTTCGGTCTTGGCGGCCCGAATGCCAAACCCGACATCGAGATTGTCGGCTTCGTCCAGGATGCGAAGTACAGCGACGTGAAACGCGCGGTGCCGCCGCAATACTTCCTCCCCTACAAACAGGAAGAGCGTTTGGGGTACGCCTACTTCTATCTTCGCACCGCGACGCCGCCCGAACAGATGCTGAGCACGATTCCCGTGGCGATGCGCCAGCTCGATGCCTCGCTGCCGATCGGCGACATCAAGACCATGGACCAGCAGATTCGCGAGAACGTCTCCGAAGATCGCATCATCAGCACGCTGTCGCTGGCGTTTGCAGTGCTGGCGACGGTGCTGGCAGCGGTGGGCCTTTACGGCGTGCTGGCATACACGGTGGCGCAGCGCACGCGCGAGTTCGGCCTGCGCATGGCGCTGGGCGCCGACGGCGGCGCCGTTCGCGGCATCGTCATGAAGCAGGTGGGCAAGATGGCCATCGTTGGAGGCGTCATCGGGCTGGCGATCGCGGTGTCGGTTGGACGCCTGGCGCAATCGCTGTTGTTCGAGATCGAGGGACACGATCCGCTCGTGCTGACCGGCGCGACCATCGCCCTCGGCCTGGTCGCGATCGGCGCCGGGTTCATCCCCGCGATGCGCGCGTCGCAGGTCGATCCGATGAATGCCTTGAGATACGAATGATCCTCGTACGTCTCTACAAGTACCGATGCATCACATACGCGTCGACGTCACCAAGCGTTGCGTGACGAAACGCCTTCGGCAGCGTGCCGACGATCTCGAAGCCTAACTTCTTCCACAACCTCACGGCAGCGGTGTTGGTGCTGACGACGAAGTTGAACTGCATCGCCTGATAGCCCGCCTGGCGCGCAGCCGCCAGGCAGTGCTCGCCCATCGCTCGCCCGGCGCCCGAGCCTTGCGCCGCCGGGTCGACCATGAACGACGCGTTGGCCACGTGGGAGCCCCGTCCGCCGTGATTCGGGATCAGCTTGTACATCCCAATCACATGGCCGGTGGCGTCTTCGACGACCCACGACCTGATTCCCGGACCCAGAAAATAGGCGAGCGCCTGATCGCGCGGCGTGTCGGGCAGAAAGGTATACGTGTCGCCGCCGGCGGCCACGGCGCGAAAGATGCGCGAGATCGCGTCCGCATCGGCCACAGTGGCTTCACGAATCATTGCGGCTTGGGTCTCTCCGTCGTCGTCACCGTGAACTGGCGGAACTTGCTGTAGGTGGCGTGGCCGTCGATACGCGACTCGTTGACGCGCACCCGATAGCGTTCGCGCATCTCCGACGGGAGTAACAGCGTGAACCCTGGCGCGGCGCCATAGACGACGTGAATCGTAGCGTTGACCTGCACGCTGTCTTCGCTGATTAACTCGGTTTCGAGAATGCGGCCGGTGACGCTGTCGACCCAGATCTCGCCGTGCGACGGAACGTCATTGCCGCCGCCGCCGCGAACCATCGTCGGCCGGCCCACTTCGGTGAAGCCGAGCCGCCACACATGTTCGGCGCGCGCCAGCGGTTCGAACCGCCGCGCGTTGTTCGCCACCAGCTTCTCGATCTCGAGATGACGCTGCAGCGTTTCGTCGAAGAACAACAGCGCCAGGATCGGCATGTTGATGGTGCGCTGCACCGGGCCGACGTTATAGCGCGAGCTCTCCTGCTGAATCGTCTCCGCCTGGGCCCGATTGTCGGCGGTCGGCGTGATGAACAACTTGTAGAGCCGCTCGTCACGATCGCGCACCGGCTTGCGATCGACCTCGAACACGTCGCGGAACTGCAGCCAGTGTTCCTCGTTCGGCAGCTTCACGAGCAGGACGTCGGAGCGAAGCTCACGGAACTGACGCGAGACGCGCCCAGCGCGCGACGTGGTGAAGGCGTTCTGACGGTAGCGTTCCTCGGCGACCACGCCGATTAGCTGTTTCTGGTAGTCGCTGACGTAGCTGGCGACGCGCGCCAGCACGGTGGCCGTCGACGTGGCCTGCGCGCGCAGGCCGGCCGAGAGGAGCGCCAGCCCGATCAGTGCGGCCGCGACGCGCGACATCGGCACACTATAATCAGATCCGAATGGAAAAGATCGTCGTGACCGCCAAGTTCCATACCGGCCACCGCCAGCTTGGCTACCCGGGCAAGTGCAAGTTCGTCCACGGCCATACCTGGCTGGGCAAAGTGGTGGTGGCGGCCGAGGAATTTCCCCGTGACGACCTCGATATGTCGCTCGACTTCGGCGACATCAAGAACGTGATTCGCTTCATGGATCACAAGATGCTGATCACCGAAGGCGACAAGACTTTCCTCGATCAAGGCCTGTTCGAGCCCGAGGGCGTGGTGATGCTGAAAGGGAAGGGGCCGAGCGTCGAGAACGTGGCGGTGTACGTGTTCGACGGCGTGGTGGATTTGATTCGGAAGCAGTATCCAGGCCGCGGGATTCGCTACGCCATCGAGGTGACGATCCAGGAAACCGAGAACAACATCTTCATCATCGAGAAGCCGGTCACGATCTAGAACCTCACCGTCGCTGTCAGCCCTGCCGATCGTCCCGGCGCCGCCACCGTTCGCACGTCCTGACTCGCGAAGTGCGTCTCGTTCAGCAAGTTTCTCATCTGGACTCGCAGCTCGAGCGGCCGTGCGATGCGGTAGCCGGCCGCGGCATCCACCAGTGTGTAGCCCGGCACCGCGCGTTCGGTGGGACCGAAGTGATCGTCATCCGAGAAATACGCGCCTCGCACCTGCGCGAACATGCGCGTGCCGAACTGTTTGCGCACCGTCGCCGAGAAATTCGTCGGCGACATGTCGTCAAGATAGGCGTCGTCGTCGAGCGCGCGACCCTCGGCGACCTGTGCCGCCAGGTCGAGCGTGACATTCCCCGGGAAGCTGGCCTGGCCCTCGAGCTCGAAGCCGCGCAGGCGCGCTTTGCCGCGATTCCTGAAGAAGAAGAAGTCGGTGGTCGTCGAATAGCGCTCGATCAGATCATGGATGCGGTAGTGGTAGTAAAACGCGGCGACGCGAAACGCCGGAGCGGTGTAGCGCAGCGCCAGATCGAGCTGCAGGCTGGTTTCCGGATTGAGATCGGGATTGCCGGTGATGAAGCCACGGCCGGTCGGGCCGCGGTAATACCGATCGGAGATCACCGGATCGCGGAAACCGCGCGCGACTTGCGCCGTAAAACTGACTCCGGACGAGCCGACGATGGTCGCCGAGGCGTACCCGGATCCGGCGCCGTTGCCAGTGGAGCGATCACCGAAGTAGCCTCCTGAATTCCTGGTCGTCACATAGTCGCTGCGGACGCCGGCGCCGACGGACACCATCGAGGTCACCGCGGAATCGATCGACGCGTACACGCCAGCGTCGGTGCGGCGGGCGGTATCCACCGAAACATTGGGCCGCGTGCCGACGACCTCGCCGGCCAGGTTGTGGGTAATCAGGTCGTCGATCGCATTGAGACCGAAGCGGCCGTTGACATCGACGCCCATTTCCACACGCGCGCGCCCCAGCAGCCGCTCGCCGAAGCCGCGGACGTGAAAATCCTTCGCCGTGATGTCGGCGCGCTCGATGGTTCGCCCGACCGTCGTGGTGGCGAAGCGATCCTGATCGGTGCGCTGATCGAATGTCCCGAAGAAGCCGGTGAACCCGACGCGCTGGAACCCGCCGATGTTGCCGGCCTCGTAGCCCGCTGTGAGCCGGTGCGAATTCTCAGTCGGGTAATAAAAGCGAACGGTGCGCGAATTGTTGCGCGGCCGCTCGATGTCGCGGCCAAAATCGCTCTGCCATGAGGCGGTGAACGATCCGGGCCCTGCCGCATGTTCGATCCGTGCCAGCAGGCCGTGATCGCTGTAGCCGGAGTTGAACACCTCCGCCACCGCGCTGTTCCAGTCATCGGCGTTGCGGGTATGAACGGCGAACAACAGACCCCCGCTCGTCAAACCTTTCGACAGCTCGAACGCGGCGCGTCGTTCGGGAATTCCCGTGCCGACCGTTCCGCTGAACTGCATGGACCAGGGCGATCCGGGAACGACCCGCCGCGTGCGCACCGAAATCACCCCGCCGAATGCGTCGGATCCATAGGCGACCGAGCCGGGCCCGCGAGCGACGTCGACGCTCTCGACGATGGTTGGATCCAGATAGGTGGCGCTCGGGCCGACGCGGCGTTCAGAACTGACCCGCGCGCCGTCGATCAGAATCAGCGTGCGGCCCCGCGCGAGGCCGCGGATCGCCGGCACCGCAGCCTGTCCTTCCGAGACCTGGTTGACGCCGGCCACGTTCTCGATCGCCTGCATCAGATTGGTGGGCTGGCGCACGGCCACATCGCGGCCGCTGATCGTGGTGGTGCCGGCGCCGGGTGTGGCCTCGATGCTTGGCGCGGAGCCGGACACCATCACCGACTCGCTCACCAGCGGCGTCACCGTGACGACGAGCTCCGCTTCAGGATTCAGCCTGGTGATGATGACCGGCTTTGAGTACGTGCCCGCGGCGTCGATGACGAGAATCTCGAAGGGCGGCGGCGGATCGGGCTTCCACTCGAATCGGCCCTCGTGGTCGGTGATGGCTTCGCCGGTCCGCCCAAGGATCGAGATGGTCGCTTTCGCGACGGGACGGCCCTGCTGATCGACGACTCGTCCGGTGAATGCCGCGGCGGGCAGGGGAGCGCACACGCAGAGCAAGACAACGAATACACGTCGCATCCGTTCAAAGATACGAACGAGGGCCTGCTACTACCAGCGGTCGTAGACCGAACTTGCCGCAGCTAGCGGCCGAGCGCGACGAACAATTCGACGGCGTCGAATACGCCCTTCATGAAGGTGGGCGAGGCCATCACGACGGCCATCACCGCCGCGCCAATCGCCGCGGCGATCGGTCCCGCGTTCCACGAAGCAACCCCGGTTTCGCGCGAACCCAGCAGGCGAGTGACACGTCTTGACAGACCGTCTGGCTCGACAAACGGGCTGATGGCGGCAAGCGGAAACACCGGCTCCGCCGTGAGCCGCGCGATCTTGACGAGCAGCGCCGCGAGCTCAACGCGAGCGGCATCGCTGCCGCCGGTGGTCACATCGTCGGCGGCATCCTCGGCGGCGTCGTGCCAGGCCGCGACGACCTGCTGATGAATCGGCGTCCAGCGCAGCGCGTCGGGGGCGCACGCCATCAGCCACCGTTTGAGGTTGTCGCGGGATCGCCAATGGCCGCGCTCGTGGGCGACGATGGCGTTGAGCTCGTCGGTCGTGCAGGCGGCGATCACAGCCTGCGCGGCGACCAGTCTGGGACGAAAGATCCCGACCAGAGCCACGATTGGCGCCGCCGAGTGGATCACGTACGCCGGCACGCCGGCGGGCGGATCGACGTCCAGCGGTGTGCTCGATCGCAACCAATGGCGTACGGCGAGTTGCGTCGCGGCCGCGCTTCGAAGTGCGAGGTACACCGACGCACCACACATCATCAGCGTGGCGATGGCGAAAGTCATCACGAATGGCCCGGCCGTTTCAGCAACTCCGAGCGGTTCGAAAATCGCAAACGCCGGTACCACGACGAGCAGCGTCGCGGCCAGCGACATCGCAGCAGGCGCGCTGCGCCACCAGAACAACTGCCGCGCCTGATTGCGGGGAGCCGGAACGGCGGCGAGCCGGAACCGCCACCACACCGCCACGGCCACTGATGCCGCCACGTTCAATATCGAGTAGGCAGCGAGTCCGACCATGACGATTAGCAGCGCGCGGCTCATCGCCCCCCCTTGCCTTTCAGTTCGTGCCGGCGCGTTCGGATCATCGTTTCGAGCTCGTCGAGCAGCGCGGTGTCTCGCCGGCCCACGGTGTCGACGAACATCGAGAGGATCGGACGAGCCGCGGCGTGATCGCCCGGGAGCATGGTGGCGAAGGTCGATCCGGCAAGCTCCGACGTCAGCTGCTCGCGGGTCGCCTTCGGCGTGTAATAGAACGCCCGCCCCGATTTCGTTCGCGACAGCGTGCCCTTGCGGTAGAGGCGATCGAGCGTCGTCATCAGCGTGGTGTAGGCCACGCTCGGAAACTCCGGCTGAAGATCGCGAACGCTGGCCGGCGACTGACGCGCCCACAAGGTTTGCAGCACGCGGATCTCGAGCGGTCCGAAGATCGACTCGAGCGGTGTGCCGGAATTCGCGCTCATTGCCAGCGCCAATTATATGATGGGCCCTTCATGCCGAGCGACCACCCCACGACGCCAAGTCCGCGTCGTGGGGGCCCCGGCGGGAGACAGCTGTTAGCACTGTTCTACGTCTCCGGAATCGCCGGTTTGATCTACCAGGTGCTGTGGCTGCGGCGGTTGTCGCTGGTTTTCGGCGTCACCGTCTATGCCGCCAGCACGGTCCTGGCCGCGTTCATGGCCGGCCTTGCCATTGGCAGCGCTCTTTCGAGCCGGGTGCTTCGCCGAGGCGTCTCACCTCTGCTCGCGTTTGGCATTGCCGAGATTCTCGTCGGCATCACCGGGCTGGCGTCGCCGATCCTGCTCGACGCCGCATCCGCGCTGTACACCGCGCTGCACCGCTCGGGCGCAGAGTCGCTCACCGTACTCACCACCGCGCGGCTGATCTCGTCATTCGCGATCCTTGCCGTGCCGACGGCGATGATGGGCGTGACGCTGCCGCTGCTGAGCGCCGCTGTGTCAGCGCCGTCGAAGATCGGGCTGCTCTACGGGATCAACACGCTCGGCGCGATGACAGGAACCTTGTTGAGCGGCCTGCTCCTGATTCCGGCGATCGGCATTCAGCGATCCTTCATGTTGGCAGCGACACTGAACGTCGTCGTCGGGCTGATCGCCATCTGGCTGAATCGATCAATGAATCGAACGATCGGCGATCAACCATCAGCAACTGATCAGCCATCCGCAATTCACGATCTGAGATTGACTCCGCTATTGGTCGTCGTCGCTGTCTCGGGCTTTGCGTCCCTGGGCCTCGAGATTGTGTGGTTCCGCTTGATGCTGCAATTCGTCACGGCGACGACCGAAGCCTTCACCGCGATGCTCGCGACCGTCCTAGGCGGCATTGCGATCGGCGGCTTGGTTGCGGCGCGCATGCTTCGGCGGCAGCGTGATCACACCGCGGCGCTCGGAGTAGTCCAGGCACTCACCGGAGTGGCGGCCGCCGGCAGCATGACCTTTCTGTTGTGGACCGTTGAGCAAGATTGGCGGACCATGGCGCTCTGGAAGGCGGTGATCATCGCGATCCTCCCGCCGGCCTTGTTCATGGGCATCGGCTTCCCGCTCGCGCTCGGCATTGCCGGCCGCCGCGACGATCGCGATCGAGACGCCGACGTCGCCAGACGCGTCGGTCTGTTGTACTCGTTGAACGTCGCTGGCGCCATTCTTGGTTCTCTCGCCGCCGGCTTCGTGCTGTTGCCGCGCATCGGCAGCGTCAACGCGCTCATCGTCCTCGCCGGGCTGCTCGTCGCATCGGGACTGTGGCTGGTTGCGACCCAGCGGCGGTGGATCGCCGGGGTCGCGATGGTGGTGGCGTTCGCCTACCTGGCGAACGATTTTCCCGACCCGTTCAAGATCGCGATCAACCGCCGCTATGACGATCACTTGATGGAGTTCTGGCGCCACGAAGGGCCGCAGACCGCCGTCAGCGTGCGGGCGTCCCAGTTCCAGCACGTGCTCTATCTCGACGGCCTGCACCAGGCGAACGATCAACCGGGGATGGTCCGGCTGCACCGTGCCATCGGACACCTGCCGATGGTGCTGCACGGCAATCCGCGCGAGGCGCTGGTGGTGGGTATGGGCGGCGGCGCCACGCCAGGCGCCGTGAGCCAATATCCGAACGCGCGCGTCGACATCGTCGAGCTGTCCGACGGTGTGCGCCAGGCGGCGACCTTCTTCAAGCACGTCAACTACGATCTGTTGACCCAGCCGAACGTCCATATCCGCATCGACGATGGCCGCAACTTTCTGGCGATGACCGATCGCAAGTTCGACGTCATCACCGCCGATATCATCCAGCCGGGCCACGCCGGCGCCGGCCACGTCTACTCGCGCGAATACTTCACGCTCGTCAGGAATGCGCTCAAGGACGACGGCGTGGTGCTGCAGTGGATTGGCCACCGGCCGGGCCTCGAGTACACGCTGATCATGCGGACGTTTCTCGACGTGTTTCCCGACGCCACGCTCTGGTACGACGCCAATTTCATGGTCGGCATGCGACGGCCGCTGACGCTCGAGCGTGGAACCATCGATCGGCTGCGCGAAGTCACGCCAACGCGCCAGGCCCTGAACGAGGTCGGCCTGATCAGCTGGGCCGAGCTGCGGAGTTGGTATACCGGCGGGCCTGACGAGATGCGCGCGTTCGTCGGGCCCGGGCCCATCCTGACCGACGACCGGCCGCTGGTTGAATATCACCACTGGCTGCCGCGCCCGGAAGATCAACCGCCTCTCGATCTGACCGCGCTCAAAGGCGACGTGATGCGTCATGTCCATTGAGACGGTGTTTCTCGATGCCGGCGGGGTGTTGTGTCATCCGTCCTGGAGGCGCGTGGCCGAAGCGTTGACGCGTCACGGCGCACCGGTGGGCGCCGCCGCCCTCGCTGGCGCCGAGCAGCGCGCCACCTACGACATCGACAAGGCCTCGGTGATCGGCAGTACCGACGATCGTGCACGGGGCTGGCTGTATCAATCTCGTCCTGTATTACGCCGGCGTGAAGCAAAGCGACGCCACTGACGCGGCACTGGCCGAGTTACGCGAGTACCACAGAACCGACAACCTGTGGGAGCACGTCGAGCCCGACGTGGCGCCGGCACTGGCTGCGCTCAAGAGCCGCGGCCTCACGCTGGTGGTGGTCTCGAATGCCAACGGACGACTGCGGCACCTGTTCGATCGGGTCGATCTGGCGAAGTGGTTCGATCACGTGCTGGATTCGCACGAGTGGGGCGTTGAAAAACCTGATCCGCGGTTGTTCAAGCTCGCCCTCGAGCAGTCGGGCGCCGACGCCGCGCGCACGATTCACGTCGGCGATCTGTATCACGTGGACGTGGTCGGCGCGCGCCAGGCAGGGCTGTGCGAGGGCGTGCTGCTCGACAAGGCCGGGCTCTATGAAGGCGTGGACTGCCCGCGCGTGCCGTCGCTGGCGGCGCTGGTGGAGTGGATCGACGTGTCGACAGGGAACCACACGCGAAAACGCGTGCCCTGACCTTCCTTCGAGGTGACGCGCAAGGCGGCGTGATGGCTGCGCACGATGCCGCGCACCGCCGCCATTCCCAGGCCGCGGCCCTGATCCTTGGTCGAGAAAAACGGATCGAACATGCGCGCGAGCGTGTGTTCGCCCATGCCGGAGCCGTTGTCGACCACATCGACGTAGACGTACTCACCCTCCTGCAGCTGATCGCCGAACGTCATCTGCTTCGAGATCGACTGATCGAGCGTCTCGCGGCCCGTCTCCACGGTAATCACACCGTCGTTGTCGTCGACGGCCTCGGCCGCGTTGACGATGAGATTGAGTACCACTTGGCGAATTTGCGTCGGGTCGGCTTCCACCTGCGGCACCGGCCCGCTGCGGTGGTAGGTCAGCGTGCAATGGCGCGCCACCGACGCGCCCAGCAGATCGACCATTTCTCTCACCAGCGAATCGAGGTCAACCCGCTCGGCGACCACGCGGCCGCCGCCGGAGTAGGCGAGCATCTTGGCGACCAGATCCGCCGCGCGGTGGGTCCCGATCAGGATCGCTTCGGCCGCGCCCCGCTCGTCGGATTCGGGCTTCGAGATGCTCGCGATCAGATCCGCGTTGCCCATGATGGCGGTGAGCAGATTGTTGAAGTCGTGCGCCACGCCGCCGGCCAGCACCATCAGGCTCTCGTTCTTCTGCTGCTCCTGCAGGCGCCGTTCGAACGCGTAACGCTCCAATTCGTTGCGGCGGCGGTTCGAGATGTCGTGAATGGTCACCAGCCAGCCAGCGAAGCGGCGCTGCGAATCCCGGACCGCCAACACTTTGACCTCGAAGTAGCGCGGCCCCGGTTCGACGCGAACGATCGCGGGCTGTCCTTCGGTGCTGGGCCGCGATTCGGTCATCGCTTCGTCCCACCAGGCCACCACTTCCTCGACCGGCCGTCCAATACTGATCGACGACACGCCGGTGTAACGCTCCGCGGCGGCGTTGAGATCGACAATCCGCCGCTGCGCGTCGAGTACGAGCACGCCGTCATCCATGCTGTCGACGACCATGTCGCGCGCAATCGGGACCAGCCCGAACAGCCGGTAGCGATGCAGGCCCAGGGTGAACAAGGCGCCGGAGACGGTGAACGCCACGGGCGTGAGATCGACTCCTGGCACCGCGCCCGAGAGATACAGCAGATTGCCGGCCCACGGAACGATCGCGCCGAGGATGATCATGGCCGTCTGCCGGCGATACGGCGGCGGAAAGCGGCGCAGACCGCGCATCAGGATCAGCGTGCCGATCAAGACGAGGAGATAGCTGTAGCCGGCATGAACCCAATACCAGGGTCCACCCGTATAGACGAGTCTCGTGCCGCCAGCGGCGCTGACCTCTTCAATGGCTGACCAGTAGAACGCGTGTTGCTCGTTGGTCAGCGCCAACAGGAAAGTGATTGCCGGCACGATCCAGACGATGGTTCGCAGCAGTCGATCGCCGGTCCACGCCGCGCGGCTGTAGGTACTGGCGAAGAGCAGCCACAGCACTCCGACTGGCGCCACGCCGACGTACTGGAGCTTGGCGATCAGCACGCGCGCCTCGCGTCCGTCGGCTAGCGTGTGCAGCGCGCTGGTCAGGCTCCAGAGCGCCACCGCGAGCATCAGCCAACTGAACGCGGTGCTGCCCGGCACGCTGCGCCGTGTCCGCGCGATGGTGGCGGCCCAGACCGAGAGCACCGTCGAGGCGAGCAGCGCGGCCACATGCGCCACGGTTGGCCAGTACACGCCCAGATTATCGGCGCAAAGTGCCCACCTGAGCCATGCTCGCGGACAAGAGTAAGGCTGGGATAGGTGTCAAGCGAATTCTGCTACACTCAAACCTGCTGGTGGACGAGGGCCGCAGACGCGGCCCTTCGGTGTTTCAGGGCCTTGGGTTTGCGTCAGTCCTCAGGTAGTCCCGGTCTCATCCGCCTTCAGCGACAGAGGAGCAGACGATGGGGCGGAAGTTGTACGTGGGGAACCTTCCCTACACCACGGTTGAACAGGATCTTCAGGAGCTTTTCGAACGGGTTGGACCGGTCGAGTCGGTGACCGTGATGCGCGACATGGCCACTGGCCGCGCGCGCGGTTTCGGGTTTGTGGAAATGGCGACGGATGAGGGCGCGCAGAAGGCGATCACCGAGCTTCACGAATCGCAGCTGGGCGGCCGCACGTTGACGGTGAACGAAGCGCGGCCGAAAGAGCCTCGTGGACCCGGCGGCGGCGGTGGCTTTGGCGGCAACCGCGGCGGCGGCGGGGGCTTTGGCGGCAATCGGGGCGGCGGCGGCGGTGGCGGACGGCGGGAGCCGCGCTGGTGATCGGGTCGCGCTGAATGGCCACGCGAGGACAACTCGGACGAGGAAAGCGCGAACGCGAGCGGGCACGGGCCGAAAAGCAGAAACAGAAAGCCGTGCGCCGCGAGGAAGCCAAGCAGCGTCGGTCGGAGCATGAGCCAGGACAGCCGGGCGAAGATCCGGATATCGCCGGCATCGTTCCGGGCCCGCAGAAAAATCCGTGGGACGACGAAATCGAGGCCGAGACCGCGGAAGGTGATGAAGAGAAAGGCCGGGAGTAATCCCGGCCTTTTCTATTTGGTGCGGGCGTTGACCAGCTGCGCGACAGCCGCGAGCGTGGTCTGTGCCGCGTTCAATCCGAGCCGGAAATCCTTGTCGGAGAACGTCGCGTAGACGTCGATCGGCTGGTGCCACGTCGGGTTCCACCCGGCGCCGGTGTGCATGCCCCGCTCGTTTTCGCGCAGACTGATCGCCGGAACGATGTCCATGAAGGGCGTCGAGTCGGTGTTGGTCATGTGCGGGCCAACCGCCGCCGGGTAGTCGGTGGCGTACTTCTCGTTGGCGTCGCGGAAGAAGAACGCCAGCTTCATCGCCTCGTCGGCACGCTTCGCCGTGGACTGGAACTCGATGTTGACGTCGGCCTCGGGCCGCTGCTCCGGATTCCAGGTCCCGTCGGCGCGCGGCATGCCGTGATCCCACATCATCATGTCGTGCTGGATCATGCCGAGCCACTTCGGCTCGGGATAGCGGCGCGACCCTGGAGGGTTCTCCTTGCCCTGAAGCTCGATGCGCTGCGCGACGTACGCGCGCGCGCCGTTCAGGCCGGTCTCTTCGTTGTTCCACAACGCGAAACGGATGGAGCGCTCCGTCTGCACGTCTTTCATACTGAAGATCCGCGCGAGCTCCATCACGAGTGCCGTCCCCGATCCGTTGTCGTTCGCGGCCTCGCCCCAGCCATGCCCGTCCATGTGTGCGCCGATGATGTACATCTCGTCAGGCCGCGTGGTCCCGACCTTGGTGCAGAAGACCTGCTCGCGGCCGCCGGGCGTGGTCGGCTCACGATTGAGCTCGCGCAGCTTTTCATCGGGCTGTGCGTTGGGGTCGTTGTTGACGCCGGTGCGACGCGTGATGCCGCGATAGCGCGAGCCGCCCGGACCCGGTCGCACTTCACCGCTCGCAATGGTCGGATTCTGCGGCTTCTGCCCGCCGCCACCGCCGCCGCCACCCTTTTTCGCCGGGGGCGGGTCGTATTCATACTTCAATCGCTCGGTCGGGCACCCATAGCTCTTGAGCTGCGCTTCGATCCAGTCCACGGCCTTGCGATTGCGCTCGGTGCCCTGGCGCCGATCGCCGAACTGGGTCAGGCCCTTGACGGTCGCCTTATATCTCTCGAGATCCAGCCGGCCCACCAGGGTACGAACGGGGTCAGGTGCGGCCGCCGGCGCCGGAGCCTGCTGGCCGTCCGTCACGGTGACGGCCAGCGAAACGGCAACAAAAGTGATGGTCAGGAATTTCATGGCCGGGAGTTTGACACGCCGGGCCCTTCTCAAGCAAAGTCCATAGGACCCGCCCGCCTCGCGCGCTGCTCCAAGCGCGGCGTGGCGAGCCCCTGACCTTGATGCGCATTCACCTGATCAACCCAAGCGACATCTCGTTTGGCGTCGCTGTTATTACGCCTCGCTGGCTGTACGTGCTGGCCGCGGCGACCCCGTCCGAGTTCGGCGACCCGCAGATCGTCGACGAGACGCTGGAACAACTCGATCTCAACACCATCGCCGCCGGCGACATCGTCGGCATCGGCATTCACACGCTGAACGTGCTGCGCGGCTACGAAGTCGGACGCGCGGCGAAGGCGCGCGGCGCCCACGTCGTCTACGGCGGCATCCACGCCACGCTGTATCCCGAGGAGATGTTCGAGCACGGCGCCGCCACGGCGGTGGTCAAGGGCGATGGCGATCGCATGTGGCCGGCGGCCATCGACGACATTGTCGCCGGCACGCCGCAGCGGATTTACGAGGGCGGCAAGATCGAAGGTGCGGCGATGCTGCCGGCGCGATGGGATCTGCTGCCGAAGGGCCGCTACATGATGGCGTCGGTGCAGACGGTGCGCGGCTGTCCGAAGCACTGCTCCTTCTGTTCGGTCTGGCGCACCGACGGCCAGAAGCCGCGCGTGCGATCGTCGGACGCGCTGATCGCGGAAATGGTGCAGCTGCGGCGCCAGGGTTTTCGCTTTCTGACGCTGGCGGACGACAACTTCTATCCGGTGACGCTCAGCGACCTGCGCATGGCGGATCGCCGCGCCGACAAGAGCACCTATCACCGGCTGAAAGCGATCCGCGACGAACGCTTCGAGTTGATGGCGCAGATGGCGAAGCTGCCGTCAGACATGAACTTCTTCACGCAGATCACCATGGAAGCGGCCGAGGATCCGGACTATCTCGACGCGATGCGCAAGGCCCGGATCCGCGGCGCGCTGGTCGGCATCGAATCGGTCACGCCGGAGGGATTGAAGGACGTTTACAAGGACTTCAACCTCGCTGGAGACGCGCTCGCCCAGCGGCTGCAGGAGTTCCAGAACCACGGTGTGCACGTGCTCGGCTCGTTCATCTTCGGGTTGCCGAGCGACAAGCCGTCGACGTTCGACGCCACCGCGACGCTGGCCCAGCAGGCGCGGATCACCCTGGCGCAATTCGTCATGCTGACGCCGTTCCCCGGCACGCTCGACTTCCAGAAATGGGAGGCGTCGGTCGGCGACGACGTCCAGAGAGTGGACGGCGTGCCGATTACGCGGCACTGGCTGATTGCCAAGCATCGCCGGCCGAAGGTCTATGCGCCGCATCCGCTGATGTCGCCGGAAGAGATTCGCAACCGCACACAAGGCGTGTGGGACAACTTCTATCGCCTGTCGCTGGTGTGGGAGCGCGCGGCGTGCGTGAAGTCGCTGAAGGCCAAGCTCGCGTTCGTGCTGATCTCCAAGCTGTACCGGCAGATGTACGCCAACACCGGGATTTCGACCGACAGCGCCCGTCACTCGCGCGCCAACAAGATGGCCCGGTTGCTCGCCAAGCCGCTCGTCAAGCTCTTCTCGGCCGACCCGATGCCGCAATTGCAGGTGCCTTAGGCACGCAGGGCACTTCTGTAGGTCCTCAGTTACACTGGCACCGTGCGCACGATCGCACTCATCCTCGCCATGATCGCGGCCGCGTCAATCGGCGAAGCACTGGTCGTGAGCGAGCTCTGGATCGCACGCGGGCCAGAACGAGTCGAACGGCAGCGCCGCGGCGGGCGCGGCGGCTTCAGCGCCCGTCCGGCGGAGGCCGGCGATTTCGACGGGCTCTACCAGTTCTGCCGCGTCGCGTTCCGCGGCAATCGCGGCGGCGACGGTGGCAACTGGGGCGTGGACTTTCCGCGCGCCGACATCAACATGTCGATCCGTCTGTCGGAGCTGACCAAAACCCACGTCAGCTTCTCGGGCCCCGAAGAACCGAATCATGTGGTGGTGCGGCTCACCGACGAAACGCTGTTCAACTGTCCGATGGTGATGATGACGGAAGTGGGCGCCGCCTACATCGACACCACCGAAGCCGAAGCGCTGCGCGCGTATGTTTTGAAGGGCGGGTTCGTGTGGGCCGATGATTTCTGGGGCGAGTACGCGTGGCAGGTGTGGATCGATCAACTGGGCAAGGCGCTGCCGCCGGCCGAGTTTCCGATCCGCGATCTGCCGAAGGATCACCCGCTGTTCAGGGCGCTGTTCGACATCGGCGGCGTCCCGCAGATTGCGTCGATCGGATTCTGGTGGGGCAGCGGCGGCGGCACCTCCGAGCGTGGTCCCGACAGCGCCGTGCCGCACGCGCGCGCGATCGTCGACGCGCAAGGCCGCATGATGGTGCTGATGACGCACAACACCGACATTGGCGATTCGTGGGAAGAGGAAGCGTCGAACCCGCAGTACTTCTACGAGTTCTCAACCAAGGGCTACGCGTTCGGCATCAACGCGATCGTTTACGCCATGACGCATTGAAGTTCAGAGTTCAAAGTCGGGAACTAGAGAGCAGCTCGAAATGCGCGCAGCCACGTCAGCACCTTCTCGGCGTGCGCCGGACCCATTCGCAACACCTGTTTCTGCGTCGGCAGCAGCGACTCCAGCTCGCGATCCGCGTACGCCCAGGCGGCGCCATCGCCTTCGACCACCCGAATCGGGCCTTCGACGATCGGCGTGTCGAGCACGATGTCTACCGCGTTTTGGAGTGCGTTGTCGACATCGCGATTCGGATTGCCCATCGACTGGTAGGCCTCATTCAATCGCGGCTTGATCGTTCGATAGATTTTTGCGACGCCAGCCGCATCCATCGACGTGATCGTGGCGACGAGCCCGTCGTAACGTCGATAGCTGTTCGGATCGATGGTGCGGAGCTTCGGTCGTCCGATTGTGGTCAGCGGCCCTTGCGGCGCGAGCACCTTGAAGTCGCGCGCCGCTGACTTGCCGTCGGCGGCCTGATCGATGGCAGCCGCGAGTTGTCGGATGAGATCGTCGGTGGCCAACCATCGCGCCAGCTCGGGTCGCGACGACAGCGCGCTCAGCAGCGGCCGCAGAAACGCATCCATGTCAGCGAGCGGCGGCAGCACCACCGGCGGCTCTGCGGGTTTGTCGATTGGCGACTCGGTCGCGGTCACGGCGCGGTTCGATTGGTTCGCTGGCGGCGCCTCGGCACGGCGCGACATCCACCATGCACCGGCGGCAATCAGCAGCACCAGCAGCGCACCGCCGATCGCGACGGGCGCCAGCGGCGGACCACCGGACGAAGGCTGTCCAAGTTGGAACTCCGGGGCCTTCTCGAGATCGGGATCGTCGGTCATGAGCGTCATCTCTGGCTAGGGCGCGCTCGGGGGTGGCACGCGTCGTTTGCTGGCCTGCTCGAACGCGTAGGCGAGCTCGATCAGCCGCGGCTCGCTGCACGCGGTGCCGGTGAAGCTGACACCAAACGGCGCCGGCGACGGGGTGAAGCCGTCAGGATACGGCGCGTTCGCGGGTGGCGTCGGCGGCACGAGCGCGAACGGCACAATCACCGTCGGATAGCCCGGCTTGGCCGCGATGCCGGCGCCGCTCGATCCGGGAAACAGCAGCGCATCGAGCTGGTGCATCTTGAGCGCGGCGTCGAGACCTTTCGTCGCGCCGAGCTCGATGTCTTTTTTCCGATCCGCTTCCCACTTGGCGCGATCTTTCTCGAGGTCGAGCTCGTCGGACCGATCGAGGTTGGCCTGTCCGTACTTGATCGCGTTGCGGTTGGCATGCTTGCTGTTGAAGTCGCGCAGCTCCGCCAGCGTCTTGACCGGCGCCGTTGCTCCGAGCGAGGCGAGCCACAAATTGAAATCACGCTTCATGCCGTACCACAACACCGATGAGCAATTCGGTTCCCGCGGACCCTTGCCGCACGACCCACCCCACACCAGGAAATTGTTGTCGGTGTCCTTGTCGATCACGCTCGGGATGTCGGCGTCGACGACGGTGGCGCCCTGCTTCTTGAGAATCTCGATCGCGTCGGCCATCGCCTTGGCCTGCCCGTCGTTGGTGATGCCGCCGCGCGGTTCCTTGTCGCCGGGCAGCGTCAGGCGGTCGTAATAGTTCGCGCGCGGGATGCCGATGCGTGACCCTTTGAGCGCGCCCCCCTTCAGGAACGGCGTGTAGTCGCGATTCGGCGGCGGTTGACACGTCTTGGTGGCCGGATCGTTCGGATCGGGCGACGCGCTTTCCAGAACGCCGAACAGGATCGCCGCGTCGGCCACGGTCTTCGCCATCGGCCCGGCCGTATCCTGGTCGGCGGTGATCGGAATCACGCCATAACGGCTGATGCGTCCCACGGTCGGCTTGATGGCAGCCAGCATGTTCGAGTTGGCCGGGCTGAGGATGGAGCCCGACGTCTCTGTACCGACGTTCGCCGCCCAGAAATTGGCGGCGGTGCCAACCCCCGAGCTGGAGCCGCCGGTGTTCAGCACCGGCCGGCCGTCGCCGGTGGCGGTTCGCGGATCGCGGCGCGGGTCGTAGGGGTTCATCCCATAGCCCGCCAACGCGTTGTAGTTGCCCGGCATGCCGTTGGCGACGAAGTTCGCCAGCTCCGTCAACGTCGTCTTGGCGATGATGATCGCGCCGGCGTCGCGCAGGTTCTTCGTCAGCGTGGCGTCGTACGGGACCATCATTCCTTCGAAGGCGATGGCGCCGCCGGTGGTGGGCATGTCGGTGGTATGCACGTTGTCTTTCAGCGCGATCGGGATGCCGTGCAGCGGGCCGCGAAGTTTGCCGGCCCGGCGTTCGCGGTCGAGACGATCCGCCTCGTCGAGGGCCTTTGGGTTCACGGCCAGCGTCGCATTCAGCTTCTCTTCGTAGAGCGCGATGCGAATCAGGTATTGCTCGACCAGCTGCCGCGAGGTGACGCGCCCGTCACGCATCGCCCGTTGCATGTCGGCAATCGACGCTTCGACCACGCTGAAAGGACGAGCGGGTTTTGATTGTGATGAAAGCGATACGGTTGCCGCGACCAGCACCGCGGCAGTCGCTGCTGACAGGAACCATCTCATGACGGAGATGATAGCTGCTTCAGGAGCTTCGTGAAATCCTTCGGTATCGGCGCTTCGACAGCGACCCGAGCGCCAGTCAGGGGATGCGGGAACGCGAGTTTCCAGGCGTGGAGCATATGGCGTTTTGCCAGAGGGCTTGGGGGCTCGAGGGCCTGAGGGCTTGAATACACTCGTTCGCCCAACAACGGGTAGCCCAGTTTCTCCAGGTGCAAGCGGATTTGATGTTGCCGGCCTGTTTGCAGCGTCAGCTCGAGTAACGCCGCATCCGTCAGTCGCTCGCGAACCTGGTAGTCGGTTGACGCGTCGAGACCCGGTGAACGCGCGTCGACGAGGTTTCTGCGGCCGCTGTGATAGCTCGACGAAATGCGCGCGCTGATGGTGCCGCTTGGCGGATCCGGAACGCCGTGCACGAGTGCGAGGTACTTTCGTTCGAAGCGATGGGCCTTGAACAATTCCCGGCCGGCGGCGTGCGCCGCTTTCGACAGCGCCACGGCCAGCGCCCCCGACGTCTCGCGATCGAGTCGGTGCAGCATGCCCACGTAGGGCTTGCCGCCGCGCTTGAACTGCATGTAGTCGCGCACGCGGCGCAACACCGTGTCTTCAAGCGGTCCGGCTTCAGGTGAGGATGGAATCGAGAGCAGGCTGGCAGGCTTGTTGAGGACGATGATGTCAGCGTCCTCGTGCAGGATGTCGAACGGGGCGCGCGCCCGTGATTGCGCGGGCCGATTCAGATCGAGCTCGACGTCTGTTGCCGTACGCACGTCGAGGCCGGGGTCCTTCTGGATCCGGCCTCGAACCGTGACTTGTCCTTTTTCAATGGCCTCGCGGATCTGCCGCCATGACAAATCCGCGTGGCGGGACTTCAGCAGCTTGTCAAGACGCAAGCCCGCATTTTAGCGCGCGCGCAGCGGGACGAAGATCGTCGCTTCGCCGCGAGTGACCAGCAGCACTGACGGTTTGCCGCCGTTGCCGTCGAGCGCGTCGCGGACGTCGCCCGCATCATCCACGCTCCTGCCGTTCACCTGCTGAATCACGTCGCCCTCCCGCAGGCCGGCCGCCGCGGCCGCGCCAGACGGGTCGAGGCCGACAATCACCACGCCCTTGACGTTGCCGGCCACATCGAGGCGCGCCGCCAGTTCCGGCGTGAGCGGTTCCACCGTCAAGCCGTACTTGCCCGAGCGCTCACTCTCGCCGTCGCTGGTACGGTTGCCGCCGCGCGGCGCTGTTTTCTCTTGCAGCGTCGCGGTGAGCTCCCGCTTCTTGCCATCGCGCAGGATCTCGAGTTTCACCGCGCTGCCCGGTTTCGTTGCCGCAATCTCGTTGCGGAACGCGTTGGTGTCGATCACCGGACGGCCCTGATAGCTCAGGATCACATCGCCCTGCCTGACGCCGGCCTTTTCGGCCGCTCCGCCAGCGGTCACCTCGCTCACGATCGAGCCTTCCGCCTTCGGCAGGCCGAGGCCCGCCGCGAGGTCGCCCGTCACACCCTGCACCGTGACGCCGAGCAGTCCGCGATGCACGCGCCCGTTCACCACGAGCTGGTCCATCACGTTCTTCGCCATGTTCGACGGCACCGCGAAGCCAATGCCGATGTTGCCGCCCGACGGCGACATGATCTGCGAGTTGATGCCGATCAACTCGCCGCTGGTGTTGACGAGCGCGCCGCCGGAGTTGCCGTGGTTGATCGGCGCGTCGGTCTGCAGGAAGTCTTCATAACTGCCATCGCCCAGGCCGGTCGCGCGACCCTTGGCGCTGACGATGCCCATGGTCACTGTCTGGCCGATTCCCATCGGGTTGCCGACGGCGAGCACGAGATCGCCCACGCGCATCGCGTTCGAGTCGCCGACCGGCACAACGGGCAGGTTGGTGTTGTCGACTTTCAGGACCGCGAGATCGCTCGGCGGATCGGCGCCAATCAACTTCGCGTCCAGCACGCGGCGGTCCGACAACTCGACCTGAATCTTGGCCGCGTCCTCCACCACGTGGTTGTTGGTCAGGATGTAACCGTCGTTGGTGACGATGACACCGGAGCCGAGACCGCGCTGCAGCGGCGCGGGCATCTGCCGGCCGCGCGGCGTGCGTTGCCCGAACAGGTCGCCAAACGGGAACCCTTCCGGCAATTGCGGCAGCTGCGTCATCTGCGGCGACGCCGTGCGCTCGGTTCGAATGGTCACCACCGCAGGCGTGACTCTCGCCACGACATCGGCGAAGCCCTGCGTGACGACACGGTTCGCGCCTTGAATGGGAGCAACTGTCGCCGGAGCGGTGATGGCCGCCTCAACCCTGTGGTCCGGCTGCAGGCTGTAGGCACCAGCCGATGCGAGCCCCAGACCCAGCGCGAGTGCCCCCGCCTTCGCTCGCCAACCGCCCGCCGAGCCTCGGCGGGTCAGGAAATTACGGGACATTGCACGTTCCTCCATGCTTAGTCAGACGCTGGAGGAGCTTTCAGGAGCGTTACTGAATCATTACAAACGTGAAAGGTTCGGCAAACGGATAGAGAACGTCGAGCCCTTGCCGGCCTGGCTCTCCACTGACACCGTGCCGCCCTGTGCTTCGACCGACGCTCGAACCAAACTCAAGCCCAGCCCCAATCCCCTCGTGGTCCGGCTTTGATCGCCACGGTAGAGGCGGTCGAAGATGCGGGGCAGATCGCGTTCCGGAATTCCCGGCCCGGTATCGCTGACGCGAATCTCGACGGCATTCTCCACTTGTCGGGCGCGAATCTCCACGCGCCCACCGCGGATCGAATACTTGGTTGCGTTATCCACGAGATTCGCGATCGCCTGACGCAACCGATCGCGGTCCGCCACGACGACGAGATCGCCGGGCACGTCAACCGCGAGCGACAGCCCGGCGGCTTCGGCGCTGTCTTCGTAGAGATCGCGCACTTCAGCCACGACCCTGACGATGTCCACCCGCGACGTGTTGAGCTTCATCGTCCCGGTCTCGGCTTCCGAGATGTCCATCAGCGTCGTCAGCATCGACAGCACGCGCTCGCTTTCTTCGAGGCAATCCGACAACGCTTCACGGTGTCGAGCCGGATCGCCGCTGGCCAACGCGGCTTCGGCGGTGACGCGCAGGCGCGTCATCGGCGTGCGCAGGTCGTGCGCGACGTGATCGAGCGCGTTGCGCATGCCGTGGATCAAGGTGGTAATGCGTGCCAGCATGGCATTGAACAAATCGCTCAATTCGTCGACGGCGTCATCGGTGCCGTAGACCGGCACGCGATCGTCGGTTTGCCCGGTCTGCAGAATGCGTGACACCGCGTCGCGCAGATCGCGAAGCGGCTTCAACGTGGAACGCGTTAGGAAGACGCCGCCGATCACGCCAATCATCAGCGCCGCCGCCACACCCAGGGTCAGCACGCGCCGGAAGTTCGCCAGCAACTGCTGACGAGTCTCGTTGGTCTTGCCGACCTGCAGGACCGAGCCGCCGCCCACCGCGATGCTCGCCACTTCGAGCACCGCATTGCGATCGCGGGCGCGCACTTGCGCCCAGATGGCATTGGCGCCGCCGGGAAGCTCGGCCAGGTCGAACGCGCCCCAGGCTTCCGGCAGCGAGTACAGCAGCACGTCTTGAAAAGGGCCCACCAGGCGGACGAACAGCGGCTCGCGAGTGCCGGATCGCTGTTCAACTTCGATGGCGCGCGCCAGCGCGGGCAGCCCGCCGGCCTGGTAGCGCGTGGCATATTCGCGCAGCGTCGATTGCACCACGTCGTGATCGCGCGATTCGAGGAGCGACGCGAGCAGACCGTAGGTAAGTCCGCTGATGACGAGCGTGCTCGCCAGAAAGATGCCGAGATACCACGCCGCCAGGCGGAGTCCCAGCGCCTGGCTGATGCGATACCCGGGGCCCCCGTCGCGCGGACTTTGCGCGATGGGGCGGCTAGCCAATCTTGAGGACATAGCCGGCGCCGCGCACGGTGTGGATCATCTTCGAGTCGAAGGCTTCGTCGACCTGATCGCGCAGGCGCGACACCAGCACGTCGACGACGTTCGTGCCTGGATCGAACGAGTAGCCCCACACCTGCGACAGGATCATCGTTTTCGAGAGCACGCGGCCGGGGTGGCGCATGAGGTATTCGAGCAGCGCAAATTCGCGCGGCCGCAGCTCGATGGCCTTGCCGGCACGCTCGACCTTGCGCGAGAGCAGATCGAGCGTCAGGTCGCCGACGATCAATCGCGTGGGTTCAGTGGTGCCGGCAGAGCGGCGCAGCAACGCCTGCACGCGCGCCAGCAGCTCCGCAAACGCAAACGGCTTCGTCAGGTAATCATCACCACCTGCCTGAAGGCCCTTGACGCGATCGTCGACGGTGTGCCGCGCGCTCAGAATCAGCACCGGCGTCGATTTGCGTTTTGCGCGCAGTTGCTCGATCACCGACAAGCCATCGAGCTCCGGCAACATGACGTCGATCACGGCGGCGTCGTACCTGCCCTCGAGCGCCTTGCGCAGCGCGTCCGTTCCGGTGGCGGCGACATCCACCGCGTAGCCCGCTTCGCGCAGCCCCTGCGACACGAAGTCGGCGATGACCGGATCGTCCTCGGCGACGAGCAACCGCATACGTCATGGAATTCTCCCATGACTGCGTTAGGATGCTCGGATGAACCGGCGGCAGTTCCTCGGGACCATGGCGTCAGCGCCACTCGTCCGCCTTGGCGGCTCCGCCGCTTCGGCGAGACAGGCTGCGACCGCCGCGCCGCGTAGGTTCGAGATCACGACCCGCATTGAACTGCCCGGCGCGCGAGGTCGAACGATGGCCTGGGTCCCGCTGCCGCTGCGGCGCGTGCCGTACCAGAGCTGGAGTGAACAGACCAGTGCCGTCAGCGGCAGGCAGCAGCCGAAAGTGACCGACGCCGACGGCGCGTTGGTGGCCATCGCCGATTGGGACGCGCCGGTTGAGACGCCGACCTTTACCGTCACTTACAAAGTGACGACCACACGTCATCGAGTCAATCTGGATGATTCCAAGCCGGTGACGCAGCCGGCGAATCTCGATTATTACTTGCGCCCCACGTCGCTGATTCCCACCGACGGCATCGTCCGCGAGACGGCGTTGGCCATCACCAGGCCGCACCGCGCGCCGCTGTCTCGCGCCCGCGCGATCTATGACTGGATCGTCGAGCGCACCGTGCGCGATCCGGAAGTGAAGGGCTGCGGCCTCGGCGACATCCGCTGGATGCTGGAAACGAAAAACCTGAGCGGCAAGTGCGCCGACCTGAACGCGCTCTTCGTGGGTCTGGCCCGCGCCGCCGGGATGCCGGCGCGCGACCTGTACGGGCTCCGCGTCGCCCCATCCGAGCAGTTTCCCAGTCTCGGTCGAGCCGCCGGCGACGTGACCACCGCGCAGCACTGCCGCGCCGAGGTGTGGGTGACGAACATCGGCTGGATTCCGGTGGACCCGGCCGACGTCAGGAAGCTGATTCTCGACGAGAAGCGAAGCTCGCTCGACGATCCGTACGTCGTGAAGGCGCGTCACACGCTGTTCGGATCGTGGGAGATGAACTGGTTCGCGTACAACGACGCCCACGATGTGAGGCTGCCGGGTTCCGCCGGCAAGCCATTGCCGTTCCTGATGTATCCGCAAGGCGAGGTCAGCGGCGTGCGCCGCGACAGCCTCGATCCAGCGACCTTCAAGTACACAATCACCGCACGCCAGGTGTGATCCGCGGCATCAACTATCCGTGGACGGTGTTCGACGGCCGCGCCAACTACGGGTGCGACTTCGGCGGCAACCAATGGGCGAGCCACACCGGTGTGACCGCGAACGTCGCAGCGGTGCAGGCGGATTTCGCGGCGCTGTCGGCGGCCCACATCGAAGTGGCGCGGTGGTTCGTCTTTACTGATGGCCGCGGCGGCATCCAGTGGAATGACCGCGGCGAGATCAACGGCCTCGAGCGCCTGGTGTTCGATGACATGGACGCGGCCATCGAGATTGCGGCCAGCCACGGCATGCGGCTGTGCCTGGTGTTGCTCGACTACCTGTGGTTCGACCACCCGCTTCGGCGAGTAGGCCTGCTCGACGACCACGGCGCGTCGGCGTTCGCCGATCGCGTGCTCGATCCGTTTCTCGATCGGTTTGGCGGCTCGCCGATCATCCACTCATTCGACCTGATTAACGAGCCCGATTGGATCGTGACCGAACTGGCCACCGATCCCGGTCGCGCCATCTGGCCGCTCGATCGGCTCCGCGAGTTCGCGGCCGTGATGGCCAGGCGGATTCGCCGGCGTGCGCAAGCGATGATTACGATCGGCGGCGGCAGGGTGAGCGGGGTCAGCCAATGGAACGAGCCGATCTACGACCTCGACTTCATCCAGGTCCACTCGTACCCGGACGTCCGTGATCGCTTTCGCGACGCCACCGTGTTCGGCCGCGCCGCTGCCGACTTCGGTGTCGCGAAGCCAATTCTGATCGGCGAGTTTCCTTCGAACCCACGCGTGCATCCCCCCGATCACCTGCCGCCGGCGTACACGATGCGCGACTACCTGGCGCTGGCGCGCGACGGCGGGTATCTGGGCGCGTGGCCGTGGAGCTTCAAGGGCACCGATGCGTTCGGGCCGGTCGATCTAGGCGCGTTCGCGGTCGTCTGACACGGTGAGCCCGCGCACCAGGCCAAGGGCGACCCACAGAAACCGGAAATTCATCACGTCGGCGTTCATCGAATTGACGAACGTGCCGGCGATGCCGGCGGTGACGGCAATGACGATCCAGCTGTCGGCCTGGCCCGACCAGAGTCGTTGTACAGCCGCGGCGATGGCGAGCCACAACACGATCAGCGTGATGCCGCCGATCAGCCCGGCCTCGGCGAACCGGCCGAAGAACGTCGAATGCGGATCGATGGCGCGGTAGGGCGCCGTCAACCGGCCCTCTGCAAACGCGATCTCGGTCACGGAATGAAATCGATCGAGCCCGATGCCAATCAACGGCCGGCTCATGAATGCGTCCCATGCCACCTGCTTGATCCGCAAATAGCTCATCGTCTGATACTCGATCTCGACGCCGGCGACCTGCGCGCGTCCGTGATCGACGCCGTATTGAAACACGCTGTTGTCGCGAAGAGACGAGGCGCCGAGTGACCGAACAGCGATGGTGGCCGCAAGGTTCAACCCGCTGACGACGAGTATCGTCAGGACCACGGCCGCGGCGCGGAGCGTCAGATGCGAGTGGAGCGATCGCCAGGCGGTGATCAGCGTCGAGACCGCAACACCCGCGACCGAATGACTGTAGGTGAGCAGCGCCGCGGCACCAAGCAGCACGCCTGATCCCGCCACGCGAGTCCGCGCTGCCAGCACGAACGGATGCCGCACAGCGAAGGGAATCGACATGGCCAGGACGCACGCGAACATGGACTCCGACGCGGTGAGGGCACGCAGGCGGAGCGTCTGGCCGATGTAGGGCAGCGTGGTGACGGGTGTCAGCGCCGTCGCGCCGACGTCGAAGAACGTCTTCACGATGAAGGCGATCAGCCCGAGTGTGGCGAGCGCAGCCCCGCTCAAGGCCAGGCCCGACGCCACCGTGACAGCGAACCCCTGGCGCACCGCCACAGCAATCACGCCGTAGATCGCCACCACGTAGAGATGGCGAATCAGCTCGACGCCGCTGACCCCGGGCTCAGGAGAAAAGATCGCTGCCGCAGCGCTGCCGGCGAGATAGCCCGCAATCGCGACGTCGAGCGGCATCAATCGCGGCGACCAGTGTTTCTGCTGCGCCAGGATCCCAATCGCCGCGGCCACGAAGACCACGTCGGTGAAGCGCGCGTTGAATGGCAACTGCGGCCAGTTGAGGCCGACCGTGGCCAGAAACAGGAGCAAGCAAGCACGGCGCACGCTACAAACCCAATCGTTCGAGCGCGGAGTGGAGATAGTGCGCAGCCTTGGTGTGACCGGACGGCAGCCAATGGCCGTCCTGCTCGAAATAGTCGCTTGTTGAGAAGACGCCGTACTCCTGGACGATCGGCCAACCGGCGTCGGCCGCGAATTGCTTGACCATGGTGTCCATTGGTGAGTCCGCGACCTGGGCCTTTGAGGAAATGAGGTGAATCACTACCGGCGTTGACCGCGCGGCCTCCTTCAGCAGCTTGAACGCTTGCGCAAGTCGCGGGTCGCTTGAAGACGGGATGGTGACGCTCGGCGAGCTTGCGGGCGCTTGCGCTTGAGCCTCGGGTGGCGCTTCCGTGTCTCTGAGCAATCGATCGCGCAGAATCGCGACGAGATACGACTCCTTGATCAGCGAGCGCATCGACGGCGGGAGCCGGGCGACCGCGTTGTCACGCATCGCCGCCCCATCCTCGGTCACCATCATTCCCGGTTGCGAGATCCGTTGTGGGCGTGACGCTCCGGCCGGCTCCCAGGCGTGACCGCGCACGTCCATCAGATCGTTCTGGAAGACATTGACGATGATCAGCCGGGGTTGGAGCTTGTCGTGCCACCGCGCCAGCCAGAGCGCGTAAGTGTCGGGCGCTCCGCCGGGTATGCCCGCATTCACCACGTCGTAGCGGCCGGCAAACGTGTCTTCGAGCTGCGCGCAGAAGGCCTCGCCGTTCTCGACGCCGAAACCGAAGGTGAATGAATCACCGAGGCACAGAATGCGCGGTTTGCTGAAGTCGATCTCACGATCGCGCAACCCCCAGCTGTTGGTGGTGACGGTGGTATCGAATTCGAGCATGCGAAAGCGGCCCTGGAAATTCCGCTTCAACTCCGACGGCAGGTACTCGCTCTCCACAAAATGATTCAGGATGACGCGCTGCGGCGCGTACTGATAGGCCACCGCCGGCCGTGCCACCCGCAAGGCCGCTTCGACCACACCGACGGCGGCCACGAACGCGACACCGGCCACCACCAGGTTGACGAGCATACGACGCACGTCGAGAAGAATAATACGGACCTCGGATAGTATGAAGCCGTGTCGTCGACCGACGTCATTCGAGAGTTCCTCCACTCGCGATTTCGCGCGGCGCTGGCGGGCCGGACCGTGGGCGACGACGATCGGTTGTTTTCCTCCGGCGTCATCGATTCGTTCGGTGTGCTGGAGCTGATCGCGTTTCTCGAAGATACGTTCGGCGTCACCATCGACACCTCGCGGCACGACCTGCAGGAGTTCGACAGCATCAGCAAGATCACCGATCTGCTCGATCGGGTGAGGGCGGCGTGAACTTCGCGTGCCGGCTCACCCTCGGCCTGCCGCACACCAACCGTCGAGGTTTTTCGGAAAGTGACCTGATGAAACAGGCCGGCCACGCGCAGTGGCAGGCCATTGCCGCCGCGCTCGGCCGCCCGCTGTCGTCGCTGCGGACCGTCAACGGCGGTGAGGTGTACGCGGCGTTCTACTTCATCGAGACCGTCGTGCCCGAGACCGCGCCGCTCGACGCCTTAGGCCTCGACGACACCGTCAGCTTCGACGTCGCCCTGCGCGCGTTCAAGAACATCTCGATGGAGGGCCGCGTGCGGGTGCGGCGGGTGGACGGCGACGCGGCAACCGGTCCGGACATCCGGATGGCGACCATCTTCATCACGCCGTTGCAGGGCAACAGCGAGCTGAAGGTCGCGCCGCCGGCGGGTGTCGAGTGCGATCACATCCCACCGCTGCCAAACGACGAGAATCCCTTCCATCAGACGCGGGCCGCGCGCGAGAGCGGCACGCTGCAGCTGCTTGAGGGCGGCTGGCGCAACAGCGGGGCCGCCTTTGACTTCACCTACCAGATCGATCGCGATCGCGATACCAACGGAGCGCGGCTGGTCTACTTCGCCAACTACATGTCGTTCACCGACGCGCACGAGCGCGCGCTCGATGCCGGTGGTCGCGTGCGAACAGGAGAGCGGTCGCTGCGTCATCGCCGAATCGCCTACTACGGCAACGCCGAGATCGACGATCGGTTGCTGGTGCGCACCACGGTGTTCGTTGATCCGTCGGCGCCGCGTCGGGTTGGCTATCGCCACGTGGTGCTCAGAGAGAGTGACCATGCCCTGATCTGCCTGAGCGAAGTGATCAAGGCCACCGAGTGTCTGCAGCTCGGGTCATGATTCGATTCTCCCGGCCCGCGCGCCGGTTGATGGTCGCGGCCGTGACACTGTTGGTGGTCGATCGGCTCGAGCCCGGAGTGCGTCATCGTCTCGAAGCCTCGCGCTACGAGGACCGGTCCAGGGATTTCCGCTTCGAAAACTCGGATCTGTTTGGCGTGGGGCCGCTCGTCGATTACCTGCGCGAGCACCCACAGGGGCAGCAGCCGCGAGTGATGTTCCTCGGCAATTCGGTGACCTACGGCTACGGTTTGCAGGCGGCCGAGGCCATACCGGGTCAGTATCAACGGCTGTTTCGAGAAAAGGTGCTCAACGTCGGCGTCAACTTCTTCGACGTGGCGAGCGCCTATCTCGTGGCGAAGGCAACGATCGACGCCGTCGATCACGTCTACGTCCTGTCTCGTACCGACGTTCTCACCACCCCGCTCGTGGCCAGGCGGATTCCCGTAGACGACGAGGATGCGCGCCGGTTCGGCCTGCCGCCGCTCGATCCGATCGAGACGCCGCTTCAGGAGGCGGCGAAGTCCTGGAAGCTGTATCGCGATTCCTACCGGTTGCAGGCGGCGATCTTCGGGACCTCGTCGCGACAGTATCTGTATCTCCACAAAGGCGATCTGGTGCGCAGCCTGCTGCCGGTCGTTCGCGCGCAAACCACAACGCCATCCGGTTCAGCCGAAGCCACCGCTGCGGCGCCGGTCGCCGCCGGGATGCCTGGGGCGGACCGTCTTGATGCCATCCGGCGGCAATCGCCCGAGCTGTTGTGGAATTTCGCCGAACTGTTTCAGCGCCGCGGCAAGCGGGTCGCCTTTCTTCACGTGGCGGCGTTTTCCGAGTGGCTGCGTGACGGTGCTGCCGTGGCGGACTTCAATCGCGCCTTCTTTCCCCACGCGCGCGTGATCGTGCTCGACCTTCCCGAGCGGCTGCTCGCCGACACCATCCATCTGAATGCGACCGGCGCGGCATCGGCCGCGCGAGCGCTCTGGACGGAGCGGATCGCGTTCGAGGCTGCCGCGCGGTGATCTTCACCGACCTGCGTTTCCTCGTCCTGTTCCTGGGCTGCTGGGTCATGTTCACGGCGCTGTCGCGCCGCTCTCGTCCCGCCGTGCTGGCCATCTGGGGTCTGCTGTTCTACGCCATCTATGCCGGCGCCGCTCTCGTGCTGGTCCTGTTGTTGACGGCGGGGGTGGTGGTGGCGCGCGGCCGTTGGCAGGCGATCGCCGCCGGTGCCGCGATCGTCGCGTTGCTGGTGTGGTTCAAGCTCGGTGACGCCTCGCTGCTGCCGGGACTCACGGGGGCGTCTGCGGTGATCGTTCCACTTGGGTTCTCGTATTTGTCGTTCGAGCTCCTGCACCTGCTGATCGAACGGCGGCGCGGCCGCATCGGCGAGATTACGCTGACCAAGACGCTGGCATTCATCTTCTTCTTCCCATGCCGCATCGCCGGCCCGATCCGGCGCTATCCTGAGTTCATGGCGGCGGTGGACGCCGCGTCGCCGTCAGCGTCGGACGTGCATGACGGTCTGCTGCGCATTCTGCTCGGGCTCGCCAAGAAATTCGTCGTCGCCGACACGCTGGCCCTCACCGTCGCCGAGCTCGAGTTCGTGCAGACGCCGGCGCACGCCTGGGTCGTGGTGCTCGCGTTCAGCTTTCAGTTGCTGTGTGATTTCAGCGCTTACTCAGACCTCGCGATTGGCTTCTCGCGCACGTTGGGGATGCGCGTGCCGGAGAACTTCAACTACCCGTACCTGGCCACGAACATTCGCGAATTCTGGAACCGGTGGCACATCACGCTGTCGACGTGGGTGCGCGACTACATCTTCGTGCCGACCGGCCGCCGGTTGTTTGCCACAAGCCTGCGTCCGTACCCTTCGGTGATCGCGGCGGTCAGTTTCCTCGTGACGTTCGCCAGCGTCGGCGGATGGCATGGCCTGACCGCGTCGTACCTGGTGTGGGGGCTCTATCACGGTCTGCTGCTGGCGATGCACCACGCGTTCCAGGCGCACATGCCGATGGCAATCGCCGGCAGCCGCTGGTATCGCTCGAGCATCGGCAGCGCGCTGGGGGTGGCGGTCACTTTCATGTGCGTGACGATCGGGTGGCTGCCGTTCATGACCAACCTCGATCGCGCGCGCCAGCTATTCAGTTTGATGATTGGAGTGTCGCGATGAGGCACTGGCTGATCGACGCCGCCGCCGGGATCGCAATCGCGGCGGCGGTCGTCTTCATCATCTTGTTCGCGTCGTTCAATTCGACGTTCGTCTATCGCGGCTTTTAGCTACTTCTTGCGCTTCGCCGCTTTCTTCTTGCCGCGAGCCTTCTTCGCCGGCTTCTTGCGCTTCGCGGCCTTGGCTTTCTTGGGCTTCGGCTTCGGCTTCGCTTTCGCGCTCTTCTTCTTAGCCGCTTTCTTCGGCGCCGGGGCGGTTTTTTCCGCGGGCTTCCGCGAGTGGACCGAGAACATCACGCCCTGCGGATCCATGCCCTGGGCGATCCAGTCGCCGCCGGGTACTTCCATCGGCCCGTTGACGATCTTGCCGCCGTTGGCCTGCGTGATCGCAGCTGCTGCCTTGGCGTCCTTCACCATCGCGTAGGGCATCCACGCTGCCGGCGCGCCCGGAGGCGGCTTCATGATGCCGCCGTTCGGAATGCCGCCACCGCGGCCGAACATCTGGTAGACGCCCATCTCGCCCATGTCCATCGCCGAGGTCTTCTCCCAGCCGAACAGCGTCTGATAGAAGGACCACGCGCCCTCGGGATTCGGCGTGTAGAGCTCGAACCACGAGAAGTCGCCGATGCCGGGCTCGCCCTTCTGCGGGCGCGGCGTGCTCGGCTGATAAATGCCGAACGTTGCGCCGAACGGATCCTGGACAATCGCGAAGCGGCCGGTGCCGGGAATGTCGGCCGGCTGTTTCAGCACGCGTCCTCTCAGATTCGCGATTCGCATCGCGGTGTCGTCGACATTCGGCGTGCCGACGTACATCAGCCAGTGCGGCGGCGCGCCCATCTTCTTCGCCTCGTCTGGCAGCAGCATCATGCCGCCCACCGGCCCCGACTTGGTGTTGAACGTGTGGTACGAGCCGTCGGGAGCAAAGGGCGCCGTGCTCCAGCCGACCGTCTTCGAATAGAACGCGCCGGCGGCGGCGGTATCGGTGGTCATCAATTCACACCAAACAAACGAACCGAGCAATTTGTCAGCCATGGCGCGTCATCCTATGCGATCTGACGGGTCGTTGAGTAGATGAGTTTGTGTGCCGCGCGGCTATTCGTCACAGCGGTGTCACGGGTTTTGCCGGGGCCTGGCGGCGGTCCAGTTCAGCACCACCGTGAGCGGGACAGGGGGTTGAGCGATTAATCTGTTAATCAGGAATCGTTGCCCATCCGCGCTGACCGCGTAGTCGCCAGGGTATGGCGCCGACGCCTCGGGAAGGTCCACGCTAAACAGCGGACGGGGCACTTGTGCCGTAAACGCCGTGCCCTCGCCCGACACCGCAACGCTCATCAGTTTGCGATCGGCTGACACGTAGAACAGCTCCCGGCCATCGCGGCGCCATTCGGGCTGCATTCCGCCGGCCGTGGAGATCGTCCACTGATCGCGTCCGCCCGGATAGTCCCGCACGTAGACCTCGAATCGCCCCGATTCGTCGGAGGCGTAGGCCACCCAGCGGGCGTTCGGCGACAAGCGCGCCTGGACCTCGTTCGACGGCGTCGCGAGAAACGGGCTCAAGGTCCGCGGTTCCGCTGAATTCATCAGGCCGATGTCGTATCCGCCAAGACCGGCGCTCGACGCCCCGGCCTGAAACAGGACGCGATCGCGCGTCGTGTCGAGCGGATAGCGCGCGGTGTCCGTCGGCGCGAGTGCGGCTTCGGGTTGGGTCGCGCCAGGCGCCTTGCCAAAGATCGTCGTTGCGCGCGATCGTGCGGATCCGAAGTACAGGTACTGGCCGTCCGCCGACCAGGCGGGAAACCAGTCGGTTGCGGGATCGCGGCTCACGCGAGTGAACGCGCCGCGCTGGAGGTCCAATGTCCAGACGTCGGGGCCCGTCGTCCCGTCTTCCAGAATGGTGAGCGCCACGCGGCGATTGTCGGGCGACAATCGCGGCGACCGGTAATCGCCGCTCGCGATGATGCCCCCATTGGCGGCGCCGCTGCGATCGAACCACTGCAGTCCGGTCGTCAATCGTACGGTTGGACCAAACGCCAGCGTAGTCCCTACTGCCGACATCGGGGAATAGCCGCTGGTACCCAGCGCGAAGCCGACGCCGTCGGCGATGCGAATCGGTTCGCCACGCGTGGTCACCGTCGCGTCATCAATCGGCTGTGCGAACAGAATGCCGTCGCGCACGAACAGGAGATGGCCGGGGATCGGCAAGGCGATGCCGTTGCTCGACATCACGAGCGTTTCGTCCGGCGAATCGAGAGTCCGGACATAGATGCCTTGGCGTTCGATTTGGTTGCTGCGGGTGTAGTAGATGAACCGCCGTCCGTCGGCGAGGAAGTGCGGATAGGCGCGCGAATCGCCGCCCAGGTCGCTCGGGGTTTGGGCGACCGGCGTGCCGCCACCTGCGGCAATCTTCCAGATGCCCTCAGCGGGACTCGGAGAATAGACAATCACATCATCGCGGCTCCACGAGCCGCCGCGGCCGAGCCCCGCGGTGGCGAGCACCAGCGGCGCGCCGCCGGAAACATCGACCCGCTTCAGCTTGCCGTCGGCGAAGAACCCGATCGATCGTCCGTCGGCCGACCAGAAGGGGAACGCCGCGTGGTCGGTTCCGGGGAGCGGCTGTGCCTCGATCGCGTCGAAGCGGCGGATCCAAATCTGCGGCGGGCTCGGACGCCTGCTGGCCACGAACGCCACGCGCTGTCCGTCGGGGGCCAGTGCGAGCTGCGACGTCGATGACGCGGGGGATGGACTCAGGGCCGCGTCGTGCGGCGGGCGGATCTCGAACCGCATCTCCGGCGCCACCGTGTCGGGTGACATCGTCGCGCGCATCGCCGGGACGGCGAGCACGGCGATGGCGATGGCCGTAATCACACTGGTGAAGATGCCGACTCGCCACGCGGTCGACCGATCAGGCACGGGTGTCGCTGTAGCGGCGGCGGTGCCGTCCGCGAGACGGAGCGCTGCGGAGACGTCGGCGGCCCCTTGCCATCGCGCTTCGGGATCCTTCGCCAGGCACCTCGCGACGACGTTGCTGACGAGCGCCGGCACCAACGGCTGCACTGTCGACACCGCAACCGGGTCGCGTTCGAGAATCGACGCCATCACCGCCGTACGGCTCTTGCCCTCGAATGCCGGTCGTCCCGACAGCATTTCGTAGAGCACACAACCCAGCGCAAACACGTCGGATCGTGCATCCGCCTCGACGCCCTCGATCTGTTCGGGCGACATGTACTGAAACGTGCCCAGCACCGTGCCTGGCGCCGTCACTCCCGGCGGCGTGGTCGTCGCCGAGTCAGCGTTCACCTTCGGCTGCACCTTGGCCAGACCGAAATCGAGTAATTTCGCGTCGACGTGCCCGCCCGACGCTTTGGCCAGCATCACATTGCCCGGCTTGAGATCGCGGTGCACGATCCCTCTCCGGTGCGCGGCGGCGAGCGCGACGGCGATCTGTCCTCCCAGTCGCAGCGCCTCGACCACTGGCAGCGCCTGCCCGGGCTGGCGGCGCAGGCGATCGGCCAGCGTCTCGCCCTCGATCAGTTCCATCACCAGGAACGTGGCGCCGTGGTGTTCGCCGATGTCGTGCAGCGTGCAGATGTGCGGATGCGACAGCTGCGAGATGGCGCGCGCCTCGGTCTGAAAGCGCTGCCGGAACGAGCTGTCTCCCGCGAGCGTTTCCGAGAGCACCTTGATCGCGACGACGCGATCGAGACGAGCGTCGCGGGCGCGATACACCTCGCCCATGCCACCCTCGCCGAGTGGCGCGATGATTTCGTACGGTCCAAGCCGGGTGCCCGCCGCGAGGGTCACGCGACGGAGTATAGACTCGAACATCCGCCTGTCGCGTTGAGTTAGTACGGTCAGGGGCGTTGCAGTAAATACTGATTCCAGTAATCGCGATGTGACGTGACGCGCAACGGCTCGAGCGCAAGGAGGCCGGCGCGCCCGATCGATTGCTGCAGGTAGGCCCGCTCAGCCAGTGCCACGCGCACGTCTTCGTCCACCGGCAGATCCAGGCCGGCCTGCTGCGCGATCAGCCGCGCCTTGGCTTGCACGGCCAGCTCGAGCTCAATGCGCAGCAGGCAGGCCATGTCGGCCACGACGTGGCCGTCAAGACGCCCCGCCAGCTTGCGGAGATACCTGGCGAAGCGCGTCGACTGAAATCCATCCGACATCACCAATTGCAGCAGGGTCAAATCGAGATCGAGGCCCGCGCCAATCCACTCGCGCGCGGCGCGCTCGCTGCGCGCGAACACCGCCACCATGACGAGCGGCAGCGCGACGAGCGTGAGCGCCGGCGCCAGGGCCGGCAGCGCGAGCAGGTGGTTGTAGACCGAATGCATGACGATGGCCGGCGCGACCCCGGCGATCACCGACACCGCGGTGCCGCGACGATCGACGAGCGCCTTGCTGACGATGGCCGCCACTGCCGTGGTGGTGCCGTGCAGCACGCCGGTGCCGAGACCGCGCGCCGCCCACAACATCAGCGGCGCGTCGCCGTAATCGCGGAGGTAGGTCACGTTCTCGACCAGCGCGAAGCCGGTGCCGACCGCGAAGCCGAGCACCGCGCCGTCGACGAGGAAGCCGATCCGGCCGCGCGCGATCAACACGGCGACGAACACGGCCTTTAGCCCTTCCTCGGTGAGCGGCGCGAGATACCGGGAGAACACCCGCGAATCGAGGCCGCTGGCCGGCATCAGCCAGAGGTGCAGCGTCTCGCAGGCGACCGCGGCCGCCGCGCCATACGTCACGGCGGCGGCGATCGACAGCGGCCGGACGAGCCGGAACGTGTCCATCCACCACAGCGCCGCCAGGAAGACGAACCCGGGAACGAGGGCAAGGACGCCGTGCATCTAGCGGAGGACCTTGAGTGACACCGTCAGCTCGCGGCGCGGCCGGTGGCCGTCTTCAAGCGCGACCGCTGCGCCGATCGAGAATGTCATCTCGAGCGCCGAGAGCGCAGTCATGCTCAGATCGAGTTGGGCGCCGGCGCTGAGCACGCGGCGCCGCAGGTCAGCATCGTCGACATCCATGGCAAGGCCGCTGACGAACACCGCCGGCCGCAGCCATGGCACGTAGAATCCCGGTGTGCCGATCGTCGCGAAGCGCAGCGGAGGCAGGTTGAGCTCGATCGTCGACTTCACGAAGTTGCGGCCGCCGATTTCGTCCAACTCTACGCCAGGCAGGCTGTAGGTTTCGCGATACCGCTTTTCCGTCAGGTGATCGACGTAGTTGTTGCCGAAAGCGCCGAAAAAGAAGTTCGCAAACGGCTGTTCGCGATCGTGCGGCGAGAATCCGGCGGCCTGCCTGAACCAGATCGACGCGTGGCCCACGGGCAGCGCCCAGCCCCGATCGAACGTACCCTGGACGCGCGTGAACAGCCCGCCTTCGACATACGCACTCTGCGTCGTCGCCGTCCACAGCGTGCCGGTCTCGGCGTCGACGGCCCCGAGCGACTTCCGGATGTTGGTGTATGTCAACTTGCCATCGATCTCCATCAGCCGATCGATGTCGACGGCGATGTTCTGGAACTCGGGAAGCCGATCGAGGTGGCCCGCAGCGCTGACGTCGATCTCGAGGTCGAGGCGTTTCGGCTCGTCGAAGATCAGCGTGTGCGATCGGCCGAGCCCCACCTCGTACCCTTTGCGGCCGGTCTCGGTCGGACCGAAGAGGTCGTAGAAATCGGCCTTGTTGTAATAGGCGTGCGCTCGCCAGTCGTAGCGTTCGTACTGCGCCTCGACGTGCAGCCGCTCGCCGGCAGGGAGACCGCGTGACGGCGAATACGACGCGGCGATGTGGGCGCGATTCAACTGCAGGGGATCCGACGCATTGAGCCGCATGCCAGTGGCGGCCGTGTCTTTGTAGCCATGTACGATCGGATAGAACGACTCCACGCGCATGCCGCCGAACAGCCGATAGCGTGTTTGTCGCTTGTCGAGCGATTCGTACGGAATCACCAGGGGCGAGCCGACGTTCCAGCTGTGCACCACCGGGTGCTCGGCCGCCAGGCGCTCGCCGAGAAACGTGATCGGGCTGGCATCCGTGATCGGCCGTGCTTCGATCCGGGTGGGCACGAATCCGTGGCCCGTATAGCGAAACACGAGCAGCTCGTCACCACCGATTGGAACAGGGCGGAAGAACCCGGTTTCCGTGTTGCTCACGGCCTCGACCGTTTGGGTGGCCAGCTCGTAGCGGAAGATGTTCGAGACGCCGGTGAGGTACGCGCTGCCATACAGATACTTGCCGTCCGGTGAGAAGCTGAACCCGTTCGGCACCGACTGCGCGAAGTCGAAACGCGCCACCGGTGTGGTGTCTTTCTGCCTCAACGACTCGACGCTCAGGACGCGCACATCCTGCGCGCCGGAGATCTCGCCAAACGACGCCACCAGCCGAGTGCCGTCCGGCGACACGTCGAGATCGTAGGCGACGGTGCCGTACGGCAGGGTCACCACCTGCTCCCATGAGGTATACGGCGGGGGAATGCGGACGATGGTCGCGTAGCCATTGAGGTGACGGATGCCCCACAACACGCCATCGGTCCTGCTGAACACGATGTCGCCGATTCGCGCGTCCTTCTGGAGGACGCGCGCCCGGCCGGTGGCGAGGTCCAGGCGGACGAGATCGCGGAACGAGCCGTTATCGGTCGTATAGAACAACACGCGATGGCCCGGATCCCATGCCAGCGACGTCACGGTGTAGATCAGCGGACCCTTGATCGGCAGGAGACGCTCGACGCCGCCGGTGTCGACGTCGATCGCGCCGAGATGCGCGACGACGCCCGGGTAGTTGAACGCGGCGTAGATCTTGCGCGATGCGGCATCGAAATACGCCCGTGACACGGATCCGAGGGCGCGGGTGGTGACGTCGCGATACGGCGTGATCGGGTGCTTGCGAATCGCGGCCAGGTTCGCCAGCTGAAACGCGCGCTCGTCGTTCGCCCATTGCGCCCACGCTTGCTCGAGGCCGATGCCGAAGACGTGCTTGAACTGCGCCGAGTAATAGCCGCGGCTGCCTTCACGGCGCGCCGCCCATTCAATCAGCTTGTCTGGCGAGTGCTTCCGCGCCAGCCAGGTCATGAATCGCGTGCCATACAGATACGAATTGATCTCGACCTGGAAGTCGACGTCGGTGCCTTTCGAGACGAGGCCGAGCGGATCGTAGAACGGCGCGTTGTCCTTGACCATGGCGCGGAACACCATTTCGTCGTAGCCGCTTTGCGCGCGCCCCAGCCCGCCGGCCATCCAGGTGTCGAGAAACACCGCGATGCCTTCGTGAAACCAGCGCGGCGCGGCCACGCGCGGCGCGGTCAGGTAGAAATAGAGAATCGATTCCGGCTGTTCGGCGATTGGCACCACCTTGCCGCCAAACAGCCGCCGGAACCGCCGATCCGATCGCGACGCCTGATCCATCGTCGCGACGTGCACCAGCTCGTGGTTCATGATCGTGTTCATGCGCTCGTTGGCGGGCATGGTTTCGAATGCGAAGCCGAGCGGCGCGATCTGCACGCGCACCATGTTGCCGGGCACCGACGTCGCCCCGGCGTTGCCGGCGTCGCTCAAATCGAGCAGGACCACCGTGAGCTCCTGGTGCGGCTCGAAGCCGAACAGCTTCTTCTGAAACGCGAGGGAGTTGAGGGTGGTGCGGGTGACGTGCGGGACCAGGTACGACTCGGAGCCATCGAGATAGACGAGCCGGAGCTCTGGCGTGCGTTCTTCAGTCAGCTGCGCCGCCGCTGATTGCGGTACGAGAGCGACCAGCGAGAGCACGAACGCGGCGACAAGCCCGAACGGGGGACGCATTACCGCCGCGAATCTTAGGCTGAAAGGAAAGAGGCGTCTATCCCGCGGTGGGGTGATTGAGAGTGATCCTCGAGGGGCCCCGGGGAGAAGGGGCCCCTTCGAGATTTGAGTGACGCTACTTCTTGCGCGCCAACGCTTCGCTGAACCGCGGGTGCTTCGGCGCCGCTTCGAAGTTCGGGTCGCGGAGCGCTTGCGCCATGGCCTCGCCAGCCAGCGCCCTTCCGGCCCCGCGGGCGAGGGCTTCGCTGAAATGCTGGTCGTTCAGCGCATCCACGAAGGCACGGGTGCGCGCCTCGACCTCGTTCAGTTTCCTGCGTGCCTCGACATCGTTCAGCTTCTTACGCGCCTCGACATCGCTCAGTTTCTTGCGCGCCTCGACTTCGTTCATTTTTCGCCTCGCCTCCTGCTCGGAGAACTTCTTGCGGGCTTCGGGGTCGGTCAGCGCGCGGCGCACGTCCGCATCCTCGAGGGCCTTGCGGAGCTCGGGATCCTGCAGGCGGCGTCGCATTTCGACGTCCTCCAGCGTCGAGCGGAGATCCTCGTCCTTCATGATGGCGTCCCAGGTTTCGGTCTGCAGCAGTGCCTGGACGCTCTGGTCGGCGAGCTTGACGTCGGCTGGTCCAATCTGCGGCGTCTGGGCGCGCTGCGCGGCGCCGATCGTCGCTTCCGTTCCCTCCGTTGCCGGCGGGTAGCTGGTGTAGGTGATCACGGCAAGGATGACGACCGCTGCCGCTGCGAGGCCGAAGATAAGTGTCTTGTTCACGATCTCACCTCTCCTGGGGATGGCGCGAGGAACGAACGCCGTGATCGGCCGTGCGGCAGCCGAGCGCGGGGAAACACGAGCGAGCACTTCGGTGACGAGACTTGGCGGCGCTTCGACAGGGTCGAGCGACGCCAGCAACGCGTTCAGATGACCGAGCTGGCCGGCGCGCTCACGCGCGGCGGCGCTCTCGGCCAGCAGCTGCCTCAGCGCGTCGCGCTCCGCCGGCGTCAACGTGCCGTCGAGCGCGCTATGCAGCAGCGCCTCATGGTCGGGGTGCAGCATCACTCGATCTCCCTCGCGTGCTCCCGCCAGCCCAGCAGCATCTCGCCGAGGAGCTGGCGCGCGGTAAAGAGACGCGACTTCACGGTCTTTTCCGGAATGGACAACGCGGTGGCAATCTCCGAGTAGGACTGCCCGCTGAAGTGACGCAGCACGACAACTGAACGGTACTCGGGCGACAGACGCTGCAGCGCGGCTTCGATGTGCGCGTGCCGCTCGCCGGCCAGCGCCGACTCGAACGGAGTGCCGGTGGCGGCGACCTCGACGTCGATCGGCTCCTGCGCCCGGCGCGCCCGAATCAGGTTGAAGCATTCGTTGATGACGATGCGGTACATCCAGCTGAAGAACTTGAAGTTCGCGTCGAAAGTGGCGAGCTGGCGGTAGGCCTTCACGAACGCGTCCTGCGTGACGTCTCTCGCGTCTTCCGCGTCGCCGAGCATCCTGAGGGCCGCTGTATACATGACGTGTTGATACCGGGTGGCCAGCGCGCCGAAGGCGTCCGTGTCGCCCTCTCGCGCTTGCCGGACGAGCACGGCGTCGTCGCGATCGCCGCTGATGTCTGATGAGAAATACACGGCAGGTCAGAAAAAGTTGGTGAGAAAATGCGGAGCGGAATTTAACACATGGGCTCAACCAACGGCGTCACCCGGCTGTGGAGGTTGTCCGGCCGGTCACGCGTCGAAAATGGAGCGAATGTCCTGGTTCTGTCAGGCCGCCTGGGGCATACCTCGGTTGGGGAACTGCGGGCGGCGGCCGACGCGGCGATGGCCGCAGGAGACCGGGATCTCGTGATCGACCTGGCCGGCGTGGACTACCTCAGTAGCGCGGCCATCAAGGTGTTTGAAGCACTCGCGATGGAGCAGGGCAGCCGCGGGCGCGGGCTGACCCTGCGTTCGCCATCGCCAGCCGCGCGGCTGTCGATCGAGCTCGCGGGGTTGAGTGCTATCGCCGTTTGACCGCCTCGTAGATTCCGGCCGATCCGCCGCCGATGGCCGCGCCGATGAGCGCGCCTTTCTTGCCTTTCAGCGCCCCGCCGGCACCCGCGCCCGTGGCGGCCGATCCCGCGATCATCAGCGCCGTCTTCGTCTTGGTGCGTTGCGACGCGCGACGAGCAACCGCGCGTGATGTGCCTACACAACGGGCCACGAGCTGCGACGCGCCATTGACGCGCCGTTGCGACATCACGGCGCGCTGACCCGGCCCGCACTCCACGACCACGGCCGGCGCATCGTCTTCGTAATACCGGGAGCTTTGTGCGGACGTCACGACTGGAGCGCTCAGCGCGAGACACGCGAGTGCGGTGATCATCTTCACGCGATTGGCAACCATGGCCGTTCACTCCTCGTGAGCGTCGAGGGCAGCGATCACGTAGTGGCAGGCGCCGACATCTGATCGCGTGAAGCTACAAGGAGTGTGCCAGTGCGAATACCCGTGGAAACGTCACACGCTGTACGCGGGACTGGAATGCATGAGCCGAAATCAGGACGCCGGACCTTCATGACGTACTGAGATACACAACATAGACCGCTGCTGCCACCAACCCGAGAATGATTCCCAGCAGCGTCGGTTTGAAGAGGACAGCGCCGATCGGTATCAGCAGCACGCCTGCGCGGCACACGCGCCACCCAGTCGTCAACCCACGGGAACAGCCCGCGATCTTCTCGGAAAGCAGAGAGCGGCGAAAACCAGCCCCTGCGAACGGGTGGCATGCCGGAGTCGTCTCTGACACTCTCGGTGACGATTTCGGTGCCCAATCCGCCGCAAACAGGACAATCGATGTAAGCCATAGGCGCTGTCCAGAAGCTTGTGGTCTAGTTCACTTCACCTGGCTTGCCAGATAGCCGCTCCGATGGCGAACGCGGTAGCCGGCGGCGCTGGTCTCGACCACGATGCGCCGGTACTTTCCATCGAACGGTTTGCGTGGCGTGTAGGCCAGGGTGTAGCGCGAGCTTATGTCGTCAACGAAGTTCTTCGCGAGCGCCGGCACCTCCGCCTCGCTGCTGATGTCGTAGATCAATCCGCCTGAGTCAGCCACCAGCTGCGGCAGCACATCGACGGTCGGCTGCGGTTTCGGCTTCGCACCAGGTCTGCCGCGAATCCGCAGTCTGATGACCGGCGATTCGCCCGGAGTCCCTGCCACTTTGAAGGCGTGGATTTCGGTTTCGCTCTGGCGGCGGGTGGCGACCACATCGTTCAGCGCCGCGGCACTGGCGTTCTCGCCGCCGTCGGTGATGACCAGGATCAGCGAGCGGCCTGGCGACGCTTTGTCAATCTGCCGCATTCCGGCCTTGATCGCATCGACGATGGCTGTGCCTCCCTCGGAGATCAGCTTGAGCTGCTGGCCGGCGGCCTCACGCGCGGAGCGCCACGGCATCACGACATCGTTGGCCATGGCGAACGTGACGACCGACACCTCATCGGACGGGGCCAGCAGGCTGATGACGTGTCCGTACCCGCCAAGTGCAAGCCGCGAAGCGGACGTGGTCAACATGCTGTGGCTGATGTCCAGCAGGATGCACACTCGCAACGGTACGGACTCGCGTTCGAACAACGCGATGTCCTGGCGAACGCCGTCCTCACTAATCGAGAAGTCCGCGGGCCCGAGGCCGCTGGCCGGCGCTGCCTGCTGGTCGACTTGCGAGAGGCTGATCGGGATGCGGACCAGTTCGACGCCGGATCGGAACACCTGCGGCTGCAGGAGGGATGACAGCGCGAGCATTGACACGAGGATCCGCATGCCGGTCGCATTATGACCAAGAAGGGCCCCCGGGACGCGGAAGAGAGGACTCGAACCTCCACGCTCTTGCGAGCGCCAGCCCCTCAAGCTGAAACCAGAGAAAGCCGATCGCAGCCGACCCCGGAAAATCGGGGTCAGCTGTCCCTCATTGTGTTCGATTGAGGCGTTTCGAACCCATCTCCGGCCGTTTGGCTTGCAAATTCTTGCTAGAACAGAACGGCACCCGACGCGTAACGATTCAGCGCGGAGCGAGCCATTCAGCGGAGCGAACTATTCGGCGCGAAGCGCCACTACCGGGCTCACCCGCGTCGCGCGGAGAGCGGGCAACAGACACGCGATCGCGGCGACCGCGGCCCGTGCCGCGCAGACGATCGCCAACGTCAGCAGATCGTTCGGGCCGACGCCGAAAAGGAATCGAGCACCTGTCCCATCGCCAACGCTCCGGCGAGACCGATCGCGACGCCGATCGCGGTCATCGACGCGCCCTGCCTCATCACCATTCGCAAGATCTCGTGCCGTTCGGCGCCAAGCGCCAGACGCAATCCGAATTCCTTCGTCCGCTGCGACGATACCAGGCTGATGACGCCGTAGACCCCGGTCGCGGCAAGGGCGACGGCCACCAGCGCGAACGCCAGCATCAGCATCAAAACGAAGCGGCGACCGCTTAACGTGCCATCGATGAGATCCTGCATGACGGCGGTGCGATACACCGGCTGGGCCGGCGCGATGGCGTGAATGCGCGACTTCAGTTCGGGCAGCGCCAAGCCCGCATCGCCAGTGGTGCGGGCCACGAAAGTCATGCTGGTGAACGGGACTTGCGCATGCGGCAGGAACACCTCCATCGTGGGCGGGCTGTCGAGCGTGTCGCGCGGCGAACGTCGCCGACCAGCATCAGCGCCAAGGCCAGCTCGGCGATCACGAAGCGCGATTGTCCGATGCGGCTGGGCAGCGCACCGCCCCGCCCGGTGGTCGCGTGGCAAGCGCGTCGGGCGCGCGAATGCCCGCGCCGCGCCATGCGGGCACGAGTCCGGTCACTAGCGCGACCGCGAACGTCAACCCGGTCGAGAACGACAACACGCGCGCGTTCATTCCCGCCGCCGCCAATTCCGGAATATCTGCGGGAGCGAGCCACACGATGAGTCGTGCCGTGCCAGTGGCGACGAGCAGGCCGAGCAGACAGCCAACGCCGGCGAGCAAGGTGGTTTCGGCCAGTAGTTGCCGAATCAGCCGTCCGCGATCGGCGCCAAGAGCGCTGCGGACGCCGATCTCGTTTGCCCGGGCAGTGGCGCGAGTCATGATCAGGTTAGCCGCGTTCGCGATTGCGATCACCAGCAGAAGCAGTACGGCGCTCGCCAGTATATTGATCGACGATCGCAGATCGCCGGCCAGGTGATCGCGCAACGTCACCAGCCGTATCGTCTTGCCGCGATTGGCCCCGGGGTACTGCTGCGCGAGTTGCTCGGCGATGCCATCGAGCTCGCCGACAGCGCATCCAGCGATCGGATGCGCGGCTCCCAGTCGAGGAAATTGGCCGGCGCGACACCTTCGATCGCGTCGCGGTCGGCCAGATCGGTCTCGAACAGCAGCACGATCTGTTCCGGACCGCGATACGGCAGCTGGCGCACCAGCAGCGCATCGACGACGCTGAAGATGCCGGTGGTCGCGCCGATGCCGATCGCCAGCACGGCAACGGTGAGCAGCGTGAAGCCGGGGCTTCGCGCCAGCAGCCGCGCGCCGTGTTTGCAATCGTGGACGAGGTCGGCATCGAGGGTGAACTGGCGGCGCAACCAGGCCGCATCGTGAAATGATCCGAGTACACGTCGAAACATGTCGAGCTCCTCTTCCCGCGTCAGGCGCGCGCGTCGGCTACCAGTTCCGATTCCCATTCCGCCAGCCAGTCGCCGCGATCGCGCAGCGGCACGAGGCGCGCGACCAGGCGCAACACCGCGAGCGAGAGCCGGAACATCATGCGGGTTTCAGGCGCCGCGCCATCTGCGCGCCGAGCGCCGCCATCGCGCGGTATCGCGCCCGCGCCTCGGTCAACCGGTTCTGCCCGGCGGTGGTGAGTTCGTAATACCGCCGTGGCGGCCGCTGCTCGCGGCGGGCGGCGCCCTCGCGCTCCCACTTCGCGCGCGCCAGCCCTTCTTCTTCAATGCGGCGAAGGATGGGATACACAGTGCCGCTCGGCAGATCAGTGGCGTCCATGATGTCCCAGCCATGGTGCCGGCCGGCCGCCAGCGCCTCAAGCACGAGCGCAGTCTGATAGGTCATTTCGTCAAGTAGTCTATCTATGTAGAATCAGATATCAAGAGAATCCGATACTCATTGGTAAGCTTGGACGAGCGGGCGGTCGAAAACGTTGGTCGGTTACACGGAGAGCGCCAGAGCCTCAGACGCTGGTGCGAACCTCTGCATGGCTGGAACTGCTGGCTGAAACGCGGATGCGTGCTTACTCATAACCAGATCGACGATTCAGGCTTGCCTCAAGAGAGACGCCCGAACCGCAGCAGGCACTTCAATGGCGACGAATCGATCGGCGGCGAACAATTAATCCTCTGATGCCGATCGGTCTTGCAGCCGAGTGGGAAGAGAGGACTCGACCCCGCCAGGTCGAGGCCGAAGGCCGAAGACCGCGTGGCTGGGTCCCTCGAACCTCCACGGTATTGCTACCGCCATTTCCTCAAGCTGAAACCAGAGAACGCCGATCGCAGCCGACCCCGGAAACATCGGCGTCGGCTGTCCCCTATCAAACTCGATCGAAGTGTTCTGAGGCTGTCTGCGACCGTCTGGCTTGCAAATTCTTGCAAAGCCTTCAGAAGGTCACGCCGCTCGTTGCGGCCGATGATGAAGGACCAGGAGCTGGTCTGGTCCGAGCGCCAGTTCGGCGTAGGCCTTCCCCTCGTCGTCGGAGAATTCGACCTCATAGGCGCCGTCCAGGAGTTCCACGATGGTTCCGACCTGGCCGCGCAGCAGTCGGTGCGATGGCACATCCGACCAGAGCGCGACAACGTCCAGAAGCTGAGGTATCGTGGTGGCCATTTTGGCTCTCTACTGGCGTCGGATCGACCGACTCGTTAACGCTCGCGCAGTTTGAAGATGAGCACCTGGTCTACGACCCCAGAGGTTCGCGCAGTGAGCGTCTGGCCGTCGGTAGAGACCTCATAGGTGATCAGCGCGAGG
>Ga0187893_10001234_pt1 | contig 63019 bp, 52 predicted proteins | sample MA1701074metaG_FD_139574 | JGI IMG/M metagenome (GOLD analysis project Ga0187893, IMG submission 139574) | White microbial mat communities from a basaltic lava cave in the Kipuka Kanohina Cave System on the Island of Hawaii, USA - MA170107-4 metaG ... | reverse complement strand
TTGCGGCCGCAGCCTTTGTCGCTCGTCGGCAACGACCAAGAGGGTCGATGACTCCTCGCTTCGCGGCTGCGGCTCGCAAGACCCGGCTGCGCGACCCAACCCAATACTCGGACAGGCTCCTAGACAAGAGTTCCGGATTCGGAGTAGTCGGGCTCAGAACCGCGATACGCTCATGAGCGTGAGAAACGGTTCACATCGGTGCGGCGGCCCACGAGCACCAGACGATCGCCGGCCACCAGCTTCACGTCGGCGGGAGGCGGGATCATGTCGGCCTTGTTCCCGTTGCCCCGCTTGAGGGCCAGCACGGTCAGCAGGTAGCGGTGCGGCAGGTCGAGGTCCAGCAGAGTGTGTCCCAGCAGGGCGTCCGGCACCGGCAGCTCCTCGATGGCGAACTCGTCGGGAAGATCCACCGTGCTGCGGCGCAGCCGGCGGCCGGTGGCTCCAGGCTCGTAGCGCGTGGTCATCAGCTTGCGCTGCAGGACCTCGCGGTCGAAAGCGCGCAGGATGTCGCGCCGTGTCACCACACCGAGGAAGCGCTGCGGCGCCGCGCGCGACAGCACCGGCGACTCGCCGTGCTCGCCGAACCAGAACTTCTCCATCACGCGCGCCACCGGATCCCCCTCCTCGACGTGCGGGAGGCGCCGCGCAAGATCGCCGGCGATCACCAGATCGCCAACCTGGCGCTGATCGGCGGCCGCGACCAGATCCTGCACGTCGATGATCCCGTGGTAGCGGCGCTCGCTGTCCACGACGTGGATGTTCTGTCCGCGCATCGTCAGGAACCGATCGAGCAGCTTGCGCAGCGACGTGTCGGGGGTGACGGTGGGCGGCTCGGTCCACATGACCTCTTCCACCTTGATGGACTGCAGCGCACTCTCCTCGATGGCCAGGTCGATGTCCACGCCGCGCCGGCGCAGCTTGTCGGTGTAGATCGAGTCGCGCTTGATCGCCCGCGACACCATCGCCGAAACGCCGCAGCAGACCAGCACCGGCAGGATCAGGTTGTAGTTGAGCGTCATCTCCAGGATCATCAGGGTGGCCATCAGCGGCGCGTGCATCGTGGAGGCCAGCAGGCCACTCATCCCCACCAGCGAGTAGGCGGCGGGGGACGCGACATGACTGGGCCAGATCTCGCCCGCCACCGTCCCCACGAGGCCGCCCAGCGCCGCGCCCATGAACAGCACCGGCGTGAAGACGCCGCCCGACGAGCCCGACCCCAGGCTCAGCGACGTCGCCAGCAGCTTGCCTGCCAGCGCAAGTCCCAGCAGCCCGAGCGCCATCTCCGAGCGCAGCATCAGGTTCACGCCGTCGGCCCCCGTCCCCAGGACGTGGGGGACCCGGATCGCCACCGCCCCCAGCAGCAGGCCGCCCAGCGTCGCGCGAGCCCAGGGCGGCACCGGCAGCTTGCTGAAGCTCCAGGTCGTCCCGCGCAGGACATCGATGAAGAGCGGTCCCACGAAGGCGCATAGCAGGCCCAGTGCGACATACGGGACGAACTCCCAGCCCGAGACGAGCCGCAGCTCGGGGACCTCGTAGATGGCGCCGCCGGCAAGTCCGCGCGTCAGCAGCGTGGAGACCACGGCCGCCACGACGAGCGGACCGAAGATCTCCATGGCGAAATTGCCGATGATCACCTCCATCACGAACAGCGACGCCCCGATGGGGGTGTTGTAGGCGGCGGCCATGCCGGCGGCCATGCCACATCCCATCAGGATGCGGCTGCGATCCGCCGGCAGGCGCAGCCGCTCGGAGATCCGGCCGGCCACGGCCGTGCTGATCTGGGCCATGGGCCCCTCGCGCCCGATGGAGCCGCCCGAGCCGATGGCGATCAGGGAGGAGAGCCCCTTCCAGAGCGAGGCGCGCACGCCCAGCGTGCGCTCGCGCAGCGTGATCGCCTCCATCATCTCCGACATCCCTTCGCCCTGGGCGCCGCGCAGGCCGTAGCGGATGACCAGCGCCGCAACGAGGGCGCCCGCCGCCGGGGCGACCAGGCACAGATACCAGGGGAGCCGCGCGGCGATCGCGATGACCGGATCGGTGGAGCCGTAGTAGATGATCTGGAAGAGGCTCAGCAGCAGACGGTAGCCGATCCCCACGAAGCCGCCCACCAGCCCCATGGTGACGATCAGGATGACGTACCAGGCGCCGGTGCGCTGGGCGGGATCGAACTGCATCAGGAGCTTCCGCAGCGAGGCGGTCATCTCCTGGAGGCGTGTGGCTCTGAGCTGCATCTGAATCCCGGCGCCGGGATCTTGTTGACTAGCCGGCGTGCTCTGGCGGGGTGGTGGTGACTTGCGATGTCCTGGGCTGCTGATCGCCCAGCAGAACCTTGTTGATCCTGTTGGCCAGGACGATGAATGCGGCGAATAGGGCCAGAAGCACGATGAAGGCGAAGATGATCTTTTTCATCGGGTCCAACTCTAGTGCGTTGCCGCGAACGGTGTCAATTGCGGCGCCGGAGAACGATGTGCCCCTTCTGGATCACCAGCGCCAGCCGCCGCGTCGCCGTGATATCGGAGGCCGGGTCCCCCGCAACCGCGATCAGGTCGGCCCGCATGCCGGCAGCGATCAGCCCGATTTCGCTCTGCACGCCCAGCGCCCGGGCGGGCGCCGCCGTCGCGGCGGCCAGCGCCTGGTGCGGGGTCAGGCCGGCTTCCACCAGCAGCTCCAGCTCACGGTGCATGTCGAATCCGGGCGCCACCAGGAAGGCGGGCGCGTCGGTGCCTGCCAGCACGCAGCCGCCGTCCTGCGCCAGCCGGCGCGTGAAGGCGCCGATGCGCTCCAGCCGCTCCCCGCGGCGCTGCTTTTCCTGAGCTGACATCCCCTCGGCCCCCGCGTTGGTCAGCTGGCTGACGACCCAGGTGCGGCGCAGGAGCCACGGGAGGTAGGCCAGCATCGGGTTGTCGGGGCTGGCGAGCTCACGAATCCGGAAGGCATGCTCGGCCACCACGAGAGTCGGCGTCAGACAGGCGCCGTGCGCACGGAAGGCCTCGAGAGCCGCGCGCTCAGCCTCCGGATCGGATCCCCCCCAGTCCATGCCGGAGGCATGCTCGATGGTGTCGACCCCGAGAGCCAGGGCCCGCTCGGCGCTGATCCCATCAAGATGCGCCGCCACCCAGAGCCCGCGCCCATGCGCCAGCTCCACGGCCGCCTGGACGACCGCCTCCGGCATGGCGCCATGCAGCTTGATCCCATCCACGCCCGCCATCGCCAGGCGCGCCACGGCGGCGCGGGCTTCCAGCGGGCCGGGAGCTCCGGTCTCCTTGTCGGCGGCGCCTTCGGGAGTGCCGACCAGGTAGGGGCCGGTCACGAAGAGGCGCGGGCCGATCCTTTCCCCCGCATCCGCCTGCTGGCGGTGGCGCAGGATCCCCTCCAGCTGGGCTCCGAGGTTGCGCGCCGTGGTGACGCCGTTGCCGAGCATCATCTCGCCCGAGAAAGTGCCCCCCATCTCGTGGATATGCATGTCCACCAGACCCGGGAGGATCGTCAGTCCGGATGCGTCCACGACGCGCGCGCCGGGATCCGGCATCTGGGCGAAGCGTCCGCCCGTGATCGCCAGGGCCTCGTTGGCGCGCAGACCGCCGCGGGCGTCCCAGACCATGCCCCCGCGCAGCACCAGCGGCGCGGCCGCTCCGGGACCGGGAGGGGCCGAGGTCAATCCTGCGATCCGATCCCTGGAAGCGAGCAGGCCGAGCCCGTCGAGGGCCTCGGTGAGGACGAAGAAGTTGGAAGGGATCAGCAGGGCGACGATGAAACCGATGAACAGCAGCACGGCCGGGATCGCGACTCCCAGCGCAATCCGTCGTCTGCCGCGGCTTCCGGGGAGCATGACCCCGGAACATTAGCACCCCGCCGCGGCGCCGCCCGATGGCTGTTTTACAGACGCGCCCGGAGGGTAGAATGCTCCGCCGCAGCCGGGTGCGGCTCATGGATAGGAGAATGCATGAAGTTACTGAGAAAAGGCTCATTGCTGGCGGTGGCTCTGCTGTGCGGGATGACCACGACGCAGGCTCTCGAGTTCGAGCTGGCACCGTTCTATGGATACCGGATCGGCGGCGAGCTCGAGGACGTCGACGTCAATGCCGATGATTCGGCCGCCTACGGGGTTTCCTTCGGAATCTCGATCAACGACAACAGCCAGATCGAGTTCCTCTACAGCCACCAGGGAACCGAGGTGGACCTTGATGATTTCCAGGTCACCGGCCAGGAGATCCAGCTCGACGTCGACCTGGATCACTGGCTGTTGGGCTGGCTGGTGCAGGGCAGCGACGACCAGATCAAGCCCTTCTTCAGCTTCCACGCCGGAATACTCGATATCAATCCCGATGGCGCCGACGGCGAGGATTACTTCACCTGGAGCCTGGGCGGCGGCGCGAAGATCTATGTCAGCGACGTCATCGGATTCAGGCTCGCGGCGCGGTTTGATTTCACCTACGTCGACTCCGACAGCGCCGTCTACTGCAACTGGTACGGCTACTGCTTCACCGGGACCGACGCAGACTACTTCAACCAGACGGAGTTCACCGCCGGCCTGATCTTCAAATTCGGAAAGTAGCTCACCGCAAGAAAAAGCCCGCGTCCTCCGGCAGGACGCGGGCTTTGATCCGGGCTACTTCTTCTGCTTGGGTGGCTCGGGCGGAAAGTCCTTGAAGACCCTCCCCACGGCGTTGTGCAGCTTCTTCTCGTTCTTGGATGACTTCTCGGAGACCGTTTCCTCCGACGAGGCGCGCCAGAGCAGCTTCTTTGTCTTTGCGTCGAAGATGTCGACGAGCAGCGTGCCGATCCTCCACGTGGTGGCCGTCGTGTGCGCGGAAGAGACGCCCATGCCCCAGCCGTAATAGCCCCAGCCACCCATGCCGGTGTACATGGTGTTGTAGCTGGTCTCCTGGGTCAGGTTGATGCTCCCCACGATGGCCGCGTCGGCCTCCTCCACCGATGTGATCTTCTTCCATCCCTTGGCAGTGAGGGCGGCATCCACTTCGGTGATCAGGCGCTGATCCCACAGATCGCTGCCCGTGGTGGCCTTGTGCCAGGCGTAGGTCTTGTACTTCGTGAAATCCACTGCCTTGTCGTAGTCGGTGTTTGTCTTGCCGGCCACTGCCGCAGTCACCGCCAGGAGCGCCACGACACAGGCCGCCATCAGCCGCTTCATGCAGAACCTCCAGTCATCTTAATTATTGGGTGCCGTCCTACCCGGGACGGCAAGATGATAGCGCAACAGGCTTCAGACGAGATAGGCCACGGCGAAGCCCACCTGCGCAGCCATCATCATGAGGTACATGTGCTTCCACGAGATGTGGTTCTCCACTTCGGCCAGCTCCTCGGGCTTCTTGAGGATCAGATAGCAGACGTAGGCGCCCCACAGCGTCAGGCCGATCCCCAGCGCGCTCAGGACGAGCGGGTTGCCCGTCAGGATGGTGTGGCCGGGCTCGAAGGGGTCCTCCATGAAGGCGCCCACCGGCATGAGCAGCCAGGGGAGGACGAAGAAAGGGGCGATCATCCGGGCGCTGCGGCGCACGCCATACCTGATCGGCAGCGTCTGGCAGCCGCCCAGCCGGTCGCCCTCCATGTCGGAGAAGTCCTTGGTGGTGGAAGCGCCCACCAGGAACAGCATGAAGATCCCGCCGATGAACCACGGCTCCAGGTGCGCGATGGAGGCCACCATGGACCATCCGGCCACCTTGAGCAGGCAGCCGCGCGGGATCGCGATGGTGATGTTGGCCCACATCCCCAGGCGCTTGGTGCGCCCGAGGCCCGGGGCTGAATAGATGAACGTGAACAGCAGCCCGATGAGATAGATCAGGAAGCACTCGTGCCAGCGGATCGGGGCGGTGAGCTTCGCGGCGAATGAATCGAACGGATGGATGACCACCAGCCACGTCGGCAGGACCGCCGCGGCGTAGAGCGCCAGCGAGAAGATGTATCCCGCCCGCATCGAGATCGCCCCCGTGACCAGGTGGCGCGAGGGCTTGTTGCGGCGATCGATCTCTATGTCGTAGTACTGGTTGATCCCGTTGGAGGCCGCGTTGAGCAGCGCGGCGCACGCCGATCCCAGAAGTATCGTCAGGATGACAGAAAGGGTCAGGCGGCGCGCGGGATCGGGGTTGGAGGCCGAGCCGAAGGCGGTGATCGCCCCGGAGATCACTCCCAGGGTTGGCGGAAGCAGCGTGAACGGGCGGGTGAAGTCGACGTAGAGCCCGACCTTCCTGAGCGCCTGGCTCATGAGCGCGTCACGATATCACAAGCACGCAGAGCCACATGGCGGACAGCGCTCCGGCCAGGGTGTTGGTGAAGTTGATCGCCTCGTTGTCGATCATCTCCAGCGCCTCCACGGTCGCGCCCAGGAACGACTCCAGCGTGGTGCCGATGAGCGCCCCGGCCACCGCGAGCGCCGCCCCCGTCGACCCCAGCCCACCCAGCATGCCCATCAGAAGAGCGGCGCCCGCGAGGATCACCGCCGCGAGCAGGCCGGCGAGCGTTCCTTCGAGACTGATCGCGCCGTCGGTGCCGGGAGGCACGCGCCGCAGCGTGGTGATCAGGAAGGTCCGCCGTCCGTAGACCTGGCCGATCTCGGAAGAGACGGTGTCGAAGGCCGCCGTGGCGAACGCCGCCACCAGGCCCAGCATGAAGATATCGGACCAGGGGGATGCCCAGGCGAGAAAGGCGGCAAAGGCGGCCACGCCGCAGTTGGCCACGGCGTGCCGGGCGCCGCGGCGCCCGCCTTCTGCCTGCGCGATCTTCCTGGCGGCCTTGCGCTCGTAGCCCACCTTGGTCGCGGCGGTCCCCATCACGAAGAACAGCAGCAGGATCAGGTAGGCCTGCCAGCCGCCGAAGATGAAGATGGTGACGCCCACCATGAAACCTGCCACCACACCCGACTTCTTCACGGAGCGGGCCGCCAGCGCGGCGCCCGCCACGGCGGCGTTGATCAGGATGGCGGCCAGGAGCCGCTCGCCCAGGACAAAGGTGCGCTGTGCGGCCAGCTCCGGCAGCGTGAATGTGAGCGCGAAGAGGAACCCGCCCGAGATCAGCGGCACTGACAGGTTGTCGTTGATGCCGGTGGGGAGACTCTCGACCATCGCCGCCAGCAGCGCCGCCGCGTAGCAGCTCCAGACGAGGATGACGAGATCCTGATCCGCCCTGACCCAGTGCGACATGAACGACGCGCTGAGCCCCCCCGCGCCGATGAAAGCCAGCAGCCCCGCCCAGCTCTTGCCCGGGTTCCAGGGCAGACGCGGCCCGCCCAGCAGGCGGCCCGCCAGCGTGGCAAAGCCGTCGCCGAAGGCCATGATCGCCCAGGCCGCCGCCACCACCTCGGGATGGGAGCCAAACAGCAGGCAGAGCAGGCCGACGGAGATCGGATACAGCACGATGCCGGCCGCAAACCCGCGGCGCTTCTCGTCAGCGCGCTCCATCGCGTGGCGCGTCAGGCGCGGCAGCACCAGCCAGTTCAACAGCACGGCCACCAGGCAGACGGCGAGCGCCTGCTGCCAGCTCAGCCAGCGCAGCGCGAGCGCCAGCAGCCCGACACCAATGTGCAGGAGCTTGCGGAGCACTTCGCCCGAGGTGATGCCGGGCGCCTCCGCCGCGCTCATGCCGCCGGCTGGCGCCGCAGCCAGTCGACGGTACGGCGCAGCCCTTCTTCCAGCGGCGTGATGCGGTAGCCCAGCTCGCTCCGGGCCAGCTCGGAAGAGTAGGCCCAGTCGTGTTCGTAGATGCGGATCACTTCATGAGTGATGATCGGCTCGATCCCGGTGAGCGCCGCGCGCCAGACCATCAGGCGCCCCGCCAGTTTCATGGCCCAGAAGGGCAGGTGCCGCGTGGGGGCCGGCTGGCCGGTGATCTCCGCCAGCAGCGCGAACAGACGCAGGTAGTCGGCGTTCTCCCCTCCGAGGATGTACCGCGCGCCCGGGCGGCCGCGCTCGAGCGCCAGCAGGTGCCCCTCCACCACGTCGTCGAGGAAGGCGTAGCAGATCCTCTGCCGCCCGCTTCCCAGGTAGCCCGGAACGCGCCGGTGCATGAAGTCGCCGATGGTGCGCGTCATCAGACTGCCGTCGGTGTCCTCGCCCGCTCCGTAGACCACGCCCGGGTAGACGATGATGATCGGCAACCCCTCCGAGGCGGCCTGCCGCGCGACGGCGTCGGCGGCTGCCTTGGTCCGCTCGTAGTCGTTGTGATGGCCCGTGGCGGCATGCGTCCAGGACTCGTCACCGACCTTCCCGTCGGTGGGGCCCAGCGCGATGAACGAGGAGATGTAGAGCAGGCGCCCCACCGACGCGGCGCGCGCCGCACCCAGGATGTTGCGCAGGCCGCCGACATTGATTGCCTCGAACTGACTGCGATCCCGGACCCACATCTTCACCAGCGCCGCGCCATGGATGATCGCCTCGCACCCCGCGGCGCCGCGCTGCAGGCTGGCCGCATCGCGCACATCGCCCGGGACCGCCGTCACCCCGGGAGGCAGCACGGGGTGGGCAGATGACGGCCGCACCAGCGCCCGCACCTCGTGGCCGGCGGAGGCCAGGCGGGCGGCGACGCGCTTGCCCACGAAGCCGGTGGCGCCGGTCATGAAGATCTTCATGCGCCGGCGCGATCCTGTTCCATCGGCTCGTCCTGCCGGATCGCGATGTACTCCGCAAAGCTTTCCTGCCAGGTGCGCGGCGTCAGCCCGGTCACCTGGGCGAAGCGGCGCCAGTCCAGCGCCGAGTAGATCGGCCTGACTGCAGCGTCCTCGTTCCAGTCACTGTCGGAGACGGGGGTCAGCCCGCGCGTGGGGATGCCCAGGCGTCCGGCCAGCTCAAGCAGGAAGTGATAGCGCGACGTGGGCTCGCCGGCGTTTGAAAAGTGCAGAATGCCCTTGTAGGGGGTGGCCACCAGCCGGACGATGGCCCGCGCCAGGTCGTGCAGGAAGGTCGGCGATCCGATCCGGTCGGAGACCATGCGATAAGAGGCTCCCTCAATAAGCCCGGTCAGAAAGAGCTCCGGATAGCGATCGCGCGGGTAGGGGCCGAAGAACCAGGAGCTGCGCAGGATGGCATGATCTTCGTTGGCGTCTGCCACCGCCAGCTCGCCTTCCAGCTTGGTGGCCGCGTAGTGGGACAGCGGGTGCGGCGCATCCTCCTCGCGGTAGGGCCTGCCGGCCGCGCCGTCGAAGACAAGGTCGGTGGAGATGTGCACGATGCGGGCGCCGATCGCCGCGGCCGCCCGCGCCAGGTTGCCCGCTCCGGCGGTGTTGACGCGCTCGGCGCGATCGCGATCGGTTTCGCAGCCATCCACGTGAGCGTAGGCGGCGCAGTTGACCACCACGGCGGGCTCGATCCGCTCCAGCTCGGAGCGCAGCCGCCAGTAGTCAGAGATGTCCAGCTCGTCGCGCGTCGCGAAGACCGCGTCGGGGAAGGTCTCGGCGTGCTCTTCCTCCACGACGCTGCTCAGCGCCCGCCCGAGCCGTCCGTTGCTGCCGCAGATCAGAAGTGGTGGCATGGCGCGCAACCTAACGTGGGCGGCCCTGCAGGTCAAGGAATGTGCCCACGCCGCGCAGATTAAGCAGAAAGCGGTATTCGACTTCGTCGACGGTCTCGAAGTCGCGCTGCGCGAACTCCACCATCATGCCGCAGCACTGCGTGTTGTAGCCGAGCCGGTAGCGGCGATCGCGCAGGTCCCGGTTGATGATGTCATAGGACCCTTCCACATCCAGCGTGACCTTGCGTCTCAAAAAAGATGTGCCGCCCAGGATGCGGATCTGGCTGGTATCGAAGAACTCGGTGCTGCCATTGGACAGCGGGTCGTTGGGATCGGCCGGATTGCCGTCGGGGTCGACGAACCGGCCGTTCAGGTCGCGGTTCAGGAACCACGAAAAGCGCAGGTAGCCGCGCTGCAGGCTGCGCAGATCGGACGAGAGACTCACCGAGCTGATGTCGTCGTGGGTGATGTCGTAGGCGACCGCGAAGTTGACGCTGGCGGCGGCGGTGGGGTTGAACCGGACGGAGCCCACGATCGGCCCGAAGGCCGACTCCAGCTCCGTGCCGAAGCCGGACGAGTTCAGCACGCTGGCGCGCGTCAGCGGCGCGTCGTCGTCGAATGAATAGCTCTGGGTCAGATCGAACGTCGCCACCTCCACCACGCCCACTCCCGGCGCGCGGCCGACGTCCTTCAGCATCTGGCGCAGCTCGGGGGGAAGATCCTTCTCGTCGACCACCGGCACCTGTATCTGGGTGGGACCCACGATGTCCGAGGCGTACGGCTCACCACCGGCGGCAGACGGCGCCTCGGGAGGCCTGTTTGCCGGCCGCTTGGCGAACAGACGGCTGGTGAGCCCATAGGTCACCTGGTTGATGTCGCCGCGCACCGTGTCCACTTCGTCGAACGGGATCACCCTCTCGCCGTCCTGCACGCGCGGCACGTAGCTGTAGCTGGCGCGCGGCTCGAAGGTGTGCTTGTAGACCGTGGCTTCGGGGTCGTGCGCGTCGCCAAGGATCCTGAAGAAACGAGGCCCCACGGTCTGCACGTTGAACGCGGCGAACTCGCGCGCCACCGGCTCGCTCGTGGTTCCCTCGAGCGGATTGTTGGGGTCCTCCAGGCCGCGGGTGTAGTAGGTCTCGCGCAGCCCGATGGACGGGGAGATGTCGAGCCATGGGGCGGGGCTGAACGACGCCGAGATCGAGGGGGAGAGGTCGAACCGCGCGTAGGTCGCCTCGGTGCCGAACGGATCGCCGTTCGGGTCCTCGAAGTTCTGCTCGCGGTTGAGCAGCGCCGCCGACGAGTCGAAGGACAGGTAGAAAGGCGTCTGCCCGAGCCGGATCCCGCGCGCCCGCAGCTCCACCTGCGGCAGCCGCTGGAGAAGCTGCGTGGCATCGGTCGTCAGGAACTGCTCGATCCTCTCCAGGCGGGCGTTGAGGGAGAAGAAGCTCCAGTTGTTCGAGGCGTGGATGGTCGACAGCACCGCGGGGCTGGTGTTCTGCGTGATGTCGCGCTCGAAATCCAGGTAGTAGTCCAGGTCGCTGACCTTGTTGAGCAGGGTGAGAATCCTGAACCCGCTGCGGAACCGCTGAGTCTCCTCCAGGCGGAACCGGTAGCGCTGCTCGCCCGAGACGGTGTCGTCGAGGTAGTAGCCGGTGAAGGTCCCGTGGCCCAGCGCGGAGGGGACGAAGCGGTATTCGAAGCCCAGACCGGTGCCGGTGCGGCCGTACAGATCGATGTAGGCGGTGATGTCCTGGCTGCGGCCCAGCGTGAAATAGATGGCGTTGCCGATGAAGCTGCCGCGCGTGCGCGAGTAGCCGACGTTGGGCAGCAGGATGCCCGACGCCCGCTCGCGCTTCATCGGCCACATGAGATAAGGCAGGTAGAAGACATGCGCCTTGCCGGTCTTGATGGTGACGTTGCGCATGTGCGCGTAGCGGTCGAGCTCCAGTGTCGCCGAGGACACATGGAAGGCCCAGTAGGGCGTCGGCTGCGTGCAGGTGGTCACGGTGGCATCCGTAACGACCACCTTCTCGTCGGAGATCCGCTCCACCTTCGCGGCGTCGAAGACGACATCGGGATCCATGTACCCGCGCGCGTTCCAGACGGTGGCCCGCTTGGTCTCCACGTTCATCTCGAGCCGATCGCCGGTGATCTCCCCCTGGCCGACGATCAGGACGACGTTTCCCTCCGCGTGCACCATGTGGGTGGTGTCGTTGAAGCGGACCGTGTCGGCCAGCAGCTTCAGCTCGCCGTAGCGCAGCTCGACGTGCCCCGTGAGCAGCAGCTCTCCCTCGGCGACCTGCTCGATCCGCTCGGCCGAGACGGTGGGGCGATCAGATGCCGCGATCGCCACGGGGGGCAGCGGCGGGGGCTCGGGGGCTGCGGTGTCGTCGGCGCCGCGGGCCCGGGCAACGGGTGCGATCACAAGAAGAGCCACCAGGACAGACAGGCGCCGCACGCGGCGCCTCACGATACGATGACGCCGGCGTAGCCGACCACCTGGTCGAGGTCTCCCGAGACCTCGCCGGAGTTGGCGTAGGCCACAAGGCGGGCGCCGCGCGCCCCCCGATCGCGCGCCGCGGCAAGCCCGGCCACGGCCGGGTAGATGCCGCACATGCTGATCCGCTCCCGGCTGACGGTGCCGTGCAGCCCTTCGGGATCGATCGCCAGGATCCGATCGATGGCCAGCATGTCCTTGCGGTGCGCTTCTGCGGCGCCGATGTAGTGGCTCATATCGGACGAGATGATAGCGGAGGCGCTCTCGCCGCAGCGGTCCAGGGCGCGCGCCAGTCCGTGGCCCAGCTCGAGCAGGACCTCCAGCTCGCCCGTGCCCACGCAGATCGGCACGAAGCGGAACCCGGGCCGTACGACTTGAAGAAAGGGAAGCTGGACTTCCAGGGCGTGCTCGCCGCGGTGGGCGCGCTCGTCCACGGCCGCCATCGGGCATGCCTCCAGGATCAGATCGGCCAGCTTCTCGTGGATGGGCGCCTCGCCGAGCGGCGTGAGCCACGCGCCGCGGTTCATCACGGCCACGTCATGCCCTGCCCCGGTGTGGTTGGGGCAGAGGATCGCCAGCGCGGCGGGGAGCGCCGCCGCCGCGTAGACGGCGCCGGCCACACGGCCCGAGTAGATGTATCCGGCGTGCGGCACCAGGAGCGCCACCGCGTCATTGCTTCCTCCGGGGCCTCCCCCGGGGGGCGCCTGCCCGAGGCGCGCCTGCACATCGCGCCGCAGACTCTCGGGATCGCCGGGATAGAACTGGCCCGCGACGGCCGGCATGCGCAGCGAAGTCACCAGCGCTACTCCCGCAGTTGGTGTCCCTCGGCTTTCGCCACGTAGGCGGCCGCCACGATATCGCCGGTCACGTTGAGCACGGTGCGCGACATGTCCAGCAGCCGGTCCACTCCCAGGATGATGCCGAGCCCCTCCCAGGGAACCCCGATCGAGACCATGAGGGCACCCACCATCGGCAGCGAGCCGCCGGGCACCCCCGCCGTGCCGACGCCCGCGAGGATCGACATCGCCACGACGGTGAACTGCGCGCCCAGCGTCAGGTCGACGCCGAAGAACTGCGCCAGGAACAGCACCGTGATCCCCTCGAAGAGCGCCGTGCCGTTCTGATTGACGGTCGAGCCTACGGTCAGCACGAAGGCGCCGATCTGGCGCGGCACCCCCAGCTCCTCCTCGGCCACGCGCATCGTGACCGGAAGGGTGGCGTTGCCCGAGGAGGTCGAAAACGCCGTGACCATCACCTCGCGGATCCGCCTGAAGAACTTCATCGGCGAGTATCCCACGACGCACCGCAGCACCAGGGAGTAGACGCCGAACTGGTGCAGGGCCAGGCCGGCCAGCACCGTGACGACGTACCATCCCAGCCTGCCGAGCAGCTCCAGGCCGAAGCGCGCCGTGAGGGAAAACAGCAGGCAGGCCACGCCGAACGGCGCCAGCTTCATGGCCAGCCCGATGATCTGCATGACGATCTCGTAGACGCTGCGCAGCACGGTGAGCAGCGGCTCCACCACCCGCGGCGGGCACATGGTGGCGGCGATGCCGATGAACAGCGAGAAGATCATCACCGCCAGCATCTCGCCGCTGAAGGCATCCACCATCGACTTGAGCGGGTTCTCCGGGATGAGCTTCCGGAGAAGCTCCTCTCCCTGGACCGGAGGGGGCCTCTTCACCTGCTCGGCCGACTTGCCCAGCACATCCAGAAGCTGCGCCTTCTCGGCGTCCGACAGTCCCACCCCGGGCTGCACCATGCCGACCAGCGCCACGCCGATCACCACCGAGATGGCCGACAGGATCAGCGTGAAGCCGAGCGTGCGCGCTCCGACGCGCCCCAGCCTGCGCAGGTCGCCCAGCTCCGCCACGCCCAGCACCAGCGCCGAGAAGATCAGCGGGATCACCACCATGAAGATGAGCTGCATGAAGATCCGGCCGGCGGGGTAGGTGACGTTGCGGACGAAGGCCTGCAGCGAGCCGGTGTCGGTCCAGAGGGCCTTGGCCAGCAGCCCGCCGGCGATCCCGGCCACCATGCCGATGAAGATCTTCCGGTGCAGGGGCATGGGCGGGCGCGCGGACATGGCGCGGCATCTTAGCGCGGGGCATCCCCGGAAGTCCCGCAGGGCGGCTGTGATACCATCCCGCGTCCTTTATGAAGACGCGGGTCGTCCTCGCCCAGATCAGCCCGTCTCTCGGCGACGTGGATCGCAACGTGCGGATCCACCTGGACGAGATCCGCCGCGCCGAGCGGGCGCGCGCCGATCTGATCGTCTTTCCCGAGCTGAGCCTCACCGGCTACCTGCTCCAGGACCTCGTCACCGAGTGCGCCCAGACACCCGGCGTCAGCCCGGCGCTGGCGGCGATCGCCAAGGCGAGCAGAAAAGTGGCGGTAGTGGCGGGGTTCGTGGAGCGGGCCGCCGGCGGCGCGCTGTACAACGCGGCCGCGTGCTACGCGGACGGTGCGCTGGTCCATCTGCACCGCAAGGTCTACCTGCCCACCTACGGCATGTTCGATGAGGGGCGCTACGTCGGCGCGGGCGAGGTGTTCCGCACCTTCGCCGCACCGTGGGGCCGCACGGGGATCCTGATCTGCGAAGACTTCTGGCACCTGTCGGCCTCATGGCTGATGGCGCAGGAGGGGATGGAGCTGCTGGTGGTAATGTCGTGCAGCCCGACCAAGGCGGTAAGCGCGGCCGCGGAGCCTCCCAGCCACTCCGCCTGGGTGGCCCTGAGCCAGGTGGTGGCGCAGTTTCTGGGCTGCTTCGTGGTCTACGTGAACCGCACCGGCTACGAGGATGGCTGGAACTACACCGGGGGCTCGTTCGCGGCGTCGCCCGACGGCAAGCTGGTGGCGCGCAGCAAGCTGCTCAAGCCTGATCGTCTCGTGGCGAGCCTGGACGCCTCCCTGCTGCGCCGGGCGCGCCAGGCCAGCCCGCTGCTGCGCGACGAGAAGCTTGACCTGGTGCGCCGCGAGCTGGAGCGCATCGCCGCGGCCCGCTACGCCTCGGGGATCTGAGCGATGCCGGTCGACTTGTCGCTCAACGCGCGGCTGGTCCTGGAGATCCTCACCGGGTTCATCGCCGACGAGACGCGGCGCGCGGGATTCTCCCGGGTCGTCGTGGGGCTTTCCGGAGGACTGGACTCCGCGCTGGCTGCCTGCCTGGCGCGCCGCGCGCTGGGAGCCCGCGGCGTCATCGCCGTGCTGATGCCGCACAGCCAGAGCCATCCAGCAAGCCTCAAGGACGCCGCGGCGCTGGTGCGGCGCCTGAAGGTGCGCGCCGAGACCCGCGACATCAGCGCGCAGGTGGAGGCCTACTTCGCCTCGGACAAGAGCGCCTCGCGCGCCCGGCGCGGCAACAAGATGGCGCGCGAGAGGATGAGCATCCTGTACGATCTCTCCGTCGTTCACGAAGCGCTCGTGCTGGGGACCAGCAACAAGACGGAGCTGCTGCTGGGCTACGGGACGCTCCACGGCGACATGGCCAGCGGGATCAATCCGCTGGGCGACCTGTACAAGACGCAGGTGCGCCAGCTGGCCGCGCACGTGAAGGTGCCGGCCGCGATACTCGCCAAGACCCCCACCGCCGATCTCTGGCCGCAACAGACCGACGAAAAGGAGCTGGGGCTGTCGTACGCCGAGGCCGACCAGATCCTGTCGCTGCTGGTGGACGAGCGGCGCCCGCGCGCGGAGATCGTCGCGTCGGGGTGGCCGGCCAGGCTGGTGGATCGCGTCATCCGCAAAGTCACGGCGTCGCAGTTCAAGCGGCGCCTGCCCCTCATCGCCAAGATCTCCGCGCGCACGGTGGGGATCGACTTCCGGTATCCGCGCGACTGGGGCACATGAAGCCGGGAACCCTGATGGTCGTGGCCACCCCGCTGGGCAACCTGCAGGACATCAGCCCGCGCGCGGTGGAGGCGCTGCGGCGCGCGCGGATCGTGGCCTGCGAGGACACCCGGCGCACCCGCCCGCTGCTGTCCCACTTCGGTATCCGGCCGGAATCGGTGGTGTCGTACCACCGCTTCAATGAGACGGCGCGATGCGAGTCGATCCTGCGCGCGCTGCGCGAGGGGGCCGACGTGGCCCTGGTGAGCGACGGGGGCACTCCGGGAGTGTCCGATCCCGGGGCGCTGCTGGTGGACGCGGCGCTGCGCGAGGGGCTTCCGGTGTCGCCGATCCCCGGCCCCTCGGCGGTGGCGGCGGCGATCTCGGCCTGCGGCTTCACGGCGCCGGCATTCGTCTTCGCCGGATTCCTTCCGGCGCGCGCCGGCGCCCGGCGCACCGCGCTGCAGGCCATAGCGCACGATCAGCGCCCGCTGGTTTTCTTCGAGGCGCCGCATCGCGCCGCGGCCTCGCTGGCCGACATGGCCGCGGTGCTTGGGGAGCGGCAGGTGACGCTGCTGCGCGAGACCACCAAGCTGCACGAGGAGGTGCGGCGGTCCACGCTGGCGGGGCTTGCAGCAGATTTCGCCGCCGCGGCGCCGCGCGGTGAGATCACGCTCGTGGCCGCCGGCTGCCGCGAGCCGGAAGCGCCCGCGCCCCGCGATCCCGACAGCCTCCGCCGCCGCTACGCTGAGCTGCTCGACGCTGGTGGCGACCCACGATCGGCCCTCGCGCAGATCGTCAGGGAGACCGGACTGCGCCGCCGTGAGGTCTACGCCGCGGTGCGATCTCGTTCCTGAGCTCGCCGCCCGCCCCGACTCTTCCGAGCCGCCAGGCGATCCGCAGCGGCGCTTCACCATGACTCGACGCAAGGCCGCCGTGCTGGCCGCGCTGGTGATGGTCCAGCCGCCGTCGCGCCGCCTGCATGGCAGGCATCAGTTTACCTGTCAGCTCCGCCGGCAGGCGCAGGCCGAGGAAAACATCCGACAAGGGTGGCCAGGGCGAGGGCCCCGTAGCGGGCAAGCCGCCGGCGGGCCATGCCCGGCTCTCTTGTCAGTGAAAGCGTCCCAGGAGGCGTCATCCAGCGGGACTGTGGATCCGCCCGCCCCGTCCACGGCCTGCCGCGCCAGCTCCTTTGCCTCATCGCGCATCCTCTTGACGGTGGCCTCTGCGCCCCGCTGCACCCAGAGCTGCCGTGTCGCTTCATCGACCTGCGCGGAGCCGGCAGGAAGCAGGATCCGGGAAATCTGCAGCGCCGCCTGCAGGCCGATCACCCCTGACTCGCAGGCCTGCCGCACCACGGAGAGTCTGCGCAGCGCCCGCGCGGCCCGCAGGCGATCCCTCGCCGATGTTCTGCAAAGGCCCAACCGCTGCTCTGCGTAATGTCCCGCTCCGGCAAACCGCAGTCTCAACCAGGCCGCCCCTTCAGCCATCTGCGCCAGCAGTGCGCCCACAGCCAGGCCCTGCCCGTCTTCCAGAGCGATCAGCTCGCGAATAAAATCGGCACGGAATCCTAAGTTGCTGAGCCCAAGGGAGCTATAGCCTATGGCCAGATAGACACCCAGAGACGTATACTCCGGTCATGCCTGAGGGCATTCCCAAGTGAGAATCGAAGTCGTTTTTCAAGTACATCTGCCAGTGTTCGTCAGGCAGGAAGGACAGTCGTTTGTCTCATGCTGTCCTGTTCTAGACGTGTACTCGCAAGGACCAAGCAAGACGAAAGCACTTCAGAACATAGAGGAAGCGCTGCGACTTTTCCTCGTTGACTGCTACGAGCGCGGTACGCTCGGGCGCGTTCTAGAGGAATCTGGTTTCAAACCATCGGGCCACCCCTACCGGCACAAGCCACGATCACGACCCACGCTTCCAGGAGACTACAGAATGCTCAGCGTGCCGATCCCCTTCTTAATCGAGAAGCGGCGCGACGAGCTGTGTCCCGCATAACCCCTATCTCCTGGTCCAAACTGGTCAACATCTTCATCAAGGCCGGATTCACTGTTACTAGAAAAACTGGCAGTCACATCGTCCTTTCCAAGCCGGGCGTGATTAGACCAGTCATCATACCCAGGTATGATGCTGTTGGGCGTGACATCATCCATTCAAACCTCAGGTCCGCAGGCATCTCCCGCGACGAATACTTCAGACTCCTAAATAGCTAGATTTGCGTCAAGCACCTGCTTCCGACCATGAGAGTCGGTCATCAGCCAACTCCCTCTTCGGAGTCAAGGCGGCAGTTACTGAGTCGGGTCAGTGTGGCGCTGTCGGATCTGCTCGACGATTCTGCGCGCCGCAGGGTTATCTGGACTCCTGGAAAGAACATCCATGGCCACCCGCTCCGCCTCATCGAGATCTCCCTGCGCCAGCAGTCCGGCCGCGAGGTTCCCCGCCGGGATCGCCTCACCGGGTTTGAGGGCCACTGCCTCGCGCAGCACGGTGACCGCCTCGTCTGTCCTGCCGAGCTCGAGGAGAACCCGCCCGAGGTTGTTCAGGCTCTGCGCATCCGAGGGGTTCAGCCTGCGCGCCTGGTCGTAGCTCGCGGCCGCCTCCGGCAGGCGGCCGAGCGCTTCCAGCGTGACGCCGATGTTGAAGTGCGTCCGGCCGCTGCCGGGAAGGTCGCGCAACGCCGCGCGATACTCGCCTTCCGCCTCGTCCAGCCGGCCCTGAGCGTGCAGCGTCGTGCCCAGACCCGCATGCGCGAGGGCGCTGTCGGGTGTTCCTCCCGGCAGCAGCTCGAGCGACCAGCGCAGCTCCCGCTCCGCGTCGCTCCACCGCCGCGCGTTCAGGTGCGCGGCGCCCAGGAAGTAGCGCGCGGGGCCGCTCGCGGGCGCCACGGCCACCGCGACGCTGGCGATCGTCGTGTCGTCCTTCCAGCTCTCCGCGGCGCGCCATGTGCGCACGGAAAGGATGGCCGTCAACGCGCAAAGCACCACCAGGCGCGCGGCGCGCTGCCGTCGATTGCTCCAGGATCCCGATGCGATCAAAGCGCCTGCGGCGAGGCAGAAGCCGACAGAAGGAAGGTAGAGGAGCCGCTCCGCCATCAGAATCCCCGTCGGCAGGATCAGATTGCTGGCAGGCAGCAGCGCACACATATAGATGAGCAACCCCGCCGAGATCGCCGGCTCCCTCCTCCTGAGCCACCAGGCGGCGCCCATGAAGAGCACCAGGCACGCGGCTCCCGCCAGGAAGCCAGGACTCAGCAGGGATGTCTGCAGCGGCACGCGGTCATACCAGTAGTGCGGCGTCAGCCGCGCCGGAAAGAGCATGAGCAGCAGGTAGTGCGCGAAGGTGGACACCGCGGTCAGGATGCGCGTGCCGGCGGCCACGCCATGCAGCGGGCCTTCGACCGCCTCGATCCGTCCGCCACCCAGGACGAACGTCCGCAGGGCGAGAAAGCCGAGCGCAACGGCCAGCAGCGGCAGGTACTGCCGCTTCCATTCGGGCCGGCGGCGCCTGACCAGATCCTCGATCAGCATCAGGGCCGGAGCCACGATCGCGTTCTCCTTTGAGAGCATGCCGAACGCGTAGAGGATGCAGCTTGATGCCCGTCGCTCGCGCAGCAGCCACGCTCCCAGTGCGCCCGCGGCGGCGAGCAGCTCCGCGCGGCCCACGGCGCTGGCCACCGCATCGGCATGGACAGGGTGCACCGCGAACAGGGCCGCGGCGCACAGCGCCGCAGCACGGCTGCCAAACCGCCGCTCCAGCGTGACGGCGACCATCACGCTGACCAGAGCGTGGAGCAGCACGTTCACCAGATGAAAGCTGAACGGGTCGGGGCCGCTGATGCGGTAGTTGAGCCAGAAGCTGGCGATCGTGAACGGCCGGTAGAGGTCGTGCGCCTCCCTCGACGAGGACCAATAGGGAGAGATGAAGATCCGGTGTAGAGCACTGGGAGAGGCGACGAGCTGGTTATCGAGAATGATCGACGGATCGTCGAATGCGAAGTCATTGTCCAGCGCCGGTAGCATGACGACGCACGCCAGGACCCCGATCAGCGCGAGAGCGATCCGGTGGCTGCGATCGGCCTGAATCGGCATGGACCTCGCTCGATTCCCGATGGAGCGTGCTGCGTCAGGCGGCCGGCTGGTCGGCTCCGGGAGCCTCGTCACCTGACTGGGGGTCCTGGGAGCGGCCGCGCAGATCATCGCCGGTGTCCTCGTACTTCAGGCAGCACATGAGACGGCCGCACTGTCCCGATATCTTCGACGGGTTGAGCGACAGCCCCTGCCTCTTTGCCATCCGGATCGACACCGGAGCGAACTCCTTGAGGAAGGTAGTGCAGCAGAGCGGCCTGCCGCAGATCCCGTACCCGCCCAGCACCTTGGCTTCGTCGCGCACGCCGATCTGCCGCATCTCGATGCGGCTGCGGAACTGCTGCGCCAGCTCCTTGACCAGCTCGCGGAAGTCCACCCGCCCCTCGGCCGTGAAGAAGAAGGTCAGCTTGCGCCGGTCGAAGCTCTCCTCCACGTAGACCAGCTTCATCTCCAGGTGGCGGTGCCGGACGCGCGCCTGGCAGAAGTCGAACGCCTCCTTCTGTCTGAGGAGGTTCTCGGCGTTGATCCGCATGTCCTCGCGCGTGGCGCGCCGCACGACGCTCCGGAGGCCGGCGTAGCCGGCGAACCGCCTGGAGGGACCGGTGGGCAGGACGACCCGGGCGAACTCATCGCCGTGCTCGGTCTCGACGATGGCCGACTCGTGCAGGAGGAGATCGAAGCCGCCGGAGTCGTAGTAATAGGTCTTGGCGGTGTTGTTGAACTTCACGCCGACGACGTCGCGGCTCTCATCCCCGCGGAAAGCGTCGCCGCAGCCGCCGGATCCACCGCTTCCGCAGCCGCCGCTGGAACAGCCTCCGCCGGAGCCGCCAGCCGACACACCACACGAACCGCCCGAGCCGCAGCTTCCGCAGCCCATAGCAGACCTCGCTTCCTATGTGAATGTCCCTGACGGCCCGAACGCCGGTGATGTCTCGATGAGCCGGGGGACAGAAGGCAGGCCGCGTGGCAGTCGTGGCCTGCGGTGAGGCCAGTATGTCACCCGACCATGGGGCGATCAAGGACCCGCATCACGGCCAGCTTGTTGGCGCAGTCGAGCGCCGCCACCTTGTAGCACTCCGCCAGGGTGGGGTAGTTGAAGACATTCTCTAGGAAGTAGTCGAGCGTTCCTCCCAGGACGATCACCGCCTGGGCGATGTGGATCAGCTCGGCTGCGCCGGTGCCGAAAGCATGGCAGGCCAGCAGCCGGCGGGTGTCGCGCTGTACGATCAACTTGAGCATCCCGGTGTCGTCGCCCAGCATCTGGCCGCGGGCGATCTCGCGGTAGCGCGCCGTGCCGGTGACGTACGGCACCAGCTTCTGCGTCAGCTCCTCTTCGGTCGGACCCACCAGCGAGATCTCCGGGATCGTGTAGATGCCGTAAGGGAAGAACCGGGGCATCGGCGTGACGGTGTCGCCGGCGAACATGTGCGCCGCCGCGAGACGTCCCTGCTCGGCCGAGGTGGAGGCCAGGTTGGGAAAGCCGATGATGTCGCCGGCCGCGTAGATGTGCGGCCCCGCCGTGCGGTAGTGGGCGTCCACGTCGATGCGTCCCTTCGCATCGGCGCGCAATCCTGCCGCCGCCAGATTGAGCGCCCCGGTGGCTCCCTCGCGCCCGGCCGAAAAGAGAATCATGTCGGCGCAGATCGTCTTGCCCGAGGCAAGCTCTGCCACGGCCTGATCGCCCACGATCCTGATCTGCGTCACTTCCTCACCCAGCCGCATCGTCGTGCCGAGCTGGCGCAGGTGATACGAGAGCATCTCGACGATCTCCCGGTCGACGAAATCCAGCAGCCTGTCGCGCTTGTCCACCAGGGTCACCTTGGTCCCCAGCGTGGCGAACATCGAGGCATATTCCAGCCCCACCACACCCGCGCCCACCACGGCGAGAGTCCGCGGCAGGCGCTTGAGCTCGAGGATCCCGTCGCTGTCGATCAGGTGCTCACCGTCGCACGTCACCCCGGCCGGCAGCGCCGGCCGCGTGCCGGCGGCGATCAGGATGTAGTCGGCTTCCGCGGAAATCGTTTCGCGCGGGTTGGTGATCTGCAGCGTGTGGGGATCGGTGAAGGATGCCTCGCCCGAGAGCACCTCCACGTTGTTGCGCCTCATCTGCGCCACCAGCACGTCGATCTCGCGCTTGATCACGAAGGAGCACCGCGTCAGGAGATCCTCGATGGTTATGTTCTCCTTGACCGCGTACGAGGCGCCGTAGATGCCGTGCTGTCCGTACCCGGTGAGATACAGGACAGCCTCCCGCAGCGTCTTGCTGGGCACGGTGCCGGTGTTGATGCAGACGCCGCCGAGGACCTGGAGCTTCTCGACGATGGCGGCCTTGCGTCCCCGCTTGGAGGCCTGCACCGCGGCGCGCTGGCCGGCCGGACCCGATCCGATGACGAGGAGGTCGTAGCGCAGCATGGCGCCTATCGTAGCAGAATGGCTGCCGCGCCCCGAGCGCGCGGTCATGGCCGTGAGGTATAGTGCGCCCCCCTCGGACGGCCCCATGACCTACGAAAAAACTCTCGCCACCAACCGCCAGGCTCATTTCAACTTCTTCATCCTGGAGAAGATTGAGGCCGGTGTCGCGCTTCAGGGCACCGAAGTGAAATCGCTGCGGATGGGGCTGTGCAACCTGAAGGATGCCTACGCGCGCGGCGACAGTGGGGAGCTGTGGCTCTATCAGTGCCACATCGGCGAATACCCGATGGGCAATCGCGAGAACCATCCCCCGCTGCGGCCGCGCAAGCTGCTGCTGCACCGCAGGCAGATCATCAAGCTCGACCGCGAGATCGCCCACGGCGGGCTCACCGTCGTGCCGCTGCGCGTCTACCTGAAGGGAAACAAGATCAAAGTCGAGCTGGGACTCGCCAAGGGGAAGAAGGCCCACGACAAGCGGGCGTCGATCAAGGAAAAAGACATCAAGCGCGAAATGCAGTCGGATCTGCGGCACAGGCAGAAGTAGTCGGAGCCAGACGTTGCCCGTGTGTTGCGGCCAGCCATTGACCGCTCTCGAGGGGCCGTGATACAAGGGCCAGACGCCCCTCACTGAAAGGAGGCAGTCGATCCCTTCGCGCAGAGATCGGATTCGGTTCATTGCCAGGCTGGCGGCCGGGTGGATCTGCGGCTTGACTCTCGTCACGCTGCTGCCGGGGATCGAGCAGGAGGCGCAGCTCCTCACCGCCCGATCGCTGGGAGCGTTCCGGCTGCTCGGGGCTGAAGTCGAAGTTTCCGGGACCGTCGTGAGTCTTGGCGGCACGGCGGCCCTCATCGTGCCCGAGTGCACGTCACTGATCCCGACGATTCTCTACGGCGCGGCGATCGTGGCTTTCCCTTCGACATGGTTGTGGAGACTCGAAGGGATCTTCGCCGGCGCGGCGATCCTGTGGCTCTACAACGTGGCCCGCATCGGGATGCTGGCGCTGCTGCGCTCAGCGAACGAAACGTTCGCAAAGTTCATGCACCTGTATCTCTGGCAGACGATCACTCTGGTGCTCGTTCTGTCGCTCTTTGTGGCATGGGTCAGGCTGCAGCCGCGGCGCCCGCTACGCCCGTAGCCTGGCTTCTGCGCTTCTCGATCTGGGCGACGCTGCTCCTGGTGCCGTGCTGGGCGTTGATGAGCCGATACCAGGCCGGGCTCGCGCGTGCCGCGGAGTGGACATTCCGCAACGTCTTCGGAATGAGCGTCGATGTCGCCATCGTGCAGGTCTACGCGCCACTCGATCTGGGCCTGTTCCTGAGTCTTTGCCTGGCGGGGCGAGGGTTGGGGCGCCCGCTGCCTCTCCGGAGAATCTCACTTGGTGTGGCGCTGCTCGTGGCCCTTGAATTCGGCACCACCATGGTGATTCTTTCAGACGAGCTGAAGCTGCTGGGAGACTCGCCGGCGGTCAGCGTCATACGGCGCGCCGGGGTGGAGACACTACTCTTCGGGGGCTCGATCCTGGCGTGGCTGGTGTTGTCAGTCCCGCCGGCGCCGGGGCGCCGCGGCCGGCGTCACTGAATCAGGTGATCCATCGGGCTGCTTGCCGAGGCGTACAGCTTGCGTGGGATGCGGCCCGACTCGAAGGCCAGGCGCCCCGCCTCCACGGCCAGCTTCATGGCCCGGGCCATCGCCACCGGGTCGCGCGCTCCCGCGATGGCCGTGTTCATCAGCACCCCGTCGCATCCCAGCTCCATCGCGACCGCGGCGTCGGAGGCCGTTCCCACGCCGGCATCCACGATCACCGGGATGTCGGTGATCTCCTCGAGGAGCAGCCTGAGATTCACCGGATTGCGGATCCCCAGTCCCGATCCGATCGGCGCGCCCAGCGGCATGACGGCCGCCGCTCCCGCGTCGCGCAGCTTCTTCGCCACCACCACGTCGTCGCTGGAGTAGGGAAGCACCACGAACCCCTCCTTCACCAGCTCGCGGGTGGCCGCGAGCAGCCCCTCCACGTCGGGAAACAGAGTCTTCTCATCGCCGATCACCTCGAGCTTCACCAGATCGGTGTCGAGCGCCTCGCGTCCCAGCCTGGCGGTGCGCACCGCCTCCTCGGCGCTGTAGCAGCCCGCGGTGTTGGGCAGCAGCGCGATGCGGGATCTGTCGATGAAATCGAGCAGCGACTCCTTGCTCCGATCGGAAAGATTGACCCGCCTGACGGCCACCGTGACCATGCTGGTGCCGGATGCAGCGTGGGCCTCGCGCATGATCTCGAAGCCCGGGTACTTGCCGGTGCCCAGGATCAGCCGCGAGTCCAGCTTCCGGCCGGCGAAGGTGAGCTGTGGAGATCGCATCGCTAGCCTCCTCCCACCAGCGTCACGATCTCGAAGCGATCGCCCGGCTCGACCGGCTCGCTGGCATAACGCTGCCGCGGCACCACCTGCCGGTTGCGCTCCACCGCGACGCGCTTGCCGCCCAGCTCCAGGCGCGACAGCAGGGACTCCAGGTTGAGCCCCGGCTCGACCTGGGTGGGCTCTCCATTGACGCGGATTTCGATCATGGCTGTTCTACCGGCGCACCGGCAGGACGACGTCGTCGCGTCCCAGTGGCGAGCGCGCCTCCACGGTGAGACTGGCGCCGGCGAACTCCTTGGGCACCTGGATGCCGGCCTGGAGGCGGCCGTCGGCTCCCGTCACTCCTTCGAACAGGATGACGGTGCGCTCCTTGCCGGCCGGGTTGAGCTTCACGCGCACCTCGGCATCGGCCACCGGCTTGTTGCGCGCTTCCGAGCGCACCAGCAGCTCGAGCACTCTGGAATCGCCGGCCCGCACTCCGCCCTGGCCGTAGACAACCAGCTCGATCTTCTCGGAGATGTCCTGGCTGCCCAGGAACTCCAGCACCAGCTTGTCGAAGCTCGCATCGGTGATGATGCCGGCGCCGAAGGGAGGAGGTCCATCGGGATCGAACCGGCCCCCTTTCACGTCGCGCATCATCTTCTTGTGCTGGGAGTCCAGCAGGTCCTGGACCACTTTCTCGCTGTACCCCTCTCTCAGGAGGGAGGCGTAGGAGTACTGGCGGCTGGCGATGATCTTGCCGCCCATATAGATGAGGGACTCGATGATCGGGTTGTCCACCCCCTTGTCCTCGGTCTGGACGTGGAAAACCCGCTCGTTGTGCTTGATGTCGGTGTTGTACCCGGTAATCACGGAGGAGATCTTGGCGCAACGGCTGGGTGGAATCAAGGCCATGGTCTGAACTCCCGAACCGGCTCCGCGTATACTGCCGCGTCCAGGCAGTGCTGCCAGCAGAGGGGGATTCTCATGTCACAGACCGATGCGCCCGGATCAGTGCTGTCGCTGAGCCGGGTCACCAAGAGCTTCGGCGAGAAGCGGGCCGTTGACGGACTCGATCTGGAGATCCCGAAAGGGTCGGTCTTCGGGCTTCTGGGCCAGAACGGGGCCGGCAAGTCGACCACCATCCGGATGGCGCTCAATATCTATCTGCCCGACGCCGGAGAGGTCCGCCTCTTCGGGCGGCCGCATGCCCCCGGCATGATGGACCGGGTCGGCTACCTTCCCGAGGAGCGCGGCCTGTACACCAAGATGAAGGTAGTGGACCTGCTCGTTTACCTGGCCAACATCAAGGGTGTCCCTGTCGGCGAGGCGCGCAAGAGAGTGGACAGGTGGCTGGAGCGCGTGGAGCTGCCGGGCGTACGCGACAAGAAACCGGTCGAGCTGTCGAAGGGAATGCAGCAGAAGATCCAGTTCATCGCCACCGTCATGCACGAGCCGGAGCTGATCGTCCTGGACGAGCCCTTCTCGGGTCTCGATCCGGTCAACCTCGGCGTGCTGAAGGATCTCATGCTCGGGCTCCGCGAGCGTGGAGCGACCATCATCTTTTCAACGCACATCATGGAGCAGGCCGAGCGGCTCTGCGACGCCATCTGCCTGATTCACGCAGGCCGCGCCATCCTGAACGACTCGGTCAGCAGGATCAGGGAGCGTGAAGGACGCAACACCATCGCGCTCGCCTTCGACGGGGACGGCTCGTTCCTCAGACAGCACCGCCTCGTCGCCGGGGTGGATTCCTATCCTTCTTATGTGGAGCTGCGGCTCACAGACGGCGCCGATCCGCAGGCGCTGCTGGCGGACATCACATCGAGAGTCAGAGTGAGGCGATTCGAGATCGTGGCCCCGTCGCTCAACGACATCTTCATCAGGCATGTCCGGCAGGCCGGGGCCCTGCAGTCCGAGCCGGAGGTGGCCCATGCCTAAGGTCTGGGCTGTCATCCGGCGGGAGTTCATCGAGACGACGCGCACGAAGACCTTCATCTTCAGCATGTTTTTCACGCCCCTGTTCATGGGCGCGATGATGGTGGTGCCCGGGCTTCTTGCCAGCCGCTCGAGCCAGACGCAGACCCGGCTGGCGGTTCTGGATCAGACCGGAAAGGCCTTCGCGGCGCTCAGCGCCGAGCTGGAGCGCGACCCCAACCGCTACGTCTTCCAGGAAGGCAAGCTCAAGGGGCAGCCCCGCTTCGTTCTTGTCGATGCGGGTACGGGCGACGATCTGGAGCGAGATCCCAACTCGGGCGTGATCAAATCGCTCGGCTCGGTGCTGCACGACAAAGGAGCCGGCGCGCTCCTGGATGTCCGCAGCGGTTTTCCCCAGCTGGAAGATGTCTACATCTATACGAAGCACAGCGGAGATTTCGAGCCATTGCGCGTGATGGGAAGCGCCATCAACGCGGTGGCCGTGGATCTGAAGCTCTCGGGTGTGACCGACGATGGCACGCTCGCCGGCACGCTGCGCAAGCGCGTCGATCTCGAGGCGGTCAAGCTGGACAAGGAGGGCCAGATCGCCGGCAGGACCGACTTCGGCATCATGTACATGGTGAGCATCTCCGTCGTCCTGGTCTTCTACATATCCAACTTGATGTCCGGACAGACCCTCTCACGGGGCCTGCTCGAGGAGAAGTCCAACCGGATCATGGAAGTCCTGGCCAGCTCGGTGACCCCGCTTCAGCTGATGACGGGCAAGATCATCGGTCAGTCACTCGTGCTTCTGACCCAGCTTGCCGTCTGGACCGGTCTGGGGGTCGTGGTGTCGCTGCGATTCGGCGGCGGCATGCCCGAGGAGGCGGCCACCGTGATGGCCTCCCTTACCGGGATGAACCTCGTCTACCTGCTCGGGTTCTTCATTCTGGGCTACTTCTTCTACGCAGCCCTCTGGACGGGCGTGGGGGCGATGTGCACCACCGAGCAGGAAGCCCAGCAGCTGCAGCTTCCCATCATTCTTCTGCAGGTGGTTCCGCTCGTCGCGGCGATCGGCCTGGTGCGCCAGCCCGGCAGCACCATGGCCACGGTACTTTCCATGATCCCCTTCTTCGCCTCCATGGTCATGATGCTGCGGATCGTCCTGGAGACCCCGCCGCTATGGCAGATACTCCTCTCGATGGGGTTGCTCCTGGCCGGGATCGTGGTAGCTTTCTGGGCGGTGTCCCGGATATTCCGCATCGGCATATTAATGACCGGAAAGAGGGCCACGATCCCCGAGGTCCTGCGCTGGCTCCGGGCCTCCTGACGGCGGTCGGCGAAGTCGCCCAGGCCTGCTCCTGGTGATAGATGAAAGCCGGTTTTTATGCCTTTCCGGTAAAGATTTTCCTTGACGCTGCACCTACACCACCGTACTAAAGCGCGCAGTCGAAACTCTCCGTTAGGGCATGCACTGGACTACTGTGGGGGGGTCTTGTCCAGCCCGACGCACTTGCCTTGTCGCCTATCCTTCCCGGCACGGCGGCACATCGTGAGCCGCAATGCTCTAAGTCTCAGTGGCTCAGCGATTTACCGAATAGAGCTACTCCACGGAGGCACCTTCGTTTGACGCCAACACGCTCGATTGATTTCTGCTTTGCGCCTGTTCGGGATGCCATCCCGAACAGGTACAGGCAACCTCTGCGCGCTCAACAGAATCCGTCTATTTCCTGCCTTTTCAGTGTTTACGAGGGGTCCGCTCCCTTGGGCGGACCGGTGTTTGTCATTTGGGGGGGAACACATGTCAATTAGGCGCTCCACCAGAGTCTCCTTCAGGAGCTTCGGGTGGCTGGGAGTGATCGTCCTGCTCCTGCTGCCCTTTACGCTCCTCGTAGGCGCTCCCAAGAAGGGCTCGGGCGATCAGTCCCGCGAGGCCCTCAACACCAAGAATCGCTACGACCAGCGCATTCCCGGCACCGCCGAGGCCGAAATGGCCTGGCTCAAGGGCCGGGAGAGACTTTCGTACTCCAGACCCGATTGGGGCCCATGGAATGGCGAGTCCCGCTCGGTTGGCCACGTCAGCCTGAGCCAGATCGATTCGCCCAACACGCTGATCCTGCCCAACGATATGGGCAGCTTCGACGTGCAGATCGGCCACAAGGCCTTCGCGAAGGAGCTGGAGCTCGACGCAGCGGCTCCCTCGGCGAGACTGGGCAAGGGCGACTGGTACCTGGTGCAGCTCAAGCCCGCGGCCGTGGAAGGAAAGACCTCGGTTGACATCCGCCGCGAGCTGGGCAACATCGGTCTGGAGGTTTTCGAGTACGTCCCCAACAACGCCTACCTGGCGCGGATCGACCGCTCGCGCTCGGGCGACACCCAGACCATCCTGGGCGATGGCCGCTTCCAGTACACCGAGGCGTTCAGCCCCGCGATGAAGATCCACCCCAAGCTGGGCCGCATGCCGATGCGCAATCCGGACAGGGCGAGCTCGGACACCTTCGATCTCGTGATCAAGGTCCTGCCCACAGAGGACGCGCAGATCGTTGTTGACGATGTAGCGCGTCTTGGTGGCGAGGTCCTGCAGGTCAGCAACGTGACCGACGTGGACTACGTCTCGGCCAAAATGCGCAGCAGCTCGGTCATCGAGCTGGCGCACAACGGCGTCATCCAGTCCATCTACGAGGTCAACGAGACCGAGCTGATGGACCTGGTGCAGGCGTCCCAGACAGAGATCGGCCGGTTCCTGGATGTCCGCGACTTCAACGGATACCTGCTCCCGTTCAGGGCGGTGGGTGTTGATGGTGGCGGATCCGGCTACACTGGCACCCTGCCGGGCTTCACCGGCGCGACCGCCACGGGGGCCTACAACTCGGGTCTCTGGACCGTCCAGCCGCAGTTCCTGGGCGTGGCCGACAACGGCATGACCATCGACTCGCCGATGTTCGCCCACGACAACAGCAATCCCTGCCTGGGTGGCGCCTGCACCAGCGGCGCCGGCGCGCTGACCAACGTCGGGCAGAACCACCGCAAGGTGGAGGCCTACTTCACGGGCGGCAGCCGCGATGCGACATCGGCCGGCGACTTCCTGACCTGCGACTCGATCCGGTCGGGCGGCAGCTCGCACGGCTCGATCGCGGCAGGCGCCGCGGCCGGCAACCCCAGCAGCGGCTCGATCGGTCTGGGCCGCAAGTACGAAGACACGGACGTCCTGGATCAGTTCGTTTCGTACTTCAATGACTCCGGTGAGGCCAACCTGGACATGGACGGCCAGGCCCCCGGCGCCCGCGTCATCTTCATGGATATCGCCAACACGCCCGCTCTTTCTCCCCCGGCGTGCGCGGTGAACTTCCTGAGCGACGTGGATCCGGGCGACATCCCGGCTGCCAGGCTCGAGGACATGGCGTTCCGCCGCGACCTGGCTCCAGGCAACACGACGCTGCATCCCAGGGGCGCGAAGGTCATTCTTCTGGCCTTCGGCGCGCCGACGAACTTTGACGACAACATCACCAATGGCCAGGGCAACTACGCCAACGGCGCGAGCGCGATTGATGCATTCCTGTTCGCCAACCGCCGCGTTCTGACTGTTGAGGCCGTGGGCAATGACGGAGCGGATCCTTCCAGCAACGCCGACATCGATCCCTTCGTCAACTGCGATCCCATCCTCGGCTTCAACCCCGCCTGCGTCCAGATCAACGATCTGGCCACCGGCAAGAACCCGGTGACGGTCGGCTCGAACAACACCGACACGATCGTCCCCGGCAACACCGGACTGTCGCTGGATCCCAGCGAGTACATCAACAACTTCACCAGCAAGGGCCCGGCAACCTTCGCTTCACGCCGCATGGCTCCGCTGGTTGTGGCCCCCGGCTTCGACTTCGTCCAGAACCGCGAAGGCCGATACAGCGACGACTACTTCATCTCGTCGGCTCAGTACGTGTCGTTTGACAACGCGAACGACACGGCAGGCATCGCGGCGGTGGAGAACGTGGAAGTGCAGGGCAACGCGGGGACCTCGGTCTCGGCGGCCAACGTGGCGGGCGCGGCCCTGCAGATCGGCGACTACTTTGCCAAGGGCTTCTACCCCACAGGCAAGGCGGTCGTCGGTGACAGGCTTCCGGACATCTCGGGCTCCCTGCGCAAGGCGCTGCTGGTCAACAGCACCGACTTTGCCAACCAGGGCCCGAACATCGCGAGCTGCACGGGCAAGTTCTGCATCGAAGAGGGATACGGCAAGGTCGAGCTGGCCAACACGCTGCCGCTGGAGAACTACCGTGCGGAGCGCCGCCAGCCCAACCTGTCCAACGTCGCTCCGGTGCCCAACGTGCCGGCTGGTCTGCTGGTCGTCGACGAGTACTTCGACGGCGGCGCCCGCGGCGCAGGTGCGGACGGCAGCCTCGCAGGTCTGGGTGTTGTCCAGGTCGGGGAGTCGGTCTCGTTCGACTTTTTCCGGCGTGATGGTCAGGATCAGACGCGCGTCTCGCTGGCGTGGTATGACGCGCCCAACGAGCTGGTTCAGAACGATCTCGATCTGACCGTCATCAGCGGCGACAACGACATCATGAGCAATTTCGACACCGGTGCTCCTGGCGCCGGAATCTGCGGCAACCTGGGCAACATCATCAACGGCCTCCCCGTGGAGATGGCCTTCTGCGGTGATTGCACGTACGCCGCCAACGACAACGACGCGGCGTACTTTGACCCGGCGGGTAGCAATGACTGGATCCTGAGATGGCATGGGAACCAGTTCAGGGAGTTCGGAAACCAGTTCACCCTGCACACGCAGTGCATCGCCGACACAGGCGACCCGGCCTACGGTGAGCTGGATCCGGACACCGTGGTCAACCCGCAGAACGCGTACGACCGCATCAACACGACGGAGTCTGTGGTCCTGCACTACTTCGGTGACCCCGGCATCTTCGGGGCCACGCGGAGCGGTGGCGACCACGGGTTCTATCGTGCGCGCGTGTCGTTCCCGACGACGCTCGCGGCGACACCGGTGCCGAACGCACCGGCCATCGCCCGCGGCGCCAACGGCGTGCTCAACACGACGCTTCTCGGCGATGACACGGTCCAGGTCACCGGAAACGGCGGCTACAGCTATGTCGGCGCCGGAGCGGACGGGATCGTGCAGTCGACGGCGGGTGGCGACGATGTACAGTTGCTGGATGTGGGCAGCTTCGGACAGCCGTTCGCGCTGGTTGCGGCCGGCCCGATCGGCAATGCCCGCGTCGGCAGCACCATCTCGCTGGACAAGAACTTCTACGACTGCTCCGACCGGACCCTCTCACTGCGCGTCAAGGACATGAGCCGCATCTCCGGGAACACGAACCAGGCGGAGACGGCGGCCAATGTCGGCGCGAGGACCCGCGTGGAGGTTGTGGACCCGAACGGAACGATCCGGGACACGGAGGCTGGCTTCAGCTTCACGGTTGATCCCGGCTCAGCCGCGTTCCGCATTGGACGGTCGAACCACTACAACTCCAACGCCCGCCGCGTTCAGTTCGTCAGAGTGGCGGCTGGCGATCGCACCACAGCGTTCATTCCCAACAACGGCATCGTCGAGGTGACGGAGGGCTACACGGTCCGTGCCACCTACGACGACAAGTCGGCCACGGCCTTCCCGGGTGGCGCGTCACCAGAGCCGGACGATGCAATGACCATGGCTTCGGTGACCTGCCGTCCGCTGATCGGGCCGGTGCTGATCGGCCAGGTGGAGGAGAACTTCCGCCGCAGGGTCATCACGGGAGGCTGCGATGTGGGCCGTACCCGTGGCGGTCGCGGCGACTACTTCCTGGATGCTGGTGAGACCGTCCTGTTCCAGGCCGGGTTCGCCAACCAGAACTCATCCCAGCCCGTCAACCTGCGCGCCACGATCTCCTGCGCCGACCCGGTTCCCGGCGGGGCCAACGCCTGCAGCTCGCTGCAGTTCGTTCAGCCCAGCCTCGAGCTGGGCACAATCCCGCCGGGCAAGGAAGCCATCGGGATGTGGGAAATCGTGGTGGACCAGGGTGTCAAGGCGCTCGCCACAGCGGATCGCGTGGTGGACCTCCAGGTGACCTTCACGTCCCGCAGCACCGACTTCGGGGCGGAGCTGGCCACCCAGGTTTTCACGTTCCGCGAGGCAGTCCAGGCGAACATGGAGACATTCTATTACAACACCGACTTCCCGGCCGGCGGCACGCAGGCAGCGGACTACAACCGAGACGGAGCCGTTCAGGTTCCCGTCGCCGGTTCGCAGGCCCGCTTTCGCGAGCTGCAGACCTTCTCGCCGTTGAACAACGTCGGTAACCCCAACGCCGCCGCGGCTGCCCAGATGCCGTGGAGGTTTGACAGCAACAACGGTGGATTCAACGCCTACCGCACGGCCGATTCCAAGCCGGGCGGACCGGGCTCCGCCCAGAACAGCCTCGCCTGGTTCCACAGCACGGGTGGCGGCTGCGGCTGGCAGACCCAGAACAACGGCGTGGTTGGAACCGGCGTGCTGCCCAGAGGCACATGGCACGCTGGTCACGGCCCGGTGGGCAACTTCCGCGATGCGAATGCCTGCCCACCCTACGCGCCGCCCAGCGACACTCTGACCGCACCTCTGACGGAGTTCATCCACGACGTTCTGGACTCGCCGGTTCTCAACAAGGTGAACCAGGGTCTGGATGCCCGTGGCATTGCGTTCGATCTGCGGATGGAGAGGATCGGCTGGAACGACACGCAGTCGTTCACTGATACGGCAACAGTCATCAACCTGGAGATCGACTCGAACCTGGACGACAGCGGTCCGATCATCCTGGGCGACTCCTACTCCTACAGGCAGCCGTTCGGTGAATCGGGTCCGCGGACCAGCTTCGGCAACGGCCAGCGCACCTTCGGTCCCCTGCGCGACAGCGATAATTCGCTGGCGGGCAAGGGCGGCGCGAACGGTGACGAGGTCGGAGTCTCCGAGCCGATCGCGGGCCGCATCGAGGCGAACTTCCTCCAGCGGCCACTGATGGCCTATCCGGTCGCCGACGTGGACGGCAACACACGCGGCTTCCAGAGCAACACGGCCATCGATGGTGCCACCGGCCTGCCGGTCATTCCGGGCCGCTGCACCAGCTTGATCTGCACGGCTGGCGCCGACGCGCTGATCGGAACGGCCTGCACGACCAACGCGCAGTGCACCGGTCCGGGCACGCGTCTGGGCCACACCACTCCGTGGGGTCCTGTGCGCAACGCGGACGCAACCGCGGGCGTGTTCGACTACCTGGGATCGTTCGAGGACTTCCGTGGCGCCTCGGGCAACCGGTTCGGGTTCGAGCTGAACTTCTTCCTCAACGAGGGTGGAGTCGGCGGGGCCCTGGGCTGGACAGTTGATGACGTCTACTTCGTCTGGTCCGAGCAGCACCCGGCTGACCAGTCGAACAACGACATCAATGATTGCTCGCGGATCGGTGGTGACTGCGTCTCCAGCGTCTGCACGGTTGGAAACGTTGGCGCCGCCTGCAGCACGGATGCGCAGTGCGTCGTCCGCACGAACGGCAACCCCAACGCACGTCAGTGCGCGGTGGTTTCGTTCGAGCGTCTGACGCTTCACAACTGCACCACGGGTATCCGCGTCGCCGTCGATGACGACGACACGGCCTCGACGGTCGGCACCGGAGGCTGCCCAGCCGGGCAGGTGCCGATGAACATCCGGAGCAACGAGGAGCCGCTGAGCGAGGTGTTCTGCCTGAGCCCGATCGGTGCCGGCCAGTTTGCCACCGTCGCGCAGGTGTCCGGTCTGGCGAACCAGAAGGGACTTCTGTTCGTCAACCCGGCCCTCCAGGAGAACCTGGTCATCACCGCGTCATATAGAGACCCGGAGTGCGACCAGGACAGCGACGGCGAGCTGGGTGAGAACAACTTCCTGGACGTGGATGGCGATGGCGTGCCAAACGCCGGCGCCGACAACATCCAGGGAGACCAGCACCCCACCGACCAGCTGGCCGGCGGGATCCCCTCGTCCGACGACGACTACTGTCACAACGCGGTGTCGCGTTTTGACGTGTATAACCCTGCGGGTATTGCGCAGTTGGACCTCAACGGCGACAACGTCATCAACGCTTCCGACTGCGTGGCCTCGCCCCGCAACGGACAGTGCGACTTCGATGACGACGGCCGTGGAGACATCTGCGACAACTGCCCGAAGACTGCCAACAACAACCAGCTCGACACGGATGGCGATGGCGTCGGCAACGTGTGCGAAGTCACCGACATCGACCGTGACGGGCGCCTCAATGGTGCAACGGACAACTGCCAGTCGCTCTACAACCCGTCACAGGCCGTGGCCGTGGTAGGAAATACCCGCGGCGTGGTCTGCGACGACGTGAACGACCTGGACAACGACCTTGTCGCTGAAGTCAGCGACAACTGCCCCAATGAGCAGCTCGGCCTCGAGAACGGAGTTCCTTCGCCTGCCGTGGCGGCCACCTACAATCCAGACCAGGTGGACACCGATGCGGACGGCGTGGGAGACCTCTGCGATGCCGAGGACTTTGATGGCGACCTGGTGGTCAACCGCGTGGACAACTGCAGGAACATCTACAACCCCGCGGATCCGACCTTCCAGATTCAGACTGATAGCGACCTGGACGGACGCGGCGATGACCGCACGGGCATCGACGTCATCACCAGCGGCCCGGGAACGGACCCGCAGGGCAGAGCTGCCTACTGCGACCCGGACTCGGCCGACGATGATGGCGGTGGCGTCCCGGACGACCTGGTTCAGGCCACTTCCGAGCTCAACTGCAACCACAACCAGTTCGGAATCGGCAATGCATCGGGAACCCTCAACACCATCGCAGCCATCGGCGTGACCGGAATCGTCATGTCTGACGATGGCACGGCGGACCCTGTCTGTATTGCCGGCGACCCGGATCCGAACAACGACCCGGGGCTGGCACAGCTGTGTGACAGCCGTCTGGACAGCCAGTGTGACAATCCCGGCCAACCCGGAACAGGAAACTGCGAAAACGTCCCGGATGGTCTGGCTGACCCAGGCGAGATCGCGAACCTGCGGATCTTCATGGCCAACGGTTCGGTCAACAGGCAGACGGGCAACCCGACGGGACTGACCAACCTGACCATCGGCATCAGCCCGACCACTCCATCGGTCGGCTGCACGCCCAAGGCGCAGGTGTTCATCGGCTCCGTGGGCGCGGGAGCTTCCTTCTCCACGCCTGTGGGCGGCCTGTCGTTCGTGGTGGATCCGACCCCCGGTGGTCCTGGCAAGTCTTCAGCCGCCAGGCTGGCCGAGGCGCGTTTCCTCCTGACAGGTCAGGCTGACAACGTTGAGGGTATTGCACCGAACCAGAGCTTCAACCTGTTCGTTGACGTGGATCGCATCGACAAGGCCCGCATCCCGGCTTCCTGCCCGCAGTTCGTTGGAGACTGTGTCTCGAGCGTCTGCATCCAGGGTAACTGGGGCGCGACCTGCACGGTCGATGCAGACTGCAACGTGAACATCGGTGGAAACCTGTGCGAGGATTTCGACACGAATCGGAACGGGACAGCCGGGTTCCAGTGGACGAGGCTGTCGACCGGCGCGGGAGCTGACCCGCTCTTTGCGTTTACTGACCCGAATGACGACGTCCTCGGCTACGCACAGGGATCCGGTCCCAGCCCGGCTGGAACGGACACCCGCAACTGCACGGTGGACATCCCCAGGGGATTTGCGGACTGCGTGGGTGTCCCGCACGAGAACGACTGGCACCTGCACACCAACGTCGTGGGTGAAGGTCCGGGCGCCGGCTACGATGCCACCGGAACACCGGGCATCGCGGCTCCGGACGGTGGGAAGGCCCGCAGCGGTGTACGGTCCATGCACTGGGGCCGTCACCTCCGGTCCACGACGACCCTGTTCGACACGATCCGCCTCCGTCAGTCGGCGGCCTTCGTGTTCGACCCGGTCGTCATCGGTCCGGGCACACGGCTCGACTTCTGGCACATCATCAACCTGATGGACGATGAGGTGCAGGGACAGCCGCCGGCTGGAACGACCTTCGCGGGTGGTCAGATGCAGTACTCACTGCTGACCGGCTCCACCAACCGGTACGAGCGGTGGCAGACGATCCTGCCCGTCTTCAACCCGTACAACTCTCTGACACAGGATGCCTTCGCTGTCTGTCAGTTCGACCCGGGTGACGATCTGTTCCCGCCGAACAACGACACGATGTGTCAGAACTCACCGCAGTGGTCCGACATGGGTAACGTCGTCGGGACGGATGCATCCTGTCTGACCGACACCGATGGCAGCAACCCGACCGACGGACGTGACTGCGGCGAGGCGTCGTCCTGCATACCTGGTGCTTCCGGCGGGTGTGCCAGCAACGGCGCCACGGGTAATGGCGTGTGGGTGAGAGAGGCCTTCGACCTGTCTCCGTTCGCCGGGCGCGTGGCCCGTCTGCGGTGGATCGGTGCGACGGTCGGCGGCTGGGGATTCGGGATCAGCAAGTCACCGATGGAGCCCGAGCCCGGTTCGCCTTACTACTACTACTACGAGGGCGACGACGGATGGTGGATCGATGACATCAAGTTCACCGATCTGCGCGTCGACGCTGCAATCATCACGCCGGACACGCTGGTCGGAGGAGCCACATGCTCGGCTACCAGTCCGAACTTCTGTGGTCTGGTGAACATTGATGTCGCCGGCTCGGTTGCACTGGGCTCGAGGCGTCTGCTGGCGCTGGATGCACTGTCCCAGTCAGCAACGCTCGATGCACGGCGCACCGTGGCTGTCGACGATCCGAATACTGCAGGGATCGTGGAAGGCGCCTGCGACAACGGCGTCATCCAGATCCAGATCAGCCAGCTCAACGCAAACGGGACGAGCGTGGTGGATATCATCCAGCCGTTCTCGCCCGACATGGACGCGGTCGTGGCTCCGAGCAAGGACACCTTCTACAGGATCGAGGCCAAGTGCTCGTCGGATACGGCGTGCGCGGCAAGCCGAGATGTCCTCGTGAAGGTTTATCCTGGTGACGGTAACGATCCGGACTGGAACGTTGACCTGGCGGATCCGTACAAGGCCACGCTCGCCGGCCTGTCGGTAACCGGAAGTGGTGTACTGACGTGGGATTCGCGCCCGCAGCCTCCGGGAGTCAGCGGTTACAAGATCTACCGCGTGACGAACGGACCTGGCCTCGGGACGGCGGATCTCTTCGCTGGCAACGTGTTCAACGGAGCCGGTGCCTGCAGACTGAGCACGGTGGCGCAGGTCGCTCTGCCCACGGTGGTCACGACGACAGATGCAGGCGTTCCGGCGGCGGGGACCGGTTTCAACTACCAGGTCGCCCACTCGTCGGCCGTTGCCACGGCGCTCAACCCGCTCGGTGTGAGGCCAACAACCTCGAACCGCAGCGGTCAGCTGGTGACTTCGAACGGGACGGGAACCATCTGCCCGTAAGCAGTCACTGAAAGACGCACTACAGAAGGGGGGCCGAAAGGCCCCCCTTTTTTTGTCTTTTCTGAGTGCGTGGCCCTGCCGGCGGCCGGCCTGTATACTTGGCCGCGCCATGAAGTTCCCCCTCCTGCTGGCTCCCCTGGTTCTTGTGGTGCCGCTTGCGGTACCCCTCGCGCTCGCCGCCGAGCCGCTCCCGCTGAGCCTGCAAGTCTCGGAGAGCATCCAGGGGGACATCCAGCGGATTGTCCTGGCCTTCTCCCGCCCGGTGACCTACGAGATCGAGGAGACCAAGGTCCGCTACACGCTGCGCCTGCGCGAGCCTCTGGACAGGGATTCGCTGAGGGACCTCGCCTTCGAGGCCGGGCCCGTGCGCCGGGTGCGGCTGGATCGCTCGTCGCGCGGCGCCGAAATCACCTTCGTTCTGCGCGAGCCCGAGCCTCACATCACGCTGCTGGAGCAGTCAGAGCCGTTTCAGCTCGACCTGACCATCCGGGGGTCGGCTGCGGGCAGGTCCGTGACGCCAGGAGAGACACAGGATATTCCCCCCGGGCCGGATCAGGAGATGCCGCCCGAAACCCAGCCCGAGCCGCAGGAGCCGCCCCCGCCTTCTCTTCCCGACAGGCTGCCGAAGTCGTCTCCCGGTGAGGTGCGCAACATCGTGCTGGACCCCGGCCACGGCGGGTCGGAGACGGGCGCCGTGGGCGCCTCCGGGCTCCGGGAGAAGGACCTGGTGCTCCAGATAGCACGCCGGCTGCGCGAGTCGCTGACATCGGCAGGCTTCCGGGTTCTGCTGACCCGCGACGAAGACCGCGGGGTGGATCTGATGACCCGCACGGCCATTGCAAACCATGCGGGGGCCGACCTTTTTGTGAGCATCCACGCCAACGCTTCGGGCAGCGCGGTGGCCCGGGGCGCCGAAACTTACTACCTGAGCAGCGGAGCGCCCGATGCGCAGGCAGGCTCTCTGGCAGGCCGGGAAAACGGCCCCGCCGCGCCGGGCCCTGTTTCATATCCCTCCGAGGAGATCCAGCTCGTGCTCTGGGAGATGGCCCAGAGCGCCCAGCTTGCCCGCGCCAGCCGGCTGGCCGAGATGATCCAGAGCGAGCTCAACTCGCTGTCCGGGCTCCAGGACCGCGGAGTGAGGCAGGCTCCCTTCAGGGTGCTGGTTGGGGCCACCATGCCTTCGGTGCTGCTCGAGGTGGGGTTCCTGAGCAACCCGGACGAGGCGCAGAGCCTCGCGCAGCCTGACTACCAGGACCGGCTCTGCGCGGCCGTCACGGCGGCCATCAGGCGCTTCGCCGAGAGCATCAAGCGGGAGGACAAGGCTGAGCTTGGCTCCTGGGATCCCTCTGAAGCGGGCCGCTGAGCAGGCGATGACTCGGCGCGGCATCCCGGCCACGGCACACGCGGGCCTTGCGACCCTGATGATGCTGCTGCTGGCTGCATGCTCTGACGCTCCGCCGCCTCCGGAGCCTGCCGGGACCGCCTCCAGTCCGGTGCCGCCGGACGCCGTCCCGGCGCTGCCGGGGGAAGGGGAGCCACCGCCCAACGTGCAGCCCGTCAGGCTGCATTTTGCCGACGAGATGGATCGGCTCGCCCCCGAGATGCGCGACATCGACGCCGGCGGGACGCTCGCGGATAGGCTGCGCCGCACCGTGGAGGCGCTGTTTGCCGGCCCCTCGGGCCGGCTGCGCCGGGTCATCCCGCCGGGCACCCGTCTCAGGGCGCTCTATCTGGACCCCAGGGGGATCGTCACGCTGGATCTGGACGCCACCTTTGCCCGCGGCCTGACCGAGGGGTCCTCCGATGCGCTGCTGGCGGTCTGGTCGGTGGTGAACACCCTGGCGGTGAGCTTCGCCGAAGTCCGCCAGGTGAAGCTGCTTATCGAAGGAGAAGAGCGCCGGGATCTGGGGGGTCATCTGGACCTGTCGCGGCCCCTGACGGCCGACATGTCGCTGCTGGCCGGGCCCGGCCGGCCCTGAATGTCCGACCCTCGTCCCATCGGAGTCTTCGACTCCGGGCTGGGAGGCCTCACGGTCCTGCGCGACATCCGCGCGCGGCTGCCGGGCGAGAGGCTCGTCTACCTGGGTGACACGGCGCGCGTCCCCTACGGTACCAAGTCGGCCGCTACCGTCACGCGCTACGCCCTCCAGTGCGCCGGCTTTCTGGCGCGCCGCGGTATCAAGGCGCTCGCGGTCGCGTGCAACACCGCCTCGGCGGTGGCCATGGAAGCGCTGGGCTCCGAGATGGCGCTGCTCCGCATCCCGGTGCTGGGCGTCATCGAGCCGGGGTCGGTGCAGGCCTGCCGCGCCTCGCGCTCCGGCCGCGTGGGGGTGATCGGCACCGCCTCCACCATCCGCAGCGGCGCCTACGCCCGCGCCATCGCCGCCATCCGGCCCGACTTCCAGGTCACGGGGGCAGCCTGCCCGCTCTTCGTGCCGCTGGCCGAGGAGGGCTGGACCGGGCGCGACGATGCCGTGGCCCGCGCGGCGGCGATGCGGTATCTTCGGCCGCTCGCACAAGGCGGGATCGACACGCTGATCATGGGCTGCACGCACTATCCGCTGCTGCGCGAGGTGATCGAAGAGACGCTGGCGGAGATGGCGCCGCCCGGACGGGGAGTGACTCTGGTTGATTCCGGCGAGGTGCTGGCGGCCGATCTGGCGCGCGTGCTGGCCAACAACGACGCCGCGGCGCCCGCCGGTGGTCCATCGTCAGGGGGGCTGTCCGGTGATGCTGAGAGGTTCTACGTGACCGACGATCCCGAGCGCTTCGCGGCGCTGGCCGCCCGCTTCCTGGGCCGGGATATCCCGCAGCCGCACGTCGCCGATCTGGACTCCAGCGAAGCTGTCCTTCCTGGAGAGGCTCCATGAGCCCCCGCCAGGATGCCCGCCCCGACGGGAGGCCCGATGGACGCACTGACGGAAGGCCCGATGGACGCACTGACGGAAGGCCCGATGGACGCACTGACGGAAGGAATGACAATCAGCTGCGCCCCGTTGGCATCACCACCGGCGTGAACCGCTATGCCGAAGGCTCCAGCCTGATCACCATCGGCGAGACGCGCGTGCTGTGCACCGCCAGCGTGGAAGAGAAGGTCCCGCCATTTCTGATGGGTCAGCGGCAGGGATGGGTCACCGCCGAGTACGGCATGCTGCCGCGCGCCACCCACACCCGCAACCAGCGCGAGGTCAGCAAGGGGAGGCCGTCGGGCCGCACCTCGGAGATCCAGCGGCTCATCGGCCGGGCGCTGCGGGCCGTGGTGGACATGCAGGCGCTGGGAGAGCGCACCATCTGGATTGACTGCGACGTGCTGCAGGCCGACGGCGGCACCCGCTGCGCTTCGATCACCGGCGCCTGGGTGGCGCTGGCCGTCGCCCTGCGCACGCTGCGCGAGCGCGGCATCGTGATGATCAGGCCTCCGCTGCGCGGCCTCGTGGCCGCCGTCTCGGTGGGCATGCTCAACGGGCGCCCTCTGCTGGACCTGTGCTACGAAGAAGACAGCAAGGCCGGCGTGGACATGAACATCGTGCGCACCGACGCGGGCCGCTACATCGAGGTGCAGGGGACCGCGGAGTCGGCGCCGTTTGCGCGCGCCGAGATGGACCAGATGATGACGCTGGCCGATGCCGGCATCGACGAGCTGATGCGCGCGCAGCGGCAGGCGGCCGGAGAGGCGGTGGCCGGCCTGATCGCGCCCGGGGCCGCCGCGGAGAGGTAATGCCCGCGGGCCGGCTCGTGGTGGGCAGCTTCAATCCCGGAAAGGTCGCCGAGGTGCGTGCCGCGCTGGAGGCGGCCGGCATCGGCGTGCCGGTGGTGGCGCTCAAGGAGGTCCAGGGCGCCCCGATCCATGTCGAAAAGGGGACCACCTTCGAGCAGAACGCCGAAGGCAAGGCGCTCCATTACAGCCGCTTTGGGCGCGAGCTGACCCTCACCGACGACTCGGGGCTGTGCGTGGATGCGCTCGGAGGCGCCCCCGGTGTCTACTCGGCCCGGTACGGCCCGCCCGACAAGGTGAAGGTGGAGGACGCCGAGCGCTGGGGCTGGCTGCTCGAGCAGATGAAGGATGTCCCGGACGGCCAGCGCGGCGCCGCCTTCGTGTGCGTGCTGGTGCTGGGGCGCTGGGGGCGCCTGGTGAAGACCTTCCGCGGCGAGTGCCGCGGCGAGATCCTGCGCGCGCCGCGCGGCAGCGGGGGGTTCGGATACGACCCGGTTTTCCATCACCCCGCCTCGGGCCGCACCTTCGCCGAGATGACCGAGCCCGAAAAGCGCGCCGTCTCCCACCGCGGCGCGGCGATGGCTCTGCTCATCGAGTACCTCAAGGGGCCCGAGAGCCCCCTCACCGGCAAGACCATCACGCAGCCCGGAGCGAAGGGCTGACATCGAGGCGATCGTGAACCCCCTGGAGACCCCGCTCATCGCCCAGCCCATGCCGCAATCCGCACCGCAGCGTCTCGAGCGCCGCCTGGGGATGAGGACGGCGCTCGCCTTGCTGGTGGGCGAGGTGATCGGTGTGGGGATCTTCCTGACGCCGGCTGCCATGGCAAAGTCGCTGGGATCGCCGCTGCTCATCCTGTGCGTCTGGGTCTTCATCGCCGGCACGGCCCTGTGCGGGGCGCTGTGTCTGGCCGAGCTCGGGTCGCGCTACCCGGAGGCGGGCGGGCCATACGTCTACCTGCGCGAAGCATTCGGGCCGCTGCCGGCCTTTCTGTATGGATGGAAGTGCATGCTGGTGCTGGATGCGGCACTGACGGCGACCTATGCGGCCGGCATGGTGGAAAACCTCGCCGTGCTGGTGGCGCTGGGTCCGGTGGCGAAGAAGGCCGTGGCCGTGGCGGCCGTGCTGCTGGTGGCCGGCATCAGCCTGACCCGCGTGACCATGGCGGCCACCTTCGTGCGCCTGCTCACGTGGGCCAAGGTCCTGCTCCTGGCGCTGTTCGTAGTGCTGGGCTTCGCGGCGGCGTCGGGGAGCTGGAGCCACTTCGTGCCCCTGGCCGCCCGGCGCGAAGGCAGCGACCCGTTTTTGCCGGCGCTCGCGTCGGGGCTGGTGGCGGCATTCTTCTGCTTTGGCGGATGGTGGGACACCACCAAGATCGCCGGCGAGATGCGTGATCCGGTGAAGATGCTGCCGCGCGCGCTGTGCCTGGGCATCGGACTGGTGGCGGGCATCTACGCGGCGGTGAGCGCCGCGCTCATCTGCCTGATCCCGATCGAGGCGATGCAGCCCGATGTCGCCTTTGCCGCGCAGGCGGGCGGGGCGCTGCTGGGGCAAGGCGGCGCACGGTTCATTGCGGCGCTGGTGTCGCTGTTCGCGCTGGGCAGCCTGGCCGCCATCATGATGCTGTTTCCGCGCGTCTACTACGCCATGGCGCGCGACGGGGTCTTCCTGCAGGCCGCCGGGCGGCTCAACCCGCGCACCGGCACACCCACCCGCGCGGTGGCCGTGCAGGCCACCCTGGCCAGCATCATGCTGCTGGTGGGAACGCTGGCCGAGATCGTGGCCTACTTCATCTTCATCACCGTGGCTTTCCTGGGCATCACGGTGACGGGGCTCTATGTTGTCAGGCGCCGTGGTGGGGCGTCATCCTTCGCCACGCCCGGCTACCCCTGGACGTGGGGGATCTTTCTGGCCAGCGTCGTCATCGTCCTGGCGCTGCTGGCCGCCGGCAGCCCGCGGCAGGCCGCGCTGGGAACTATCGTGGTGCTGGCGGGCATTCCCGTGTACTACCTGAGGAGACGATTCGCATGACCTGGATCAAGACCGTGCCGCTGGATGAGGGTGACGAAGAGCTGCGCAAGGCGGTTGAGGCGCAGCGGGCGCTGTATCCGATCGAGTACGCCACGCCGGTGCACCCCACCGGCGACGGCACCTCCAGCATCGTGGCGTCCCACTCGCTCATCCCGAAGGCGCTCGAGCACGCCTTTGCCACCTTCGGCGCGTTGATGTCGCCGGACCTGCCGCTGCAGCGGCGGCATCACGAGATGATCGCGGCGCGCGTGTCGTCGATCAACCGGTGCCACTATTGAATTGAATCTCACGCAGAGTTTCTGCGTCGCGTCACCCTGGATCAGGAGCTGGTCAGAGCAATCACGCTGGACTACGAGAAGGCGGCCATTTCGGCCGCCGAGCGGGCGATGCTCGATTACGTGGGCAAGGTCACGCGTGATGCCACCACGGTCAGCCGCGCGGACCACGCCAGCCTGCGCGCGCACGGCTTCGACGACCGCGCCATTCTGCAGATCACGCTCATCGCCTCCTGGTTCAACTACATCAACCGGGTGGCTGACGCGCTGGGCGTGGGGCGCGAATAGCCGGCGCGCCGGGCGTCACGGCGCGCGGGTGATCTTCACGAGCTGATTGGCAGGGAGATTGTCGCGCGTGCTGTGGCTGCCGTCGGGCCAGCGCACATCGATCCGCTCCACCATGTCGGCGGCGCCCAGCCCGAAGCTCAGGCGCGGGTCGTGCGCCGACAGGTACGAGTCGCTGCTTGCCAGGTCCCGCACCAGCGTCCTGCCCCCCGCCGTCACGCTGACCAGCGCGCCGATCGCGGTGTCATCGCCAGGAGGGACCGACAGCTCCACCGCCAGCCAGCTGCCGCGCTCCGAGTCGTTGCGCAGCAGGGAAGGCGCAGCGTCCAGATGGGCGATCAGCAGATCCAGGTCGCCGTCGTTGTCGTAGTCGCCGGCCGCCAGCCCGCGGCTGAGCCCGAGCGCCGCAAAGCCGCTGCCGGCCCGCGAGGTGGCGTCCTTGAAGCGGCCGCGGCCGTCGTTTTCCAGCAGCAGATTGCGCTGCGCGTAGGTGAGGCCGAACTGCGGGTGGCGGTCCACCTGGGGATAGATGTGCCCGTTGGCGACGACGAGATCCTGATCGCCGTCGTTGTCCAGATCGGCAAAGACGGTGCCCCATTTGAGCGGCTTGAACGTGGCCTGTCCCACACCGCTCGGCGCGCTCACATCCTCGAAGAAGCCGGCGCCGTCTCCCTTGCGCAGCGTGGCGAAGTCCTCGGAAAAATTGGTGACGAAGATGTCCAGCAGCGCGTCCCCATCGGCGTCGCCCACGGTCACTCCCATGCCGGCCTGCGCTGCGCCGTGCGCGTCGAAGGCCGCTCCCGACCAGAGCCCCGTCTCGGTGAACGTGGCATTGCCCTCGTTGCGGTACAGGTAGTTGGCGTTGGAGTCGTTGGCCACGAAGATGTCCAGGTCGCCGTCGCGATCGAAGTCGGCCGCCCGCACCCCCAGCCCGTAGGCCAGCGCTCGATCGGTCAGCCCCGCGCTTTCGGTGGCGTCGGTGAAGCGCCCCCTGCCGTCGGACAGAAAGAAATGATCAGGGGCCCCCTTGAGCCCGAACGGCCCCAGCGCGACCTTGTCCACTCCCTTCCAGCTCAGGATGGGGCGCGCGGCGAGCACCTCGTCCAGCGTGCAGTCGATGTAGGACGCGACGTAGAGATCCAGATCGCCGTCGGCATCGGCGTCGAGGAAGGCCGCCCCCGTGTTCCAGCCGGGTGATTCGATGCCGGCGCGCGCGGCGACGTTTTCGAAGGTGCCGTCGCCGCGGTTCCTGTAAAGAATGTTGGGGCCGAAGTTGGTGATCAGGATGTCGGGCCAGCCGTCGTTGTCAAAGTCGGCCACCGCCACGCCGCATCCCCAGCGCCCCTCGCCGCCCACGCCCGCCTTCGTGGTGGCGTCCTCGAAGGTGCCGTCGCCCCGGTTGCGGTACAGCGCGTTGCGGCCCTTCTCCTCCACGTTGCTGCCCGTCAGCTTCCAGCCATTGACGATGTAGGCGTCCAGGTGGCCGTCGCGGTCGTAGTCCAGCCACGCCACGCCCGTGCCGGCGGAGTCGAGCACGTGGGCCTTGTTGGGACGGCCCGACAGGATGACGCGCGTGAGGCCGGCCTGGCGGGCGACGTCGACGAACATGAACCCCGAAGCGGCGCGCGCCGAAGGCGGCGCAGAGGCCGGGCGCGGGTGGGAGCTCCTGTGACCTCCCGCACAGGCGGTGACCAGCAGCGCAGCCAGGATCACCGTGCAGGGGACTGTCGCGAGCCTCACTTCACAGCGTCGTTGTACTGCTTGGTCACCTGTCCCCACTCGCTCTCGAGCGCCTTCGCGTCGGGAGCCGCCGCCAGCTTGCCGATCCTCATCGCGCTGTCGAGGAAGGCCTTCTTGGCCGTGCGCGTGATGATCACGTATCCGGGGTCGTAGATTCCCTGTTTTTCGCCCTCGGCGTTGTGGTGGTGGCCTCCCTCGAGCAGGCGCGTGCGCACCGCCGCCACCGCGGCATCACCTTCGTTGCCAAGCTGCGAGACCAGCGCGGCGACTTTTTCGGTGGCCTCCCTGGCGTTCTGCCCGCCGGCCATCGCGGCCTTCGCGGCGGCCATCGCGATCTCGGCATGACGGTAGGTGGCCGCCAGGATCGACTTGACCAGATCGTGCTCGGTCTTCTTCACCGCCAGGATCGAGTCGGCCAGGCTCCCGTAGGCGGTGACCAGCTCGGGAGGGGTGGACGCCGCTGAGGCGGCAGCCGCCTGTGCGGGGGCGGCCAGTGAGAGGGCTGCGGCGAGACACACGATGAGCGTGGCGTTTGTCTTCGTATTCCACCTCCTGTGACAGGGAGAAACAGGTGAGTTACGGCCCGGCATGACGCGGCGTTGTACCACACCCCGCCCGCCCCGGCAACGCCCGGCGAAGCTCGAAAGCCCGTGCACGGAAGGGCCTATCCCGCGGCTCGCGCCGTTGACAGCGCCCCCCGCTCGCCGCATAATTCCGGCCCTGTACCCAGCCAGAGCCAGCGCACCACCACTACCATTCCTCAGTAGCTCAATGGTAGAGCATCCGGCTGTTAACCGGAGGGTTGTAGGTTCGAATCCTACCTGAGGAGCCAGTCACTCCCGCCCCGAGTTGAGGGGGCTGACGATACCCAACCCCGGCCGGGAAGCCGGCTGGGGTTTGTTGTTTCTGGGCACCATGCGCGGGATTTGGTCCGGGTGGTATTCCCCAACCACGACTCTCTTCGCGATAACGGCGGCTTGTCACAGCCCGCGCGAACCCCTTGGGAACTCTCTCCGCTCTCCCCGGATGTTAAGCAAGGCGCTTTACAGCGGAGGGACAAACATTCCGGAGTGATAAGCAGAAGGTTGCTCCCATCGAGGTTTCAGGACATGATAACTAACGCCTCGCTGCAAATCCTCCCACAGCCAGAGTCGTCCATCGAGGGTGCCTTGAGTTCCCAGGACCAAGAGCCGGAGCAGAGTGCTAGCGAGCTTCCGATGCCAGGTCGAGTCCAGTGGACAAAATCTCGTCTCGACTTACTTGCATGGCTCCGTCGAAATGCTCCCTCCCTCGCGGAGCTATACGTCGCCGCTGTGACTCTGCTCTATGTTCCGATTCCAGGTCGAGTACGCCTGATCTGCCATGCCGTGCGGGAAATCATGAACCGGCTCCCTAATGTGTTGTCGGGAGAGAAGAGCCTGGGTTGGATCGACTACAAGACAAGAATCGATGCAATCGCGATGGCTTGGAAGGACTTCGGACTAGATTCGGATGGGCTACTTCCGCCGCCGAGCCTCTCCGAGGAACCAGAAACCCCGGCAGCAAGGACTATCGTCGTTCCACCAAAGCTAGTCAGGCTGATCGGTGACCTTGTGAGAGATCACACGTCGGCTCGGGAGAGGCCATATGAAGCAGCAGCGAGACTGTTCGAAGCGTGCGCTCCCGAGAACAAGAAGCTCCGCCGTACGCTTCGCCCGATACTGATTCAGTGGGTCGATACCTCAAAATGGTTCATGAGGCACACGCATGACTCGGGCCTCGTTGACGCGGACGTCAATTTCGATTTACTGACCGAGAAGTTCGAGTTGTTCGAGAGAACCTTGGGTGCGCTGATAAGCGGCTTCTTCAACACTATCGAGGGACTTGATGCCATCTTGGAAGAAGCCAACACCTGAGCTAGTTCCTAGGGCAATAGCCTTGCTGGGTCACGTCGAGCACTACCGGCATTTCTTCGACCGTCTGGAGAATCCTCGATGGCTCACTCCACTTTCGAAGCGGGGGTTCTTCAAGAATCCGCCAGCAGCAGTGCGCGACGAAGCGGAAGGCACTGTCGCATTCCCGCCCTGGCCCGAGTCTCGCTACTTGGCACGCATGGCTCGGCACGATAGCGCCGCAGTAGTAGCGATCATGCAAAAGATCCCAGATACGGACAACGTACGAGTACATGAAGACCTCGCGGAGGCAATTCTTGCCATGCCTGCACAACATGGGGCGCAGTGGGGCGGACGTGAGACTAGATGGGTAAAGAAGCAGGCTTGGATCTATCCGCTATTGCCTGAGAAGTTGGGTGCAGTGATCAGCCACTTCGCCAGAGGGGGTGAGGTCAAAGCAGCCCAGGCATTGGCCCGCGCGTTGCTGACGCCTGCTCCGGCAGCCCCGAACGCGGCCCGCCCTTCGACTGGATTTGAAATCTCACCTACTGAGAGTCCTCGGGCACGGTTTGATCTGTGGTTCGCCGAGAAACTCTTCAACCAAGGCCTCCCCGATCTTGTAGCGGCCGCAGGAATGCAGGCTGTGGTATTGCTCTGTGGATTGCTCGATGAATCCGCTACGAGAGGCACTCGATCTGGAGTAGTCAGCGAATTGGCGGATCACTCGGAGATCTGGAGACCGGACATCAACGGAGGAAGTCTCGACGACACGTTGCGGGATAGACTCGTCAGTGCCCTCCGGAATGCCTGCGAGGTGCTCGTTACGAAGGACCCATCGAGTCTCAGGTCGATGCTCAGCACCCTTGAGAAGCCTTTTCGGTATCCACAGATCCGCCACCGGCTGGCGCTGTACGTGCTCCACAGGCATCCGGAGCATGCCTCGCTTCTGATCCGAGAGCGACTATTCGATCGACGCCTCCTGTGGTCAGTCGCTTGCCAGAACGAATACCTGACACTTCTCCGAGATCAGTTCGACAACTTCGAAGACAAGGAACGCCTGGAATGGTTGCGACTCATAGAGGAAGGGCCCTCGCTTAGCGTCAGTGATCTATCAGCGGCGGAAAGCGAGGAACTGTCTACTGCCTCTCGAGTGACCCGCCTTGCTGCGATAGCAGACAAACTCCCGACGGAGTGGCGTGCTCAGCATCCGCAGTGGACCGCTGACCTCACCCTCACGGAGGATTTCCGGCCATTCTCGATCCGTGAGGCGGAGTTCGTGGGCCCGATCAGCCCCAAGGGTGCCGAGGAACTGCGCTCCATGAACGTCACTACGATCGTGAGCTTTCTCAAGCTGTGGCAGCCCTCGGGCCAATGGCGGGAAGCCTCGACGAGTGGGTTGGCAGGAGTTCTTGAAGGTGTCGTGGCAGGCGAGCATGAGCGGTTTGTTGATGAGATAGATCAATTCAAATGTGTCCAAGCTGCTTACATACGATCCCTGCTATCGGGTGTAGTCGCCGCTCTCAAAAAGGGAAACCAAGTCCGATGGCAGCCGCTGGTGGAGTTCTGCCACTGGGCTGTGAAGCAGCCCGCGGAGGGTAGGGGAGTAGTTCAGGAGCACGGAGACCGCGACCACGAGTGGAGTTGGACACGACGGATAGTCCTCGAACTGTTGTCTGAGGGGCTTCTGAGCGACGTGAACGAGATCAATCAAGAGCTGCGAGCAGCGGTGTGGCAGGTTCTGCTACCGCTCACAAATGATCCGGACCCTACGCCAGCGTACGAACTCCAATACGGCGGGGCAACTTCAGACCCTGTAACACTCTGTCTGAACAGCATCCGCGGGCAGGCGATGCTTAGTGTTATCAGGTATGGTCTGTGGGTAAAGCGATTCCTCGATAGCGAGCATGGGCACAAGGATGAGACTTGGTGTGGCTTCGTGGAACTTCCTGAGGTTCGTCGAGTGCTGGAGCATCACCTTGATGCCGAAAGGGAGCCGTCCGTCGCGGTTCGAGCAGCCTACGGCTGGTGTGTTCCGCTTTTGTATTCTCTAGATAAGACATGGCTGACAACAGAGATTGATCGGATTTTTCCCCAGGAGCAAGAACACCGTCATCTGTGGAGAGCTGCGTGGGAAGCCTACGTCGTATTCTGCGATCCGCACAGTGCACTGCTTTCTATCCTGGGCGAGGAATATGACCGCGCCATAAATGAGATTGGTAGCACTCAGGAGAAGCCGGCCACGCGTGCGGCAGATCCAGATGAGCGGCTCGCGGAACACGTGATGCTCCTCTACCTCCGGGGCAAGGTAGCGCATGAGGACGAAGATGGGATTTTAACGAGGTTCTTTGCAAAGGCTCCTGAGGCGCTCCGCGCGCACGCCATCGAATACGTGGGACGCCTTCTGAAGAATCACAAAGGGGCTGTTCCAAGTGACCTTGTACTGAGGTTACGGACGCTGTGGGAGTGGCGATTCGCGCGAGCATCGGCACGCAAGGGCGTTCAGGAGTTCCACGGGGAAGCGGCAGCTTTTGGGTGGTGGTTTGTCTCAGGGCAATTCGACGACGAGTGGGCTCTAAACAAACTATTGGAAGCCCTGAAGGTGAGCGAGTCCGTTGAGCCAGCCCCCTTGGTGCTGCAACAGCTGGGAAAGATGGCTAGGGCCAAGTCTCGCGTAGTTGTGAAGTGTCTTCGGCGGATGATCGAAGGTGACAAGGAGGGTTGGCGAGTGCTAGGTCACGTGAGTGAGCTCCGGGGCATTCTTAGCGCTGCTATTAGTAGTGGGGACGGTGAGGCTTTAGCAGCCGCCACCGAAGTCGTAAACTTGCTCGGGAGGCGCGGGCTGGGTGGATTCGGAGATCTATTGAGAGGCTCCAAACGATGAGGGTCGGCGCGTCAATGGCTCCTAACATGGCTGCCTTGGATTCCGGTTGTGAGCCCTCCACGGAAGCGTGAGGTTAGTTCTCCGTAGCCCCCCGCAGTGTTCGACCCCGTCAGCCAGATACTCTTCGGGCAATCCCTGATCTTTCCTCTCTCCTGAACCCTGGAATTGCGTGAGCTGCTTGTTGCGGTCATCAACTGCGCCATCAAGGTGTGCAGTGTTTACGCGATGGCTTGGAGACTGCGGCTGGCCATCCTGCAACGCTCGGTCAGCAAAGGCGGTTCATGACGGGCTTAAGATGGATTCGCCCATCGTAGGCGACAACGAGCCTGGGGCTGTCCGTTCACGGAGAATAAGTATGGCACCGACGGGATGCCGATGGTGTGATGTCGTGGGTTTGAGCGGATAGCAATCGCGCCTGAGTGACGGGATCCAAAAGGGTCATGTTTACGATCTGCGTCACCCTCGCCCTGCTCAGCCCCACTAATCGGGCGATCTCCGCGTAGTTCTTGACCTTCCCCTCCTGGACCAGCCGCTCGAAGTGGTAGCCGAGCACCAGCATCCTGGTGATGCGCGGCACGCTGTCCGGATCGAGGGCCCTTCGCTCGGGCGGGGAAGACGGCTCGGCCACTCGCTTGTGCCCCTTCCGCCCACGGGTGATCTCCAGCTTATAGGTCACGGTAACGGAGCCGTCCGGATGTCGGATCACGCGTCGTCGCCCTGGACGACGAGGAGACGGACGCCTTCGGCGGTGAAGACGATGTTGATGTCCTTCGTCCGGCCGTCGTAGTCGATCCGTTCGATGAGCGCCTGGGCGGCCTGTGCCTGCTCGAACGTCGTCATAGCGCCCCACACCGCGGCGAATTCGGCCAGAGCCTTCCGCAGGTCGGCCGCCTGGACTCGGATGCCGGGCCCGGCATGGCGGCGGGCCTCCTCGAGGGTGGCGGCAACCAGCTCGGGGTCCGTCCCGATTGCGCGGATGCGGTCCACCACGAACCGCTCGATCTGGCCGGCTGGTAGGGAAGGGGCGGGGCACGTGGACCATCCCCGTCGATGCGCCTTGTGGCAAATGTAGTACCGCCACCGCCGGCCACTCTTCTGCGAGTAGCTCGGCGTCATCGCAGCGTCGCACGCGGCGCATCGCAGCAGGCCAGCCAACGGAGCTTTAGGGGGTCGGGCGCTGTCGTATCGCGGACGTTTCGCTCCGTCGTTGATAAGGGCTCGCGCCCGGCCCCAAACTTCACGGTCGATGATGGCTTCGTGCTCTGCGCCGTAGACGCCGCTATCAAAGTGGACTTCAGCGATGTAGACGGGGTTGGTGAGCAGCCGCCTGAGGGAGTGAGCGTCGAAGTCGCCGCCGCCAAACTGCTTTCCGGGTTTCGTGATCCAGCGCTTGAGGGTCCAGCCACGCCGGGAAAGCTCCTGGACGGTTTCAACAAGGGCCTGCTTCTCGAGGAAGAGGTCGAAGATGGCCCGGACGCGCTGGGCTTCGCGCTGATTCAGGACCAGCTTCCCGCCATCAGGATGTCGGTCGTAGCCCAGCGGGAGCAGGCCTCCCGTGAACAGACCCTTCCTGCGGGCTGCGTGGACCTTGTCGCGGGTGCGTTCGGCTGTCTGCTCACGCTCGAATTGGCCGAACGACAACAGGATGTTCATAAACATCCGGCCCACCGGCGTCGCGGTGTTGAAAGCCTGCGTTACGCTGACGAACGCAACCCCATGCGCCTCGAAGATCTCGAACATCTTCAAGGAGTCCGGCATCGAGCGGCTGAGTCGGTCCAGCTTGTAGACCAAGACTGTGTTTATCCGCCCTGCCTCGACGTCGGTGAGTAGCCGCTTGAGGCCCGCACGTTCCATGTTTGCGCCGGAGCACCCGCCGTCGTCGTAGCGGTCCGGGAGGACAACCCAGCCCTCGGACTGCTGACTCTTGACGAAGTTCTCGGCGGCGAGCCGCTGGGCGTCCAGCGAATTGAAATCCTGGTCGAGGCCCTCGTCAGTGGATTTCCTCGTGTAAATGGCGCACCGCGTTGGCTGGTCGACCGGGCGGGCCACCGCTGCCATGGCACGCCGCGGGGCCTTCACGCGCGTTTCCTGGCGGCCGTGAGGCCGAAGAAGTGGTGGCCGTTCCAGTGGCAGCCGGTCACGGCCTTGGCGACGGCCGTCAGTGAAGGATAGACAGCACCGGAGTACTCGAACCGGTTATCGTCGCGCACCAGGACTGTCACGGTGGCGTTCTTGTAGCGCCTGGTGATCACGGTGCCCGGGGCCGGACCCCCTGCGCCGCTTGGTGCCGGTGGGGGCCCCTGCAGGCCTCGCTTGCCCAGCGGCATCCACATCTCGGCGTAGGGGAGCAACTCCTCTAGCCGCGCCTGGGCCCGGGCCGACAAGCCGCCGTACTCCTTGGCCTGAATTGCCCACGCTAGGCGCTTGTACATCCAGGCTCGGTTGTAGGAACGCGGCTCGCCGTCCATGACCCGCCGCCACTCCTGCCGGAGGTGCGCTGTGGTCATGACCTGCAGCTTGGCGAGTCGGGCCGCCATCGAGTCAGGCAAGCTTCTTCCTCCGGGAGGGTCTCTGCGCCAATGGAGCCTCGCTTTGGCGGCCAGAGTCCAGCGGATTCTGCCCGTCCTGCATCGCCTTCCGGGCGGCGACCAAGCGCAGGTATCCGGCGGCAAGCAGAGAGGTAAGCAGCTCCACCGCGGACTCCGTGGGGGGCGTCACGGCCGAATCGTTGGCGCAGGGTGCTTCGCCTGCCAGCACCACCAGCACAAACCGTCGCGCCAGGCGAGGCGGATGCAGATCGCCTCAGCGCATCGAGATGGCAGCATCGGGGACCCAGTGTGGGCCACCAGAGCGCGCTTGCTGGCCTGCAGTCCCACCGCGGCAGGAGTCACAGATCACGCTCCACGGAAACAGCGACACTCAGGTCTAGCGAAACCTGCTCGGCGGCGGGCTCCAGCGTCGAGGCCGCCGGTGTGGCGGCCACCTGCTCATTCGGTCGGATGCCCACCGCCGTGCCGCTGAAGGCGAGCTTGGCGCGGGCGACGGATAGGGCGGTCTGGTGCGTCAGCCCGGGCGCGGCCAGCAGATCCTGGAGTTCGGCTGCAGTCCAGACCCGACCGCGTCTGATGCCCTCTCGCCGGAGCTGCTCCGCGTGCCTTAAGGAGGGCACGAACCAGAGCGTTTCCTGCAACCCGGGCACGGCTACTTCGAGCATCGAGTTCGCGCGCTCGAACTCGGAGAGCGGCATTTCGAGAATCCACCTGTAGCGCTGGAAGTATTCTTGGATCTCCCGTCGGTTGGCGCGTAGCTGACACTTGAAGTCAGCGTCCAGCGTGCCCACGGGTGCCTGTACCACTGCCTTGGACTCGAAGCACCTCAAGGTCGCACCGCGGCTGGAAAGTTCGGAGAGGAGCTCGCCCACAGACATGCCGCTCACAGTTCAAAGACCTCGAGGGGAGTTTGTTCCTCAGTAGGCGTATCGGCCCCCCCAACTGTCCGGGAAACAGCGTCGGAAGCGTAAGTAGCGGGTTTGGGCACATCTGGCGGGCTGTTTCCGGGCGTGCGCTCGGGCAACGCTTCTGGCCCGTATGGGTTGGTAGCGCTTGGAAGCGGGGATCTGGGATCATCGGGATCGGCAGGCATTTCCCCGCTATCGACGCTATCTACGCTATTTCCCGGGACCTTCAGGATGGTCACCATTCGATCGGTGCCGCCGGTGGTGACCTGAATTCCCACTGCCCTGAGGTTCTGGGCCGTCTCATTCAGCCGACGAGTGAGGGTGTGGGCCTTTTTGGGCCACCGCTTCTCTTTGGTGTCGAGACCCTCGGATGCCGCGATCGTCATGAGTTCAGCCAGCAGCCGCGCACCTTTCCCCTGCCATTGGGGCCTTGACTTCATGAATGCCCGCACAGCGGTTCCCACGGGGTCGCTCGCCAGCGCCTCCTCATTGCGCGCCCGGAAGTTCGCATCGAACGCGGCAAGGAAGTTGCCCTGCGGATGTCCAAGCGCTTCCGCTACGGCGCAGCCCCAGAGGGCAAAGTCCGCCATCCTGGGCAGATGCTCGACGCGGATCGACGGCCGCAGCTTCATGGCTCGACTGAGAGCATCGAACGCAGCTCCCACGAGTCTCGGCCGCACCCGTTCGAACTCATCAAATAGCGACTTCTCAGACTTTCGGCTCTTGGACGCGATCGGGTCCAACCGAATGAGCATGCTCCTGTCCAGCAAGTCGGGCTTCTGAGCGGCGATATTGATCCCGTTCAGACCTGTGCATCGCATGAAGGAAAAGATGACATCGTCCTCATCGGTGTAGAGCGCCCTCTTCGAGAATCCATCCCCGGTTGCCGCGCGACACAGGGCGTCACTCACCCAGTCAGACAGGGATGTGATGTTGTCGAAGAACGGCATCCAGTTGTGCGCAAGCTGCTGGACGAACTCCTTTCTGTCGTGGGCCAACGTCATGGTTTCTGTCAACGAAGGATCGATGATCCGGCGCATGAGCTTGCACGACGTCGTCTTCGCGCAGCCGTGCCCGCCGTGGAGCACCGGGATCGGGTGCGGGATATTTGGAACAAGGCAGGTGACCAAGTACACGAGCAGGAGAAGCTGCTGCCCCTTGTCACCGATATTGAGAAACTCGAGCAACTGGTGGAGGTCGCCTCCACCCTCAGGGGTGACTTGTGGTTGTTGGTGTGGGTAACGCCGAAAGAGGATGGGCGGAGTCGCGATGATGCTCCAGCCGGAGGGAGTCACCCTCACAGCCCGCCGCTCATGGTCGGTTAGGTCGTACCAGAAGCTTCCTTCGTGATCAGCTACACGAGTGTGAAGGAAATGTACGCTGCCCTCGAAGAGAGCCTTGGCTTCCAGGACATTGAGGGCGCTCGTTAGCGAGTCTGCGTTGGCCGCCTTCTGGGATCGATTCCAGTACAACCCCGCAACCCAGCGCTTGAACTCCTTGCCCCGGCATTGTAACAACCGAAGCGTGTTCCGCACCGGGATCCGTGCCCACCCCACACCAGTGGAATCTGCGAATAGCTCTGTCCCAGCCTCGATCACCAGGTTAATGATCTTGTCGGCCTGAGACTGAATAGGCCGCTTGCCACAGGCGCCAGTTCCAGACTCTACTGCTTCCTGGTCATGCCCGACCGGCAGGAACTCCTCGAGGCCAAACCCAGCACTCAGGTGATCAGCAGCGTCCTTTCCCTCCTTGGCCTCTACTACCGAAACGGACGCCGCGACGCCGCGTAGGCTTGCGGCCACCTTGCCTGCATGCCTAGTCCCGTCTTCATCCTTGTCGGAGACAATGACGACGTCGGCGCCTCTGAGGTATTCCGAGTACTGCGGAGTCCATTTCCCGGCACCCCCGGGGTTACAGGTCGCCACTCCGCCGGCGGCCACGATCGCATCAACATCCTTCTCGCCCTCGGCGATGTAGACCCTGTTGCTTCTCTTCACCGCCTCCAGCACATCGGGGAACCGATACGGCACACGCTCAACGCCCTTCATGTTCCCGATCCAGCCACCACTGTCACCCGGGCGACGACAGCTGAATCCCTTCGGTTCGTACCTCACGACTTGATAAAGCAGTTTGCCGTTGCGGTCCGTGTAGTCGTACGTGGCCGCGACCTTCCCTTTGTTGCCGCGTGGGGCCGCCCTGGCTGCCGCTGGCGGCAGGTGCCGTGTGCCGCAGGCGCAGTCGGCATCGAGCCGGTGGGCGTAGCTGCTGCTCTCAGGATTGACTTGGATCCCGTTGGCTTGGTCCTCCCTCGTGCAGTGCGCATATCTACCGTCGCCACTCAGGAATCCGAAGCATCGGAGGCTCTGGCCGCGAGGTTTCTTGTCCCATCCGCCGCAAATGGGGCACGGGTGTTGCGAGGAAAAGCGTTGTAGCGTCATGGTTTGCACCTGTACGGCTGCTCCTCACCATCCTCCCAAAGCCCTTCTGGACGCACGCTGTTCGGTGGGCGTTCTATGGGCTCAGCCTCATCGGGGCTCTGCTCGACGTTAACGCGCGCTTTTCCGCTCATCTGGTATAGAGCGAAGTCGGTCAGACAGGAGAGCTCCCACGCTGTTAGATCGCGTTTCACGCGCTCGATCTTCAGTGGAAAGCCGCGCACGGCGGAATTCTGGGAGGGCGAAGGCTAAAGGTCGACTGTTGGTGCGAACGGTATGCCATTCACACCCAAACGTGCGATTCACTCTGAACGAGGGAAGTATGGAGGACGCGAACCAGGCAGGTTGTAGGAGGGGGCGCTCAGTCCGTTCGGACCTTGCTAGCCGCCGTTGCGAGTTGTCTTTGTTGAGCCCTGACTCGCTTAAGGAGCTTCTTGACTCTGTGGAGTTTCCACGGAGGGCCTAGGATCTTGAGGACCTTGTTCGCGGATGGCCATGGCACCTCGTCGAATGCCTTGATGACATCAGCCGCCGGAAATCCTAATCGCATTCTCGCCTCCATCGCGGCCTCCACGGGCTGCCGTCGAAGGACCGTTGCCAAATCCCCAAGGCGGAATTCATCCGCAAGATCGTCGAGGGCGGTCAGCGCATACCGCTGCTGAGTGATGAGGGCGCGGAAGTCCCTGACGAGTCGATTCAACGGCGCCGCACGGTTGTACTCGATGACGGTGACCGTGTAGCGAGGGTCGCGCTGCTCGATGAGATTTCCGAATGCCTCATGGTCGCGGATCGTAACGGCCCAGACGCAGCTTGGCTGCACTTTTGACCTGGGTTTCCGATTCGGCATGTTCTGCCCTCCCATCGGTGGTGGTCAAAGTGACGATATGAGCAAGCTCAATGACTCGGGTCAAGGAGCGCGACGCTCCCACACAGTAAGGCTACCATCGGCGGTGTACAAAGGTCGCCCCGCAATCAAGGCCAACGAGCAGCGAAGAAACGCCCGGGTCTCCCCGGGCGCCGGGCCTGGAGGCCCGCTACTTCGTGTTGGTCTTCGCCTGCGCGGTGAGCGCCTCGAAGGCCTTCGTGTCGCCGTTTGCGGCGGCCAGGGCTGCCGACCTGACGAACTTCGTTGCGCCTGCGGGCCCGGCAGCCTCGTGAATGCGGGTGCGGTCGCCCTCCGAAAGCCTGAATGCGAACACGACCGGGTTCTCGATCTTCGCTCGCTTCGGCTTGGGCTCCTTCGCCCTGGCCTCCTTCTTCGCCCGCCTCTGGTTGGTCGTCTTCTGCTTCGCCGGGGCTTCCGCCTTCGCGGGAGCTTCGGCCTTCGCCTTCTTACTTCCATCGTCCATTGCTCCCTCCTTGGCGGGTTCCGCAGCCGCCTCTGCCTTGTGGATCGCTTAGTCCCGCGCCGTACGGGTCTGCACGATCGTCAGTTGGAACTCGCTTCCATCGTTGAGGGAGACTACCAGCCCGAGGTCGCGGCTCAGCACACCGAGGTCCTCGAAGGTGCGAACGCTGCGGACGTCCTCGATGGCGAGCGCTTCGCCCGACGTATAGTCACCGGGCGCTTCCGACAGCGTGGCCAGAAGCGCCTGCTCCATCTGCTTGCTGTTCATCGTCGATTTCCTTCCGGCGGGTGGTTCCGCCTTGCTTGCTGCAATGAGTGCGCTGTTGCCGCGTCGATATCAAGCGCAATCCGACGAAAAACGGACGGGCGGCAGAGTGGCTGTCATGCCACTCCACATCCGCGCCATGGGCATCGCGGGCGCACTCCCAGGCGACATGGCGCAAGGCGAATCGGATTCGGCACACAAGGCGCGACGTGGTGCGTCACGGAGGCCATCGCATGTTGAGGAGCCGCAAAAAGCTCGGCATGTTCGGAGCGCTGCCACCCTACCTAGGCGGCAAACGCAGGCTCTGCCCACTGATCTTCCGGGAGATCGATCGCGTCATCCCGCGCCGTCGGTGGCGTGAGCTCACGCTCCTGGATGCTTTCCTGGGCGGCGGCAGCGTCAGCCTTTTCGCCAAGGCGCAGGGCTTCCGGGTCGTTACCACTGACATCGCCGAGAGGTCGATGGTCATCGGCCGGGCGCTCATCGAGAACAGCCGCGTGCGACTCACAAGGGAAGATGTGGTGCGCGTGCTGGCCGCCAAGACGGACGTGGCAGGTCGCATCGAATCAACGATGTCGCCATCTGTGTTCACCGCCGAGCAGACGCGATTCCTCGACTCGGCGCTGCGGGTGGCTGGTGAGACTCTTGACCCGGCGAAGGCGAACCTCCTGCGGCTACTGGCGTTGCGGGTCGCGCTCCTCTGCCACGCCTACGCCCAGGTGCGCAAGGGTACGATTCATCGGGTGACCACCGGCGAGTACGAATCGATCACCGAAAGCGCGGTCTATCACTATGTGGATGGCTTGCGCCTCACCACGCCCACGCGGCTCTGGAACCTGGCCCAGCAGATCAACGCCGGCGTCTTCGAGGGCCGGGCCACCGTCATGAAGCGCAGCGTCCTGGAAGCGCTTCCCGAGATTGAAGCCGACGCCGCGTACTTCGATCCGCCGTATCCGGGGGTGATGAGTTACGAGAAAGAATACAAGGTCATCGACCAGATCCTCGAAGGCCACTCGCGTCCCACGTCACCCTTCACCGCGAAGGATGGCCACAACATGATCGACGGCCTGCTGGAACGCGCGCAGCACATCCCGATCTGGATTCTCTCACTGGGCAACGCAGTAGTTGGTGTCGAGGAGCTCGAGGCCAAGATGGCCAAACACGGCCGCCAGGTGAAGTCCATTGCGCTGCGCTACCAGCACCTGCCGGCGGTGGCCACTGAGGAGAAGAAGCGCGAGAACAAGGAGTTCATCGTCGTGGGCGTTGATCCGGACGCCGCGCTCACCAGAGGAGCAGCCGCATGACCGATCGCCCGCTTGCCGACGCCCGTGTGGGCCCGAAGATGATCCCGCTCGACGACCTGCTGGCCCACCCGCTCAACAGCAACTCCATGCCTGCGGATCTGCAAGAGAAGCTCCGGGCACACATCAAGCGGACGGGCCGTTACCCGTTCCTGGTGGTGCGACCTCATCCGGAAGAACCCGGCAAGTTCCAGGTCCTGGACGGCCACCATCGCGTCGCCATCCTGCGCGAGCTGAGCCACACCGAGGCACGCTGTGACGTGTGGGATGTTGACGACCGTGAGGCCAAGCTGCTTCTGGCCACGCTCAACCGGCTTCAGGGCCAGGACATTCCCATCCGACGCGCAGAGCTGCTCCACGAGCTGCTCGGGGAGATGAGTGCCGACGACCTGGCCGGGCTACTTCCCGAGACTGACAAGCAGCTCGAGGAGCTCCATGCGTTACTGGAGTTTCCGGCGGAGGAAGTCGCGGCCTTGCTCGAGCAGCAGGCCGAGGAGGCAGAAAAGGTGCTTCCGCGAGTCATGAGCTTCGTGGTGACTGCCGAGCAGGAGGAGTTGATCGACCGGGCCGTGGAAACTGCATCGGATGGCACGCCGGGCCGGGACCGCAAGGCAAGGGGCCTCGCCAACCTTGCCAGGCATTACATCGAGGGGTGCCATGAGCAAAGCCGTCGGGAAGATTCGTGAGCAAGCCCGCAGGCTCTTTCTGACCGGACAGTCCTCCTCCAACGCCGAGATCGCCCGCCACGTCCAGGTCAAGGCCCACACCGTGGGCCGCTGGCGGAAGCAGGAGAACTGGGACGACCTGAGACGGGAGGTCTCGCGCGAGGAGGCCAAGAAGCTCGTCGAGCAGATAGCCACCGACCGCATCGAGCTCAACGTCAAGCACTTCCGGTACTGGGACGTGCTGCTGGCCCACGTCAATGCGACGCTGAAGGCCATCCCGCCTGGCAAGGCGAAGCTGCGCGACCTGGTCGAGCTGGCAGGCGTGCTGGACCGCGCTCAGAAGGGCCAGAGAGTTGCCCGCGGGCTGTGCCTGGACGGCCAGACGGAAGAAGAAGCCCGAGCAGAAGCTCAGTCCGAGAACCGCACCCTCATCGACATCTTCATCGAAGCCATCAAACTCCATGTTACCGACCCTGAAACGCGTGACCGAATCCGGGAAGCGATCCTTGCGCGGCTTCCTGGGGAGGACGAGCCCAAGGATGACGAGGCCGCGTGAGCAGACCACTGTACTCGGCTGGCTACCTCAAGAACCGGCTGGTGGAGATCGCCACCAACACCGCGCTTTCGGTAACTGACCCTCTGGCCCTCTGGGCATCCAAGCGAGTTCGGCTCGACGGCCGGCCGTTTTCATTCGAGGGCCACGAGTACCTTCGAGGCATCTACGACGACACTAGCCCGCACGTGGTGGTCATCAAGGCAGCCCAGATCGGAGGCACCACATGGGCCATCCTCAGGAGCATCAGGGCCTGCATGACGGGGCTCAACGTCATCTACTTCTTTCCCACGAAGACCGACGTCATCGAGTTTTCCAAGTCCAGGGTCAGCCCGCTCATCGCGAGCAACCCCTTCCTGACCAAGCTCATCAGGGACACAGACACCGCCGGGCTCAAGCGCATTGGGGATGCCTACGCGTACTTCCGTGGGATGCAGTCACGAGTGGGACTCAAGTCTGTGCCGGCCGACATGCTGGTGTTTGACGAGCTTGACGAGGCAACACCGGACGCCAAGGCCATGGCCAAGGAGCGGCTGTCCCACTCGGACTACCGCCGCGTGATCGAGTTGTCCAACCCCTCACTTCCTGGCTACGGCATCGACGAGGCGTACCTGGAATCCGACCAGCGGCACTGGACGCTCAAGTGTCCAGGCTGCGGCCACTGGGTGTCGCTTGAACGAGAGTTTCCGCTCAAGCTCGGCCAGGGGGTCAGGATCATCCGACCTCGGGGCGACGGCACCTACTACCGCGCCTGCCCGAAGTGCGCACACGAGCTAGACCTCGCGGCTGGTGAGTGGATCGCAGACCAGCCGGGCCAGCACACCCACGGCTACCGCATCAGCCAGCTCTTCTCATCCAAAGTCGACCCCGGCGACATCCTCAGGGAATATCAGCGCACCCGGTATCCGGAGCGCTTCTACAACCTCAAGATCGGCCTGGCCTGGGCCGACGTCACCCACCGCGTGGACCGCATGACGGTGCTCGCCCTGTGCGGCGATGAGCCGATGCTGGAGAGTTCTGAGGCTGCCTGCACCATGGGCGTGGACACAGGCAGGCAACTGCACGTGGTCATCTCGAGGAGGACTGGTCTGCGATCGGACGTACGCGCACTCGTCTACATCGGAACGCATGAGGACTTCGGGGAGCTCGACGACCTGATGAAGCGCTTCAACGTCTGCGCATGCGTGATCGACGCTCAGCCGGAGTTGCACGCCACCCGAGAGTTCGCCAGGAGGCACCCAGGCAAGGTCTACATGAACTACTTCATCGAGAACCAGAAGGGCGCCACGGACTGGGACCGTCAGGGGATGATAGTGAAGGAGAACCGAACCGAGGCCCTGGATCTCTCCCGCAGAGTCATCAGAGAAGGCAAGGTTGTCCTTCCCCGCCAGAGTGCCGTGGTGGAGGAGTTCGCGTCACACATGGCCGCCATCGCAAAGAAGCTCGAGGAGAACGAAGACTCCGGAGAGCAGAAGTTTACCTACGTCCGCTCGGGGCCGGACCACTTCTCGATGGCTTTCACCTACGACGTCCTGGCCTGGCAGAGGGACCGCACGACGGCCCTGATCGTTGGTTGCCGGGACGACGAGGACACAAGCTCGATCTGGTTGGATGGCTTTGAGCCCGGCCCGTCATCATCAGGCGAATGCCTGCGCTCGCTGGGCTACGAATAGCACCAGGAGGCTCGCCCGGCAGGGCCCCGAGACGGGGCATCGTCATTCTCGAAGATCCCCTGGATGGGGCATGCTCGGAAAAACCATGCCGCAAAACGGGCATCCTCCGGAAACCCCATGCCCCAAAACGGGCCATTCTGGGGCTTGGCAGTGACCCCACGGGGCATACGGAGAGCAGATCTCGTGCGGATGCCGCGGATAACGGCTTGGGATGCTGGGCGCTAAGTCCTTGCTGTATCTAAGACTTAGCTTTCTGACGTGACCCGGTCGTCACCTGCAGGAGCCTTGGTGGAAGGGCTCAGACCTGCCCCTCGCGTGCCCATTTCACGAGAACATGCCCCGGGAACGCCGGCCAACGTCCTTAACGAGCCCCGGATCTGCCCCCAGCGAATGTCAGGCTCATATCGTCTTCTAACCAGAAGACGCAATTGTGAAACTACAATTACATTGTAAGGCTGCGCATTCCGCTGAAGGCGATCGCTTGTTCCGCGTGAAGCCGATCGCCAGTTCTCCCGAAGGCGATCACGCATCGGAGCGAAGCGACGTTTTGTGTTGTGTTGACTACACCTCTCGAGT
>Ga0187893_10001233_pt1 | contig 63051 bp, 51 predicted proteins | sample MA1701074metaG_FD_139574 | JGI IMG/M metagenome (GOLD analysis project Ga0187893, IMG submission 139574) | White microbial mat communities from a basaltic lava cave in the Kipuka Kanohina Cave System on the Island of Hawaii, USA - MA170107-4 metaG ... | reverse complement strand
GGGGGGGGGGGGGGGGGGGGGGGGGGGGGGGGGGGGGGGGGGGGGGGGGGGGGGGGGGGGGGGGGGGGGGGGGGGGGCGCGGCGCGGCGGGTTCAGCGGCCGAGCAGCGCTCGTGCCCGCCGGATCGGCAGGCCGAGGACGATCCGGCCGCCGGACTCGCGGATGCCGCCGAACTCGATGCCCACCACGCGGCCGGACCGGTCGAAGACCGGGCTGCCGCTGCCGCCGGTTGCGCTCCACGCGTCGAGCTGGAGCAGCGAGTCGGCCAACACCCGACTCACCGCACCGAACACGGAGCTCGCCGTGGGCGCCCGCCCCTGGGGCAGGTCGGTGCCGAGGGGGAACCCCACCAGGGCGATCGGGTCTCCTTCTCCGGGCTCCGCGTCCGCGAGGCCGGGGACCGCGGGATGCGGGCCCGCAGACTCGATGCGGATGACGGCGATGTCCAGGTCGGGCGCGACGCGCTCGATGCGCGCGGGCAGGACCTCGGTCGAGTTGTTGAACCGGATCGCGATCTCCGCGGCCCGCTCGCCGCGATCGTTGATGACGATGTGCCGGTTGGTGAGCATCCGGCCGTCCGGGTCCACGCCGAACGCGGTGCCCGACCAGATGGTTCCGTCGGCGAAGCGGACGATGACCATCGCCACGGCGGGCCGGACCCGGCGCAGCACCGCGTTCCAGTCCACCGCCGTCGAGGCGGCGATCTGGGTGCCGCGGACTTCGGCGGTCGCGACCTCGCGCTGCAGGCGCCGGCGCTGCGACGGGTCCCGCTCGGCGCGCAGGCGGGTGCGCGCGTCGGCCAGCTGGGATTCGTTCTGGCGTTGAATCACGCGCAGCCGCGCCAGCTCGCCGCGCATCGAATCGATGGCGACGCGGGTGCCCTCGCGCTCGCGTTGCGCGGTCTGGCCCTGCCACAGGATGACGCCGAACGCGCCGAGCAGCACGATGAGCAGGGCTATCATCAGGCCGCGGAACCGGCTGCGCTGATCGCGGATCTCGGCCCGCAGCACGCCGGTCGCCGATGGGGCCACGGGCTTGCCGGCGGCGGGCGCCGGCCGCGGCGCGCCGGGGGAGGGGGGTTGTGGAGGTGGTGGCGGCCTGGGCGGCGGCTTCGGCGCGGCCGGGGGTGCCGGCGGTGGTTTCGGCGCACGCGGGGCCTCGGCGGCGGCCTTGGCCGCCTTCTCGGACGCCTCCCGGGCCATGCTCTCGCGCATCGGCGCCGTGATCGCCGGCATCACGACCTCGTCGTGCGACTCGTGCATCAGGTGGAAGCTCACCTCGGGCCCGTGCACGCCGAAGCGGAGGACGTCCCCCTCCTTGAGGATGCGCTCCCCGGTGATCCGCTCGCCGTTCACGAACGTGCCGTTGGTGCTCTCGAGGTCGCGCAGGACGTAGATGTCGCCGGTCATCACGATCGCGGCGTGGCGGGTGCTGGCGTCGATGTCCTTCTCGGCGTCGAACCGCAGGTCGGACAGCGGGTGCCGCCCGATGCCGATGTACGACTTGTCGTAAACGTCGTGGTGTCCGGCGCGGGCGCCCGTGACGACGCGCAGCTCGCACTTCATGCGGACCTCAGAACGGCCACCATTTCTTCTTGGCCTGGGGCGCGCGGCGGGGCTGCGGCTCCGGCGCCCCCTGCTGGGGCGGGGGGGCGCTGGGCGGCGCCTGCGGCGGCTTGCCCGGCGGCGCGACCTGGACGGTCTTGGCGTTCGGATCGTTCTCGGGCCGGTAGACCGGCACCGGCTCCGTGGTGGATTCGGTGTCGAGCAGCGGGTAGACCTGGTGGCCCACGGGATCCGCGCCGTCGGCCTCGGGGAGGCCGTCGCCGCCGAACCGCGCCACGATCACCGTGATGTTGTCCGGGCCGCCACGGGTGTTCGCCAGGTCGATCAGGTCCCGGCACGCGCCCACGAGGTCGGACGTTTGCGCCACGATGCGCAGCATGTCGTCCTTCGGCACCAGGCCCGACAGCCCGTCCGAGCACATCACGAGCATGTCGCCGCGGCGCAGCTCCTGGCGCGTCAGGTCCACCTTCACGTGCGGGTCGGGCCCCAGCGCCTGGAGGATGATGTTGCGCCGCTCACTCACGGCAGCCTCTTCCTCGGTCAGCTCGCCGGCGTCCACCAGGCGCTGCATCAGCGACTGGTCCTTGGTGATCTGCACGATCGTGCCCGAGCGGATCAGATAGCCGCGCGAATCGCCGATCTGCGTGATGTACAGCGCGCCGGTGTAGATGCCGGCCGCGGTCGTCGTCGTCCCCATGCCGCGATGCTCGGGGTGGCCCTTGGCGTATTCGTGAATCTGCTGGTTCGCGACCTCGACCGCTTCCTTGAGGCGGTAGGCGAAGCGCTGCTCGGTGTTCTCCGCGTCGTTGCCCCACGTGTTGATCATGTGGGAGTAGATCGTGTCCACCGCCATGTCGGATGCGATCTCGCCGGCCGCGGCGCCGCCCATTCCGTCGGCCACGACGAACAGCGAGCCGCGGCCGCCGACCTCGTGCTCGCGCACCTCGGGCTGCAGCGACGCGATGCGGCGCGTCAGGTCCGCCACCAGGAAGCTGTCCTCGTTGTGGTCCCGCGTCTTGCCGACGTCGGTCCGGCCGAAGACCTCCACCTTGAGGCCGCTCACGGCGTGCCGCCCAGGTCGATGATCGCCTGCCGGACGCGTGCGTTGCTCGGCTCGTACCGAAGGGCGTTCCGATACCACTGGAGCTGGCGATCCCGATCGGCGTCGCCGGCATAGGTGGTCGCCACCAGCACCGCGGCTCGTGCCTTCATGCTGCCGGGTACTCCGGCGGCGGCGAAGATGGCGGAACCCAGCGAACGCGCGCGTTCCACCTGGTCGGCGTCGAAGGCATCATTGGCCACCGTCAACGATTCCGCCCAGTCGACCGCGGGGGGATTCGCCCCAGGGCCCGGCCCGGGCCTCGTGCCCGCGGTGTCCTGCTTGCGCGCATCGGGCGGATCTCGCCGGCCGTCCTGCTGCTTCTGGCCATCCGCCGGCCGCGGCACCGTGCCCTTCGCCGTGTCGTTCGGCGGATTCATGGCCAGACTCGAGTCGATGGGCGCAGCGCCGCCGCTCTTCATCAGCACGGCGGCCGTACCGCCCAGCGCGCCGACCGCCACCACGCCCAGCACCGCGTACACCGCCGCGGGCGTCTTCTTCGGCGGCGGGGGCGGCGGGGCGGGCGCGCGGCCGGCCGGCCTCCTGGCGGCCGCCTGGGCCTTCGTGGCCAGCGCCTTGACCTGGTCCTCTTCCATCAGCTGCGTCGAGGCCGTCGACAGCCGCGACACGTCGGCCCGCGTGCCCGGCGCGGCCATGCCCGCCACGGTCTTCTCCGTGTCCTTGCCCAGCTGGCCCGCGTTCTGGTACCGGTCGTCGCGCATCCGGGCCAGCGCCTTGTCGAGCACCGGCTGCATCGCGTCGGGGAAGACGATGTCGGGCCGCGCCTCAACCAGCGGCATCGGGTCGTCGGTGAGCCGCTTGATCATCGTCTCCTGCGCGCTGTCGGCCTGGAACGGCAGGACGCCGGTGAGCATCCGGTACAGGACCAGCCCCAGCGAGTAGATGTCGCTCCGGCCGTCGAGCTTGTCGCCGCTGAGCTGCTCGGGGCTCATGTACTCCGGCGTGCCGACGACCAGGCCCGTCTTGGTGACCTTCTGCCCGGCCTCGTCGCCGCCGACCGCGCGCGCGATGCCGAAGTCCACCACCTTGACCACGTCCGAGCCGTCGCGGCCCTGGACCACCATGATGTTGTCGGGCTTGATGTCGCGGTGCACGATGCCGAGGTCGTGGGCGGCCTGCAGCGCGTCGGCCGCCTGCTTCAGGATGCTCGCGGCCCGCGGCGCCGGCAGCGCGCCTTCCTTCTCGATGAGCCCGGTCAGCGACTGCCCCTCGATGAACTCCATCGCGAGGTAGATGATGCCGTCGGGCGTCTCGCCAAAATCGTAGATCTGGCAGACGTTGGGGTGGCTGATCCGGCTGGCGTTGGCCGCTTCGCGGTTGAACCGCCCGATCGCGTCGGGATCCTGCGCCATCGAAGGCGCCATCACCTTGATGGCGCTCTTACGCCCCATCTTCACGTGCTCGCCGAGGTACACGGCGCCCATGCCGCCCTCGCCGAGCTTCTTGATGATGTGATAGCGGTCGGCCACCACCTGCCCGACGAGATCGGCCGTCGGCGCCTTGGCCTTCAGCGTCTGCCCGTCGTTGGGGCAGAACTTGACGTTGTCCGGAAACTCCCGGCCGCAGGTCGGACAGGTCTTCACGGCATCTCGATCAGCAGCAGCTTGTCACCGACCAGGATCTTCGATCCTTTCTTGAGCACCGCGTCGCCGCGCGCCGCCACCGCGACGCCGTTCCGGCTGCCCGCGTCCTGCACCACGAAATCCGCGTCCTCCGACCGCACCAGCGCGTGCGCCCCGCTCATCGAGGGGTCGTACGGGAACGGCCAGTCACCCCGATCGCGCCCGATCGCCATGTCGCGCCCGGGCGAAAGATGGAACACGTCGCGCATCGAACCGTCGGCCCGCAGCTGCGCCAGCGACGCGATGTCGGCGCTCGGCACCAGCGAGCCCATCCGCCGCGTCGCGTCCGCTTCCGGCGGATGCGGGCCCGGGTAGCCCAGCCGCCGGAACCGCAGCAACTGGCTGCCCACCAGCACCAGGTCGCCGTCCACCAGCCGGTGCGGGCCGTCGAGGAAAATCCAGGTCCCGTTGCGTGAGCCCAGGTCCCGGACCGACAGCTGCCCGCTCTTCCAGAGAAACAGCGCATGAATGGGCGACAGGTAGACGTCGTCGGGGAAGGCCAGGTCCGCCCCCGCCCGCCCGATCGTCGTCTCCTCGCCGATCAGCGAGAAGCGCTTGCCCTTCTGCCCGTCCTCGCCCACGTGCACCAGTGTGATGGGGATCACCAACGGGTCCCCACGTTGCGCCGAGAACACGACGGTCGAGTCGGGCGGCGGCGGCGCCGCCGCGGTGGTGAGCGGCGTGGCGCAGTTCGGGCAGAACTTGAAGCCGGAATCCGCAATCGCCGTGCCGCACTTGGGGCACGGCCTGGACGGCTTCGGCGCCGGCGGGGTGGGTGCTGGCGGCGCCGCCGCCGGGGCCGCGGCGGCGGCCGGCTGTAGCGGCGCGCCGCAGAAGGCGCAGAAGGGCTGGGTGCTGTCCACGGCCTTGCCGCACTTGCCGCACTTGGCGTCGCCCTTGCCGGCCGGATTCGCCGCCGCGGCCTGGACCCGCGTCTGGGGAACGCCCGGGCCCGCCGGCGACGCGGCCGCCATGGCCATCGCCGACTGCGTCAACGGCTTCCCACAGTCCATGCAGAACCGCGACCCGGATTCGTTGGTCCGGCCGCAGTACGCGCAAGTCGTCACGAAGCGAGTGGCCTCAAAGTGGATCGCGCCAGCGGAATCGCGGCCAATATAGGCCGCCCGCGAAAGACCGGTCAAATTCGCCTAAACCGACGTCACTACGCAAGTTGGTGTATGCGAGGCTGGAACGTCGCGGTCGCAATCTTCGCCGGCTTGCCTTGCGCCGCGTGGGCCCAGACGCCGGGGCGCCCCGCCGCCCACCCTTTGCTCCCCGCCATCGCGCCGCGGCACGGCCCTCTGTCGCTCAACGTGGTCTACCCGGACCCGAACCAACGTATCACCGCCAGCGATTCCACGTTCTTCTTCGGCTCCACGGGGAGCGGCCGGGCCCGGCTCACGATCAACGGCGAGCCGGTCGACGTGGCGCCGAACGGCGCGTTTCTCGCCTACCTGGCGCTTCCCCCGGACACGGCGCCCGTCATCCGGTTCGTGGCCCGGCTCGACGGCGACAGCGCCGTGCTCGACCTGCCGATTCTCACCCCCAATCGGTTTGTCCCCCCCGACACGCTGTGGATACGGCGGGATCGCATGACGCCGGCGGGGCTGCACTGGGCCGAGCCCGGCGAGCGGATCCGCGTGTCCGTGGTGGCGGCCCCGGGCGCGGCGCTGCGACTGGCCCTCCCGAGCGGGCGGGTCGTGCCCCTGGTGGCCGACACCTTCTCCACCCGCGAGTACGGCCCCTTCGATCTCGCGCTCGGTCGGCACCCGGGCGTTGAGACCCGCTACGTGGGGTCGTTCGCGGCCGAGTCCATCGGGGGGCCGCTGCCGCCCGTCGGCACCGGGCCGCTCGGCGCGCTCCGCCCGGACCCGGGGCGCGCCGCGTGGATCGAGGCCTTCGACGGGCGCGACACCCTGCGCGTTCCGTTGGCACTGCGTCTCGCCGTGCTCGACGCCGCGACCCGGCCGGTCGTGGTCCTCGACGACGACGCGCGGCGCGCCGGTAACACCGACGGGGCGGTATCGGGATCGCCGGCACCCGACGGCACGTACCACTGGCTGCTCCGCAACGGCACCCGCGCCGAGGTCACGGGACGGATCGGCAACGGCGTGCGCCTGCGGCTGTCGCAGGCTGCGATCGCGTGGACCGACGTGTCGAACGTCGGCGCGGTGCTGCCCGCCGGAACCCCGGCCCCGCGTGCCACGCTCGGCCGGCTGCGGCTCTTCCCCGGCGCCGCGGCCGTCACCGCGCGGCTCGGGCTCGGCGAGCGGGTCCCGTTCCGGCTCGACGAGGACGGCGCGCGGATCACCGTCACGCTGTACGGCACCGCGAGCGACGTGGACTTCCTGCAATACGGCCCTACCGATGCGTTGGTGCGGCGCGTGTGGTGGGCGCAGCCTCGAGCCGACGAATGCACCGTCACGTTCGAGCTGGCCGCTCCGGTGTTCGGCTACCGCTCGCGCTGGGACGGGACCGACCTGGTGCTCGAGATCCGGCGGCCGCCGCCGGTCGATCGCGGCCGGCCGCTGCGCGGCCGCACGATCGCCGTGGATCCCGGCCACCCGCCGGGCGGCGCCACCGGCCCCACCGGGTTGCGCGAGGCCGACGCCAACCTCGAGGTCGCCCGGGCCTTGCGGGCCATGCTCGAGCGCGCCGGCGCGCGCGTCGTGATGACGCGCGAGGCCGACACGAGCCTCGGCCTCTACGAGCGCACCAACCTCGCCGAGGCGCAGCACGCCGACATCCTGGTCTCGATCCACAACAACGCGTTTCCCGACGGCGTGAATCCGTGGACCAACAACGGCACGAGCACGTACTACTACCATCCGCGCGCAACCCGGCTGGCTCTGCTGATCCAGCAGGCGATGCTCCGGCGGATGGGGCTGCGCGACCTGGGCGTCGGCCGCGCCGACCTCGCCCTGGCGCGCCCGACGTGGATGCCGGCCGTGCTCACCGAAGGCGCGTTCCTCATGATCCCCGAACAGGAGAACGCCCTCCGCACGGCCGCGTTCCAGGAGCGGTACGCGCGTGGAGTTATGGAAGGCATCGAAGCGTTCCTGCGAGAGCTGGCGGGATCGAGATAGGCGGCTAGGCGGCTAGGCGGCTAGGCGGCTAGGCGGCTAGGCGGCTAGGCGGCTGGAGGCCTGGAGCGCAAGAGGGGGAACAACACGAATGCGACTCGGACAACCCGCGTGGGCCGTGTGCGTGCTCGGGTTACTAGCCGCCCAGCCGCCCAGCCGCCTGGCCGCCCAGGCCACCGATCCCACGGGGCGGTGGCGCACCCTGGAGACGCCCCATTTCCGCGTCCACATCCGCGCGGCCTGGCGCGAGCTCGGCGAGCGCGCCGCCGTCGAAGCCGAGTCCGCCTATGCCGCCTTGGCGGGCCTGCTGCCGCCCCCGCGCCGCCGCATCGATCTGGTGGTCACGGACCACTTCGATGTCAGCAACGGCTTCGCGACGACCTACCCGCTGCCGCGGGTCGTGATCTACGGCGCGCCGCCCGCCGGCGATGTCCAGCTCGGATACTACGACCGCTGGCTGCGCCTCGTCATCACGCACGAGCTGGCCCACGTCTTCCACCTCGACCCCGCGCGCGGGTGGTGGGGCGTGGCGCGCCGGGTGTTCGGCCGCGCGCCGCCGCTGTTTCCCAACCTCTACGCGCCAAGCTGGCTCACCGAGGGGCTCGCCGTGTTCTACGAGTCGCGCCTGACCGAAGGCGGCCGGCAGGACGGCGGGCTGCACCTGGCCGTGCTCCGGGCGCAGAACGCCGAGCGTGGCGTCCTGCCTCTGGACGCGGCGGGCGGGCTTTCGCCGCGCTGGCCCGCCGGCACCCGACCCTACGCGTTCGGTTCGGCGTTCGTCGCGGCGCTCGCCGACAACCACGGCGACACGGCCGTCGCGCGCCTGGTGCGCGCGCAGAGCAGCCGGCTGCTCCCGTTCGTTCAGCTGCCGCAGGCGGTGCGCATCGCGTCCCGGTCCGGGTTCCGCGAGGCGTGGGTAGAGGGACAGGCCGGCGCGGTGGCGTGGGCGCACGGCGGCGGCGAGGCCGGCGAGGAAGAGGCGCGGGTGCTGCTCGCGCGCCAGCGCAGTTTCGTGCCGGCGCGCGTGGGCCCGGGCGGCCTGGTGCTCGCGCTGCACGACGACGGCCGTGACGCCCCGCGGCTGATCGTGATCGACCATGGCCGGATTCGCTCGTTAGGCCGAGTGAACTACGTGACCGGCCTGGCGTGGGACACCGGCGGCGCCGCGCTGGTCGCGCAGCTCGAGTTCACGCGGGCCACCGAGGTCCGCAGCGACCTGTGGCGCGTCACGCCCGACGGCCGCGCGACGCGGCTCACCCGGGGCGCGCGGCTGGTCGAGGCGGACGTGGCGGGCGACGGCGCCATTGTGGCGGTGCGCCTCGTGCCCGGGGGGAACGAGCTGGTGCTGCTCGAGCGCGGCGAGACGCGCGCGATCGGAGCGGCCGGTGGCGTCGAGTGGGCGCAGCCGCGGTTCTCGCCCGACGGACGGATCATCGCCGTGGTGCGGGTGCGGGACGGCGCGCACGACATCGTGCTGCTCGACCGCGACGGGCGCACGATCAGGGAAGTGACCGCGGACGGAGACGTGGACCGCATGCCGTCCTTCGCCGACGATGGCCGGACAGTGATGTGGTCGCGGGACGACGGCCGGATCACGTGGATCGTCGCGGCGCCGGTCGGCGGCGGCGCGGTCCGCGTCGTCGCGCGCGCGCCGTTCGCGGCCTACGGCCCCGAAGCCGACGGGGACTCGCTCTTCTACTTGTCGTATCACGCCGACGGATTGCGGCTCGCGAAGGCCGCACGCCGCGACGGCGCTGTGGTCGCGCCCGCCCGCCCGGTCGCGGCGGGTGCCGCCCAGCCTCCGCCGGACACGACGGTGATCCGCGGCGAGCACCGCTACCGCCCGTGGCCCGCGCTGCTCCCGCACTACTGGCTGCCGATCGGGTCGTCGGAGCTGGGCGCCACCTTTCTCGGCGTGTTCTCTTCCAGCGCCGACGCGCTCGGCCGGCACGCGTGGGTCGCGTCGGCGGAGGTCGGGAGCGGCATCGCCGCCGGCTCGTGGCGGGGACATGTCGGCTACGCGTACGCGCGGTTCAGCCCCGTGTTGCTCGACGCATTCTACGAGCGCGATCAGCTCGTGTACGCCATCCAGCCTCCGGGCGGGGGCCCCTTGGGACCGCTCCAGTGCTGCATCGCCGACGAAACCGTCCAGCTCGGCGCCACGCTGGTGCGGCGGCGCTGGCGCTCGTCGCTCGCGACGCGGGGGGCGATCGAATACGACCGCACGGGCCGCGCCGAGCGGTGGGGTGTGATCGGGGCGGTTTCGGCGGCAAACGCCGTCCGGCCCGCCTTCAGTGTCTCCTCGCAGGAGGGTGCGCGCGCGGCGTTCAGCGTGCGCCACCGCTGGCGGCCCGGCTTCGACCGCAACTCCACCGAGTATGTGGCGAGGCTCTCGCTGTACCACCGCTGGCCGACCGGCGGGTTCGCGCGCCAGGTGACGGGCCTGCGCCTCGCGGCGGGGACGATCACCGGCAGCGACAACCTGCGCTTCGCCGTCGGGGGCGCGAACGAGGAGTCCGCCGTGCTGGTGCCGGGGATCACGGTGGGGGGCGGGGCACGGACGTTCCCGCTGCGCGGCGCCAACCCCGGCGAGTACGCCGGGCGCCGCGCGGCCAGCGCGTCGCTGGAGCATCGGGTGCCCCTGGCCCTGGTGGGGCGCGGATTGCCGTGGCTGCTCCCGGCGGGCCTCGACCGACTCTCGGTGAGCGCGTTCGGCGACGGAGTGCTCGCCTCCACCGCAGGCCGGGACGACGGGTATGGCGCCACCGGTCTCGAGCTGGTGGCCGATCTCGGGGTCGGCGCCGACTTCCCGCTGCGCGCCCGGCTCGGGTTCGCGCTCCGGACCGACATCGCGCGGCGCAACGCGTATGTGGCCGTCGGCTCGTCGTTCTGACCCCGGCTCGGCCCCTTCGCTCACGCGACGTGCGGCGTTCGGCTTCAGCCGGTGAGCCGAAGCGCCCCGCCCCGTGCCGAGCAACCGCGGCAGTTCTTCGGGGGTATTCTTCCGGAGATGTCTGGCCCGGCCCGATGCCATGTCGCCACGCTTGTCGCCGTCCTCCTCGCGGCCGGGACGGCGCCGGCGCCCGCTCAGGCACCGGGCGAGCGCGCGCGGCTGGACTCGATCCGCGCCGGCTTCGCCGCCGCCACCGATTCGAGCCTGCTGATCGTTCGCGAGCGCGAGCGGATCGCCGTCGCGCGGGTGGACCGCGACGATCCGTTCATCCACATGGAGCTGGGCTTCCTGAGCTACCGGCTCGGCGAGCTCACCGCGGTCAGGAAGCGCTACGAGGACGCGGCCAGCGAATTCCAGTGGGCGGCCGACCTCCGCCCCGGCTGGGCGTACGCGTGGTATTGGCTGGGGATGGCGGAGTTGGGCACCGGCGAGGCGGACGTCATCCTGGTGGAGAACCTGCGTCAGGTGCTCGGTCAGGACGCGCTCTCGGTCGCCGCCAACGCGTTCGCGCGCGCGCTCGAGGCGGACCCCGCGTTCACCGCGGCGCTCGTGGACCTCGCGGGCACGGCGCTGCGGCAGCGCATCTCGCCCCGGCTGCTGGTGGCGCAGCGCGCGCTCCGCGCGGCGGCCACGCTCCCCGCGGCGCGCGCGGCGCCCGTGCTGCTGATGCGCGGCCGAATCGAGCGGCGGCTCGGCGCCCAGGATTCGGCCCTGGTGGCGCTCCACGGCTATCTGGCGGCGGGTGGCGACACCGCCGTGGGCCTGCTGGAGATCGCGCGGGCGCACGCGGCGCTGGGCCGGCACGACTCGGCGCTGGCGGCGTATCACGCCGGCGCCGCCCGCGCGGTCGGCGATTCGGCCCGCCGCGGCTACCGCGCCGACCTGCGCTGGATCGCCGCGGGCGACGAGCTGGCCGCGTTCGACGCCCTCGCGCCCGACTCCGTGGGGCGGTGGCTCGCGCGGTTCTGGGAGCGGCGCGACGTCACCGACGGACGCCGCGCGGGCGAGCGGCTGCTCGAACAGCTGCGCCGGCTCCAGACCGCGCAGGAGCGGTTCGCGCTGGTCTCCCGGCGCCGCGCCTTCGCCGTGGGGTACGCGTATCGCGACACGTCGCAGAGCGACTTCGACGACCGCGGCGTGATCTACCTGCGCCACGGCGAGCCGCATGCGCGCGCGACCTACCAGGGGCAGGGCGTCGAGCCCAACGAGAGCTGGCGCTTCGACCGGCCCGGCCAGCCGCCGCTGATTTTTCACTTCGTCGCGCGCGACGACGTGCAGGACTACCGGCTGGTCGAGTCGCTGATGGACGTGCTGGGGTCCAGCATCGGTCTCCTGGTGCAGACGAACTTCGACGCGCGGATGCCCGGGCAGATCGCCGGGCTGTATTCCTCGCGCTCAGGGTTCTCGCCGCTGTACGACCGGTTCCTCACCGGTGGGAGCGCCGGCCGGAGCGCGCTCATCGCCGATGAGCGCGCGGCGGGGCGCCGGATGGTGCGGGAGGGCACGACCACCGACTCGTACGCGCTGCGATTCGCGACCGACCTCAGGCCGGTGGTGTCCGCGTTCCTCGTGCAGGGCGTGGACGAGCGTGGCGAGCTGCACGTCGTATTCGCGCTGCCGGCGCAGCGCCTGCAGCCGGGAACGGGGGGGGGAGGCGCGGCGACCGTGTATCCGCTGGCCCTGCGACTCGAGGTGTTCGACACGGCGCGGCGGCGCATCGCCACGCTCGATACGCTGCGCGTGTTCCGGTCCGGCGTGCCGCTCGGGTCGGGCAGTTACCTCACCGAACAGCTGGTGCTGCCCGTGCCGGCCGGCCGCTATGAGTACCGCTTCGTGGTCGAGGAGCCGGGTCGGAGCGCGGGCGCCGTCGTCGTGGGGAGCGCGCTCGAGGTCCCGCGCTATGGCACCGCGTTCGAGGCGAGCGACGTCGTGCTGGGTCGCGAGGGCAGCGGGCTCGTGTGGCGGCGCGCCGACGGCGAGGTGCCGCTGAACCCGCTGCAGCGGTTCCCGCAGGGCGGCGACGCCACGCTGTGGTACGAGTTGTACGGTTTGCCGCAGGGCGCGAGCGTCGCGACCCGCGTGCGCATCGAGCGGCAGGGCGGGGGCTCGGTGTTCCGCCGCCTGTTCGGCGGCGGGGGCGGAGCGGACCTCTCGTACTCCACCGTCACCGACGCGCCGGGCCGCGCCCGCGTCCGCCAGACGATCGACCTCTCCGGCCTCCAGCCCGGCCGCTACGCGCTCCGGGTCGAGTTCGAGAACGGCGGGCGGCGCCTGGAGCGGCGCCAGCCCTTCGAAATCGCTTCCCGCGCGCCTTGACTTCCCCTTCCGGCACGGCCTAGGTTTTGCAGGCTCATCGCCGGGATAACCGATGTTCTGTTCGCGCTGCGGCACCCAGGTCGAGACGTCCGTCAGGTTCTGCCCCAACTGCGGGGAGGACCTGTCGAAGCTCACGGGTGCCGGCCAGGCCAAGACCGCGCAGATGGCGGCCCCGCAGGAAGACGAGACCGCGCTGATCCGCGACGGGCTGAAGGAAGAGTACGACCTCGAGAAGGAGCTGGGCCGCGGCGGCATGGCGGTGGTCTACAAGGCCCGCGATAAACAGCTCGAGCGCGAAGTCGCGATCAAGGTCCTGCCGTTCTCGTTGAGCTTCGACGCGGAGTTCGTGGAGCGGTTCCAGCGCGAGGCGCGCACCGCCGGCAAGCTCGAGCACCCGAACATCATTCCGATCTATCGGGTCGGCCGCGCCGGCCGCGTGATCTACTTCGTGATGAAGTTCATCCGCGGCAAGTCGCTGTCCCAGGTGATCGAGGCCCGCGGCGCGATGCCGGTGCCCGAGATCAAGCGGATGCTGAAAGAGGCCACGGGCGCTCTGGGCTACGCGCACAAGCACGGCATCGTGCACCGCGACATCAAACCCGACAACATCATGTTCGACGAGCTCGGGCAGGCGATCGTCACGGACTTCGGCATCGCCAAGGCGCAGAGCGGGGCCCGGCTCACCGGGACCGGGATGTCCATCGGCACCCCGCACTACATGAGCCCCGAGCAGGCCCGGGCCCAGAACCTCGACGGCCGCAGCGACATCTACTCGCTTGGCGTCGTGGCCTACCAGTGCCTCACCGGCCACGTGCCGTTCGACGGCGAAGACAGCTTCTCCATCGGCTACAAGCACATCATGGAGGAGCTGCCCGTCCCCGCGCTCGACACCGCCGAGCAGCGCGACCTGTTTGCCGTCGTCCAGAAGATGATGGCCAAGAAGCCCGAAGACCGGTTCCAGAACGCCGACGAGCTGGTCCTGGCGCTCGAAGGGTCCGGCGCCGCGGCGCAGGCCGACCTCTCGACGATGCGGACGCTGGCCATCGAGCCGCAGAAGCTGGGCATCGCCAAACCGCCGCCGCCGCCGCCGCCCCCGCCGGCCAAGCCCGCGGGCAAGCCCGCGGCACCACCGATGGCGAGCGCCGCGACGAGCCCGTTGCCGCGTGCGTCGGCGTCGCTCGGAAAGCCGAAGGACACCGAGGCCGAGGCTGCTCCCCCCCCCCCCCCGGCCCCCCCCCCCCCGGCCAACCCGCCCCTCAAGCGGCCCTTGGCCGAAAAGAAAACACGCGGGGGCCCCTTCCCGCCCGCCCCCGCCGCCGCCGGCCAAGCCGGCCATCAAGCGGCCGATGGGCGAAAAGAAGACCAGCAGGGTGCCGTTCGCGCTCGCCGCGAGCCTCGGCGTCGTGGCGCTCGGCCTGGGCGGCTATTACTTCGGCGTGATGAGGCCGAAACAGGCCGAGGCCGCGGCACAGCGCCGGACCCAGGATTCGCTGCGACTCGCCGGCGCCGACTCGGTGCGCCGTGACTCGCTCGCCCGCGCGGCGGCGGCCGACTCGGCCCGCCGCGCCGACTCGATCGCCGCCGCACGCCGCCAGACCGACCTCGCCCGGCGCAATCCGCCCCCGACTCGGCGCGACACCCCGCGCACCCGGACCACCACGACCGCCGCGGCGGACACGGGGACCCTCAGCATCGCGTGGCGCGGCACACGGCCGGCCAACCCGCGCATCACGGTGGACGGGCAAGCCGTCGCCCGCAGCGTGACCAAGCTCCCCGTCGGAACGCACCAGCTCCGGATCGAGGCCGAGGGCTTCCGCCCCTACACCAGCACCGTCACGGTCCGGGCCAACAGCACCAACCTGCACCCGGTGCGGATGGAGGCGGCCGCCGCGACCCGGACGGACACGGCCCGAACGAGCACGGCGGGCGCCAACTGCGCCTCACCGAGCGTCAGCCTCGCGAACCCGCGCAGCGCGTGCTTCGACACCCGGCCGCGGCCGCGCGTGACGCCGCAGATCTCGGCGCCGTCCTCGTGCACCGGGCAGGTCCGCGCGGCCAACGTCCTCGTCCATGTCAGCGCGACGGGTGAGGTCCTGGGCGACCCCACCGTGCAGCGCCCCAGCAACTGCGAAGCGTTCAACGCCGCGGCCCGGGCGTTCGCGCTCGACATGGCGTTCCTGCCGGCCCAGAAGGCCGGGCAGGCCGTCGCGGCCTGGGTGGTTGTCCCGATCTCCGCCTCGCGCAACTGATCCACCCCACCGTCTTCATCGCACCCGGCGCCGACGTGCTGGGCGACGTCCACCTCGCCGAGCTCGCCAGTGTCTGGTACCAGTGCGTACTGCGCGCCGACATGGCCCCCATCACCATCGGCAAGCGCTCCAACATCCAGGACCTGACGATGGTGCACGTGGACGAGGGCGTGCCGTGCACCATCGGCGCGGATGTGGGCGTTGGCCACCGGGCGATCCTGCACGGGTGTACGGTCGAGGACTCCTGCCTGATCGGCATGGGGAGCATCCTGCTCAACCACGTCCACGTCGGCACCGGCAGCGTCATCGGCGCGGGCGCGGTGGTGACGGAAGGCGCGAGGATCCCGCCCGGTTCTCTCGTGCTCGGCGTGCCGGCCAAGGTGGTGCGGCCGGTGGACGACGCGCTGCGTGCCCGCATTCAGAGCACCGTGGATCACTACGTGGACCTGGCGCGCCGGCATCGGGCGGGGGAGTGGCGGCAGGCTGACCGCTGACCGTAGGCCGCAGACCGCAGACCGCGGACCGAACCGAAGCGATTGCGGTCAGCGGCCTGACTTATCATGTTTGTGATGTCGATAACCGAAACCCCAAGCGGGGCCTAGCCGTTTTCGGGGTGTTGCCCGCCTCGTGTCACCACCCTAATTTGCCCCTCCGCTTTCGTGGTCATCGGTAGGTCGTAACCACACCAGCCAGTTAGATTTGGCGATCGTGCGGGCTCCGTGTATCCCGCGCACCACGGCGTCGTTGGAGAACGTGCCCATGAGCTTCTCGGCCAAAGACCGCGCCCGCGCGCTCCAGTTGAGCGCCAACGCCCTCACCGTCCTGGAGAAGCGGTACCTGGTGAAGGACGACCACGGACGCCCGGTCGAGAAGGCCGAGGACCTGTTCTGGCGGGTCGCGACGACCATCGCGGCCCCGGACAAGGGGTACGGCGCCTCCAAGGGGGCGGTCGAGGCTCTGGCCGAGGAGTTCTACCGGGTCATGGCCGAGCGGAAGTGGATGCCGAACTCGCCGACCCTGATGAACGCGGGCCGGCCGCTGGGCCAGCTGTCGGCGTGCTTCGTGCTGCCGGTGGACGATGCGCTGAGCAACGACAAGAGCGGCATCTACGACACGCTGCGCTCCATGGCGCTGGTGCACCAGTCGGGCGGCGGCACCGGATTCTCCTTCAGCCGGCTGCGCCCCAAGAACGACGTGGTGCGCTCGACCATGGGCGTGGCGAGCGGGCCGGTGTCGTTCATGAGCCTGTACGATGCCAGCACCGACGTGGTGAAGCAGGGCGGCACCCGCCGCGGCGCCAACATGGGCATCCTGCGGGTGGACCATCCGGACGTGATGGACTTCATCACCTGCAAGACCGACACCAGCAAGATCACGAACTTCAACATCTCGGTCGCGGTCACCGAGAAGTTCATGCAGGCGGTCGCGGCCGGCACGAGCTACGACCTCGTCCATCCCAAGACCCAGGCGGCGGTCGGCCGGCTGGACGCGCGCGAGGTGTTCGAGAAGATCATCCACGGCGCCTGGAGCACCGGCGAGCCGGGCGTGTTCTTCGTGGATGAGGCGAACCGGTACAACCCGGTGCCGCACCTCGGCGCCTACGAGGCCACCAACCCGTGCGGCGAGCAGCCGCTGCTGGCCTACGACGTGTGCAACCTCGGCTCGATCAACGTCGGGGCGTTCGTCGTGGACGGCCAGATGGACTGGGAGGCGCTGCGGCAGACGGTGCACCTCTGCACGCACTTCCTCGACAACGTCATTGACGCGAACAAGTACCCGCTGCCCGAGATCACCGATCTGGCCAACCGGATCCGCCGTATCGGCCTGGGCGTGATGGGCTTCGCCGACGCGCTGGTCGGCCTCGGCATTCCCTACAACTCGGACGAGGGCGCGGAGTTCGGCCGCAGGCTGATGCGGTTCGTGGACGAGGAGTCCAAGGTCGAGTCGGAGCGACTGGCGGCGCGGCGCGGCGTGTTCCCCGAGTGGGAGCGGAGCATCTGGGGTCCGGACAAGACCTGCGCGCGCGACGAGGGCGGCCAGCGCATCCGCCCGATGCGGAAGCTGCGGAACTGCAACCTCACCACCGTGGCGCCGACCGGGACGATCTCGATCATCGCCGAGTGCAGCTCGGGCATCGAGCCGCTGTTCGCGGTGGCGTTCCTGCGGAACCAGGCCGGCGTGCTGATGCCGGACGTGAACAACGACTTCGTCGCGATGGCGAAGGGGGGCGGCTGGTATTCGGACGAGCTGATGAAGCGGATCGCCGAGGCGGGGCACATCCACTTCGACGAGGTGCCGGCGGCCGTGCAGCGGGTGTTCGTCACGGCGCACGACGTCACGCCCGAGTGGCACATCCGGATGCAGGCGGCCTTCCAGGACTACACGGACTCGGCCATCAGCAAGACCTGCAACTTCCCGGAATCCGCCACCGAGGAGGACGTCCGGCAGATCTACGAGCTGGCCCACGAGCTGAAGTGCAAGGGCGTCACCGTGTATCGGGACAACAGCCGTCCGATGCAGGTGCTTTCCACGGGCACGACGGCCCGGAAGGTAGAGGCCAGGGGGGCGGACGCCAGGTCGAACGTGCTGCCGCTCCGGCCCGCCACGGACCTCGAGCGCGAGCTGGCGGAGCTGAAGGGGCGGATCGCCGAGACCGAGACCGAGTTGGAGCGGACGCGCCGGCAGCTGCACGACGTCGAGGCGGAGAACGCGCAGCGGCGGATGAAGCGGTCGCGGCCGGACCTGCTCAAGGGCATGACGCGGCGGATCGAGACGCCGCTGGGCACCGCGTACGTCACCATCACCGAGGACGAGAAGGGCCAGCCGTTCGAGATCTTCATCTCGCTGGGCAAGGCCGGTGCGCCGCTCATGTCCGACGTCGAGGCGATCGGCCGGCTGATCAGCCTGGCGCTGCGCTCGGGCATTCCGATGGCGGAGATCCACCGCCAGCTGCGCGGCATCAGCTCCGACAAGGTCATCGGGCTGGGGCCGAACAAGGTGATGAGCGTGCCGGACGCCATCGGCATCGCGATCGAGAAGTGGATGCAGGAGAAGCAGGGGGTGCAGCAGGACCTGCTGCCCGGTCCGCAGATCATGAAGGCCGAGGCGACGGTGCGGCCGATCACGACGGCGCCCTCGCTCCACGTGGGCGAGAAGGCGCAGCCGGAGTTCGGCGGGCCGAGCGCGTCGAACATGCTGGGCGCGTGCCCGGACTGCGGGTCGCAGCTGGAGTTCGCGGAGGGGTGCGTGAAGTGCCACGTCTGCGGGTTCAGTGAGTGCGGGTGACGTTGCACTAGAAGTGGTCGTGTCGTTGACAAGCTTCACAGGCCGAAGCGTTCCGCAGGGTCGAAGACCCGCCACCGGCCTTTCGCCGCCTCGAAGATGAGCCCCAGTTCCCGCACGTCGCGGAGGTCGGTCGCGGAGTCACTCGTCAGCTCCCACGCGCGCGGATCGTCCGGGAACCGATGCCAGCAGTGGTCGTCCTCGGCGTCGTAGGGATAGCCCGTCTGCCGCCGCTCGGCATCCTGATGGGGTCCCGGCCTGTGGCGAGTGGCGTGCATCATTGTCATCGTTTCATGGCGTGCCGGAGCATTTGCACGCGGAGCGGGATTCGATTGGCGACCCCGCGCTCCGCGGCTGAAGCCGCGGCTCGGCGAGAAACTGTCGCTCAAGCGACAAGGGGAGTGTTGCCGCTTTCAGCGGCAGTCCCTTGGCCGAGACCCGGCTTCAGCCGGGTGGGCACGAGGGCGTGGGAACGAACAGGGCCGCGAGTAATCCCGCGGCCCCTCGGCGTGGCGAAGCCACGCAACACGCTGACACCGTGCCCCCACGATAAGCTCGGCCTGGTCGCCGAGTCAATGCCAGGGTGCGGGTGGGGAGAGTCGAACTCCCACGGGCTTGCGCCCCACACGGTGTCAGCGTGCTGCGTCTGCCGTTCCGCCACACCCGCCCCTCACCGACACGCTGGCGGAACCAGCATCGCGACGCAGTCTGGCACGTGCGTTGCCGTGGCGGGAACCATCGTAGCGATGACCGGCGCGATTGCCGTAACCTGTCGCGATGCAGCCGTGAGCACGGGATTGCAGGTCGATACAGCTCCAATGGACTGCATTGATTCGGTTATGCACCGCGGGAATCCATGGCTAGATTCCCGTCACTCGACGGGTTGCTGTGGTGGTTCCACCACGCACAACGGGCCCCGGCGAAAGCCGCGGGCCCGTTGACTTCCCACCCAAGCGAACGCCTACGCCGTATCTACTTCCACGAACGTCGCCTGCGTGGTTTGCTCGGGCACCGGCTGCCCCTCATCGCGCAGTGTCTCGAAGTGCAGAGTGAGCGCATCGCGCATGAGCCCCTCGGTCTCCTCGCGCGTGTCGCCCACGACGCCCACGCCGGGCACATCCGGCGCGAACGCCCCGTAGCCGTCGCTCGTCTTCTCGATCAGAATGAGCACCCGGTTCACGACAGCCCCGATTGCTTGAGGATGGAATGCAGGATGCTGGCCGGCACGTCCTTGTCGGCTGTTCCCGCGATGGTGATCACGCCGGGCTTCCCGCGATGCCTGTACTGTTGATGGCTCCCGCGCGTCCGCGCAAGGTACCAGCCGTCCGCCGCCAGCAGCCGCAACAGGTCCCAGTACTTCACGCCCCCACGTTGCCTCGGGGAGGCCCGCGCGCCGTCATCGGATCATTGCAAGCCGGGTGCGTTCCATTGCAGCCGGCACCCTGGGCTGGCGCGCGCGGCGCTCTGCCGCTAGGGTCCGGAAGCGCACGAGGTGTTCCATGCAACCCGACGACGAAGCCCTCGAGCCGCCAACCGAGGAGCGCGGGCAGCTCGCTCCGCCCCCGCGCCGCCCGCCGACCGCCGTCGGTGCCGGCACACCGCCCCGCCCGCCGCGGCGGCCATTCGGCGAGATCACCGAGCCGCACCACCGGCCGCCCGCCTACTACATCCTACGGGGCCTCTGGGTGATCGGCATCGAGCTGATCCGCGGCGCGAAGAAACTCGCGCTACGCTGACCGGTTCTTCAGGATCTTCACGAACGACCGGCCCCGCAGCTCCTCCAGCGTCAGCCCCGTCCGCGCCAGCGTTTCCTCCTCGGTCGCCGCGCCGCAGTTGATCGCCCGCAGGAAGTAGTTCAGCAGCCCCTGGCCGGTGGCCGCGTCGTCGAACACGTCGCCCACCAGCGTGGCCTGCGCGGCCTTCTCGACGAAGTTCTTGAGCCGCGCCCCCGCCGCCTCGATGCCCGACAGGAAGAACGAGAAGACGGCGGCGTACCGGGTCACCAGCTGCGCCGGGTGCAGGTCCCAGCCCTGGTAGAACCCGCCGGCGAGCGAGTGCATGACGTCGTCGTAGTGCATCCGCCAGGCGCGGTGGACACCGGCGCGATTCGCCTCCTGCTGTGCCGTCGTGAGGCGCCCGCCGGCGGCGCGGTGGGGCGGCACGGGCAGCACCGCCGTCGAGCCGTCGCTCAGCCAGATGCCCGAGCCCGCCAGCGCGACCTGCATGACGTGCTTGGCGAAGTCGCAGCCCGGGTGGCGCATGCGCTGATGGCTGGCCGTGATGCCGAGCCCCGCGGTGTAGTCGTAGGTGCCGAAGTGCGCGGCGCTGATCCGCCCGGCGCCCGCCGCCACCAGCGCCGGCAGCGCGCACCGTCCGCCCGCATCCACGATGATCTGCGGCGTCTCGACCATCAGCTCGAACCGCAGGGTTCCCGCGGTCAGCCGGTGCTTCTTCTCGAGCCTTCCGAGCACCTGGACAACGTGCGTGACCTGCTCCGGCACGGTGATCTTCGGCAACGTCACGACGAAGTGGTCGGGCAGCTGCCCGCGGCCGGCAGACAGCAGGCTCTCGATGAACAACTCGAGTGTCCGGATGCTCCGCGCGCGCAGCTCCTCGTTGAGCGGCTTGACCCGAATGCCGAGGAAGGGCGGAAGGGTCTTGCCCTGCATCCCCTGCGCCACGGCCTCTGCCGCGGTCCGCGCGTGACCATCCTCCTCGGCGTCGGGCCGGTTGCCGTACCCGTCCTCGAAGTCGATCCGGAAGTCCTCGACCGGCTCGCGCTCCAGCTTCCGTACCACCCGGGCGTGGATGATCGCGGCCAGGGGGTCGCCCGTGGGCCATCCGAGCGCGGCAGCCAGCGCGTCGGCGTCGGGCGCCCAGGTCTCGAGCGCCTTCCGTGCGACCTCGCCGATCCTCGGCGCCGTGTCGGGCTTGAACAGCTGCGCGCCGCCGTACACCGTGTGCACCGGCTGGCGTGACGGCGACTCGCCGGGATGCGCCACGGCGAACGCGAGGTTCGCTCTCCGCAGCGCATCGCCCGGGCTGGTCGTGCGGTAGGCCCGTCCGCCCCTGCGCCCGCGCGCCCTAGCCATTGTAGATCGCCCCGCCGCGCCCGCGGTACAGCTCGAGCACCGCGCGGGCCTCCGCGCGCCGCACCTGCCGTCGGGCCGTGATGCCGCGCTCCTCGAGGTAGCGCCACGAGTCATCGAACACGGGGCCTTCCTCGAAGTGGAGCCGGGTCGCATCCTCGCGCGCAGCGCCGCACACCACCCGCTTGACGCCGCTCCACAGGATGGCGCCCAGGCACATCGCGCACGGCTCGCACGAGGTCGCGAGCTCGTGGACCGCGAGGCCCGCCCCCGCGAGCGTGAACGACCCGACGCGCTGCTGCGCGAACTGGAACGCGACCATCTCCGCGTGCAGGGTGCAGTTGGTGAGCCGCACGACGGAGTTGACGCCGACGGCCACCAGGCGGCCCGCGTCCCGCTCCACGATGACCGCGCCGAACGGCCCGCCGGTACCGCGCTCGACGTTTTCCTTCGACAGCCGGATCGCGAGATCCACGCGGGCCTCGTCGCTCTCCAACGGGCGGCTCCAGTCCACGACCTCGGCGACCCAGGGCGGCAGGGTGATGGCGAGGGGGGGGGGCGTCGTCATAGGGGCACCCAACTTGACACCGGCGGGCCGCCCCGGCAATTCAGGGAGGACAGCCGTGAAAGCCCCGTCCCGCCGCGGTGCCGCGCGTCCGCGCGCCGACGAGGCGCGCAAGAGCCTGGACCTCCTGCGCGCTGTGGTCGAGGGTACCAACGACATCATCTGGGTCAAGGACAGGGCGGGCGTCTACGTCCTGGCCAATGATGCGTTCACGGTGTTCGCCGGGCGGTCGCGCGAGGAGCTCGTCGGCCACACCGATCGCGAGCTGTTCGGGCCCGAGGACGCCCGCGTGTTTGTCGAGACCGACGCCGCCGTCCTGGAGGACGGGCACCCCTACACCTTCGAAAGCAGCATCGTCGTGGACGGCGTGACCCGCACCACGCTGGTCACCAAGAGCGCCTGGCGGGACAGCGGGGGCGCGGTGATCGGCGTGGTGGGCATCGCCCACGACATCACCGGGCGACGCCGCGCCGAGCAGGCGCTCCGGGACAGCGAGGAGCGCTACCGCCGGATCGTGGAAGCCAGCCCCGACGGGATCTGGGTCCACCGAGGCGGCACCACGCTCTTCGTGAACCCGGCGCTGGTGCGGATGCTGGGCGCGCGGCACTCCGGCGAGCTGCTCGGCCGCTCGATCTACGACTTCGTCGAGCCGGACGACGTGGAGGTGGTCCGGCGCCGCGTCGAGCGTGCCGAGCGCGACGGTCAGTCCGCGCCGGCGGAGCGCCGCCGCCTGGTGCGGCTCTCGGGCCGGCCCCTCCACAGCGAGGTCGCGGTCGAGCCGATCATCTGGGAGGGGCGGCTGGCCGTGCAGGCGGTGGTCCGCGACATCTCCCAGCGGATGCGGGCCGAGGAGGCGCTGCGGGAGAGCGAGGAGCGCTACGCCCTCGCGGCGGCCGGGGCCAACGACGGCCTGTGGGACTGGGACCTGCGCACCCAGGAGATGTACTACTCACCGCGCTGGAAACAGATGCTCGGCTGCGAGGTGTCCGAGGTCGGCGCGAGTCCGGACGAGTGGCTGAGCCGCGTCCACGCCGACGACGTGGAGCGGGTGCGGCGGGAGATGGCGACGCACCTGAACGGCGGCAGCCAGCACTTCGAGACCATGCACCGGGTCCGCCACCAGGACGGGACGTGGCGCTGGATGCTCAGCCGCGGCCTCGCCGTGCGCGACCCGGAGGGACGGGCCTACCGCCTGGCCGGTTCGATGACCGACGTCACCGAGCGCAAGACGGCCGAGGAGCAGCTGGTCCACGACGCCCTTCACGACGCGCTGACCGGACTGCCGAACCGCGCGCTGTTCAACGAGGAGCTGCGGCTCGCCATCGACCGGCGCCGGCGCCGCGCGGACTACGGCTTCACGGTGCTGTTCCTCGACCTCGACCGGTTCAAGGTCGTCAACGACAGCCTCGGCCATCTCGCCGGCGACACGCTGCTCACCGAGCTCTCGGCCCGCATCCACCGCTGCCTGCGCCCGGGCGACCGGGTCGCGCGGCTCGGCGGCGACGAGTTCACGATCCTGCTCGACGACATCGACGACGTGCCCGACGCCACGCGGATCGCCGACCGGATCCAGGCCGAGCTGGCCGCGCCGTTCGTGATCGGCGGCCGCGAGGTGTACACCACGGCCAGCATGGGCATCGCCCTCTCGGCCACCGGGTACACCGAGCCGGAAGCGGTGCTGCGCGACGCCGACCTGGCCATGTACCGCGCCAAGGCCCGGGGGCGCGCGCGCTACGAAGTCTTCGATCTCGCGATGCACGCCAGCGCCGTCGAGCGGCTGGAGCTCGAGACCGACTTGAGGCGCGCGCTCGAGCGCGACGAGTTCCTGCTGCACTACCAGCCGGTGCTGCGCGTCGAGGATCAACGCATCGTGGGCTTCGAGGCGCTGCTGCGGTGGCGCCACCCGCGGCGCGGCATGGTGGACCCCGCGGCCTTCATCGCGGTGGCCGAGGAGACCAACCTGATCGTGCAGATCGGCGCGTGGGTGTTGCGCGAGGCCTGCCGCCAGCTGCGGGCCTGGCGCGGGCGGTTCGGCGACCAGCCGGGGATCTCGGTGGGCGTCAACGTGTCGGGCCGGCAGCTGCTCACGCCGGGGCTCGCCGAGCACGTGCGCCGCGCCATCGCCGAGCACGGCGTGCCCGCCCGCCGCCTCCACCTCGAGATCACCGAGAACGTCCTGATGGAAGACGCCATGGCGGCGGCCGGCGTGATCGACGAGCTCAAGACCCTCGGCGTCCACATCCTCATGGACGACTTCGGCACCGGCTACTCGTCGCTGAGCTACCTCAGGCGCTTCGCGCTCGACGCGCTCAAGATCGACCGCGAGTTCGTCATGCACCTCGAGGTCGAGGAGAACCTCGAGCTGGTCCGCACCATCGTCACGCTGGCGCGCAACCTCGGCCTCGGCGTCGTGGCCGAGGGCGTCGAGAGCACGCAGCAATACCTCCAGCTGCGCGCCCTCGACTGCCAGTTCGTCCAGGGGTTCCTGTTCTCGCCGCCGGTGGACGCCGAGGCGGCCGCGAGACTGCTCGAGGCGCAACGCCGACCCGCCTGACGCCCGGTCACCGGCACGCTATGTTTCGCCCCTATGGCCGAGGGGGCGACCAACGATCTGTTCCGCACCATGAACGCCGGCTTCGTGCAGGCGATGTACGAGCAGTACCTGCGCGATCCGGCCTCCGTGGACGAGGAATGGCGGCAGCTGTTCGAGAACGGCGGAAAGGGGCTCGAGCCCATCCAGGAGCAGGCAATCGGCCGTGGGCAATCGGCAATGGGCCATGCGCCCGTCGATGCCCAGGCTGCTCCCGTTGCCCATTCCCCATCGCCCAGTGCCTCGTCACCCACACCGCCAGGCGCGCCGCAGCCCCTGCGCGGTGCCGCCGCCCGCCTCGTGGCGAACATGGAGCAGAGCCTCACCGTCCCCACCGCGACCAGCTTTCGCGACGTGCCGGCGGCCGTGCTGGATGAGCGGCGCAAGGCCCTCAACGCGGCGCTCGCCCCCCAACGGTTTTCCTACACCCATCTGATCGCCTGGGCGCTCGTCCAGGCGGCGAAACAGATCCCCGTGATGGTCCACGCGTTCGGCGAGGCCGACGGCGGGCCCGCCCGCTTCGTGCCCGACGGCGTGAGCCTCGGCCTCGCGGTGGACGTGGAGAAGCGGGACGGCTCGCGCGCCCTCCTCGTCCCGGTGATCAAGCGCGCCGATACCATGGACTTCGCCGCGTTCCACGCGGCGTACGAGGCGCTGGTCCGCAAGGCGCGTGCCGGCCAGCTGCTGCCCGACGCGTTCACCGGCGGCGGGATGACGCTCACCAACCCCGGCACCATCGGGACCGTCGGCTCGGTGCCGCGCCTCATGGCGGGGCAGGGCTCGATCATCGCCACCGGCGCCATTCGCGACACCGGCGCCGGCCGCGTCATGACCCTCACCAGCACCTACGACCACCGCATCATCCAGGGCGCCGAGTCCGGAATGTTCCTGCGGTACGTGGATCAGCTGCTGCAGGGCGAGCATGGATTCTACGAGGGCCTGTTCACCAGCATCGGGGCGGGCCAGCAGTCGGTAGTCAGTAGTCGGCAGTTGGGGGTGTCGGCGACACCCGCCGACGCCCTTCGCTCCGTGGCCGCCGCCATGGCGCTGGTCCGCGCCATCCGCATCCACGGCCACACCGCTGCGCAGCTCGATCCGCTGGGCCGCGCGCCGGCGCCCGATCCGTCGCTGGACCTGGGCCCGCTGGGCCTGACCGCCGACGTGATGGCCGGCATCCCGGCCGAGGTGCTGCGGGTGTACGTGCCGGGCCCGTCGCTCAAGGACGCGTATCCGCGGCTGCTCGACGTGTATTGCGGCACGATCTCGTACGAGATCGAGCACATCGGCAGCAACAAGGAGCGGGTCTGGCTGCGGCAGGTCATCGAGGAGGGCCGCCACCGCCCGGCCATGAGCGCCGCCGACCGGCGCCGCCTGCTGGAGCGGCTCACCGCCGTCGACGCGCTCGAGCGGTTCCTGCACAAGACGTATCTCGGCCAGAAGCGCTTCTCGATCGAAGGGCTCGACGCCACGGTGCCCATGCTCGACCTGATGATCGAGCTGGCGGGCGAAGCCGGCGCGCGCGACCTGGTGATCGGGATGGCGCATCGCGGCCGCCTCAACGTGCTGGCACACGTGGTCAACCTCCCCTACGAGACGATCCTCGCCGAGTTCGAGGGCATGGGGCACGATCTGCCGGAGGACGGCACGGGCGACGTCAAGTACCACCACGGGGCGGAAGGGGTGTACACCACGCCCACGGGCCGCCGCGTCACCGTGACGCTGGTGCCCAATCCGAGCCACCTGGAGGCGGTGAACCCGGTCGTGGAGGGCCGCACCCGCGCCGAGCAGACCCGGCGCGACGCGCGCGAGCTGCGGCACGACGTGAACCTGGCCGTCCCCCTGCTGCTCCACGGCGACGCCGCGTTCGCGGGGCAGGGCGTCGTCGCCGAGACCTTCAACCTCGCCCGCCTCGAGGGCTACTCCACCGGCGGCACCATCCACCTGATTCAGAACAACCAGGTGGGCTTCACGACCGATCCCCGCGACGCGCGCTCGACCGACTACGCGAGCGACCTGGCGAAAGGCTTCGACGCGCCGATCGTCCACGTCAACGCCGACGACCCCGAGGCGTGCCTGGCGGCCGTGCGGCTGGCCATCCTTTACCGCCAGGAGTTCCACGGCGACGTGGTGCTCGACGTCGTGGGCTACCGACGTCACGGGCACAACGAGGCCGACGAGCCGGCCTACACCCAGCCGGCGTTGTACGAGCTGATCCGCGGGCATCCGCCGGTCCGGCAGCGCTACGCCGAGCTCCTGGCGGCCGAGGGCGTCGTGACGCCGGCCGCCGCGGGGGCCGAGGCGGAGGCGGCCTACCGGCAACTCGCGCAGCTGCAGCAGCAGGTCAAGGCGCATGCCGCGAGCGCGCCGCCCCGCGAGGAGCACGGCATCTCCCGCCAGCCTTCGCCCGAGCCGGACACGGCCGTGAGTGCCGAACGCCTGCTGGCCCTCAACGATCAGCTGCTGCGGGTACCCGACGGCTTCACCGTCAATCCGAAGTTGAAAAAGCAGCTCGACCGGCGGCGCGACACGGTGGGCCCCGGAGGCGGCATCGAGTGGGCGCACGCGGAGGCGCTCGCCCTGGCGTCGCTGCTCCACGACGGCACGCCGGTCCGGCTCACGGGCCAGGACACCGAGCGCGGAACCTTCAGCCAGCGGCATCTGGTGCTGCACGACACCCTGACGGGTCAACGGTTCGCGCCGATCGAGCGGCTGGACGGGACCCCGGCGAGCATCGAGGTCCGCAACAGCCCGCTCTCGGAATACGCGTGCCTGGGCTTCGAGTACGGCTACGCGGCCGCGGCGCCCGAGACGCTGGTGTGCTGGGAGGCGCAATTCGGCGACTTCGCCAACGGTGCGGAAGTCATCGTGGACCAGTTCATCTTCGCGGGGCTGGCCAAATGGGGCATCACCTCGCGGCTGACCCTGCTGCTGCCGCACGGCTACGAGGGCCAGGGCCCCGAGCATTCCAGCGCGCGCGTGGAGCGCTTCGTCGCGTTAGGCGCCGAGGGGAACATCCGCGTCGCCAACTGCACGACGCCGGCGCAGTACTTCCACCTGTTGCGGCGTCAGGCGCGGCATGCCGAGCTGCGGCCGCTGGTGGTGTTCACGCCGAAGAGCCTGCTGCGCCTTCCCGCGGCGACCAGCCGGCTGGACGACCTTGCGGGCGGAAGCTTCCGGTCCGTGCTCGACGACCCGGCGGCGGCCGACCCGGGCGCCGTGAGCCGCCTGGTGCTGTGCAGCGGGAAGATCTACTATGACCTGCTGGCCTCGCCGGGGCGCGCGGCCGCGCGCCACGTGGCCATCGGGCGCGTCGAGCTGTTGTATCCCCTGCCCAGGGAGTCCCTCGCGGTCCTGATCGGGCGGTACCCCAACGTGCGCGAGCTGCTGTGGGCGCAGGAGGAGCCGCGCAACATGGGGGCGCGGAAGTTCATCGTACCCGAGCTGCGCAAGCTCGTACGCGCCGGCGTCACCGTCATCGAGGTCTCGCGGCCCGAGCGCGCCAGTACGGCCGAAGGGTACCCGGCCGCCCACGCCCGGGAGCAGGCGCGCATCGTGCGCGAGGCGCTCGGCGCGGGTTGATCCGGCGTTCAGGGTTGCCGGGGCACGACCCGATAGACGGCGCCCCGCCCGCCGTGGACGACTACGTACAACTCACCCCGGCCGTCTTCACCGAACGAGCTGATCGGTCCCCCCGGCGCCAGCGAAGGCCAGTCGCGGTGATCGGTCGCCGCGCCTGACCGCCAGCGGAAGCTCCGGACCCAGCCGTCGCAGTAGTCCGCGTAGAGGTAGTGGCCTGCGAGGGCCGGCACGCGCGTCCCCCGGTATACGTACCCGCCCGTCACCGCGCACCCGTCCGTGTGGGTGTAATCGTGGACGGGCAGCGTGAGGCCCGTGGGCGAGCAGAATGCCAGGAAGCAGATGCTCCCCTCCATCAGGCGCCAACCGTAGTTCTCGCCGCCCGGGGTCGCGGCCGCCTGCGCGTTGATCTCCTCGCGCGCGCCCTGGCCCACGTCCGCGATGTAGAGGTCGCCCGTCAAGCGGTCGAAGCTGTAGCGCCAGGGGTTGCGCAGGCCGGAGGCCCAGATCTCGGGCCGCACGCCCGTCTGGCCGATGAACGGGTTCGACGCCGGTACGGTGTACGGCGCGGCGCCGTTCACGTCGATCCGCAGCATTTTGCCGAGCAGGGTCGTCATCGTTTGCGCGTTGTTCAGCGGGTCGCCGCCGCTGCCCCCGTCCCCGAGCCCGACATACAGGAATCCGTCCGGCCCGAAGGCGAGCATCCCCCCGTTGTGGTTTACGAAGGGCTGCGGGTGCGTCAACACGGTCTCGGCCGATGCGGGGTTCGCGACGTTCGGGTCGGCCGAGACGGTGTAGCGCACCACACGCGTGTCGCCGGCGGCGTTGGTGTAGTGCACGTAGACGCGGCCGTTCGCCGCGTGGTGCGGGTGGAACGCGAGGCCGAGCAGGCCCTGCTCACTTGCCGTCGAGACCTCGCTCGTGAGGTCGAGGAAGGGCGGGCCCAGCAGTGTGTCGTGGCGGACCACGCGGATGACACCGCCCTGGAGCACGATGAAGAGCCGGGCGCTGTCGCCGTTCGGCGCCGTGACGTAGACCGGGTCGGGGAGCGAGCCCGCGACCAGCTGGAGCGCCGGCGGGGCGTCGGGGGGCGTTGGGCCGGTGCCGTCGGGTTCGCACGCGACGAGCCCGACGAGCCCGACGAGCGCCCGGGTGAGCGGCGACCGGAGGCCGCGGGTACGGGAACGCGTTATCATTGTCGCCATGCGTAAACTCGGCCTCGTGGTGCGGTGGTCCGCCGTGACCGTCGTCACTCTGACCTGCCTTGGTACGTTGGGCGCGGCGCGCCGGGCGCGCCAGGCTCCCGCGCAAACCGTGATCCTCATCTCACTGGACGGGTTTCACCCCGACTACGTCACGCGGTTCCCCACGCCCAACCTGCGGCGCCTCGCCGAACGCGGCGTGCGCGCGCGGTGGCTGGCGCCGGTCTTCCCGACGCTCACGTTCCCCAACCACTACTCGATCGTCACGGGCCTGCTGCCCACGCACCACGGCATCGTCGGCAACCACTTCGTGGATCCCGACGACGGGGCGCGGTTCCGCTACAGCGACTCGGGCGTCGTTCGCCAGAGCCGCTGGTGGCTCGGCGAGCCGCTGTGGGTGACGGCCGAGCGGCAGGGCCTGCGGGCCGCGTCGTTCTTCTGGGTCGGCAGCGAGGCCGAGATCGGCGGCGTGCGGCCGAGCATCTGGAAGAAATACGACAGCCGCGTACCGGACGCGGCGCGGGTGGACTCCGCGCTGGCCTGGCTGGAGCTGCCGCCCGAGCGGCGGCCGCGCTTCGTGACCCTGTACTTCAGTGAAGTGGACCACGCCGGGCACGAGAGCGGCCCCGACTCGCGGGAGCTGGCCGCAGCGGTAGGGCACCTCGATTCGGTGATCGGGCGGCTGGTGGGCGGCCTCGAGCGTCGCGGGCTGTCGTCGAGCGTGAATCTCATCGTGGTGTCGGACCACGGGATGGCCGCGACGGCGCCCGAGCGCGTCGCACTTCTCGACGACTACCTCGAGCGCAGCGCGGTGGACGCCGTGAGCCTTGGCGCGTTCGTTGCCCTGCGGCCGCGGGGCGCCGGCTCGGCGCTCACGCCGGCGGCGATCGCGCAGGCGCTGGCCGCCGCGCCGCACCTCCACGTGTACGAGCGCGAGCACACCCCGGAGCGCTGGCGGTATCGTGACAGCCGGCGGGTGACCGAGGTCGTCGGCGTTCCCGACGCCGGCTGGCTGCTCAACGCGCGGTCGGCGAACCGGCCCGGCAACACGGGGAGCGGCGGGGCGCACGGGTACGACAACGCCGATTCCACCATGCGCGCGCTGTTCATCGCCTCGGGGCCGGCGTTCGGGCGGGGCGTGGTGGCCGAACCCTTCTCCAACCTCCACGTGTACGAGCTGGTCTGCAGGATCCTGGGCCTCACGCCCGCGGCCAACGACGGCAGCCTCGACTCGGTCCGGGCCCTGCTCGTGCGTTAACCGACGCCCGGCGCTCGCTTGACGCCGTGCCGGACCGGCCGCAACCTAGGGCGCCCTTCCTCGGAGACCTCCATGGATTTCATCGGCGAGCTCTGGCTGCCGATCGTGCTGTCGGCGTTCTTCCTGTTCGTCGCTTCGGCCGTGATCTGGATGGCCGGACCCCACCACAAGAAGGAATGGCTGCCCATGCCGGGCGAGGACGACGTCCTGGCCGCCCTGCGCCGAAGCGGCGCGGCGCCCGGCGGCTACCTGCTCCCGAAGGCGTTCGACAGCGCCGCTATGAAGGACCCGGCGTTCCAGAAGAAGATCCAGGACGGGCCCATCGCCACGATCTATCTCAAGCCCGGCGGCATGAACATGGGCCCGATGATGGCGCAGCAGGTCGGGTACTTCCTCCTCGTCGGGTTCTTCGTGGCGTATCTCGCGCACCACACCCTGGCGACGGGAGCACCCTACCTCGCGGTGTTCCGCGTAGCCGGCACCGCCGCCTTCATGGCCCATTTTCTCGGCACCATCCCCGAGTCCATCTGGTTCGGACGGCCGTGGAAGAGCGTCGGCCTGCAGCTCATCGACGCCCTGCTATACGCGCTCCTGACCGGCGGCACCTTCGGCTGGCTCTGGCCGCGGTAGCGCGAGCAGCACGGGGCGGTGCAGCAGCGCGTCTTCGTCACCGATAAGGACGCGCTCGATCACCCGATCGAGGCCGATGCCTTCGCGCGCCCACAGCCGGGGAGGGGGCGCCGTGGCGGCCGCGCTCACGTCGAACACCACCGTGACCGTGTAGCTCCCGCCGGCGACGACGTCCCGTTCCAGCGGCTGGTCGTCATCACCCCGAGCGAGCGCCAGCGCGGATTCCGCCGCCGGGGCACGCTCCATCTCACGTCCCTCAGCGTCCAGCAGCAGGAGATGCAGGCGCCCCGGGCGCAGCGTGGCGCGCACGGCGTTGCTGGAGATGCGCAGGGTCAGCACGTGGAACGCGCCGCTCGCGCGGACGCCGCCGATCTCGGGGACCAGCTCGACCCGCTCGACGCTCACCCCGAGATGGCAGTCGAGATAGAATCCGCAGAACCGCTTGGTCTCGCCCGCCGCGAGCAGCCGCTCCTTGCTGAGCAGCGACGTGGCGACGAGCGCCGCGCCATACACGGCGCCGACCGCCGCCGCGGCGGTCGCGTACACGGCGGCGCGCACCAGCCGCCGCCCCACCAGCGCCACCAGGGCGAGGCCGCCGAGGGCCGCCATCGCGAACACCACGCCTGCCATCAGCAACACGTTCATCGGACGTCTCCTCGTCAGCTCGCCGCCGGCAGCAGGCCGAAGCGGCGCTCGCGGGTCGTGTAGTCGGCAACGGCCGCCGCGAGGTCGGCCGCCGTCCAGTCAGGCCACGTCTTGGGGCTGAACGCGAGCTCGGCGTAGGCGCACTCCCACAGCAGGAAGTCCGAGAGCCTCAGCTCGCCGCCGGTGCGTACCAGCAGGTCTACGTCGGGCGCGCTCTCGCGCCCGTGGGTCGCCTCGCCGAGCAGCCGGGCGAAGGTGGCGCGGTCGATCCCGCCGCCCGCGGCAACCGCGCGCTGGGCCGCGCCGACGATGGCGTCGCGCGCCGAGTAGTCGATCGCGAGGCGCAAGTGGAGGCCCCGGCCCGCGGCGGTCAGCGCCTCGCTGGCCGCGATTTGCCGCAGCAGGTCGCCCGGCAGCCGGTCGCGCCGGCCGATGATGGAGAGCCGCACCCCCTGCTCGGCCAGGGCCGCGGTCTCGGCGCGGAGGTAGCGCAGGAACAGCCGCAGCAGGAAGGCCACTTCGGCGGGCGGCCGGCCCCAGTTGTCTCCGGAAAAGGCGTAGAGGGTCAGCGTCCCGACGCCGAGGCCGGGGGCCGCCTCGACGGCGCGCCGCACCGCCTCGGCGCCGCGGCGATGCCCCACGGTCCGGCTCCGGCCGCGGCGGCTGGCCCAGCGGCCGTTGCCGTCCATGATGATGGCGACATGTAGAGCACTTTGCTTCACAAAGCTAACTCCCGAAAAGAAGGGGGCTGCCCGCCCCGCCGTGCATCGCGTGTGCTCGCTCCTCGTCCCTCGCCCCTCGCTACTTCTCCCTCGTGGACCGAATCAGCGCCTCCATATGGTCCAGGTACCGTTCCAGCGCCTTCCGTCCGGTTGCGGTAATCCGGTACTCCGTCTTCGGGAGTCGGCCGTCGAACGACTTGGTGCACGTGACGTACTGGGCGTCCTCGAGCTTGCGTGCGTGGACGCTGAGGTTGCCGTCGGTCGCCTTCATCAGGCGCTTCAGGTCGTTGAAGCTGAGCGCGTCGTTCACGGCCAGCGCCGAGAGAATCCCGAGGCGGAGCCGCTCGTGGATCAGCCGGTCGAGGGCGAGCGACGCCTGGGCGGCGCCCTTGCCCCGCTCGGCCTTGAGGGCCCCTCCCCGCAGGTCGGGGGGGCGGCCCGGCCGCTCATTCGGGGCCGCGCCGCCCTTAGCCACCGTGCCTCCGCGCAATCACCAGCCCGAACCCGACGTGGCCCACGCCGAAGCCGAGCGCGAGCCATCCGTCGCGCCAGGCGGGGAAGGCGAGCGCCAGCAGGCCGGCGACGAAGAAGCACGAGCCCATGACCGGGACGACCCGCACCGACTGCACGCCGCTCGCCACGACCGCGGCCCCGTAGCACAGCAGCCAGGTGGGCGCGTAGAGCACGTGCACGTCGTAGATGGAGAGCGCGGCGGTGAGCGCCGCCCCGACCAGCACGGGTGGCGTGAAGGCGAGGGCGAACTTCCGCGTGGAGGCCGAGAGCAGGCTGGTGCCCCCCGCTCGGGCTTTGTGGGCCATCGTGGCGGCCGCGATGCCGCCGGCGACACAGGCCTCGAGCAGCCACACCGCCAGCCAGGCGCGGCTGGTGGGCTGGCGCGCGGCCAGCGCGCCGGCCAGCAGCGCGGTGAGCCCCATCGCGACCCCGCCCCAGCCCGGTACGGCGGTGAAGCGGCCGGCGCTCTCCATCGTTTCCCGGATGTAGCGCAGGTTGTCCATCGCCCGGGCCGAGAGGTCCGGGGCCCGGGGCTCGTGAGGGCGCAACGACGGGGCGGCCACGCCGCAAACCTAGGGCCGCGGGGTCGGTTCGTCAAGTACTTTATGGAATAAAGTTTACCGCAACCCTTGCCCGACGCGGCCCTTCCTCCTAGCGTAGCCGGGTTCGGGCAAGGTCGTTCTTCCGGTTCCGTGTAAATCGAGGTTGTGATGCGCCAGCGACGAACCGTCGAGCGGCTCGCCGTCCCGCGCGCCCGCGCCCTGCCGCGGCGCGGCGCCCGGCCGTCCAGCCGCCCCGCCGCGTGAGCCCCAACCTCGTTCTCACCCTGATCGCCTTGGCCGCCTCGGCCGGGTGCCTGGTTCTGGCGTGGCGCTTGCGCGACCATCGCCGTCTGGGCGAGGCGCTCGAGCGCGAGCGGGCGCACCTGGACCAGCTGGTCCAGCACGCCCCCGAGGCGATCGCGCTGGTGGACGTCGAGGATCGCGTGCAGCGCATCAACGAGGAATTCACGCGGCTGTTCGGCTACACGCCCGGCGAGGCCGCCGGGCGCCGGATCAACGACCTGATCGCGCCGACGCACCTGGGCGAGGAAGCGCTCAGCTTCACGCACCGCGTCACCAAGGGCGAGACCATCAGCGTCGAGACCCAGCGCCGCCGCAAGGACGGCACCATGGTGGACGTGTGGCTGATGGGCACGCCGGTGATGGGAAAGACGGGGCAGATCGCCGCCTACGGCATCTACCGCGACATCACCGAGCGCAAGGCGGCCGAGGAGCAGCTGCTGCACCTGGCGATCCGCGACGAGCTCACCGGGCTCGCCAACCGCGCGCTGTTCCGCGACCTCGTGGCGCGGTCCATCGGTCGCGGCAAGCGGCGCGAGGACTACGCGTACGCCGTGCTGGTGCTCGACGTGGACCGGTTCATGGTGGTGAACGAGAGCCTGGGACACGCCACCGGCGACCAGCTGCTGCGGGCGGTGGCGCGGCGGCTCGAGCGGTGCGTCCGGCCCGGCGACACGGTGGCGCGCCTGGGCGGCGACGAGTTCGGCATTTTCCTCGACGACATCCGCGACGTGAGCGACGCGATCCGGGTGGCCGACCGCATTCAGAGCGAGCTGCACCAGCCCTTCATCCTCGGCGCGCAGGACGTGTTCGCGAGCGCCAGCATCGGCATCGCGCTCTCGGCGGGCGGCTACGACCGTCCCGAAGACTTCCTGCGCGATGCCGACCTGGCCATGTACCGCGCCAAGGAGCTGGGCGGTGCGCGGCACGAGGTGTACCACACCGAGATGCACCAGCACGCGGTCGCGCTGCTCCAGCTGGAGACCGACCTGCGCCGGGCCCTGGACCGCGGCGAGTTCCTGCTCCGGTATCAGCCGATCATCTCGATCGTCGCGAACCGGGTGGTGGGCTGCGAGGCCCTGCTGCGCTGGAAACGGCCGGACGGCGGCCTGATTCTGCCGGCGGACTTCATCCCCGTGACCGAGGAGACCGGGCTGATCGTTCCCCTCGGCCGCTGGGTGCTGTGGGAAGCGTGCCGGCAGGCGGCCTCCTGGCGGCAGCGCGGGGGGCCGTGGGCCGACATCAGCGTCAGTGTCAACCTGTCGGCCAAGCAGCTGCTCCAGCCGGACCTGGTCGCCGACGTGGCGGACGCGCTCGCCACCACCGGCCTCGACCCCGCTGCGCTGCGGCTGGAGATCACCGAGAGCGTGATCGTCGGCAACGCCGAGCAGATGGTCCAGATGCTGAGCCGGCTGCACGAGCTGAACGTGCAACTCTATATGGACGACTTCGGCACGGGCTACTCGTCGTTGAGCTATCTGCACCGGTTCCAGATCGACACCCTGAAGATCGACCGCTCGTTCGTGAGCGCGATGGGCGACCGCGGCGAGAACAGCGAGATCGTGCGGACCATCGTGACCCTGGCGCGCAACCTCGGTATCGATGTGATCGCCGAAGGGGTCGAGACGCCGGAGCAGTTGGCGCAGCTGCGTGCGCTCGGATGCGAGCACGTGCAGGGGTTCCTGTTCTCGGCGCCGGTTCCGGCGGACGAGATCGAGTCGCTGCTCGCCTCGGTCGAGTCGTGGAGGCCGTGACAGCCGCCGGGCGGCTGCCTAGTGCATCCCCTTGGCGTCGCCGAGCTGCTTGACCAGGTCGCCCAGGACCTTCTTGGCGTCGCCGAACAGCATCCAGGTCTTGTCCAGGAAGTACAGCTCGTTGTCGATCCCCGCGAACCCGGGGTTCTTGCTGCGCTTGATGGCGAGCACCGTACGGGCCTTGTCGGCGTCGATGATCGGCATGCCGTAGATGGGGCTGGTCTTGTCGGTGCGTGCCACGGGGTTCACGACGTCGTTGGCGCCGACCACCAGCGCCACGTCGCACTGCGGCATGTCGGGGTTGATGTCACCCATCTCGACGAGATCTTCGTAGGGGATGTCCGCCTCGGCGAGGAGCACGTTCATGTGCCCGGGCATGCGCCCGGCGACGGGGTGGATGGCGAACCTGACGGTCACGCCGCGCTTCTTGAGCTGATCGTACAGCTCCCGGACCTTGTGCTGCGCCTGGGCCACGGCCATGCCGTAGCCGGGCACGATCACGACCAGGTTGGCCTGCTCGAGCACCTGCGCGGCCCCTTCGATCGTCTCCGCCTTGTACACCTTGCCTTCGCCGAGCTGCGCGGCCTGCTGCACCTGCCCGAACGCGCCGAACAGCACGTTGGTGAACGACCGGTTCATGGCGCGGCACATGATGATCGAGAGGATGAGCCCGCTCGAGCCGTCGAGCGCGCCGGCCGTGATCAGCAGCTTGTTGTCGAGCACGAAGCCCATCGCGACGGCCGAGAGGCCGGCGTACGCGTTGAGAATCGAGATGACGGTGGGCATGTCGGCGCCGCCGATCGGGATGATCAGGAGCACGCCGAACAGCAGCGCCAGCGCGATGACGACCGGGAACAGCTTCGGCGCCCACGACGCGGTCGGGTTGGCGATCAGGGCGATGCCGATGACCGCGGCCGCGACGAGCAGCCCGATGTTCATCACGTTCTGGCCGCGGTAGGTCACCGGTCGCTGCGGGACCCACTTGACCTCCTGGAGCTTTCCCGCCGCCATCAGGCTGCCGGTGAAGGTCAGGAAGCCGAGGATGATCTCGGCGATGATCGCGGTCATCCGGAACGCGGTGAGGTTCTCCGGCCCTTCGCCGAACCACAGGTAGTACTTCGCGGTCCCCACCAGCCCCGCGGCCAGGCCGCCGAACGCGTGCGACAGGGCGGTCCGCTGCGGGACGGCGGTGAGGGGGACCCTGGAGAGCGGAATGCCGATCGCGAAGCCGGCGACGATGGCCAGGACGATCCAGCCGTGGTGCTCGACGAACGGCTGCGCCCAGGTCGCGAGGACGGCGAGCGCCATGCCGGCCACGCCCGCGAACACGGCCCGGCGGGCCGTCCTGGGGTCGTTCATCCAGTGGAGCGAGAAGACGAACAGGATGGTCGCGACGAGATACACGAGCTGGACGAGGGAGACGGTCATTCCTTCTCTCCGTCCCGGGTCGTCTTGAACATCTTGAGCATGCGGTCGGTGATCAGGAACCCGCTCACGATGTTGGTCATCGAGGCCACCAGGGCCACGATGCCCATGAGCCGGATGCCGGGCGGGTAGTCGGAGCCGGCCACGATGATCGCGCCGACCACGGCGATCGCCGAGATCGCGTTGGTGAGCGACATCAGCGGCGTGTGCAGCAGGCGCGAGACCCGCCGGATCACGCCGATCCCGATGAACGTCGCCAGCACGAACACGAACACCATCGACCAGTAGTCGAACGGCTGCTCCGGATGCATCCTCAGCGTCTCCCTGCGCTCACGCCTTCGCGAGCGCGTCCTTGGCGCGGGCGTGCACCACCTGCCCGCCGTGCGTGATGAGGGCGCCCTGCTGGATGTCGTCCGCCAAGTCGACGCGGAAGGCCTTGTCGGTGGTGAACGCCGTGACGAACGCCGTGAGGTTACGCGAGAACAGCGTGCTCGCGTGGGTCGGCATGCCGGACGGCACGTTGAGCGGCGCGAGGATGGTGACGTCCCGGAACGCGACCGTCTCGCCGGGCCGCGACAGCTCGCAGTTGCAGCCGCCGTCGGCCGCCAGATCCACGATGACGGCGCCGGGCTTCATGCGCTCGACCATCGCGCGGGTGATCAGCTTCGGCGCGAACACGCCGCCGATCAACGCCGTGGTGATGACGACGTCCACCGCGGCGCATTGCTCGGCGAGCAGCTCGCGTTGGCGCGCCTTGTCCGCCTCGGAGAGCTCGCGGGCGTACCCGCCGCCCGCCGCCGCGCTCTCCGCGAGCTCGATGCCGACGTACTTGCCGCCGACGCTCTCGATCTGCTCCTTCACCTCCGGGCGCACGTCGGTCGCGGTGACGTTGGCGCCCAGCCGCCGCGCCGTGGCGATGGCCTGGAGGCCCGCGACGGCCGCGCCGACGACGAAGACCTTGGCCGGAGGCACCATGCCGGCCGCGGTCATGAGCATCGGGAAGTATTTCGGCAGCTCCTGGGCCGCGAGCAGGACGCCGCGATAGCCGGCGATGCTGGCCATCGACGACAGGGTGTCCATCGCCTGGGCACGCGTGGTGCGGGGAATCGCGTCGGTCGAGAACGCGGTGACGCCGCGGGCCGCCAGCGCGCGCACCGCCTCGAGATTCCGAAGCGGCATGAGGGAGCCGACCAGGATGGTGCCGGGGCGCATCCCCTCCACCTCGTCGCGCCCCTGGGTGCCGCCGGGCGAGGGAGCATTCACGCGCAGCACCAGGTCGGAGTTGCCCAGCAGCGCGGCGGGGTCGGTTTCGACGCTGACCCCGACGTCGCGGTATGCATCGTCGGGAAGGTGCGCAGCGCTGCCGGCTCCGGCTTCGAGCGCTACGGCGTATCCGGCCTGCATCAGCTTCTTGCACGATTCGGGCACCAGCGCGACGCGGCGCTCGCCGAGTGCCGTTTCCCTGAACACCGATATGAGCACCGAAAACCCCTGGGAGCTGACGTGAACCCGGCCCGCGGAGGGATCCGCGACCGGCGGACGTTACCGACCGCGCTCGCACGAGGCAAGCCAATCGAGCTATGTTACCAAAAACGAGGATCCCGATCATGAATCTCCGCTCCGCCCTGCTGCTTGGCCTCACGTCCCTGGCCTGCGCGGCCCCGCTCGCGGCGCGGCAGCAACCGGCCGCCGCGGATTCCACCCAGCTCACCATCGAGCGCATCTACGGCGGCGGCGGCGAGTTCTCGAGCCAGCCGTTCGGCCCCGCGCGCTGGCTGCCCGGCGGCACGGCGTACGTGACGCTGGAGCCCGTCCAGGGCGGCCGCGGCCGCGAGATCGTGCGGTACGACGCGGCCACGGGCGCTCGCGAAGTGCTGGTCACGGCGCGCGACCTCACGCCGCGCGGCGACACCGTACCCCTGACGATCGAGAACTACGCCTGGACCGACGACCTCACGAAGCTCCTCGTGTTCACCAACTCCGAGCCCGTGTGGCGCACCAACGACCGCGGCGACTACTGGGTCCTCGACCGGCAGACCGGGCGCCTGCGCAAGCTGGGCGGAGCGGCGGCCGGGCCCTCGAGCCTGATGTTCGCCAAGTTCTCGCCGGACGGCGCGCGCGTCGGCTATGTGCGGCACTACAACCTGTACGTCGAGGACCTCACGACGGGCCGCATCACGCCGCTCACGCGCGACGGCAGCCGGACCCGCGTCAACGGGTCGTTCGACTGGGTGTACGAGGAGGAATTCGGCCTGCACGACGGGTGGCGGTGGAGCCCCGACGGCCGGACCATCGCGTACTGGCAGTTCGACATCGCCGGCGTGCGCGATTTCGCGATGATCAACTCGACCGACTCGCTGTACAGTTTCGTGTCGCCCGTGCAATACCCCAAGGCCGGCGAGACCAACTCGGCGTGGCGGGTCGGGGTCGTCGGCGCCGCCGGCGGTCCCACGCGGTGGATGACCTTCGGGGGCGATGCGCGGAACACGTACCTGGCGCGCATGGAGTGGGTGCCGCCCGGTCGCGGCGCCCTGTCGGGGATGCTGCTGGTCCAGCACCTGAACCGGCTCCAGAGCACGCTCCGGGTCATGGTCGCCGATCCTGCCACGGGCGCGGTGCGGCCGCTGTTCACGGACCGCGACGAGCGGGCCTGGGTGGACGTGTTCGACGGGTGGCGTGTGACGCGCGACGGCCGCACGGTGCTGTGGGAGAGCGAGCGCGGCGGCACGACCCAGGAGTGGCTGGTGCCGGTCGACGGCGGCGCCCCCCGCCCCGCGCCGCGCGCCCTCACGCCCGATGGCGTGGACGTGCTCGGGTTCACGGGGCTCGACGAGGAGGGCGGCTGGATCTACTACATCGCCTCGCCGGACAACCCCACGCAGCGCTACCTCTGGCGCGCCCGCCTCGACGGCACCGGTGCCCCGCAGCGGCTCTCCCCGGCGGCCGACAGCGGGTCGCACAGCTACCAGGTCGCGCCGGGGCTGCGATACGCGATCCACACATACTCGCGGTTCGGCGTGCCCCCGGTGGTGGACCTGGTGGAGCTGCCGAGCCACCGGCGCCTGCGCACTCTGGTGGAGAACACCCAGCTGCGCGGGCGCGTGGCCGCCCTGCGCACGGGGGCCCGCGAGTTCTTCCAGGTGGACGTCGGCGAAGGTGTGCGCCTCAACGGCTGGATGATCCGGCCGCCGGACGCCGAGCCGGGCCGGCGCTACGCGGTGTGGTTCTACGTGTACGGCGGCCCCGGCTCGCAGACCGTGCTCGACAGCTGGGGCGGCAGCACGTACCTGTGGCACCAGATGCTGGCACAGCGCGGCTACATCGTCGCGAGCGTGGACAACCGCGGGACGGGCGCGCGGGGCTCGGCGTTTCGGAAGGCCATCTACGGGCAGCTCGGCGTGGTCGAGACCCGCGACCAGGGCGCGGCCGCGCGGGCCATCGGCCGGTGGCCGTTCGTGGACTCGACCCGGATGGGCATCTGGGGCTGGAGCTACGGCGGCTTCATGAGCCTCAACGCGATCCTGCAGCACCCCGACGTGTACCGGACCGCGATCGCGGTGGCACCGGTGACGCACTGGAAGTACTACGACACGATCTACACCGAGCGCTACAACGGCCTGCCGCGGGACAACACCGCCGGCTACGACCGCGGCTCGCCCATCACCTACGCCGGCAACCTGCGCGGCAACCTGCTGATCGTCCACGGCACGGGCGACGACAACGTCCACTACCAGAACACCGAGGCGATGGTCAACGCGCTGGTCGCGGCGAACCGGCCGTTCCAGCTGATGAGCTATCCCAACCGCAACCACGGCATCTCGGGTGGCAGCACGACGCGGCACCTGCGGGAGCTGCTGACCCGCTTCATCGAGGAGCGGCTCCCGGCCGGGCCGGCCACGAGCGCCGGCCTGGCCCCGGTGGGCGCCACCCCCACCCCGTAACGTGACACCTTTCGGGGGGTTCGCGCGTAGGGCCGTGCGTCGAAAGCCGTCACCTTCAGGGGAGGGCAGGCGCCGTGATGAAGCCCGTTGCCACGCTGGCCGCCGCCGGGATCGTGGGCGTCGTGCTGGCCAAGTTCGTGTGGATGCTCGTCTTGCCGATCGTCGGCATCCTGACGGGCGTCCTCGCGCTGGTGTTCAAGGTCGCGCTGATCGCGTTTCTGGTCTGGCTCGGCTACAAGATCCTGAACAAGATGACGGAGCGCCCCTCGGAAGGCTGACAAGAGCGTCGAGAGCTCAGAGTTGAGAGTCCAGAGTCGGGTGCCCGGACTGCGGCTGTGCGCGCTCCTCTGGACTCTCGACTCTTGACTCTCGACTATTACTGCCCGTGAAAGAGAAAGGCATCGCCTATATCCTGTGGGCCGCATGCATCTTCGGCGTGTGCGGCCTTCAGCGTTTGTACGCCGGGAAGATCGGCACCGGCCTGTTGTACCTGTTCACCATCGGCCTGTTCGGCTTCGGCCAGTTCATCGACCTGTTCCTGATCCCGGGCATGATCCGGGACCACAACAACCGGCTGCTCGTCGAAGGCATGGAGGCACGCGCCCTGGCGGCTGCCGGTGTGGCCGGCGCCCTGACCGGACGCCGGGCGCCCCGCACCAGCGAGGAGTTCCAGGTGGCGCTGGTGCAGGTGGCAGAACGCCAGGGCGGCCGGCTGACCGTCGCCGAGGGGGTGAGCGCCACCGGCCGCAGCTTCAAGGACGTCAAGAAGCAGCTGGATGAGATGGCGGTGAACGGCTTCATCGAGCTGGATTCCGACGACCAGGGGCAGCTCTTCTACCGGTTTCCCGGGCTCGGCGAGGGCTGATGGCCAAAGCGCCGGAGGCTCAACCGATCGTCGAGCACCTGGATGGCCTGCACGTCATCCGCCAGAGCCCCGACTGCCGCGACTGGAACGGCATCCACTACAAGGCGGGCATGGCCGCGGCGAACGTGGGCGCGCGCCACCTGTCCATGAACGTCGCCACCATCCCGCCCGGGGGCGTGGCGGCGGCCCACGTGCACGTCGGCTTCGAGGTCATGCTCTACATCCTGGCAGGGCGGGTCCGGCACGAGTACGGGCCGCGGCTCGAACGGTCCGTAGAGAACGGCCCGGGCGACTTCATCTTCATCGAGCCGGGCGTGCCGCACGAAGTGTTCAACGTGAGCGGCACCGAGCCGGTGGTGGCGGTGGTGGCGCGGTCGGATGCGGCCGAGTGGGCCCACATCGCGCCGTACGAGGGGCGAGGAACGAGTGGCCAGGGGCGAGGGAGGGCAGGCTAGGCGTCAGGCACCGCCGTTCCTCGCCCCTCGCTCTTCAGACGTCCCGCAGCACTTCCATCGCCGTGCGCCGGAACACTTCGCGGCTCGCGGTGAGCCCCACCGCCGCGACCAGCGCCGCCGTCAGCAGCAGGACCACGCCCAGCGGCGCCACGGGCAGCACGAACGGCAGCTCCATCACCCATTTCGTGAACGCCCAGCCGCCCAGCGCGGCGAGTCCGATGCCGACCAGCGCCGCGAGGCCGCCCAGCGCGAGGTACTCGGACAGCAGGATCCGCGACAACTGGCGTCGCGTGGCGCCCAGGGCCTTGAGCAGGGCGCCTTCGCGGATTCGCTGCGACCGGCCGGCGGCCACGGCCCCGAGGAGCACCAGCGTGCCGGTGGCGAGGCTGAGCCCGGCCATGAACCGCACCCCGATGGCGATGCGGCCGAGGATTCGCTCCACGGTCCGCTGCACGGTGGCCACGTCGAACGCGATGACGTTCACCAGCCGCTCGGCGGCGGCTCGCTGGAGCCGGGCGCGCACGCCGGCGTCTTCGTGCCGGGTGAGCACGACCCATGTCGCGGGCAGTCCGCGCAGCGACGCGGTGGAGAACACCGCGAAGAAGTTGGGCTCGAAGCGTGCCCAGTCCACCTCGCGGAGCGCGACCACGCGGGTGCGCACGATCTCGCCGCCCACGTTCCACGTGATGCGGTCGCCGATGCCCACCCTGAGATCGGTGGCCACGTCAGTGGAGAGCGACACCGGGTACAGGGCGAAGGTGTCGCGCGGGACGACGCGCCCGCGGGAGCGCCGCAGCCGCGGGCCCCGTGGCGCCGCCGCCATGCCGGCCGGCCGTGCCGCCTCGCCCTCGCCACGCCACCACGCGCCTTGGGCCAGCGTCTCGGTGCGCACCAGCGAGTCGCGGAAGGTCGACCGGTACTCGCGCCGCAGGGTCCACGGCGCCGGCCGCCGCGCCGCGATGGTGTCCTCGAGCAGCTGCTGGGCGGTGCGGCCGTTGATCGCTCCGATGCGCATCGGGACCATCGGCACGTTCTGCGCCGGCTGGCTGCCGCTGGCCGTGATGAGCGATTCGAGCGTGCTCACCTGGTCCGTCTCCACCCCCGCGAACACCAGGTTGGGACGGCCCTGGGTGGCCGCCGTGCTGCGCAGGATCTGGCTCAGGAAGTTGGCCTGCACGAGGTACAGCGCGGCCAGCATGCCCACGCCGAAGCCCAGCGCCGTGACCACGGCACGGGTCTGGTTGCGGGGACGGTGCAGGTTCGCCACGCCCTGGCGCACAACGTAGGGCCAGGCGCCGCGCAGCGCAGCCCGGGTGGTGAGGCGGCGCGCGAGCCACACGGCGAGGCGCGCCGTCAGCGTGAGCACCGTGACCGCGAGCCCGATGGACCCGGCGAAGCCCAGGCCCACGCGCGGGTTGGGGTGGCGGCTCATGGCCAGCGCGAAGACGCCCACGGCCACCAGGCCGAACGCCGCCAGGCGCCACGGGTCGCGGGGCGCCGGCGTGGACGAGGTCTCGTAGTCCCTGCGGATGGCCTGGAGCGGCGACACGAGCCGCACCTCGAGCAGCGGGCGCAAGGCGAACAGGACCGACACCGCGACGCCGATGCCGAGACCGGCCAGCAGGACGTTGGGCGCAAGTCGGACCTGGACGGTGATCGGCAGAACGCCCGCGAGCACGCGGGGAATGAGGAACTGGAGCCCGACGCCCAGCGCCGCACCCGCGGCCGCCGCGATCAGCCCGAGCGCGACGGCCTGCGCCAGGTAGATGGCGAACACCAGGGGCCGCCGCGCGCCCAGGCACCGCAGCACGGCGATCGTCTCGAGCTTCCCGGCCAGGAACGCACTGATGCCGCTCGCGACGCCGATGCCGCCCAGGAGCAGCGCGATGAACCCGACGAACTGGAGGAACGCCTCGGTATTCGAGAGGGCCTGGCTGAGATCGGCCTCCGTGTCCTGCGCGGTCTCGCTGCGCACACCGTCGGCGCGGAACAGCCGCAGGTGGCGGCTCTCGAAGCTCCGCGCGTCCCGCGCGGACGGGAACTTGAGGAGCGCCTCGTAGCGCACGCGGGCCCCGAACCCCAGCACCCGCATGTCGGCGAGGTAGCGATGCGGCACGTAGACCTGGGCGCCGAACGCGTTGACGCCGCCGGTGAGGTGCCCCGGCACATCCGCCACCGTCGCGGCGATGACGAACCGGCCCTCGCCCAGGGTGAGGGTGTCCCCGACCCGGGCGCCGAGCGTGACCAGCAAGCTGGTGTCCACGATGGCGGCGCGCTCGGTGCGCAGGGCCGGCCACCGGCCCGCGGGCGCGGTGACCACGTCGCCGTAGAACGGAAACGCGGGCCCGACCGCGCGCACCTCGGCCAGCCGGGTACGGTCCGGTACGCGGTCCACGTACGCCATGGAGGAAAACATCGTGCGGCGCGTGACCGGGACCCCGTCGCGAACCACGGAATCGAGGACCGCTTCGAGGCTGCGGGTGAAGGGCCGGGTGCTGCCCAGCACCAGGTCGGCCCCGAGCAGCGCGCGCGCCTCCCGCCGCAGCGCCGCCTCGAGGTTCGACGTGAACGAGCTGATGGCGACCAGCGCGGCGACGCCGATCGAGATGGCCGAGGCGAACAGCAGGAGCTTGCGGCGCGAGGCCCGCGTCTCGCGCCAGGCCATCGCGAGGATGAACCGGGAGCGGGTCACACCGCCATCCCGTCGCGCAGCCGCAGGACGGTCTTGGCCTGCCCCGCGAGGCCCGCGTCGTGGGTCACCAGCACGAGGGTCGTCCCGAGCTCCCGGTTCAGCTGGGTCAGCAGCTCGATGACGCGCTGGCCGGTGGCGGCGTCGAGGTTGCCCGTGGGCTCGTCGGCGAACAGGATCTTCGGCTCGTTGGCGAACGCGCGCGCGATCGCCACCCGCTGCTGCTCCCCGCCGGACAGCTGGGCGGGGTAGTGGTGTTCCCGGCCCGCCAGCCCCACCCGCGCCAGCAGCTCGCGGGCGCGGCCGGCAGCCTCCCGGCCGGTGCCGTTGGCCGCCAGCTCGACGGGCACCTGCACGTTCTCCTGCGCCGTGAGGGTCGGGATCAGCTGGAAGGTCTGGAACACGAAGCCGACCTTCTCGGCGCGCAGCCGCGCGCGCGCGTCCTCGCCCATCGCGGCGAGGTCGTGGTCGTCGAGCAGGACGGCACCGGTGGTCGGGACGTCGAGGCCGGCCAGCAAGCCGAGCAGCGTGGTCTTTCCGCAGCCCGAAGGGCCGACCACGGCAAGGAATCCGCCCGCCGCGACTTCGAGACTAACTTCCTTGAGCACGGTCAGCGGCCGTCCGCCGCTCTGATAGACCTTCGTGAGGTTCCGGGCGATCAACATAGTGGCTCGAATGATACCTAGTACGGCCGGTGGGGTCGCGGCGTTTCTGATCGCCGCGGCGGTCGGGTGCGGCGGCGGCGACCGCGCCCCGGAAGCCCCGGCTGCCTCGGATGCTCCGGCCGGCGGCCGCGCCACCCCGGCCGCCCCCGACCCCCGCCCGGCGATCCTGTTCATCGGCACCAGCCTGACCGCCGGGCTCGGCGTGGATCCGGACGAGGCCTATCCGGCGGTCATCCAGCGGCGGCTCGACAGCCTCCACCTGGCGTGGCGCGTGATCAACGCCGGCGTGTCGGGCGAGACGTCGGCGGGCGCCGTGCGGCGGCTCGAGTCGGTCCTCACGGACCCGGTGCGCGTGGTCGTGCTGGAGACGGGGGCCAACGACGGACTGCGCGGGATCGACCCCAACTCCACCCGGGCGAACCTCGAGCAGATCGTGCGGCGGATTCGCGCCCGGGACTCGACCATCGCCATCGTGCTCGCCGGCATGGAGGCGCCGCCCAACCTCGGCCGGCGATTCACGCAGCAGTTCCGCGAGCTGTTTCCCGCGCTCGCCGCCCGCGAGCGGCTGGCGCTGGTGCCGTTCCTGCTCGCGGGCGTCGCGGGCGACGACGAGCTCAACCAGGATGACGGCATTCACCCGACGGCGCGCGGTCACGAGCTGATCGCCGACACTGTGTGGCGCGCGCTCGAGCCCAGCCTCTGGAGGTGACCATGCTGCGTTTCGTGCCGATTCTCCTCGTCCTGCCGCTGGCGGCCTGCCAGCGGGCGCCGGGCAACTCCGACGCCGCTGCCCGGGTCTTCGGCGGCGGCGTGGAATGGGTGGACCTGTCTCACACGTTCGATGCCACGACGGTCTACTGGCCCACGGCGCGTCGCTTCCGCCTCGACACCGTGTTCGCGGGGCGGACGCCGGGCGGCTTCTACTACTCGGCCTACGGGTTCCGCGCCGACGAGCACGGTGGCACGCACCTCGACGCGCCGGTGCATTTCGCCGAGGGGCGGCTCAGCGCCGACGCGCTCCCGCTCGAGCGGTTGATCGGGCCCGCGGTGGTGGTGGACGTCCGCGACTCGGCCGCGGAGAACGTGGACTATCTCGTCACCGTGGGGGATTTCGAGCGGTGGGAGCGCGCCCACGGGCGGATGCCCGACAGCGCGATCGTGCTGCTGCGCACGGGGTGGGCGGCCCGCTGGCCCGACCGCGCGCGCTACCTCGGCACGGCCGATACCGGCGCCGCCGCGACGCGGGCGCTGCACTTCCCGGGGCTCGATTCGGCGGCGGCGCGGTGGCTGGTGCGGGAGCGCCACGTGGCCGCGGCGGGCCTCGACACGCCGAGCATCGATCACGGGCCGTCCACGGCCTACCACAGCCATCGCATCCTGATGAACGCCAACGTGCCGGCCTTCGAGAACGTGGCGTCGCTGGACGGACTGCCGGAACGCGGGGCCTACATCGTCGCACTGCCGATGAAGATCGGCGGCGGCAGCGGTGGGCCGCTGCGGATCGTGGCCGCGGTACCGCGGTGAGCAGCCGGATCCCGGTCCCGTACCTCATCCGGCGGGCGGACGACGGGCGCGCGATCGAGATCGAGTGGGACGAAGCCGCGGGGGGCCACGTGGGGCGTTACGACGCGCGCGCGCTGCGGCTGGCGTGTCCGTGCGCCGGTTGCGTCGAGGAGATGACCGGCCGGCCGATGCTGGATCCGGCGCGGGTCCCGGACGACGTGCGCGCGCTCGCGCTGCGGCTGGTGGGCGCCTACGCGATGCATGTCAGCTGGAGCGACGGGCACGACACGGGCATCTACCCGTGGGAACGCCTGTTCTCGACGTGCCCCTGTGACGCCTGCGTCGCGAAGCGATCCGTCCAGGCGGGCGCCTGACCGTCCCGCCTTTCTCCGTGCCCCTGTGCCCCCGTGCCCCTGTCCCCCGCCTCTAGGCGTTCAGCTTCAGCTCCCACTTGAAATGCAGGTTCGGGTGGCGCCAGTACAGGAACCCGCCCATCGATAGCCCCGCCACCAGGTTGCCGGCCAGCAGCGACGGCACGCTGATGGTGCCCATGACGCGCTGCACGAAGGCGATCGCGTAGACGAAGTAGGCGAACTCGAAGAACACGAACAGCGCGAAGAAGGCGACGAGGAAGATGGCCGGCTCCTGCTCCAGCATCGCGGTGATGTGCGACAGCAGCAGGCCGGCGATGATGAACACGGCGCCGTGGAATACCGTGTAGCCGAGCACCAGCGCGCTGGCGTTGGCGGGCAGCGCTACCGCCTCGACGGCGCGCTCGCCGCGGAACAATCCCGCCCCGAGGGCGGCCGGGGTGTGGAACGGCTGGCCTGACATCAGGTCCACGATCAGGAACCAGACCGCCAGCGCGAACGCGCCGACGAGCCCCACCAGAATGCCTTCGCGGATCGGTCGCATGAGGGTCCCCCGGCTGTGGGCGGTTGCCCTGAACCTGTGCCCGCGCGGCGTTGTCGTCAAACGGGGGCCCCGGCGGGACGTTGTCGGCGGCGGGGCGGACGTGCTATCGTCACGGCGCCCCGACCCGACGCGCCACCGTCCCTTGTCCACCCCGCCCCCGGGAGACCCCCCGTGCTGGAATGGATCAACGACCCGCAGGCCTGGATCGCCCTGCTCACGCTCACGGTGCTGGAGATCGTCCTCGGCATCGACAACGTGGTCTTCATCAGCATCCTGGCCGGCAAGCTGCCGGCGGCGCAGCGCCCCAGGGCCCGCCGCATCGGGCTCGCGCTGGCGATGCTCACCCGCATCGCCCTGCTGCTGTCGCTGGCGTGGATCATCCGGCTCACCAGCCCGCTGTTCGAGCCGTTCGGTCACCCGGTGTCGGGGCGGGACCTGATCCTCATCACCGGCGGCCTGTTCCTGATCGCGAAGAGCACCCACGAAATCCACCAGAAGCTCGAGGGCGAGGAGGGGCACGCGTCGGGGCGGGTCGCGCCGACGTTCCGGGGCGTCCTCGTGCAGATCATCCTGCTCGACGTGGTGTTCTCGCTCGACTCCGTGATCACCGCCGTCGGCATGGTGCGGCAGGTGCCGGTGATGATCACGGCCGTGGTGATTTCGGTGCTGTTCATGCTGTGGTTCGCGGGCCCGATCAGCGACTTCGTGGAGCGGCACCCGACGGTGAAGATGCTGGCGCTCAGCTTCCTGCTGCTCATCGGCGTGAACCTGATCGCCGACGGCTTCGGCCAGCACATCCCCAAGGGCTACACCTACTTCGCGATGGGCTTCTCGGTGTTCGTCGAGACGCTGAACCTGAAGCTCAAGCGGAAGGCGAAGCCCGTGCACCTGCACGAGGCGTACGTGGAAGGCGGGAAGTGACGTCGCGCCGGCTGATCATCACCAACGGCGACAGCGCCGTCCAGAACCTTCAGGCGCAGGGGATCGGCCACCAGATTCTCGCCTGGCAGGACGTCCTGCACGACGGCCCGGTGCCGGGTGGCATTGCGCCCCGGCCGCTGGCCGAGGCCCGCGCCCGGTTCATCGCCGAACGCGGCTGGGCCTCCTTCGAAGAGGCCTTCAAGGGACTCACCGAACGGGACCGGCGCCTGGCCGACCTTTCGGGCTTCGAGGAGGTGGTGCTGTGGTTCGAGCACGACCTGTACGACCAGCTCCAGCTGATCCAGGTGCTCGATCGGCTGGCCGGGACCCCGGGCAGCATCGCCCTCACCATGATCACCGCGGCGCAGTACGTCGGCCAGCTCGAGCGCGACGAAGCCCGGGACCTGTGGGAGAGCCGCAAGTTCATCGGCGGTGCGCCGCGCGAGCTGGCGGGCCGCGCCTGGGCCGCGTTCACGGCCGAGAAGGAGGACGTGTTGCCGGCGTTCGCCGCGTCGGACACGTCGGCACTGCCCTTCCTGGGGCCCGCCTTCAAGCGGCTGCTCGAGGAGCGGCCGGGCCTGGACGGGCTCGCCCGGAGCGAGCGGCAGGTGCTGGAAGTGCTGGCCGGGGGGGGCGGGCCGCTGCCGGCGATCAAGCTGTATCCGCGCGCGCATCACCAGCGCGAGGAGCCGGTGTGGCTGGGCGACTTGTCGTTCGCGTGGTACGTGGAGCGGCTGGCGCAGGGTCGGGTCCCGCTGATCGGGCGCGGCGACGGAAAGCCCGCTGCGCCATGGGCCGACGGGGAGCGAGCCTTCTGGGAGCAGACGCTGCGGATCACCAACGCCGGCCGCGACGTGCTGGCCGGCCGCGCCAATCACGCCAGGCTCAACGGCATCGACCGCTGGATGGGGGGAGTGCGGCTGCGGGTCGTGGCGGGCGCGTGAGCGCCAAGCGCTACGACCGCGCCTATTTCGACCGCTGGTACCGCGATCCGCGCACCCGGATGTGGCCGCAGGCCGCGGTGGCGCGCAAGATCCGCATGGTGCTCGGGTTCGCCGAGCAGCTGCTCGAGCGTCCGGTGCGGTCGGTACTCGACGTCGGCTGCGGCGAGGGAGCGTGGCAGCCGATCCTGGTCCGGCTGCGGCCCGGCCTGCGCTACGTCGGCGTCGATTCCAGCGCCTACGCGGTGGCCCGCTTCGGCCGGCGCCGGCACATTCGCCGGGGCGAGTTCGGGGCGCTCGCCGCGCTGCGCCTGCCGCGGCGCTTCGACCTCGTGGTGTGCTGCGATGTGATCCACTACGTCCCGACCCGGGACCTCATCCGCGGTCTGGCGACGCTGCACCGGCTGGCCCGCGGGCCCGCCTATCTCGAGGCGTACACCGGCGGCGACGACGTCGAGGGCGATGACCACGAGTTCCGGCGTCGCTCGGCCGGGACCTACCGGCGGTTGTTCCGCGAGGCGGGCTTCACGTCCTGCGGCATGCACTGCTACGTGACGCGGGCGATGGCGGGGGTCCTGCTGGACCTCGAGCGGAGGTGACCATGGCGGCGAGCCGCGGTGGTACGCGCGCCGACGGCTGCGGGCCGGTCAGCCCGAATCCCACCACGCGATCTCGCCGCGGTGGCCACAGTCGGGACAGAGCGCGCCGACCTGGTCCTGGCTGACCCGGACCCGCGCGCCGCAGGCCGGGCACACGGCGTAGATGCGTCCGAGGTCCTGGGCCGTGCCGGCGGCGGGGTGCTCGGTCCCGCGCGCCCGCACGACGGCGCTGAACCAGGTCGGACGATCGGGGCGGATCTCGAGGAGGCGGCGGAGCACGGCGACGCGCTTGCCCCGGATCTCGAGGACCACGCGGTTGCAGTCGGCCTCCCCGACAATGGGGTACCAAGCCCCCGTTCGGGGGGTCGGCTTCGCGAAGGGGCGTGCGGTGGCCCAGGGTCGGGCCCAGCCGTGGTCGGAGGTCTGCACGGGAACGGGGCACGGTAGTGGCCGACCCCGCCAGCGTGCCGTGACGCAGGCTACGTCCGGCCCCGGCGGGCGTCTTTGCGCCCGGCGTCGCCGTACAGTAGTTTGACGCGTCTTCCGCAGGTCTCACACCCGACATCCGGTACCGCTCTGGAGGGTTGATGCGTCGCTCCATGATGGTCCTCGCCCTGGCCGCCGCCGCTGCCGCGCCGCTCGCGGCCCAGTCGTCCATCGGGCATTCGGTCGACCTCGCGCTGAGCTATCGCGAAGGTTCCCACACCATGTCCATGGCCTGGCACGCCCAGGTCGGGCTGGCGAACCGCCGGGTCTGGCTCGGTGCGGGTCTGCGCTCCTCGGCGATGCTCTCGTATACGCGGGATTTCGAGGAGATCGACGGCACCGGTCTCCAGCAGATCGCCGATCCGCGGGTCCAGACGCTGAACCTCATGGTGACGGGTGACGTCATGGTGACCCGCCGGTTCGGAGCGGGCGCGAACCTCGACCTCATCGGCGGCTCGCACGGCGGCACCCGGGGTCTGGGCCTGCAGCAGTTCCGGCCCGACCGACTGAACCTGTTCAAGGGCGGCAGCTCCGACGAGGGCTCGTTGAACTCGGAGTTCTACGTCCGCTACAACGTGGATGGCCGGACCGCGGTCCGGGTGGGTGCGGCGCACTACGTCATGGGCTACGAGGATCGGAACGGCCCCGGGCGCTATAACCGGTTCATCACGGCGCCGTTCGTGGGGCTGCGGGTCGGGTTCTGACGAGAAGGGAAAGAAGGGGAAGAAGGGGAAGAATCCCCTCCTTCCCCTTCTACCTCACCAGCTTCCGATACTTCAGCCGGTGCGGCTGGTCCGCATCCGCTCCCTTCCGCTTCTTCAGATCGGCGTGGTAGTCCTGAAAGTTGCCCTCGAACCACCGCACCTCGCCGTCGTCCTCGAAGGCGAGGATGTGCGTGGCGATGCGGTCGAGGAACCACCGGTCGTGGCTGATCACCACCACGCATCCTGAGAATCGCAGCAGCGCGTCCTCGAGCGCGCGCAGCGTGTCCACATCGAGGTCGTTGGTCGGCTCGTCGAGCAGCAGCAGGTTGCCCCCGCTCTTGAGCAGCTTGGCGAGGTGCAGCCGGTTCCGCTCGCCGCCCGACAACGTCTCCACCTTCTTCTGCTGGTCGGCGCCGCGGAACCCGAACCACGAGCAGTAGGCGCGCGCGTTCACCTCTTTCTTGCCGAACAGCAGCGTGTCCAGCCCGCCGCTGATCTCGTCGTACGCGCTCTTGCCGCTCGTGAGCGCTTCACGCGACTGGTCCACGTACGCGACGTTCACGGTCTGGCCGACCTTCAGCACACCCCCGTCGGCCTTCTCCTGACCCACGATCATCCGGAACAGCGTGGTCTTGCCGCCGCCGTTCGGTCCGATCACGCCCACGATGCCGCCCCGCGGGAGCCGGAAGTTCATGTTCTCGAACAGCAGGCGGTCGCCGAAGCCCTTCTTGAGGTTTTCGGCCACCACGACCTCGTCGCCCAGGCGCGGCGCCGGCGGGATGAGGATCTCGGCCGTCTCCTCGCGGGCCTGCTCCTCCTCGGCCAGCAGTTGCTCATAGGCGGTGATGCGGGCCTTGCTCTTGGCCTGGCGCGCGCGGGGCGCCATCCGCACCCACTCCAGCTCGCGCTCCAGCGTTTTCTGGCGGGCCGAGGCCGCCTTTTCCTCGTTCTGCAGCCGCTTCTGCTTCTGGTCGAGCCAGCTCGAGTAGTTCCCCTGCCACGGGATGCCCTCGCCGCGGTCCAGCTCGAGGATCCAGCCGGCCACGTTGTCGAGGAAGTAGCGGTCGTGCGTCACGGCGATCACGCACCCGGGGAACTCGGCGAGGTGCCGCTCCAGCCAGTACACCGACTCGGCGTCGAGATGGTTGGTGGGCTCGTCGAGCAGCAGCAGGTCGGGCTGGGCGAGCAGCACCTTGCACAGCGCCACGCGGCGCTTCTCACCCCCGGAGAGCGTCGCGACGTCGGCATCGCCGGGCGGGAGGCGCAGCGCGTCCATGGCGATGTCGAGCCTGTGGTCCAGCTCCCACGCGCCGGCGTGGTCGATCTTCTCCTGAAGGGCGCCCTGCTTCTCGAGCAGCTTCGCCATCGCGTCGTCGTCCATGGGCTCGGCGAACTTCGCGCTCACGGTGTTGAACTCGTCGAGCAGCGCGCGGGTCGCGGCCACCGCTTCCTCGACGTTGCCGCGGACGTCCTTGGCGGGGTCGAGCACGGGCTCCTGGGGCAGGTAGCCGATCTTGATGCCGTCGGCCGGCCGCGCGTCGCCGATGAAGTCCTGATCCACCTGCGCGAAGATCTTGAGCAGGCTGCTCTTGCCCGCGCCGTTCAGGCCGAGCACGCCGATCTTGGCGTCGGGGAAGAACGAGAGCGAGATGTCCTTGAGGATGTGACGGCTCGGCGGCACGACCTTGCCGAGCTTGTAGGTCTGGAAGATGTACTGGTAGGCGGGCATGGGGGCGGTAAAATAACCGGACCCGACCCCCGGGGGGGGGGGGGGGGCCCGGCGCGGCCCGGCGGCCCCGGTTACGGGCAGCGGCGGCGCGGCCTGCGGTGATACGGCGCGCAGATCCTCCCCGAGCAGCGCCGCGACCGTCGCGGCGACCTGGCTCTGGGTCACTTCCAGGTCATGGCGCATGCCGAGTGCCGGCGTGTCGGGGCCGAGCACGGCGATCCAGATGCGACGCGCGGCCGGCACGTCGCGGCCGTGATCGGTCCACTGGCGGCCCTCGCCGCGCCCGTGATCGGTGGCGATCACGAGGCTGGTCCGTCCGGCATACCCCGCCGTGCGCTGCGCCCACTCCCACAGCCGGCGCAGAAACCGGTCGGCGCGCGCCGCGGCGTCGAGATACAGGTCGTAGCGGCCGTCGTGCGCCCACTCGTCGGTCTCGCCGAGCATCACGTACAGCACGCGGGGCCGCTCGGTGCGCAGGTGCTCGAAGGCACCATGCATCGTCACCGCGTCGAGCCGGGCCGCGGCGCCGAACGGCAGCGCCACGTCGCCGGCCATCTCGTTGAGCAGCCGCTCGCGCTCGGTGCGCGGCGACGGGAACGGCGGGCCGTCGCCGTTCGCGCTCACGCCGCTGCGCCCGGTGTTGACGATGAAGGGCAGCACGTCCCACGAGCCGAACGCCGCAACGCGGCCGCGACAACAGGGCCGCTGGTTCAGGAACTCCAGCACGGTGATGTTCGGGTTCGGGCGCTTGGCGTTGGAGTCGATCCGTGGATCGGCGCTGCCGGAAAGCAGCTCGTTGTAGCCGGGGTAGGAGAACCACAAGCCGTTCGTCACATACGCGCCAGCGCCGCGGGCCGAGTCGCCGAACAGCTGGCCCTGTGCCGCCACGACGCTCCAGACAAAGGGCAGGAGCGCCTCGCGGCGCTGCTCGGGCGTCGGGCGCCAGAACCGCCGAAGCAGCTCGGCCGTGTCGCGGACGCCCGGACCCCGCAGCCGCTCGGCGTCGGCCCCCCCGAACACCTCCTGCCAGCGCACGCCGTCGAGGGTGACCAGCAGAACGCGCTCGGTGCGGCGCGACTGCGCCGCGAGCGGCGCCGTTCCGGCGGCGGCGAGCGCCACCACAACCATCCAACGGCGCCGCCGCAGGGTGCGTAGCTGCATGGACCCAATCTACGGGCCGCGATAGATTCCCGCGTCCCAGTCACCGTTCGCCTCGGAGCGTTCGCGATGAAGCCGCTCGTGCTCGCCGCCGCCCTTGCGGCCGTCCTCGCCGGCAGTGCCGCCGCGCAACAGCAGGTGTTGCAGGAGCGACTCGACCTGGTCGCGCTGGCCCGCATCCGCGACGAGGGCGCCAACCGCTCGTATCTCGACTCGATGGCGCAGCAGCTGCTCGACGGCATCGGGTCGCGACTCACGGGCTCGACGGGTCTGCGCCGCGCGCAGCAATGGGCCGCCGAGACGATGCGGGGGTGGGGCCTCGCCAATGTGCAGATCGAGGCGTGGGATTCGCTGTTCGGCCGCGGCTGGGAGCGCGTGAGCATGAGCGCCCGGATGATCGAACCGGTCGTGCAGCCGCTGCGGGCCGAGCCGGCGGCGTGGAGCGGCAGCACGCGCGGCGCCGTCACGTGTCCGGTCGTCCTGGTCGAGGTGACCGATACGACCCAGTTCGCACAGTACCGTGGGCGCCTGCGGGGCACGTGCGTGATGTACGATCGCTGGACGCCGGTGGGACCGGAGTTCGAGCCGCGCACGCGGCGGTTGCCGGCCGAATCGCTCCTGGCCTGGGGCGCGCGCCAGTCGGCGCCGCAGGGTGGGCAGCCGGGCGGGCCGGGGCCGGGTGGCAATCCGCAGTTCCAGGCGCAGCAGCAGTTCCAGCGGTCGTTGCTGGGGTTCCTGCGCGCCGAGCAGCCGGCCGTGCTGCTGCGGCAGACCTCGACGGCGTGGACCTACGGCGTGCTGCGGACCGGCGGGCATCCGGACGGTGCGATCGCCCGCGACAGCGCGTACGAGCCGATCCCCGCGCTGTATGCCACCCAGGAGCAGTACGGCCAGCTGTGGCGCCTCGCGAGGCGCGGCGTGCCGACCCGGCTCGAGGTCAACGTGCAGAACCGATGGGTGAATCCGGACCGCCGCGAGTTCAACGTGGTGGGCGAGATCCCCGGCACCGACCTCGCCGGCCAGCTCGTGATGGTCGGCGCGCACTACGACAGCTGGCACAGCGGCCAGGGCGCCACCGACAACGCCGCCGGCTCCATCATCATGATGGAGGCGATGCGGATCCTGAAGACGCTCAACCTGCCGATGCGCCGGACGGTGCGGATCGCGCTGTGGAGCGGCGAAGAGCAGGGCCTCATCGGGTCGCGCCACTACGTGCGCATGCACCGGGACCAGATGCCGAACGTGTCCGCCTACCTCAACATCGACAACGGGGGGGGGCGGCTGCGCGGCGTGTACGGGCAGGGCAACGCCGAGGCGATGCGGATCCTGGACCAGATCCTGATCCCGTTCCGCGACGTGGGCATCGTCGCGAGCCGGATCGACAACACCGGCGGTACCGACCACCTGTCGTTCGACCGCGTCGGCGTCCCGGGTTTCCAGTTCATCCAGGATCCGCTCGAGTACGGGTTCCGCTCGCACCACTCGCACGTGGACACGTACGAGCGGCTGGTGATGGACGACCTCCGGCAGGCGGCCACGATCGTCGCGTGGACAGTCTACACGCTCGCCAATCGCGACGAGCCGTTGCCTCGCAAGCCGGCGCCGCAGCCGGCGACGGGCCCAAGCAACTAACGCGGCGACGTGTGAGCCGAAGGACGCGCGTCGGGGGCGACGGGCCCTCGGGTCGGCGCCGCGGCCCGGCGCTGTGCCTGGTCGCGGCGCTGTGCGTCGGTTGCGGCGGCGGCGATGCCCCGCACGCCCAGCCGCCCGCCACGGTGGCGAATCCGCGCCCCGAAGCCGACCTCGCCACGGTCCGGCTCACCGAGGACGCCGAACGGCGGCTCGGCGTGACGGTGGCCGAGGTCGCGTGGCGCGAGGTGCCGCGCACCCGCACGGTGGGCGGCGAGATCGTCGCGGCGCCGGGCCGCACCGCTGCCGTGGCGGCCCCGGTGGCGGGCACGCTGCTCGCGCCGGCCGGCGGCGGCGTACCGGGTGTCGGCACGACGGTCGGGCGGAGCCAGACCGTGTTCCGGCTCGTGGTGCTCGTTGGGGACCGCAGCCTCGCGAGCGCCGAACAGGAGCTGCTGGCCGCGGACGCCCGCGCGCGCCAGGCCCGCGCCCGCGCCGACCGCGCGCGCGAGCTGCTCCGCCAGCAGCTGATCAGCGTGCAGGACGAGGAGACCGCGCGGGCCGACGCCGAGGCGGCCGAGGCGACGTTCCGCGCCGCCCGCGCGCAGGTCGACATCCTGCGCGGCGGTGCCGACACGGAGGGCGACGCGGGAACGCTGTCGCTCGTGGCGCCCGAGCGCGGCATCCTGCGGCGGCTGCTCGCCGCGCCGGGCCAGACCGTCGCCGCCGGCACGCCGTTGTTCGAGGTGGTGGCCGCGGCGCCGGCCTGGGTGCGGGTTCCGCTGTACGTGGGCGACCTCGCCGACGTCGCGCCCGGCGCGGGCGCCCGCGTGCACGCGCTCGGCTCCGGAGCAACGGGGGCCGGCACGTGGGCGCGCGCCGTGCGCGGGCCCCCGGTCGCGGACCCGGCCGCCGCGTCGGCCGATCTCTATTTCGAGCTGGACGCGGCCGCCGCGGCCCGGGTCGGCCAACGGGTGGTTGTGACGCTGACCCTGCGCGGCCGCGAACGCCGGCTCGCCGCGCCGTGGTCGGCCGTGGTGTTCGACGCGCAGGGCGGCTCCTGGATGTACGAGCGCGTCGCGCCGCTCACCTACGCGCGCCGCCGCGTCGCGGTCGCCTACGTGAGCGGCGACGTCGCAGTGCTGGCGCGCGGCCCCGCCCCGGGTACGCTGGTCGTGGCCACCGGCGTCGCCGAGCTGTTCGGCACGGAGTTCGGCGGCGGCAAGTGACGGCCGAGACCCCGGGCTGAGGCAACGATGCGCTGGCTCGTCGCAACGTCGTTACGGCTCCGGATTCCCCTGATCGCCCTGTTCCTGGTCGGCGCGGTGGCCGCGTTCCGCGCCGTGCGCACCGCGCCGCTCGACGTCTTCCCGGAATTCGCGCCGCCGCTGGTCGAGATCCAGACCGAGGCGCCCGGCCTCTCCACCGAGCAGGTGGAAGCCCTCATCACCGTGCCCCTCGAGAACGCGCTCAACGGCACGTCGTGGCTCGCGACGATCCGCTCCAAGACCGTGCTCGGCCTGTCGTCGGTGGTCCTGATCTTCGAGACCGGCACCGACCTGATGGCGGCCCGGCAGCTGGTGCAGGAGCGGCTGGCGCGCGCGGCCCGCCTGCTGCCCGCCGCCGCGCACCCACCCGTGATGCTGTCGCCGCTCTCGTCCACCAGCCGGCTGATGAAGATCGGCGTCACGTCGGACAGCCTGTCGCAGGTGGAGCTGACGACCCTGGCCAAGTGGACCATCCGGCCGCGGCTGATGGCGATCCAGGGCGTGGCGAACGTCGCCATCTGGGGCCAGCGCGACCGGCAGCTGCAGGTGCTGGTGGATCCGGACCGGCTGCGGGCCAACGGGCTCACGCTCGCCGACGTGGTCGGCGCCGCGCGCGAGGCCACCACGGTCGGCGCGGGCGGCTTCGTGGACACGCCCAACCAGCGCCTCGCCGTCACGGTGCGGCCCGCGGTGCAGACCGCCGCCGACCTGGCCCGCGCGACCGTGGCGTTCCGCGGCGGCGCCGCGCTCACCCTGGGCGACGTGGCCGACGTGGTCGAAGGCTTCCCCGCGCCCATCGGGGACGCGGTCGTCAACGACGGGCCGGGTCTGCTGCTCATCGTCGAGAAGTACCCGTGGGGCAACACGCTCAACGTCACGCGCGAGGTCGAGGCCGCGCTGGAGGAGCTCCGACCGGCGCTGGCGGGCGTGACGGTGGACCCGACGATCTTCCGGCCGGCCACGTTCGTCGAGCTGTCGCTCCACAACCTGCGCATCGCGCTGATCATCGGCTGCGTGCTCGTCATCGCCGTGCTTGCCGTGTTCCTGGCCGACTGGCGCACGGCGGCCATCAGCATCACGGCGATCCCGCTTTCGCTGCTGGCGGCGGCGTGGATCCTGCGCGTCCGCGGCGGCGCGCTCGACACGATGGTGATCGCGGGCCTCGTCATCGCGCTGGGCGAGGTCGTGGACGACGCCATCATCGACGTCGAGAACATCGCGCGGAGGCTCAAGCTCAACCGCGCGCTGCCCGAGCCGCGGCCGGCGCTGCAGGTCGTGCTCGATGCGTCGCTCGAGGTGCGCAGCGCCGTGGTCTACGGCAGCCTCATCGTCGCGCTGGTGTTCATGCCGGTGTTCTTCCTCGGCGGGCTGGCAGGCTCGTTCTTCCGCCCGCTCGCCCTGTCGTACGTGCTCGCGATCCTGGCGTCGCTCGGCGTCGCGCTCACGTTGACGCCGGCGCTGGCCCTGCTGCTGCTGCCGCGCGCCGCGGGGGAGCGCACCGACACGCGACTGCTCCGGAATCTCAAGGCGCGCTACCGGGGCCGGCTGGACGGCTTCATCGCGCGGCCGGCGCGGGCCGTCCGCGTTGGGGTGGCGGCGCTGCTGGTGGGCCTGGCCGCCGTGCCGCTGCTCGGCGAGGAATTCCTGCCGCACTTCCGCGAGTACGATTTCCTGATGCACTGGGTCGAGAAGCCGGGCACGTCGCTCGACGCGATGCAGCGGATCACCGTGCGCGCCAGCCGCGAGCTGCGCGCCGTCCCCGGCGTGCGCAACTTCGGCGCGCACATCGGCCGGGCCGAGGTGGCCGACGAAGTGGTCGGCCCCAATTTCACGGAGCTGTGGATCAGCCTGGACCCGCGGGTGGACTACGAGCCGACCGTCGCCCATATCCAGACGATCGTGGACGGCTACCCGGGGCTGCAGCGCGACCTCCTGACCTACCTGCGCGAGCGGGTGAAGGAAGTGCTGACCGGCGCCAGCGCGACGATCGTGGTGCGGCTGTTCGGCCCGAACCTCGACACGCTGCGCGCGCGCGCCGCCGACATCCAGGCCGCCGTGCGCGACGTGCCGGGTGTCGCGGACCTCAAGCTCGAGCCGCAGGTCCTCGTGCCGCAGATCGACGTGCGGTTCCGGCCCGAGGCGGCGGCGCGGCACGGCCTGACCGCCGCGCAGGTGCTGGACGCCACGTCGACCCTGATCCGCGGAACGAAAGTGGGCGAGGTGTTCGAGGACCAGATGATCTTCGACGTGGTGGTGTGGGGGACGCCCGCGGTGCGGCGGGACCTCGCCGCGGTGCGCGGGCTGCGCATCGCGACCCGGGAGGGCGCCGACGTGCCGCTCGGCGAAGTCGCCGACGTCGCCGTCACGCCGACGCCGAACCAGATCAACCGCCAGGACGCATCCCGGCGCATCGACGTCACGATGAACGTGCGGGGGCGGGCCCTGGGCGCGGTGGCGCGCGACGTGGAAGCGCAGGTACGAGCACTGGAGTTCGGGCGCGGCTACCACCCGGAGTTTCTCGGCGAGTTCGCCGAACGCCAGGCCTCGCAGCGGCGGCTGCTGGCCCTGGCCGGAGTCTCGCTGGTCGGCATCCTGCTGCTGCTGCACGCCGACTTCGGGAGCATGCGGCTCGCGCTGCTGGTGTTCGCCAGCCTGCCGTTCGCCCTCGTGGGCGGCGTGGCGGGCGCGTTCGCGTCCGGCGGCACGCTGTCGATCGGGTCCCTGGTGGGCTTCGTCACGGTGCTCGGCATCGCGGCACGCAACGGGATCATGCTGGTGAGCCACTTCCGTCATCTCGAAAACACGGAAGGCCAGGCCTTTGGCCCGGAGCTCGTCCGGCGCGGCGCCGAGGAGCGGCTGGCCCCGATCCTAATGACCGCGCTCGCGACGGGCCTCGCGTTGCTCCCCATCGCCCTCGGCGGCGAACGGCCGGGCCAGGAGATCGAGCATCCCATGGCGGTCGTGATCCTCGGCGGTCTCGTCAGCTCGACCGTTCTGAACCTGTTCCTGATGCCCGCGCTGTACCTGCGGTTCGGACGGGCGCGGAGCGCACCGTGACCGAGGCCCTGCGGCTTCCGGACGACCTGCGCGCCGCCGTGGACGCCGGCCTCGCGGACTGGGCTGCGGGCGACAAGACGCGCCGCCTCTGGGCCAAGGACAGCGCGCTGTGGACCGGCGCCGACGAGGCGCGCTGGCTCGGCTGGCTCGAGGAGCCGGCCCGGCAGGCGGCCGACCTCGCGCGGCTCCGCCGGTTCCAGCTCGACGTGAAGACGGCGGGCTTCAGTCATGCCGTGGTGCTGGGCATGGGCGGCAGCGCGCTCGCGCCGGATGTCCTGGCGCGCATGTTCCCGTCGCAACCGGGTCACCCGGAGCTGTTCGTCCTCGATTCGACCGACCCTGGGCAGATCCGCGCGATCGAGCGACGGCTCGATCCCGCCGCGACGCTGTTCATCGCGTCGAGCAAGTCGGGCACGACGCTGGAACCGAACCTCCTGGTGTCGCACTTCCTCGGCGTGGCACGGCGCGGCAGCCGCTTCGTCGCCATCACCGATCCCGGCTCGCCGTTCCTCCACCTGGCCCGCGAGAACGGGTTCTGGGATGTGTTCCCCGGCGTGCCCGAGATCGGCGGCCGGTTCTCGGCGCTGTCGAACTTCGGGCTCGTGCCGGCGGCCGTGATGGGGCTCGATATCGAGACGATGCTGAAACGCGCGCTGGTGATGGCGAAGGCGTGCGGTCCCGACGCGGCGCCGGCGGACAACCCCGGCGTCGAGCTGGGCATCGTGCTCGGCGCCGCGGCGCGCGCCGGGCGCGACAAGCTGACCCTGGTGTTGTCGCCGGCGCTCACGCCGCTCGGGGCCTGGCTCGAGCAGCTCGTGGCCGAGTCCACCGGGAAGCGGGGCATGGCGATCATCCCGGTCGACCGGGAAGGCCTGGGCCCGCCCGGGGTTTACGGTCCTGACCGGCTGTTCGTGTACACCCGCCTCGCGTCGGGGGCGGATCCGGCGCAGGACGCGGCGGTCGGCGCGCTCGCCGAGGCGGGGCAACCCGTGGTCGCGCTGCGCGTCTCGACCACCTGGGATCTGGGCAAGGAGCTGTTCCGCTGGCAGGTGGCGACCGCGGTCGCCGGCGCGGTGCTCGGCATCAACCCGTTCGACCAGCCCGACGTCGAGGCCAGCAAGACCGCGACCCGCTCGATCATGACGGCCTACGAGCGGACGGGCGAGCTGCCGTGGGGCCAGTCGCTGCGGCTCGGCGATTCGGCGCTCCCGAAGCGGCTGCGGGATTTCCTGGGATCCCTCAAGCCGGGCGACTACTTCGCCGTGCTCGCCTGGATCGAGATGAACGAGCGCCACGCCGAGCTGCTCGACGGCCTCCGCGCGCGGGTCCGCGACGCGCGGCGCGTGGCGACGTGCGCCGGTTTCGGGCCGCGGTTCCTGCATTCCACGGGGCAGGCGTACAAGGGCGGACCCGACACCGGCGTATTCCTGCACATCACGGCCGACGATGCCGAAGACGTGCCGGCGCCGGGCAAGCAGTACTCGTTCGGGGTGGTGAAGGCGGCGCAGGCGGCGGGCGACCTGGCGGTGCTCACCGAGCGGGGCCGCCGCGTCCTGCAGGTGCAGCTCTCCCGCAACGTGAAGGACGAGCTGGAGCTGCTGGACGCGGCCATCGCGGCCGCGCTGGCTAGCTAGGGGGTCTGGAGCGGCCGCGGCCCGGGCGCCGCTCGCGCTCGCGCTGCTCGAGGCGGGCCACGACGTCGCGCTGCTCCGGGGTCAGCATCTCCAGCGCCGTGTCGCGCGCCGCCGCGATCTGGGCCCGCAGTTGCGCGTAGAGCGGCGCGAGCTGGTCCTGCACCGCGGGCGACGGCCGTTCGGCCCGGCCAGGCGGCTCCGGCGGCGGCGGTAACAGCGAATCGATCCGGAGCTGCACGGCCCGGTTGCGGCGGAACAGCCGCAGGTTGAGCTGGACCAGCCGCTGCCGCAGCTCCGGAGTCAGATGCAGGCTGTCGCGGTTCTCCAGCAGCGTGCCGATGGGATCGACGCCGGGAAGCAGGACCGCGAGAGACTCCCGAGTCCCCGGGGCCGTGGCCGGGGGGGGGGGGAGCAGCGAGTCGGGGCGCCGGGCCGGCAGCGAGTCGCCGGGGAGCCCGGGGGGGGGGCGCCGCTGGGCGGCCCCGGGGACCGGCAGGCACAGGACGACGAAGCCGAGCGCCGCGAGGGGGCGGAGGGTCATGTTCCTTTCGACTCGCGCCGTCCGTGCTGCGTCACGGGCGGCGGCCCGGCCCCATCGGGGGCTCGAGTGAGCGCGCCACCGCCTGCTGCTCGGCGGTGAGCACGGCGTAGGCCGAGTCGCGGAGCGCCGCGCCCACGGTGCGCATCTGCTGCATCAGCGGCGCCATCCGTTCGCGCATGGCCGGGTCGGGCGCGCCACCGCCGCCGCCCTGGGCCCGCATCGAGTCCACCTGCGCGCGCATCGGCGCCGTCTCCGAGTCCCAGCGCTGGCGCCACACCTCGAGCCGCGTGACCTGCTCGGCCGTGAGGCGCAGCGTGTCGCGGCGCTCGAGCAGCGTGGCGACCGGGTTC
>Ga0187893_10001231_pt1 | contig 63106 bp, 47 predicted proteins | sample MA1701074metaG_FD_139574 | JGI IMG/M metagenome (GOLD analysis project Ga0187893, IMG submission 139574) | White microbial mat communities from a basaltic lava cave in the Kipuka Kanohina Cave System on the Island of Hawaii, USA - MA170107-4 metaG ... | reverse complement strand
GCAACAGGAAGTGTTGTCGTGGATGCAGGTAGCATTGAAAATGCTGAGGGAAACGACCGCGTACTTGAATCTGCTATTTCGATGCGCTGGTAGCGAGTTCTATTTTCGCTGGGCATGACTCAGGCCAAAATCCCTCGATTTCCGGCCTTCTGCGTCTAAAATTTGTAAGCGAGCGCCTCATCGAGCGCCGTTTTCAAATCGCTTCGCACTTTCGATGCCTCGATTCCGAGAGATTTCTCCGCGTTTTCGCGCTCGCGTGTGGCTCTTGGACTTTCCGTGCTGCCAGTGGATTTCAACAACTCTTCCGCCTTCAAAAAACATGCGAACAGAACGCGGTCTGCCGCTCGGTTTCGCTTCAGAAAATCTCCGTAGTTGAACCAGTCCGCGCCTTCGATCTTCGCGTCTCCGATTCGAGCATCGAGCGCGAGGGCGCGTTGATAGCACCGAGCCGCCCTTTCGTTTTGATTCATCTCGGCGTAAAGGCTGGCCTGTCGAGACCACGCGAGGCTTGCATAACGATTCTCGCCTGATTTTTCAGACAGCGAGATGATCTTTTCATAATACTGAATCGCGCGGTCGCGCTGACTTGTTAAGGTATAATTTTCGGCCAGCTTCAATGCTACACCCAGAACGCTTTCAAGATCGGGCGTCTCCGATTCGACTCCGACTGTGAGCAGTAAAAGGAATTGCTCGTAATGCTCGATGGCCGAGACATAAACGCGATTGCGGTCATAGGTTTCAGCGAGCATAACGTGAGCCATCATGTTTTTGTTGTCGAGCGCGACCGATTTTTTCCAGTGATCTATCGCTTCGGTGTCGCGCTCGAGTTGAGATGCCAGCACGCCGAAGTTGAAGTACATGCTCGAATCCGCCGTGATGAATCGAATCATCTGCTCATAATGACGGTATGCTTCTTCCCATCGTTTGTTTTCTATTAGCGATTGAGCAAGCGAGGTCTGAGCCGCGACGTTGCGCGGATTGATCTCGATGGCGCGTCTAAGTTCTGTGAGTCGCGCTTCGAGATTTCCCTCCATTGACCACGCGCGGGCAAGGCGGGTGTGCAACTGTGAGTCGTAAGGATTGAGCGATGAGGCGCGAGTGAGATTCGAAACATCGCGGTCGCTCGCTCCGAGATAGAATTTACTTTGATCCAGTCCGGCAAACGCGATCAACAAGACGGCAGCCGTGAGGCGAAGCGCGCGGGCTTTCACTGTCGAACCGGCAAGCCATCGCCACAAAGTCGCGCCCGCATCCCGCGTTGCCGATTTCGTATCGATCAGAAGAGAGGCGATGCGGCTGTCGCGCAGTTTCCATATCGCGCCGTCGAGAATGAAGTGGTGAATGTTGATGAGCGAAGCGAATACGAGAAAGCTCGTCGCAAAATCGTATTTGAAAGCAAGGCTGACTATCCACGGGCCGGGAACGAAGAGAGCTATTCCGCCGACGATCAGAACTGAGAAATAAGCCAGAGGTCGCCATCTGCCTTGAGGCGAAACGAGGGCCTCGCGCTTTGCGTAATAACTCGTGATCCAAAGGTATTGCGCCGAGTGCATGAAAGCGAGTACGCCTGTCGAGTAACGCGCCTGCGGGATTCGAGCGCCATAACCGATTTGTAAAACGGTCGGGAGAACGAACCACAAAAACTGAGTTGAAAACAAAGTCAGCGGCGCAATCATCGCGCGAATGCCTGCGCGCGAGATCAGCCGCGAGAAAGCATAAACGCTGGTGATGAGAAAGACCGCAAGCAAGAACCACTGGGCCGCGCGGGCGGGCGACGCGGGGAGTCCGAGCGAAACGAGAAATGGATCGGTCGTCTGATTTGAATGAAAAGTGATGAACAGCATCAGGTAGGAAGCAAGCGAGGCTGTGTAGAGTGCGTTTCGCTCGCCCCGCTTAGTACCGGCTTCGGCGCGGCGCGCGAACATCATAGCGAGACCGAAGTTTTGTCCCGCGTAATGCCACGGACTCCACGTCAGATAGACGGTGTATAGCCACGGTACGAGCGACGCAGACCAGTGAGCGGCGACGGCAGTAAGCGCGAGCAGCGCGGTCAGATGAAGAGTGAATATTTTATATTTGGAAAAATCTTCGCGGGTTCGATAAGCGCGATAAATGGTGGCGAAGTAATGAGGATTGTTGAAAAAAATCGTGAGCGCGTAGAAGGCCAGCGACATTTGCAATCCGCCTTCACTCGTGAGAGGAAATGCGAGTAGTAGTAATGGCAGAGACCACGCGCCGCAGCCGACTATGAGATCGAGCGCGGGGCGATAAATCCATTTCTGTGACTGGGTATTTATCGGGGAAACTTCCTTGACGGATAAAGCCATTTAACTATCTGCTCTCAGGCGGGGCTTAGGGTGGAAAGAGAAAAGGGGCAGGCACATTTGCCTGAGCCATAGTAACTTTTGAGTCGGCGAGGGGCAATAGAAAGTTGCAGATGGCATTCAATACAAATTGACTTGCGCGCTCAGGGGCGTGTATCCTTGCATCGCTTGCAGGTTGACAATGTAGTTTGCCAACGTAATGGTCAGCACACCAGGATTTAGAGCGGCTTTCGTTTGCAGTTATCCAAAGTAATGAGGAAAGGGCCGCAAAGCAGGCGTTTTCACACTTCCAAGACGAGTTGGTTTGCAAACATTCGCTCAAGGCTCATTGGCTACGAAATATCCAGACTGGCCCGTACCTGATCTGCCGGATTTTGTTGCTCTCGAAGTTGGACAGTTTAATGAACCTGAAGAAATCAGATATGCTGAAAACTATGAGTCATAGCTCTCCGAGAGATTTTTTCCAAGCCAGAAACAGGTATTTCTCCCTTTTCTGGTTTGAGATTGTAAGAACCAGGTTGGTGCTGTGCATAATCATAGCCTCGCTGACGTATCTAAATCCCAGGACCGGCAATCCACGTTCTATTTATTTCTCGCTGTCGGTGTATGTCGCGCTTAACTTGCTGCTGGGGGTGATTGAGCCGAGTTTCCTCCGGCTAAAGAGATGGAAAATTGTTCGAGAGATCGCCGACATAGTTCTCATCTCAGTTGTGATTTATTATTCCAGCGAAGCGAACGGCATCTTGTTTTTGCTTTACATATTCCCCATCATGTCCGCCTCGAAATACTGGGGAAATGTTGGCCCATTTGTTCTGGCCGCTCTTTCAATAAGCGTATACGGACTGTCAGTGTCGAACAAAAACGGTTTCGACATTTACTCATTTTCAATAACATCGCTGGTCTTCTTAGGAGTAGCCGTCGTTGCGGGAAACCTTGTCAGGCTAAAACAGAAGGAGGAGGAGAAGCTGATCGAGTTTTTCGAGGAAATAGATAATGCAATATTGTCTGATCAGAAAACCGATGAGGTACTGAAATTGATATTGAACAAAGCGATTGAGTTCACCGGATCGGATATGGGGCAGTTGAGCCTGACTGATAGTGAAGAGGGAAAGCTCAGGATAGTAACAGATGTCGGAACGAATCAGCTTTACGAAAGAACTATAACACGCTTAACTGAAGGTTTCTTTGGAAAGGTTAAAGAATCGAAGAATCCGTCGCTGATCAAGAATGTAGATAGAAGACGCCTGAAACAGGAGGTAGGAAACTCATTCAGTTCATTTTCGGTTTTGCCCGGTTCGGCCTTGTTCGTGCCGCTCTTATTCAAGGATTCAGTCATTGGGATTATCGCTGTTTTCTCCCGAAGAAAATTTCACTATACAGATGAAGACAAGAAGAAATTAGGAAGCTTCACGCCCTTGATTGCCATAGCACGAAAGAATGCTGAAATGTATAAGAAGCTCTCTTCAAGCGCAGAGGAAAGAAAGGAAAGATTAAAGATGCTGCTTGAAATCGGAGAGCAGCTAAGAGCCGAACAGGAATTGGGAGAAATGTTTGAGAAAGTTGTCGAATTAACTTTCAAACGTCTTGGTTCTGAAGAGGCGGCTTTATTTGTGCCTGATTTGGAGAAACCGAATTGCATAAGGAAAGTGGCGGTGAAAGGCCCGTCTGGTGATTTGACCAAGAAGCTTAAAGACATGAAGGAATCATATAAAAGAGGGGAAAGTTTGGCAGGAAAAGTTTTCGAAACTTCAAACCCCGACTATGTAAACGAGATCCCTCCCGATGTAGAGTACTTCTATGATTTTTTTTCGATCCTTCCTTCAAAAAAAGTTGCTCACTGGATAGGAGTTCCCCTAGTTATAGGCAAAGAAGTTCTGGGTGTAATAAGGGTAATAAACAAGAGAGCAGCAACCTATTATGAAAATTATGAACTTTCTCCTGAAGGATTCAGTGACGAGGACTTTGAGCTACTGCAAACCATTGCTATCTATGTTGCATCAGCCATAAAAACTGCTGGTTTTATAGACGACCAACGGTACTACAAGAGTCTAGTAGATAATTCACCCGACCCAATCATAGTGCTGAATAAAGATGGAAGAATTAGAGAGTTCAACAAAGCCTGTGAACAAATATGGGGCTGTACATCCGACTACGCTATAGGCCGTCCGGTATGGGAGTTTTATGAATCTTGGGAACACGCAAAAGAAATAAAGATTGAACTGGAGAATCGTCCGGGTAATAGAATACAGGACTACAACGCCAAGATTAAACATCATGTCAGTGAGGACATTATCCCCATCCATTTGTCAGCGTCTCTCTTATTCAATAAGGAGAATGAAGAGATAGGAAGCATAGGAGTATTTAAGGATTTGAGAAAGATAAACCGCCTTCAGGAAGAGAAAACCCGAGCGGAGAAACTCGTCGCTATAGGAAACTTGGCCCACACAACGGGACACGATATTAAAACCGACATTGCTACAATTCAGAATCATGTAAGGGTTCTTGAGTCCAAGTGTAGAAATGACCCTGAGATATTGAGTAGGTATGCTGTTATCAAGGATGCCTCAAAGAAGGCTCTCAATAAGGTACAGAATATGCTCATGGCAACGGGACCCAAGCCTTTGCAAAAGGAGATTGTGAGCATAAGAACATTTCTTCAGGATATGGAGGGCCAAATGCGGAGGCAATCTGACACAACAAAAGTTGAATTGTCAGTACAGTGCTCAGGAAATGAGGACAAATTGCTCCTCGACAAAGACCAGATGAGGCAGGTGTTGACAAACCTGTTCGGTAATTCGCTCGATGCAATAAAAGAAAGGCGAAAGAGGTGGCGAGAGCCGGAGAAAGGCCGCATTGAAGTGATTGCCCAAATAAGTAACAGCAATCTGCACCTGTACTGGAAAGATAATGGGTGCGGTATATCGAAACAAAACCTCGAAAAGATATTCACTCCATTCTTTACCAGCAAAAAAACCGGTAATGGGCTAGGCTTATATATAGCAAAATCCATTATCGAGAAACACGGAGGACAAATATCAATAGCCTCTGAAGAGGGTGAAAGCACAAGCTTTGAAATAATACTACCGCTTTTCAAGGGTTCTGCCAGCAAGGAACAAAATTAATAAATTCGGGAGGTAGGAGTAGTGAATTGGAAATCGCGCTCACACAAAGCGGCTCTCACATATATAGAAATCACAATCCTGAAAGTTTATCTGTTCTCCTTCTGCCTTCACAATGGAACATCCAAATCCCAGTCAAATAGTTTAACAGGCAGCGATGAAGTAAATGATAGTAGTAGAAAAAAACTCCGCATTCTTATTGTCGATGACGACGGTGATTTCCGTCAGTCTATGCTCGATATGCTAGAAATAATACATAAAGAGTTGGTAGAAGCTGTTGAGTCCGGGGCCTTGGCCATACATAGAGTCAAGGAAGGACATTCATACGATATCATTTTTCTCGACATAAACTTCGACCTAGAAGATATGACAGGGATAGAAGTTTATGAGGAATTGATGAAGATCAGATGTGATGCGCGAATCGCAATGATGTCGGCGAACGAGAAGTCCCTGAATGAGGCGAAGGATGTCTTGGGGAAAGGCATTCCGTATTTGGATAAATCGAAACTCTCAGAAACACTTGAAAAGCTGTTACTCAAAACCCGAGAGGAGCGTGGTTTCGATGAGTAAAGATATCCTGATAATCGAAGATGAGGAGGACTATCGCCAGTCCCTTATTGATTTAGTTTTTGAGGGGGGTAACTATACATTTCATGAGGCGGCGACGGTAGATGAAGGAATAAATGCGCTACGCAGTTTCCCCGAAATAAAAGTTGTAATTCTGGACCTTCACCTTGTCGGCGAAGAAGGAACAGATTTTCTGGAGCGAATAAAGGAAGAGGCATCCAGGTATAGAGTTATAGTTTTGACTGCGCACGAAGAACTTCTTCCGGCAGATGTAGCAGAAAAATATTCTGTGTTTAATTACCTGCCTAAGACGGTAGGGGATTTCAGGCAATCAATAAAGTTTACAATCGATCAATCTTTCAAAGACCTGGAGAGAGAGCATTTAAGTAAGAAGGTTCGAAAGCTCCTTGAGATACAGGCAAAGATTAATGCCAACGATGAATTAGAGAAGACACTTCAATCCATTTGCGAATCCGTTCTGGATATTGTAGGAGGTTATACCTGCCACGTCCGACTCCTTGATGCCAGAAAGGGAGATTATTCTTTGGCTGCTTTTGCAGGCCCTTCTGCCACGTTGTCTGAAAGCATGAGGAGAGTTTTTCATGAGCCTAAGAAGGCAGGTAAATTCTTTTCTGGGATTGTGGTTGAGTCAAGAAAGCCTGAGAGGTTCGACGATTTGCAGCATACCGATGATTTCAAAGCCTTCAAAGAGAAAATTCTGGGAGGCAAGGATATTAGCCAGGAAGTGCATAACTATTTCGACACAGTACAATCTGCATACATCATACCGATTTTCACGAATGTAATCGGCAATGTGGTGGATGCCATCATCAATATCAGTAGTGAATCGAAGTCTTTTTTCTCTGAAGACAGGCGCGCACTAATTAATGAATTCGTTACGCAGGCATCCTTAGCTATCACTAAAGACTTGCTTAATAATAAAAGGAAAGAACTTCATCAGGATTACAGCAAGATCAGCAAAATGCTTGAAGAGGTAACCAAGGGACTCGGAGGCTTTGATGGGCTGGGGGGAATATATCGGATTGTAACCAATTGGATTTCAGAAATAGTCAATGCTGAACTTATGTCTATATTCTTATTCAACACAGACACAGGGCTTCTCGAAAATGTTGCCGAATTAAGGGGCGACAAGCAAATAGAAAAACCCGAAGAAATATATAAGCCGGGGGAAAGTTTGGCCGGAAAAGTTTATTCAAGCGGAGAACCGAAACGACTCAATCTACAAAAAGAAAATAATACCGAAATGGCCGGGATCGAAGAATATGATGTGGATCAGGATATCTACCTGAAAAATATCCCACACGGGAGATTAGAACATTATCTCGGGGTGCCGATAAAAATTGGCAAAGATATCCTGGGAGTGTTGAGAGCAATTAACAAAAAATCTGAGTATTACTCAAAGGAAAACGATAAAGGCGATAGATCGTGTCTTCTCGGGTGGGGGTTTAGTGAGGATTGCGAGAATGTCCTGAAAATAACGGCAAGCTATCTTGCTGTAGCAATTCGGAACTCACATCTGTTCAACAAGCTGGAAACTTTGAATTCAGTGGGCAAGATCATAAATTCTGAGATGGACTTGAACAAGTTATTGACGCTGACTATAGAAGAAACTGCTCAGGTTATGCGAGCAGAAATCTGTATGCTGTTTCTAAAAGATGACACCGAGGACAAGATCGTATTAAGAGAATGCTATGGAATGCCTGTGATTGAAGGCGCTTTCTATGATTTGGGCGGGGGATTGACAGGGAGAGTGGCATTAAATAGGAAATCTCAGTTAATAAAAAAGACGGATGAGAATGAGGGGAAATATGATGGAAAAATCCTAAAGTTTTTACGAGGGAAGCACGGAAAAGACAAATCTATAGAATCGCTGATGGTTGTTCCCATAATCGCCAAGGATAAAATACTTGGAGCGCTCAAGGTTATAAACAAAGTAGGTGATCACTCCCAATATGATGAGGAAGACTTGAAGTTTTTTGAGACTTTTGCAAGCTATGTCGGGATAGCGATAGAGAATGCTCAGGTTTACGACCTGACGAACCAAAAGCTGGCGATAGCTGAACGTAACTCCGCATTGTCGACTCTCGTTCGAGCAGTTGCACATGAGATAAACAACTCGCCGGGCCTAATTCCGGTTAATGTTCAAGGAATCAAATCCGAAATGGCTAGATTGTATAAAGAATTGGATATCAAAGGCATGCAGTCCTTCCATAACATAAATGCAAATATCCTCGAAATGCTTGAAACTATCGAGGATTCCGCGAGACAAAATGTTGATTTTGCAAATGAAATAGCTGGATTCAGATTAGGAGAAAGAAAAGTAGCCGATATAAATAAAGTTATCAGAAAAGCCGTAAAACAGATTGGACCCGACTTGCAAAGATGTGCTAATTCCAGAAATATAGCGATTGAAGACAGGCTTGCCAAAGAACCATTGCTCTGTTTTGTTTTCAAAGGCCCATTTATTCAAATTATACGCAACATAGTCATCAACGCTTATCAGGCAATGGAAGGATGCAAGAAAGGGATACTCAAAATAATTACTAGTAAAGATACACATCGCGGAAAAGTAGTCATCAGGCTTTCCGATAATGGTCATGGAATAAGAAAGAAGTATATCAACAGAATATTTGATTCTGATCTTACGACGAAGACAAACGGCAACGGGCTTGGATTGTGGCTTGTCAAAAATCATCTGGAACAGATAGGGGGTACTATAACTGTAGAAAGCCAGGTGAAACACGGTGCTACCTTCATTATCGAAATTCCATTAGCTCCAGAGGAGGATGGGCATGAGCAATGACATTCAGGTCTTGATCGTTGACGATAGGGTTAATGCCCGCCGATCAATTAAATCGGCCTTGCTGGGCTTCAATTGCATTTTCAGCGAGGCCGAAAGCGGAGAAAAAGCTCTGAGCTTGATTGCGAAGAACGACTTTGACGTTATATTTCTGGATCTCAGACTGCCGGACATCACGGGACTTAAAACTCTCCGAAGGGCTAAAGAGATCAGACGCGATCTGGGCAAAGTGTTGATTTTGACAGGCTACCCGGAAGAGGAGACACAACGTGAAGCAGATTCTTTAGGAGTCTTTGCCTACTTAACAAAGAACCCCATGGAAAGAGATAAGGTGATAGAGGCCTTTCGCAAAGCAGTAGAGGTCGAATCAGAAATGATCAAAATTGATTCTTGATGGGCGGACTCGTTGAACAAGATGAATGAGTGCCCTCTTTGAAATGTTAGATCGACCATATGCCGTTAGGTGTATATCCGATGCTAAATCTTAATATCACTTTCCAGTCTTAGGGGGATCGAATGGCAGAGCGACGAAAAAAAAAGAAAATCCTTTTCCTAGGCGCCAATCCCAGCGATAAAGTGCAACTGCGCCTAGGCGAAGAAGTTCGAGAGATTGACTCGGCATTGAGCATAGCCAAGTATCGTGACAGGTTCTCGCTGTCACAAAAGTGGGCAGTGCGTTCTCGTGATGTACGTCGAGCGATCCTTGAGGAAAATCCTCAAATTGTGCATTTCTCAGGTCATGGAGAGCCGGGATATTTGGTTTGGGAAGACTCTAATGGCCATTCTAAGTGTGTCGAACCTATCGCTTTGGCTAAATTGTTTCGCCTGTCTGCTGACAAGGTACAATGCGTTTTGCTCAATGCCTGTTATTCGGAGCCTCAGGCTGAGGCCATAGCCCAAGATATCGATTACGTTATAGGTATGAGTCATGAGATCAGTGACGAAGCAGCCATAGAATTTGCGGTTGGATTCTATGATGCGTTAGGTTCTGGCAAGACTATTGAAGAGGCTTATTATTCTGGTTGTATCGCGATTCAATTGGAGGGTATTCCGGAACATATCATCCCTGTTTTGAAAGTGAATTGCCGAAGGTTAAAAAAATGGATCCTTGTACTAAGCACAACCATAGAGGGTATAGATCGATCAAGAGCAGAAGCAATTATTGAACATTTGCGAAAACTTTCTCAGGATACATCCATAACTCTCAAGGAAATTCAGCTTGGAAGCTTTCGATTGCTCATCGAAAGCTCTGAAAACGGATTCAGAAGAATTCAAGAATTAATAAGAACAGGGCAGCTAACTCAAGTTATCGGCATCTTGATTCAAGAAGCGAGGGAGGAATCACCAGATGCACCCAAAATCCACAATACCGAGTACAGCAAAACGGGTGCGGGATCAAACGAGGAACCACTAATCATGCCCCAAATCCATCCAAATAATATGGCTAATAAGACCAAAGGGCTTAGGCCAAGAATTCTGGTTCTCGATGATGTTCAGCGATGGCTTAAAACTATAAAACTCATACTAGGCAATGAATATGATCTTACCCTGACTACTGAAGCTAAAGAAGCCTTGGAATGCCTGAGATCAGATCACTACGACCTAGTAATAATAGATGTGCGTTTGCGAGATGAGTCTGGTGTGAAAGTGCTGGAACGAATGAAAGTGATCCAAAGCAATCTTTGCGCAGTGATGCTGACTGGTGACCCGGACATACCATCGGCAGTGGAAAGTATGAAAAAAGGGGCTTTCGATTATATATTGAAGAAAGGCTCAAGCGATTTGCGGTCTGATTTGAGAGCCAAGGTGAAAGAGGCTCTTGAGAAATCCGGCGAATACCAAATAAGAAAAATGATCGTAAGCGGAGAAGGCGCAGAATTAGAATTCAAATCCTCTGCGCGATTCGACGCGCAAGACAATAAGATAAATAATGTAGTCAAAGCCATCGCTGGATTCCTCAATTCTGAAAAAGGCGGGACACTTCTTATTGGCGTCCATGACAACGGTGGAATAATTGGCCTTCAACAGGATTACCAGACTCTCGGCAAAAAGAAAAATCGCGATGGGTACGAGAATTTCCTCACCGACCTTCTTCTCAGTTCGTGTGGCAAGGAATGCAGCCCCTTGATTCAAATCACTTTTCATATACTAGAAGGCAAGGATATATGCAAAGTAACAGTCCAGCCATCACCTAAGCCTGTATTTGTCAAAGAAGGCAACAACGAACACTTTTTTGTCCGAACGGGAAACTCAACGAGGCCGTTCTCAACAAGAGAGACTCTCGGTTATTGCAAGATTCGCTGGAAGCAGTGATTCGATATCAACAGATAGTATCAAGCCTTTTCCATCATATAAACTTTTTGTTACCCTGGTCGCGCCACGTACAGGAAACCTGACGCAGCCTGTTTTCGCTTCTCCCGATCAGCAAAGCGGGCAGATGCCAAAGTTTTCTTTGAGCATCGCGTCGGCGGTTTCGAGCGCGCCTTCTACCCACCCCTGCGCGTCTGAATACGCTTCGCCGCAAATATAAACAGGCACATCTTCGAGCGGTTTGAGAATCTTCTTCTTCACGTTCTGACTCTTCACTCCGATGTTCCATGAATTCCAGCCGCCGCCGAATGGATCGTCGCCCCAATCCTTGAACGACGCATCGATGACATCGGGCGTGAATTGAAGCCCATGGATGACGGCCAACTGGCGCTGCACTTCCGCCACCATAGCCGCAGGCGCGCGGTACTCGCGCCAGCCCTCGAACCCTTCACCCGCTTCGTCAACTTCTCCGACGAACCAATCCGGCCCGCCTTCACGACCTTTGCGCAAGCCGCGCTTGGGCCTGAAGCCATCCCAGAATCCTATGTTCAATCCGTCGTCATAACTCGCCATCAACATCGCTCGCCCTTCGGTCGCGGGCTGGCCGTCATCCCGCGGCCAGTAATAAGTCTGGCGCACAGGCAGATCAGTCGTCGTGCGCCCCTTCTTGACGCCTGCCGCAATCCACCACGGGCTTTTGTATGTCGTGAAGAGTTTGAACAGCGGTCGCGGGGTGACGCTTTTGATCAGCTTGCTGACTTTGCTTTCCTGAAGCACGGGGCTGTTGGGCGTGATCAAATCAAGCGCGCGACGCGGCATCGCGAGTATCAGAGCTTTTGCCTCAACTGCGCTCCCATCTTCGAGATGGAGTTTTATGACTTCGCCCGTCCACTCAAAACCGCTCACGGATTTATTGCAAAGGATTTCGCCGTGCGCTTTCTTGATCCTCTCACTGATGGTCAGCGGAACCTGCTGAAAACCTTTTTTGAATCCTTCGTATTTCGGATCGACGCCGAAGTCCGAAAGATACCATGGAATAGCATCGGCAGCATTCCAGTTGCTGAGCGTAGATTCATATCCGCCTGCGGCAAGCGCGAGTTGATATGCCTCGCCGCTGATAACCCTCATCAACACCTGCCAGAATCCCTGCTTGTAAAGCGGCTTGCCGTCGAAAGTGGCTTCCTGAGCCATTTTCCTGCGTTGAGCTTCATTGAGATTCGGGTTCGTAATTCCCGGCACGATCTGATCGATGGCGTTGATTGCGATCTGTCCCGCAGTCTGGCCCGATTCGAGAAAGGTCAAGTGATATGGCACGAGCGACGGATTGGAAGTGAAATCCGACAATCGCAGATGAACTCCGCGCAGATAGGAAATGTTGTTTGGCTGATCGACCGGAAAAGGATAAGTTTCGATCCGATCCGACAGGTCAGCATCTTTGTTGAGAGTTTGAATCAATTTAGTGATGAGCGGCTGCACGGCGGGCAGAATGCGCATCCCTCCGAGTTCAGCCGTCATATTCGGGATGTGAGGCGGAGTGACCGACAGCAATCGTCCGCCTACATGATCGCTCGCCTCGAACACCTTCACCCGGCTCTTGCGACCCTCGGTCAACAATCGCCACGCCGAATAGACTCCCGATACGCCTCCTCCTACAACGGCAACATCCAGAATTTCATCAGTCATTCGCGCTTACCTCCCGCAGTTTGATAGCTGGTAACAACATTGAAACTCGTTGCAGCTTAAAATCGCCGCGCAAGAATATATTTATTACTTCCGGGAATCAAGTTCAAAAGCGATCTTCAGGAGGCATCCCATCAGAAAAGAGAGAATCATATGAACGGTTCGGGCAGGTCTTCGACACACGGCCTGCGCGCAGGATTCAACTATCCGTCAGGTACAGGTTTTAGACCGTAAAAAACCGGGGCCATTCGACATTTATTCTTGTTGTGATGACCGGAAGCAGAAAGTCATACATGGCCCAGGTTCTGACGCCGCTCTCCGACGCACAAACCATCGAAGAGACCGTCCCGACGGTCAAAGCGGCGACTCACGAGGAGATGTCCGTCCTCCTGATCGATGATCCCCGGCTTCTCGAAGATCACAAAAAAGCGTGGGACGAGCTGGCCGCGTCCGCGCTTGAGCCTAATGTGTTTTACGAATCGTGGATGCTCCTTCCTGCTCTCAGAAAATTCGGCTCCGGCAATATCCGAATCGCGCTCATCTATGCCAAAGACACGGCGCGGCCTAACGGCCCCAGAGTGCTTTGCGGACTCTTCCCCGTAGAACTCGAATCGCGTTACAAACGTCTTCCACTCAAGGTTCTGCGACTCTGGCAGCACACATATTGCTGTCTTTGCACGCCGCTCGTGAGGGCCGATTGCGCACAGGAAGTTCTGTCAGCATTTTTCAACTGGGTTGAGGGCGAAAGCCGCGAGCCTGCTCTCATAGAATTTCAAAGCGTGTCCGGCGACGGGCCTTTTCATCACGCGCTCACAGATGCGTTCAACCATAGGGCTTGGTTGAGCTTCGTTTCAGACCTTCACACGCGCGCCCTGTTTCGCCCCCGAACGGATGCCGATTCCTATCTGCGTGCTGCTATGTCGCGCGAGCATAGAAAGGATTTGCGTCGCAAGGAAAGGGCGCTTCTTGAAGAAGGACAGATCGAGTATTCAGCCCTAGACCGAGAAGAAGACCTTCAGGTATGGCTTGAAGAATTTCTCGAACTTGAGAGCCGGGGATGGAAAGGCAAAACACATTCGGCGATGGCTTGTAGTGAGGCGAGTCGTCAGTATTTCATCGAAGTCGCGACTGAAGCTTTCAAAAAAAACAAGCTGATGATGATGGCATTGAGGATCGACCAAAGGGCCATAGCGATGAAGTGCAATTTCCTCTCAGGCGCAGGGTCGTTCGCTTTCAAAATAGCGTTTGACGAAGATCACGCCCGCCGTTCTCCGGGCCTGCTGCTCGAAGTCGAAAACATTCGCCGCCTTCATCAACAGCCTTCTACCGCGTGGATGGATTCCTGCGCGAGGTCGAATCACCCTATGGTCAATCGATTGTGGCTCGACCGCAGAGCCATTCAATCTGTGCTGATCTCTTCGGGCCGCGGAGCAGGCGATCTCGCCGTTTCGCTGATGCCGATTATGAGATGGCTTCATCGCAAAATGAAAAGAGACGCGAATCATAAAACCGAGGTGAATCATGAGTTCCGCGCTGATGATTGAAAAGCAGAAAATCGAAACGGCTCGATCAGTAAACAAATTTGAATTCGACGACTCCGCTTTCCGCGCGAACTTCAATCGAATGCCCTTCCTCGTCCGCCATCGCTTGAGCGATCATCCGCTCTTCACCTTACCCCGGCTCATCGAGCTTGCCCGTCGCCTTCCCGCGGAAAACATCGAGTACAACGCAGGCAACATTCCCATATTTCAGGATCCGAGTCTGACTCCTCGCACGGGACTTTCGATTGAAGAAACCATTCGTCGCATAGAGGAGTGCAATTCGTGGATGGTGATGAAATATGTCGAGGACGATCCCGAATACGCCTGCCTTCTGCGCGAATGCCTCATCGAGATAGGAGAACATTCAGAGCCGATTGATCCGGGAATGTGTCGACCTGAAGGCTTCGTGTTCATCTCTTCGCCCGGTGCCGTCACACCCTGTCACATCGATCCTGAATATAATTTCCTGCTTCAGATTCGCGGCAGGAAATTCATAACCATCTTCGATCCCGCCGACAGGCAGGTTCTATCGGAAGAGATGCTCGAACGCTACCTCGCAGGCAGCCATCGCAATCTGACGCTGGATGCGGAGCAGATCGGCCGCGGCATCTGCTTCACTCTCGATCCCGGAGACGCAGTGCATGTCCCTGTGACTGCGCCGCATTATGTCAAGGTAGGCGCGGAGGTGTCTGTATCGTTCAGCATCACTTTTCGCACGCCGCGATCTGATCGCAGAACCATCGTCTACACGGTCAATTCTTACCTTCGTAAAAAGGGATTAGCGCCCGCCCCTTACGGTCGGTCGAAGGTGAGAGACGATATTAAGTACAACTCATTTCGCGCGCTGCGTCGCGTCCGCGCGCTGGCATCTCGCGCCGCAGGGCGATAAATCGCAAGTTGAGCCTTTCTCTCCTGCAAGCATCTTTGGTCTTCTTCAACTTCATCACTTAACATGATTGACAAAGGGCTGCCTGATGGCAAAAATTAAGCCCGCCGAGTCGAGCAGCACTCAAGCAGGCAGGGCGACCCGGCAAGCGTAGAGATTGGAATGTAAATTGTTGATCGATGACTTGTGACCGACGACTCTCGCAGACCGGAATATATTTTCATCATTTTCATGCAGCGCATCACCTGCTCCGTCTGAGCAACAGGAGGAAAATTAAGTGAGTGTTCAAGGGAAGAAAATCGTCCTCGCTGCAAGCGACTCTGAATCGAACGAGTACCTGCGCAGCACGTGGAGACAGATGCTTCTTGCCACTTTGCCCGCGCGCTACGCCAAGTACTTCGGCACTGACTGGTCTATAAAAAATGAAGTCCTCCGAGACGGTCAGGCCAGCTATGTGCCTCACGGGTTGAGGATCGTCGAGGCTCTGCTGCTGGAACGATTTTCGCCCGACGACATAGCCGTCTGTTACCCGGATCAACTCGACATGTTCGTGGGCGATGAGACGCGCGTCGTCGGCATTCACGCGCACAATCCGCTCGGAATAACTTTCGCTACAGATGTCTACGCCTATTTTTATGGCCGCGATGTCGAGCCTATAAACGCCGCAGAATTTCGCAGGCTCATACTTCATCCCGCGCTGCGCCGCCACAAAGATCACCTGAAAATCATAGTCGGCGGGCCGGGAGGATGGCAGATCGAAAAGAAAGAGCTTCAGGACCAATGGCTCATCGACTGCATAGTTCATGGCGAAGCCGAAGATGTAATTCTCGATCTCTTCACGAGCGCCGTCAAAGGCGAACCACTTCCGCGCAGAGTGGAATGCCACAGCCCCAGCCTTGAAAGCATTCCTCCTATCCATCACCGCTCTACTTTCGGCGTCGTCGAAATCACTCGCGGATGCGGGCGCGGGTGTCAGTTCTGCTCGGTCGCGCTTCGTGGAGGCAAAAGCATACCGCTCGATCAGATCGTGAAAAATACTCGCACTCAGGTCGCCGAAGGCGCAGACACCATTCTGCTGACGACCGAAGATATTTTTCTTTACGAACAGGGGCCTAAATTTGATACCAATGTCGCTGCGCTCAAACGATTGCTCGAATCCGTCTCGGCGGTCGATGGCGTGGATCACGTCATGCTCACACACGGCACGATGGCCCCAATAGTCAAAGAGCCGCATATGATAGAAGAGCTATCGCCCGTCGCTGTAGGCAAGAGCGTCAACCGGCACGCGGCATCTACTCACGCGGAAAACCGCTATGCCAATCTCTTCATCGGAATCGAGACCGGATCAGTCCGATTGTTCAAACAGTTCATGAAAGGCAAAGGCTATCCTTACAGGCCGGAGCAGTGGCCCGACGTGGTACTCAAGGGGATGGAGATTTTGAACAAGAACAACTGGTTCCCCTTCTGTACCTGGATACTGGGTCTGCCGGGAGAGACGCCCGACGACACGAAGGAATCGCTCGATTTGCTGTACGCGCTCAAGGACGCGAAATGGTGCGTCATACCGACGCTGTTCGTGCCGCTCGACGACACGCGCCTTGAGCAGAAGAAGAGCGCGAAGCTTGTGGAGTTGACCGACCTGCAATGGGAATTTTTCTTCACCTGCTGGCGCTACAACATAGATTTTTATCGCAAGGAGCCTTCGCTTCAGTGGCGGTTCAATCTCGGCATTCCGCTTTACTATTACATGCTCGGACGAAGGCTGTTCGGCAAGGCGATGAAGTATCCGCTATTCCGATTGGGCCACTTTCCTGAATGGTTCCTGCGCCGCAAGCTTTATCTGGATCTGAGCGGGAGCCGCGAGCCGCGTTTCCGCGTGCCTGATCATGTAGAGGTTCCCGAACATCGATTGCGCCCCGCCATTCCTGAGTTGATTCATCTCGGCGGGTTGGCGAGCGACTGAGTATCAGTTTTCAGATTTTGACTATGACTGAAGCGCCGCGCGGCGGGTTTGCGTCGGCGCATTATTTTTTGTCTTGCCTGCGATGAGGTTTATTTATCGCCTGAAGGTTTGTTGCCGGAGAATTTTCTTCTGATGATAGAGGTGTACAGTTCGTCGAGCAGTTGAAAGTCCATACTCTCGGTAGCCGTGACCATTATTTGATATCGCTTCTCAAGATAGACCGGATCATCGAGTATATCCTCGCTCGTGGCTATGCTCGCTTTGTCGCGGAAGGCGAGTATTCTGGCAGGCGATTGCGCGCGATGGGAGGAAGACGCGGGGCGAGTTTCTGTCTGTAGTCGGATTATATTGCCGCTCACGGCGACCGAGCGCGTTTCGGTTTTTGGAGACGGAAGCTGTTTCGAGATGCTTTGACGTGGAATATCGCATTTGCTCAGAGACACGACTGCGGAGGAAGCGCGGCGGGTTTTCTTTTCAAGGTCACGGACCGTTTCGTGCCATTCCGGGTAGAAGCGCACGAAAGGAGAAGCGAGGGCAATCGAAGAGGCGCGCTCGGCTTCTTCGATCCGCCCGACTTCCATCAACTCCACCGCGAGGCTGTTTTGATAATCGAACCAAACGGAAGGCTGTACTGATGAAAAAACCTCGACCATCGGGCGCAGACTCTCAAAAGTGGCCAGAGAAGAATCATGGTCTCCATCTATGCTTTGAAGGATTCCAAAGTTCCATTGCGATTGAAGAAAGGCAAGAGGGTCTGCATATCGGTCGCGGCAGGATAAATGTTGGGCTTCAGTTAGAAGCCTGCGCGCCAAATCATAATTGCCTTTATCGAGGTAGGTTCTACCAAGTAATTGTATAGCTCTTGCGCGGTAAGAGGCGGGGCCTTCTTCAAATACTCCTTCCAACAAGACGCGAGATTCTTCCGTCTGCCCCTCCCATTTAAGGCACAGCCCTTTGTAATAACGCCCTATATTTTCAAATTTGGGGAGAGAAAGAGCCGTCAGTCTTTCGCTGATCTCATTAAGGATATCGGTCTGTCGGAAGAATTGAACCCTTTCAGCCAGAGAGAGAAGTTTGCTTCCATAGTCGAAAAGAGCTTGCTTTGTAACAATTCCTAGCGATAATCCCGCAAGGCGGATTCTGAACCGGGAATCGCCCAAACCACAGTTAGAGGAGAAAGAAATGAGATCGAAGTTTTTTCTGGCCGCTTTGTTCATGCTTCTGCTTCCCCTGATCAACTCGCCGCTCAAAGTTAGCTCTTCGATCAGCGCCACTCCCTACAGCGGCATCGCCTTCGCAGGTCATGCTGGCCCTGCCATGTCTTGGTGCGAATGCAACTGCCCTGAGTGCATACACGATTGGGGCGTTGTGGCGCGCAGCGAGTCGACAGATGAGCCTCAGAGTGAAGTCCCTGCGGATTACGATCTTGGAGCCGACGCTTTGCTGACGGCCTTGATCGTCCTTCTCTGGATTCGGTTCCGGGCATAACTATTTTCGCTCCGTAATTGAGTCCTACTGATTCTGTTTCGCAAACCTGCCGCCGACTGCATGGCGGTACGGGGGTAGTGTCTTTTTGCAGCGCCCGTATTCTACTCACAACCTGACAGGCGTGCAAGTAATTTTTCTACCCCGGAACTGAAGGTTATCCGGCCCCCTCGCTTCGGGTGAATGGATATTGCTGTGCTGCGCAGGTCGTCTCGATCCGCGCGGCGTTTTTTTGATTCGCTTGAAGGCTTGATTCATTCACGAGGGATTGTTGCTGACGGCGGGTTCCTTGAGGTTTTTGATCATTCGCTCAAGCTGAATTTTTTCCAGCACCATGCTCGCCTGATTTACAAGCACGACAAGCTCGTTGACCCCTTTCATATCCTTCCCGCCGGGATAATTGTCGCCGTAGATGATAAACATCGGGCGCGAGCGGCATATCAGCGGCAGCACGAACACGGACAGCCCCGGCGGGCTTCCTCCCAGATGCGAAAGCATTATCGAATGCAGCGGGTCTTCAGGCATAGGGCCAATGTAGGGCCTGCCGGTCTGGGCGACCCAACTGAAAATGCTCTTGTCGTCGAGCGCGAGGCGGAGGTCTCTCACCTCTTCATCGACGGATTTATCCGGCACCCTCGTCTTGAATCCGAACTGACCCAGCCCGCAGATTTCATTATCTCTCACGAGAAACAACACTCCGCGACTGCATATCTCGCTGGCGTATCGCATCACCAGCAAACTCACTTCCACTTCGAATGAGTGGGAGCGCAACTCCATCAACAGCGAATAAAGAATGTTCGATATAGAAGAGTGGAATTCGGCGTAATTGCCGTTGTTGGCCCCCGTCCTGTTTGTCGCCTCTTCGCCTTCGACCAGGCTTCTTATGTTGGCGAGGGCTTCCTGCTCTCTGACCTTCACGGGAGGAGGTTGGGGAGGATCATAAGGCCGTCGGCGATTGGATTCGTCGACTTCCTTTGCGGCTTCCAGAAGCACTTCGGCGATATCGAGTCCGTAGCCGAGTTTTATCTCGCTCGCAGGAAGCAAGAGCGCCTCCTGGCTCAAATCGATCCAGAATCTTCCCTTGCCTATACTGATGAGCGAAGCGACGACAGAGCGGATGTGACGTTTGGCCGCTGATTCGAGGTCTTCCTTCGTCATCACTCCGCTTTCGACAATGAGGGATTCAAGCCCCCAGACTCCCTCTTCCCCGGCAACATCATTGAGGCTCTTCATCACGCTCGTCGTAATCTTCTGCTCGCGCACGAGTCGGTCGGCAAGCGTCTCGCCCGACGAGAGCGATGCGAAAGTCACTCGCCCGTCCTCGATGAATATCTTGCCCTGAAAATCCACGCCTTCGAGCGACAACACTCCCGTCTTCCTGCTCAGCGCGAGTATTTGCAGGATGTCGGTCAGCGCGAAATCGCTCAGGTTGCCGGTTAATTCCATCTTTCAGTGTCCGAGAAGAGTCGTTACAAGCTCGCGCAACTGGCTCATCGAAATCGGTTTCGAAAGGTAGCCGTTTGCGCCCATCTGCATTCCGCGCTCGATATCGTCTTCAGCCCCTTTGGTGCTGATGATGATTATCGGCAGGTCTTTACGGTTTAGCTCATTGCGAACCTTGTTGACGAACTCGAGTCCATCCATATTCGGCATCTTGATATCGGTCAAAACCAGATCGAACTGGCCGCTCTGAACTTTTTTGAGCGCGTCAGCCCCATCAAACGCCTGGGTTATATTATCTTCCGTTATTCCGTCGAGTCTTACAAGACTCATGCACAATAACTGTCTGAACGTCGTCGAATCGTCCACTACAAGCAAAGACTTGGTGCTCATTCTTCTCCCCCTACTTGACGCGAAGCAAGCTCATGAAACCTTCTATGGTTTTCAGTTTTCTGTCGGCTGTCGCATACAGTTTCGAACTGACCAGCGCCGTTGCCGCATGTCCGGCCAATAGCTCCAACAACTGGTGATCGAGGGCCGAAAGCCTTCCCTTGTGCGGAAGGAGCTTGTAGATAGCTATGACTCCCACCACACGCTCCTTGATCTTGAGCGGAATGCAGGCGCACACCTCGCCGCGCTCTCCGGCATCCTCAGTGAAAAACGGATCGCCCTTGAGCGCGACTATCCCTTCCAGCCCTTCGCCAAAGGCAACGCGCCCGCGATCAAGGCGGGCCGCTATCTCGCCTTCCCAACCTGCCAAAACGAGTTCGCTCGTCTCTTCATCGACGACGAAGAGTCCGAATTCTTCCGATCCTATGAGGTTCATCAGAATTTCTTTTATACACTGGACGACCTCGCCGGGATCGAGCGTGGAGTGAAGCTGATAGCTGGCGACATAGAGATTGGCCAGATTTTCGTTCTGCTCTTCGACCTCGACATATCTCTGGGCGAAGTCCTTGTTTTCGGCCTCTATCTCGTGAAAACGTCCGTCGAGAAAATCCAGCTTCTGGCTCATCTGTCCGTTTTCCAATCGGAGCCGTTCGACTTCGCGCATAAGAGTGCCGGACAGATCCATCTTTTCTTTTTCCAGTTGCACTATGCGATAGCGCAGCCGCTCGTTTTCGGCCATCAACTCTTCAGTGAAAGCGCGGCCCTTGCGGAACATCTCGAGCAACTCTTCGCTCTTGGAAAATAAAGTCAGTATTTCATCGGGCTTCTCCGACATTTATTATTCCCCCTCTCATTTCAAATCCTGAATAGTAATATTCACCCTCACCTCGCCATAAGCGGTCGTTATGGGAGCAACCAGAGTTTCAAGGCAATGGTCATAGCTTATATTCGCTCCACTGATGACCGTCGGAGGACTCATCTTCAGACTCACTCCTCCGTCATTTATTTCCGAAATCGCGCGCCCTGTCGCCATCGAAGCAAGCTCGGCGATGGCCGAACGAACCATCGGAGTCAGCCCTTCCGCCGGCTCTCCGATCATGCATTCGGCAAGACGGGTGGCCGTGCGGGAATCCATATCGAATATCACTCGCCCCTGGGCGTCTCCCATCAATCCGATGATCGCCATCACCTCTCCGCCCGCGACAGGAGACGGGCGCATTCTGATCGATGCGATTTCGACTTCGGAACAGACGACTTCCCGAAAAAGGTGTGTCGTCGAATCGATGAAAGTCTTTACGAATTCGAGCCTCATAATCTCTCCTCAGAAAGATATTAGATGTTAGAGGTCAGATGTTAGCGAAAAACGTTTCGCTCGCGCCGTCCGATGGCTGATATCTAACAACTAACATCTAACATCTCATTCTTGTCCATCACCTTGTCAATCGCCTTTTTCAACTCTTCAGTCGTCACAGGCTTGGGGATGAAGCACTTCGCTCCGGCGGCGAGCGCCTCTTCGATCTTGTCGCGGTAACTGACCGAACTGATCATGATGACGCGCGCTTCGGGGTCAGCTTCGCAGATGCGGCGAACCGTCTCGACTCCTTCAAGACCGGGCATCACGATATCCATCAAAACGATATCGGGTTTGAGCCGTTTGTAAGCCGAGATCGCTTCATTGCCGTTGGCCGCTTCGCTCGCCACACAGTGATCGAGTGAATCCATCAGACGCCGCAGGCGAAAGCGTGCGAAAGCTGAATCATCGACTATAAGACAATTGAGCGGCTCTCTGGCGACCGACGCTCTGTTTTCGTTTACCACGACTGCTACCTCCTCTGTGCAGGCGCGAGGACGCTGGAGATCAGATATTCGGCCAGTTCTCCGAGCGACACCACCTGCTCTATGTATCCCTTGTTTATTGCCACACGCGGCATTCCAAAGATAGTGCAGCTATCCTTGTCCTGGGCTATAGTGTGGCCCCCTGCCCTTCTGACTGCTCCGATGCCTTCCGCGCCATCGCCTCCCATCCCTGTCATGATGAGCGCCGCCGCCTGGTCTCCATACTCCTGAGCGACCGAGCGGAACAATACGTCGACCGAAGGCATGTGACCGTTTACGGCAGAGCTTCGCTCCAGCACGGCTTCTGCGCCGGTCGGCCTCTTTCTTACGGTCAGATGCGCATTGCCCGGAGCTATCAACGCAGACCCGGCAGTGGCAAGCGATCCGTCGCGCGCCTCGCGGACTTTGATCGCGCAAATCTCATCCAACCACTTCGCAAACAGCGCCGTAAAACTTTCAGGCATGTGCTGGACTATGACTATTCCGGCGGGAAAATCAGCCGGAATTTTGGGTAGCATATGCCTCAAAGCATGCGGCCCGCCGGAAGACGCTCCTATGGCGACTAACTTGATCGGCCCGCGGCTCGTCGGATCGCGCAGCGGCCCTGTGCGATGAACGGGCGGAAGGATGAGCGGGCCTGTAGGCTCGCGCATATCACGACTGCGAGCCGCCGCTTTCACCTTTTCGATCAACTCATCGGCGACCTCGCCCATCTGCGAAGAGCCTTTGGGCTTGCACACGAAATCGAAGGCTCCCATCTCAAGCGACTGAAGCGTGAGCCGCGCTCCCGTCGTGGTCAATGAACTCAGCATCACCACGGGGATGGCGTAACGGGCAACTATCTGTTGAAGCGCCGTCAGCCCGTCCATCCTCGGCATGTTCACATCCAGAGTGACGACATCGGGGCGCAGTTGATCGACCTTGTTGATGGCGAACGTGCCGTCGATGGCCGTAGCGATGACTTCTATCTCCGCGTCGCGTTCGAGCAGATTCGAGACGAGTTTGCGCATGACGGCCGAATCATCGACCACCAGCACTTTTATTTTTCTCCCGTTAACTACCATAAGCTCCTATCCCGCTCCCGCGACTTCGCTCATAGCGCACCGATTTTCTCATCAGCGACCCGGCGTCGAGTATCAACACCACGCGCCCGTCTCCAAGCACGCTCGCCCCGGCAAGCACATCCGAGTGCAGCCACTCGGCATCGAGCGGCTTGATGACCAGTTCCTGATCTCCCATGAGGGATTCCGCAACTACTCCGAATCGGCGACCTCCTATGCGAATGACGATGACGAAAAAATCCGTCTTCTCTCCTCGCATCACAGCGCCTGTGCCTCCCTTCCGGCGGTCGTATCCCAAAACGACGCCGGGGCGAAGCAGCGATATGAACTGATCCCTCAACCGATAGCTTTCAAACTCGTCGAGAAAAACCACTTCGGACTGTCTGGCATAGGCGATCTCTCCGACCGACAACAGCGGGAGCGCGTAGAGACGACCGCCGGAGGTAAAGAGCAACGCTTTTATGATCGCAAGCGTGAGCGGCATCCTCAGCACGAAGGCCGTACCTATGCCGTTTTCGCTCTTGACGGAAATCGAGCCTCTCAACTGCTCGATGACCGTCTTGACAGCAGCCATGCCTATGCCGCGCCCCGAAACGAGCGTGATCTCTCTTGCGGTCGAGAACCCCGATTTGAATATGAGCGAGAAGGCTTCTTCATCCGTCATCATCAATGATTCGCTCTCCGCTACGACTCCGGTTTCGACAGCCTTTCGTTTCAGAGCATCGATATCGAGTCCGCGTCCGTCGTCGGCCACTTCTATTACAACCTGATTGCCTTCGTGATACGCGCTCAACATGATCGAGCCTGCGGCAGATTTTCCTGCTGCCTCGCGCTCTTCAGGAGTCTCAAGGCCGTGGTCGACGGCGTTGCGCAGCAGGTGAAGCAGCGGCTCATAAATCAGATCGACGAGCGTGCGATCAAGTTCCGTCTCGCCTCCGGTGGTGATGAACTCGATCTGTTTTCCGCTCTCCGAGGCAAGCTCGCGCATGGGGCGAGCGAATCGCTTGAAGACGTTCGAGATTGCCACCATGCGCATCTTCAGCACGCTCTTTTGAAGCTCGGCGATGAGTTTGCCCATTTGCAGGGTCGCGCCGCTGAAGCGCGTGAGTTGATCGCTTGCGGGCATCACCTGTTCAAGCTCCGAACCGATCTGGTTCATCGTCGAGCGCGCGACTACCATCTCGCCCGCCAGATTGAGCAGCGCGTCTATGCGCGAAGCTTCTACCCGAACGTAATCCTGCTTCCCGCGCGCTGCGCCGTCTTCGAGCTTTCGCGCTTCTTCTTCATCCGCTCGCGTCACTGCCCCTTTCGATTGAGCCGCAGGTTCCGCACTCCTCTCCATCGCCCCGTACTGAGACAGTTGATAACACAATCGCTCGACCTGATCGCCAGGGATATCGGCAAGCTCCTGCTGAGTTATAGCGGCGCGAATCGAATCGAGGCTATCGAGTATCAGATCGACCAAAGCAGGCTCGAATTCCATGCGTCCCGCGACCACTGTCGAGATGAGGTCTTCTATGCGATGAGCGACTTCAGTCACGCCTTCCAGATCGACGCAGGCCGAATCTCCCTTGATGGTATGGGCCGCCCGGCGCAATCGTTCGATGGTTTCCTCATCCGCCCCGCGCGATTCCAGCGCGAGCAGGTCCTGATTCATCTCATCGAGGATTTCGAGCGACTGATGGCGAAATACGGCTATCAGTTGCTCCATCTCTTCTTTGCCGAACTCATCCATCACACAGTTTCCTCACTCCGATCCCCGGGAGCGCACGAACTTTCAAGTCCGGCAGGCAGGATGCCTGCGCTCCCAGGATCGCCTTTATTGCCTTTGTACTTTGCAACAATCTTTATTTCCTCACTCTTCGAGCTTGTAGGCTATGCCCTTGTTCTTATGAAGCATCGTGAACCGATTCGACAACGCCTGCAAACTTTCCGCATGGCCTATGAACAGGTAGCCTCCGGGAACGAGGCAATTCGTGAACCTGCTGATGAGCCTGCGCTGCTCATCCAGATCGAAATAGATCATCACGTTTCTGCACCATATGACATCAAGTCCGCGAAGACCGTTATCGTGCTTGAGATTGTGATAATCGAAAATGACGTGGCGCTTTACCGCGTCGCTAATGAAATAGCTTCCGTTCTCCGCTCGAAAATACTTTCTGGCGATCCGCTCATCGACCCCTTTCATCTGCTCGGGTTTGTAGATTCCGAGTTGCGCCCTTTCGAGCGCGGTGAATGAAAGGTCAGAAGCGAACACGCGCACAGACCATTGATCCGCGTCGCGCATCTCTTCCATCAGCGACATCGCTATGGTGTAAGGCTCCTGCCCGGTCGAGCATCCCGCGCTCCACACTCTGATGGAGCGCGCGCCGAGTTTCGCTTTGCGTTCGATTATGCTCGGCAGCACCGTCTTTTGAAAAAGATCGAACTGCGGCTGATTGCGAAAGAAAGACGTTTCGCAAATCATCAGCATATCGAGAAGCGATGAAAGCTCCTGCGATTTTCCCGGCTGGCGAATGAGGCTGTAATACTCGTAAGCCGTTCGGATGCCGAATGCATCCATGCGCTTCTTGAGCCGCGATTCGAGAAACGTCCGCTTCTCAGTGCCGAGACTCACGCCGCACTCTTCATAAATCAGATCGCGGAACAGCCGGAACTCACTCTCGGAGAGAGTGCTGACCCATCCCCGATTCGCGCCCAACTGATACGGCGTGTCCGACCGAAATTCGCCCATGCGATCAATCCACCTTTAAGGCTGCCTCTTCATACCCGCATCTTTCAGACTGCCAGCCTCTCGGCTGACCTCGACAAAACCCTCGCCACATCATCAAGCTCGCAGACGACTTCTTCCTTGAGCGCTCTGCGCAAATCTATGAGCGTGACGAATCTCTCGCCCAGATTGACTATCCCTTCGACGTAGCTCGCGCCCACTTCGTGAACGATGTCGGGAACAGGCTCGATATTTTCCTGCCCGACTCTTATGACCTGCGACGCTCGATCAACTATCAGCCCCAACTGTTTCCCGTCCAGATTGGCGATGATTATTCGCTCTTCCTTCGTCTGGCGCGGTAAGGCGCGCATTCGCTTTCTGAGGTCCAGCACAGGAACGAGTTGACCTCTGAGGTTCATCACGCCTTCGACAAAATCGGGAGTTTCGGGGACGGGCGTGATTTCGCGCATCTCGACCACTTCTTTCGTGATTAAAATATCGACGGCGAATTCATTTCCCCCGACCGTGAAAACCACAAGCTGTTTTTTCATATATGCCTCGTTTCATTCGTGAGGAAGTCTCGCGCCCTGCCCGTTGCCCGGAAGCGGCCCGTCATACGAAAACGGATGAACATAATCCTGTCCCACCTTGAACTGAGAGATGGCCTTGTTGAGATGCTCGCTCAACTCGACCATTCCCTGAAGCGTCTGCGCCGTCTCGTGCGCCCCGGCTGAAGTCTCAAGCGTGATCGATGAAATCGTCTGCATCGCTTCGGCCAGATTGCGCGTGATTCGCGCCTGCTCTTCCGAGGCTGCTGATATCTCTTCGATCAACTCAGCCGACTGACGAACAGCCGTCGAAATATCGCGAAGCGAAGTCGATGCTTCGGTCGCCACCTGAGTTCCCGATACGACTTCCTTCAATCCGTAGTCCATCGCTCCGAGAGCTTCGTTGATTTCGGATTGAACGGTCTTGATGAGGCTGCCGACATCGCGCGTAGCTCTCGCGCTTCGTTCGGCGAGCTTGCGGATTTCTTCGGCCACGACGCTGAACCCGAGTCCGGCCTGTCCCGCGTGAGCCGCTTCTATCGCGGCGTTGAGCGCGAGCAGATTTGTCTGCGAAGCTATCTCGTCTATCAGGTTGATGATCTCCGATATCTCCGTGCTGCGTTTGCCCAGATTTCGCATCTTGTCGGCGGTTTGCTGCACCGCCGTGTCGATTCGAGTCATCGCTTCAGTAGTGAAGCGAACCGAGCGGTCGCCGGTTTCGGCCATATCCAGAGCGCGGCGCGCCGCTTCGGCTGAAGCTTCGGCGTTTCGGGAAACCTGAGTCATCGAAGCGGCCATCTCTTCGACCGCGCTCGATGTATTGGTGATTTCATCGGCCTGCCGCTGACTGCCTGCGGCTATCTGCTCTGAGGCGGCGAGGATTTCGGTCGCTGAGGATGAAACGGAAAGCCCTATCTGCTTGACCTGAGTGACCATCGAAGAGAAGTTGTCGAGCATTCGATTGACGGCCTGAATAACTTGTCCCAGAGTCTCGTCGCCCTCGTCGGCCCGACGGGTGAGATCGCCGTCGGAAACCATCGAGGCCACTTCGAGGAAATCCTGCATGCTTCGTTCAAACACGGCCTCAGCCAACTGGCGTTCGGTCACATCGCGCAGTATTCCGCGAAAGCCTACCGCCTCACCTTCGGAGTTTCGAACGAGCGAGATTGAAGTTTCGACATAACGCTTCTCGCCGTTCTTGCGATTCATCTGATAGGCGAAGTTCTGCTTCGACACTCCCGTGCGATAGACTTCGTTGAAGTTTTCCTGAACGATCCTGAGTTGATCCGGCTCGATATATTGCTTGTAGTTGAGACCTATAAGCTCATTGGCAGGATAGCCGAATATTTTCATCAGCGCCTCGTTGAAGAAAGTGAGCGAGCCGTCGAGATCGATTTCGTAGTATCCATCCTCGACGCTTTCGATGATGCTGCGATATTTCTCTTCGCTGATTCTCAGAGCTTCTCTCTGCTCCTGTTCTTTTTCGGCGGTCTCGGCCAATCGATCCATCATCGTATTGAAGCCGTGGGCAACTTTTTCAAGCTCGTCGCGTGTCGAGATGCCCACGCGGGCGGCGGTATTGCCACTTCTGACTTCCTCGGTCACGTTGAGTATTTCCTTGATTTTTCTCGATACGCTCTTGGCAAACAGGAAAGCGAATCCTCCGAACAGAAGTATGGCGGCAAGTCCGGTTCCCACTATCCACCCGACCATCGCTTGCGCGGGCGCATGCACTTCATTGCGGCTGTTATCGACTACGAACAGCCATCCGAGTCCGGGGAAACTGAAGCCCGTGCTTTTATATCCTTTCGACATCTCGAAGGAGAGGATTCGCGCATCCGCATTGTTCGTCTGCCGGTCGATGCCGTCGGTGTAAAAGGTTCCTCCTGCGCCCGATTCCGCCCTCTCTTTAAGCTGCTCGCCAAGTCCCTGCGGATTCCCGTAGCGGAGTCTTCGGAAAGCTTCCGTCGCTTCGAGATTGCGAAGTTCCACATCGGGGTGAAGGATGATCTGGCCGGAACGACTCACCGCGTAAGCGTAACCCGACTGATACTGCTTGAAGCGCGACACGAAGTCCTGAGCGTCCTGAAGATTGTATTTGGCTTTCAGCACGCCGCTGTATCCGCCGCTTCTGGAAGGTATGGCGACGCAGATTTCCATGCTGAAGGTTTCTGTTGGCTTGTCGAATTTGACATCTTCGATGTAGATGCCGCTCTTCATCGCTTCCTGCCACCACCGCTCATCGCTTTGCACGACATCTTCCGTCTGCCAGGTCATAGCGACGTTGAGACCGTAGCGGTCGGTGAAAAACATCCGCTCGAATACACCCTTGACGGCTCGCTTCTCCTGAAGGAATCGGTCGAGCGTATCGTCTCGTTTCAGCGCGTGCGTTTCCCGATATCGCTCTTCCAATTGCTTCGTCGTCACCGCATCGGGAATATCTTTTATGCCTGCGCTCTGAGCCTCGCGAGCGCCGCGTTCTGTGGCATCGGCTATTACGTCATCGCTTGCAAGAGAGCGTATGAACTGGATGTTTTCGAAGACGATAAGGTCGACCGACTCAGCAGTCGTTGCGGCAGAGTTGCGGAGATTGGCGCTCGATTCTATCGCATTGTCAAAACCGAAATATGCCACTCCGCACACCACCACGACCGATACTGATGTCAACAGAAGGACGACGAGAAATAATTTCACTCTGAGCGTTTTTAGTCCGACCCGGCCCAGCAGTGACAACAGATCGAATCGAGATGATTTCACACGTCCGCTTCGCTCTTTAGCTTGGTTCATTGCTTCGCCCATAATCCGAATTCCCCTTGCCGTTCACATGCACCTTATGAAGGGGGAAAAAGCTGGCGATGCATGTCGGCTGTACAACCTCTGAGCAGCCTGTGTTTCTTTTGCTCGTAGTAGGGTCCCAATCCAAATGGAGGGGCCTGAAAGGGGCAAGCCTTCAATACTAACCCAGCGGCAGAGCAATCCTATTATCCCGATAGATGAAGGGGCGTCAACACTATTCTCTTTGCATATTTTTGCGGCAGACGCCCGTATTATGACCGCTGCGGGGGAACAGTCAATACTATTCTCGCCGAAAAATCATTCGCGCTTTTTTTCGGGCGAGCGATGAAAGGCAAAAAGAATTCTCACACTGCGACCTTGCCATACCGACTCAAATGAAACCGCTTCAGCCTCAAACTGTTTGTAATAACTGACACGCTTGACAACGACATCGCCGCGCTCGCAATGATGGGAGAAAGCAGCCAGCCCGTCAGCGGATAAAGAGCGCCTGCCGCTATGGGAATCCCCAAGACGTTGTAGATGAAGGCCCAGAAGAGATTCTGCTTGATCGTCCGCATCGTCGCCTGTGAAAGTTTTATGGCTGTCACCACGCCGCTCAAATCGTCGCCGATCAGAGTTATGTCCGCCGATTCAATCGCCACATCCGTGCCAGTGCCTATGGCTATGCCGGTGTCGGCAGAAGCAAGGGCCGGAGCGTCGTTGATTCCATCGCCGACCATCCCCACGATCCTGCCTTCTCCTTGAAGCCGTTTTATCTCCGCTGCTTTTCCTTCGGGCAACACTTCGGCAAGCACTCTTTCAATTCCCACCTCACGGGCTACCCGATGAGCCGCGCGGCGGTTGTCGCCCGTTATCATCACGACTTCAAGCCCTATTCGCTTCATCGCTTCGATGGCCGCTTTTGATCGAGGATTGATCCTGTCGGCGACGGCTATCAATCCCGCCGCTCGCCCATCGATTGCGGCAAACACGGGAGACTTGCCTTCATCGGCAAGTTCGGCGGCGCGCTCTGCGAGTCCGTCAAGCGAGACATTACGCTCGCGCATCAGCTTTTCATTTCCGAGCAGGATGCTCCGGCCTTCGACTTTCGCTTCCACCCCGTGACCCGCAAGAGCGTTAAACTCCGAGACTGGACTCAATTGAATACGTCTTCTTTCGGCTTCGCGCACTATCGCTTCGCCCAGAGGATGCTCGCTTGCGCGCTCGGCGGAAGCCGAGAGCAGCAGCAGTTCATTTTCGCTGATTCCAAGCGTCACAAGATCGGTCAGTTCGGGGCGGCCCTCGGTGATCGTTCCCGTTTTGTCGAGTACGATGGTTTGAAGGCGATGCGCCCTTTCGAGAGTTTCTCCGCCCTTGATTAGTATGCCGCGTTCAGCGCCGCGTCCCGTCCCGACCATGATCGCTGTCGGGGTAGCAAGTCCGAGCGCGCACGGGCAGGCGATGATCAACACCGACACGAAATTTACCAACGCCTCGGAGAGCCGCGTCTCCGCAGGCGACAGGAAAAACCACACGACGAAAGTGATGACGGCGATGAGGATGACTACGGGAGTGAAGATGCCGCTGATCCTGTCAGCCAGCTTCGCGATGGGAGCTTTCGACCCCTGCGCTTCTTCGACCATCCTGACTATCTGGCGAAGCGCAGTGTCGCGGCCCACTTTCGTGGCGACGAATTGAAATGATCCGGTCTTGTTGATCGTCGCTCCGAAGACCTCATCATCCGGTTTCTTTTCAACAGGCAGGCTCTCGCCCGTGAGCATCGATTCATCAACAGCGGATGCGCCATCGGTGACGCGACCATCGACGGGAATTTTTTCACCCGGTCGCACGATGATCGTATCGCCCACCAATACTTCTTCGACAGGAACGTCCTGTTCGATACCGTCTCTCACTACTCGCGCGGTTTTCGGTTGAAGCCCGATCAATCGTTTGATGGCTTCCCGTGTGCGACCCTTTGCGCGAGATTCGAGCAGGCGACCGAGAAGTATCAGCGCGATGATCACGGATGCGGCTTCGAAGTAAACCGGCGGCGCGTGATGTCCCGTCGAAAAAAATCCCGGCCATATGGTTGCCGCGACCGAATAAAGATAAGCCGCGCCCGTCCCCATCGCTATCAGCGTATTCATATCCGCGAAGCGATGGCGAAGCGCGCTCCACGCTCCGCGATAGAATTGAAGGCCGCTGTAAAAAATCACAGGCGTAGTCAGCGCAAGCTGAAGCCATTCGACGCCTTTGAAATCAAGCGCGGCGATGCGCCCGTGCGACATCGCTATGACAAGCACAGGGAGAGAAAACAATGCCGCGACGATGAATTTTCGAAACGCATCGCGATATTCTTCCTCTTCCATCTCAGCATTGGAGTGATGCATATCCGAGTGAGGCTCGCTCGCGCCGTATCCGGTCTCTTTCACCGCATCGATCAGATGGCCGACGTCAGTGGCCGCCGCGTCATACTCGACCGAAGCGCGAGATGTCGCAAAGTTGACCGCGGCATTGTGAACGCCCGGGGCTTTCTGCAAACCCTGTTCGATGTGAAGCGCGCACGCGGCGCACGTCATACCGGCTATCGGCAAATCGACGCGCTTGAGATCGACCGTTATCTGCGGCGCGCTGATCGCTTTGTCGAGGGCGGTCAGCGCGGGCGACGCCTGAGCGGGAGACACTGCGGCGAATCGCTCAGGTTCGGCGTCGAACCGATGCTTGCAGCCTGCCGCGCAGAAGTAAAAAGTTTTTCCGTCGTAGTCGCTCCGGCCCGCAGCCGTCCGAGGGTCGATCATCATTTGGCAAACAGGATCAAGCACATTAGTCATCATTCGTTCCTCTTCAGAAAAGTGGCGCAAGACAAGCTTGCGCGGTGTCAACGCCTCCTGAGTTTCTGCCGCGTGGGCGTGATGTGATTGACGCTGACGCTTTCGATAAGCCCGCAGACGTGGCCGGGGCGGTCTCCCGCCTCATCCCATTCTTCGAGCGCCGCGGCAAGCGCGCGCTGATGGCGGCGCATCTCTTTTATTCGCTCTTCGGTTTCGCTGAGCCGCTGGCGCACGATTTCGCGCACGTGTCGACAGGGACTCTGGCCCGCCTGCTTTTCGGCTATGATCTGCGCGATCTCGGCGAGCGAGAATCCCAATACCTGCGCGCGCTTTATGAATTCGAGCCGCTCAAGCGCGTCTTTCGAATACAATCGATAACCGCTCACGGTTCGCGCTGGCTGGCCGAGCAGCCCTTGCCTTTCATAAAAGCGCAGGGCTTCGATTCCGATGCCGGAAAGTCGTGACACTTCGCCTATCTTCAGCATCGCATCACTGGTTTGTTCGCTCATCGCTTTCTTCATACCAGTATTCTAAACCCTGTAGGCGACTACAGAGTCAAGGAATATTTTCTTGGCGGGGACGCAGGCCGACTGCCTGCATATTTTCAGCCTTCGCGCGCCGCAAAACATCGATGCGACAGCTTACAGTTTTTCGATTCGAGGTGTTAGGATTTGCTCCATGAATAAAGACGCAATCATCATCGGAGGCGGAATAATCGGCTGTTCCATAGCGATGAGGCTCGCGAGCGAAGGCTTGAGCGTCGCAATCATCGAGCGGGGAAAGATCGGATGCGAAGCCTCGCGTGCCGCGGCAGGGATGCTTTGCCCTCAGACGGAAAAGCTCGAACCGGGCGCATATTTCGATCTTTGCCTTCGCAGCCGTTCGATGTACTCGGACTTCGCCGCGCGCATAAAAGAGCTTTCAGGCATAGACCCGCAGTATCGAGAGGAGGGAACGATATTCGTCGCGCTCGATGAAAACGACGATGAGGAATCGCGACTTTGGACCGACTGGCAGAAGCAATCCGGTCTCCTGATCGAACGCATGACGGCTGAAGAGTTGAAAAAGATCGAGCCTTCGGTGAGGGATTCCACCGCGGGCGGAGTCTTCATACCGGGCGATCATCAGATTGAAAATCGGCTTTTGATGGACGCGCTCGCGGTCGCCGTTCGCCGCGCGGGAGTGACGGTTATCGAAGGCAGCGAAGTTTCATCGATCACGGTCGGCGGCAACAGGGCGAGAGGCGTCGTATGTGAAAGCGAGCGGATGGAAGCAGGGGCAGTGATAGTAGCTGCGGGTTCGTGGTCGGGCCGCTTGATTGAAAACTTTTTGCCGCAAGTGAAAACCATTCCCGCTCGCGGTCAGATGATCGCTCTCAGAGGCGACCACGTACCGATGACGCGCGTGCTGCATTCGAAGCGGTGTTATGTGATACCTCGAAGGGACGGGCGGATTCTCATTGGCGCGACGGTCGAGTACGCGGGATTTCAAAAAGCGGTTACGGCACAGGGAATCAACTCGCTGCTCGAAGCTGCGATTGAGTTGACGCCTGAGCTTGGCGGTTTCGAAATCGTCGAGACGTGGTGCGGGCTGAGACCCGACACCGAAGATCACCTGCCGATCATAGGCGAGAGCGGAATCGAAAACCTTTTTCTTGCGACGGGCCATTTCAGAAACGGGATACTGCTCGCGCCTATGACTGCCGAGTTGATTTCAGAAATGGTTTTGAATCGCCGCGTTCCGGCAGAAGCGTCTCGGTTCGGAGTGGAAAGGTTTACGGAAGGATTCGCGCAATCTCAGGCGAGGAATTGAAAGCGCGCACAATTCCAAACAGGAGCGGCGCGATTTACGATGCAATGCCTCAATCTGTTCTGCAGGGATATTTGAGACTGACCGCCGATGTGCGCGGCTCGAACGGACTTCGGCCTGTCCCGTAGGGACATTCGATAATAGCCCAGCGATTGATCGCTGGGAACATCCCGCAGTCACAGTGCAAGTCCCGTAGGGACGGCTGAAGGAGAGGAGCCCTATGCCTCACACTTATGCCAGTGTGCTTTTGCATTGCGTCTTCAGCACCAAAGAAAGACGCCCTTTTATCAAACCTGAATTGCAGCAGCGCCTATGGCCGTACATTGGCGGCATCGCTCGTGAAAACAGGATGAGAGCCTTATCAATCGGCGGAACTGAAGATCATATTCATCTGCTGCTCTCTTTGCCTTCAACGCTTTCAGCGGCAAAAGCGATTCAGTTGATAAAAGGCGGATCATCCAAGTGGGTTCACGATACCTTCCCTCAACATCGTGCCTTTGTCTGGCAGGAGGGCTACGGAGCTTTCAGCATCGGCGTTTCTGATATTGATAGAACAGTCGCTTATATCGAAAATCAGGCAGAGCATCACCGTCGGAAAGATTTCAAACAGGAGTTCATCGATTTCCTGAAGAAGCATCGAATCGAATACGATGAGAGGTATATCTGGGGCTGAATTCAACCGTCCCTACGGGACTGACAATGATGATGTCCTGCCATCCCAGCACTCGAAGTGCTGGGCTATTATCAAACGTCCCTTCGGGACGAAGAAAGGTCAGCAGGCAATCTCGCGTAGCCGGATTCAATCGTTTTCCGCTCTAAGGTTTACGACGCGCCGCAGCACTGGACGATTCGGTCGATTACTTCTCCGATCAATCGATCCGGCGTCGAGGCTCCGGCTGTGACGCCTATTCTCACTTCGCCCGCGGGCAGCCAGTCCTCCGTCACCGACTCTTCCTTCTGCCCCATCGGTTTATGTCTTATCGCGGTCGCCGACGATATGCAGTTTGCGTCCGAGATGTGAAAGGCGGGTTTGTGCTGGATGGAGATTTCCAGAAGATGAGTCGTGTTGCTGCTGTTGTAACCGCCGATGACTATCATCAGGTCGAGGTCCTCGCGAACTAATTTGTTTACAGCATCCTGACGATCCTGCGTCGCGGTGCATATCGTGTCGAAGTGGCGGAACCTTTCTTCGAGCGACTGTGCGCCGTGCTTTTTTTCGATGGCTTCGCGGAACATCTCAGCGATTTCGAGCGACTCGCTGCTCAACATGGTCGTTTGATTGGCAAGGCCCACTCTTTGAAGGTCACGGTCGGGATCGAATGCAGACGAGCAGGCTCCTGAAAACTTTCCCAAAAACTCATCGCGGTCGCCGCCCTCGACTATGTAGCGACAGGCATAATCGGCCTCCTCGCGGTCGAGGACGATCAGATACTTGCCGCTCTCATACTTTTCGGTCTGCGAACTCGTCGCTCGAGTCTCTTCGTGCGCATGCTTGCCGTGGATGATCGCGGTGAAGCCTTCTTTGGCGTATCGCTCGACGCGCTTCCAGACGGCTATGACCGAGCCGCAGGTCGTGTCTACGATCATGCATTTTTTTTCCTGAAGCCTGCGGTACACATCTACTTCAGCGCCGAAGGCCGGAATCATCACTATGTCATCTTCGTTGACTTCTTCGAAGAGATGAGGATTCGTCGCAGAGCAGTCGATGAACTCTATGCCCATCTCGCGGAGCCTCGTGTTGACGCGAGGATTGTGAATGATCTCGTTGGTCAGGAAGATTCGTTTGTCGAGAAATTTTCTTCGGGTTTCGTAAGCGAGATTCAGAGCGAAGTCCACGCCGTAGCAGAAGCCGAATTCCTCGGCCAGTCGAAAAGTCAGTCTGCCGACACTAAGCGAGTGTCCCTGACTTTTAACTCTCTCGACGATATCGCTGTGATAATCAGAACTGAGGACTTCACGGATTTCGTTTTTGAGTCCGAAGCCTCTTCGTACCACGCCGGTTCTTGGATCGATAATCGCGCTCATCAATCGCGAGTGTATCAATCGCCTTGAGGCATTGCAACGGCGGGTTTGAAAACTCTCTCTTCGAGGTGCTAACCTGACGGGCTTATGACAGAAGCCTTCACTCGAATGGCAGCAACCGTTTCATCTGCGGTCGAGTCGCGACTCTTTTCAGAATACGGCGCGATTTTCCTGACCCGCGCCGTGCCGCCGCCGAAAATAATCTTTCGGGATTCCTCAGAAGTCGCCTCGTTTCAATCATCGCTCGCTCTTGGAAGCGCGATGCTGGGAGATCACTTCATAGAATTGCAGCAGGAAGCGATGAGCGCATTGCTCCGAGCGGCGGCCTATATAAATGAAGCAAACGGAGCGATCACTGCGCGAGCCGAGGATGCGGGGCGCAGGTCTTATGATGACACCGTGAGGTTGTGGACTCGCAATGTCACACGCGGTCTCGAACACTGGCAGGAGGAAGGGCGAATCACTTCGGGTCGCGCTCAGGAAATAATCGCGCTCGCTCCCGCCGATCAGGTCAGCGTCATTCTCGCGCTCGAAGACGAAGAGCAGCTTTATTTCGGAACCTTCTTCGACAAATCGATTCTTTATTCAGTCGCCGCTCCGGGCGCGTCTCAGCATCTCGCCCTTCTGGCATTCGATGTCGCCGAGTTTGAAGACTCCGAGGTTGAACGCGCGCTGGCGCGTTTCGGCTGGCATCGCACGGTGGCGAGCGACTTCCCGCATTTCACTTACCTCGGACACGAGGAAGAGGCGTTGCCCCGGCTCGGACTCAAAAAAATCGCGCGCCCGTACAAAGAGCGTGATTACTTTTTCTGGGTTCCTGAATTGGACGGATTCTGATCGGTTCAGCCTTCGACTTTGTTTGAGAAAAAGCGCGAACGACTGTAGGCGTTCTCGACGGACTCCGTCTGCCGAGTGGCGTTTCGCCCCTTTGGGCTGTCTCACTCAGAGGGGAATAATTCTACAATCGCGCCTCGAACAAAAAGCCGCTCCGTTCGGATCGATCTTCAAATATCGGGCAATACGACATCTTCACTTCGCGGCATAGACATTGCTCCCGACTGTGCGAGGGAATGATGCGCAAAGAGGCTCCTAAAACGGTCATAGTTTTCTGCCTGGCGATCTATTTATCATCGCTGATCGCTCCCGTCGCTCTCGCCCTTGATCCTAAGAAGGCCATATCACAGTACAGCCTCGACATGTGGCAGACCAAAGAGGGGTTGCCGCAGCAATCCGTACAGGCAATCGCTAAGACTCTGGATGGTTACCTCTGGCTTGGCACCGAAGAGGGTCTGGTTCGATTTGACGGCGCGCAGTTCATTGTCTTCAACAAAAAGAACACTCCCGCGCTCCGTCACAACCGCGTAGATGTGTTGCTGACGACAAGTGATGGGACGCTGTGGGTTGGAACCAACTCAGGCTTGACAAGCTTCAGCGACGGAAAATTCACGACCTATACGACTAAGGACGGTCTGGGCGGTGATTACATTCTTGCCCTTTGTGGGAGTCGGGACGGAAGCCTGTGGATAAGCTCTCGCGGAGGAACGGTGTCGCGTTACTACAAAGGGAGTTTTACGGTATACGGGGAGCAGGATGGCCTGGCTCGCGTCAGCGGGCATTCTATAGCTGAAGGGCAGGATGGCAGCATTTGGATAGCCCGCGAAGGAGGACTGAGCAGGTTTTATCAGGGACGTTTCCTCTCTTATACGACCAGCGACGGACTTGCAGCCAACAACGTGATGGCAGTTTATGAGAGCAAAGACGGCTCATTATGGATCAGCACGAGGGGCGGCGGGATCAATCTCCTGAAAGACGGCGCATTCCATCATTTCACGGCCAAAGATGGAATGTTCGACGATCAGGTGAATGTGATTCTGGAAGACAGCGACAGGAATATATGGTTCGGCGGGTCGGGCGGGCTGACTCGATTCCAGAGCGGTTTTTTCACGACCCTCACCTCTCAGGACGGGCTTTCACAAGACAACGTGGTCGCGCTTCAGGAAGGAAGGGAAGGCAGCCTGTGGATTGGAACCAGAGGCGGCGGATTGAACCGGCTCAGGGACGGCAAGTTCATCACCTACTCAACCCCCGAAGGGTTGTCCGACAAGTTGATCCGGCCCATCGTGCAACTGAGCGACGGCTCGATAGTGATGGGCAACGGAATCGGCCAGATCGATCAGTTCAAGGACGGAGTGTTCACCACTGTGCTGAAGACGAAAGGAACTCCAAAAGGCGAAGTCCGGTCGATCTGCGAAAGCAGGCAGGGCGGCTTCTGGGTCGGCATAGAGGGCGATGGAGTCAAACTTCTCCGTAATGGGAAGGTCAAATCCTGGACGACGAGAGACGGGCTTTCGGGCGACGTTGTAAGAGGCCTGTGCGAATCGAGCGATGGGAGCCTCTGGATTGCAACGATAGGCGGCGGATTGAATCGACTCAGGGATGGGAAGTTCACCGTTTATACAGTCAAAAACGGGCTGCCCAGCAATACCATTTTCTCGATCCGCGAAAGCAGGGATGGCTCGCTGTGGCTCTCCACTCAGAGCGGGCTTTGCATATTCCGCGACGGAAAGTTCAACACCTACACCCAAAGCGACGGGTTATCGACGGATTTCATTCTGATGAGTACTGAAGATGGCGAAGGCAACGTCTGGATGGGAACCTACGGCGGCGGACTCAACAGATTGAAGAATGGAAAAATCACGTCATACACTACCGAGCATGGCTTGTTCAACGACGTGGTGTTCGTCGTCATCGACGACCTCAGAGGGAACCTGTGGATGACTTCAAACCATGGGATATCGCGCGTCAGCAAGAAAGAGCTTGACGATTTCGACAATGGCAGAATCAGCAAAATAAACTGTGTATATTATGACGAGTCGGACGGGCTGAGGAGCAGAGAGTGCAATGGCGGCGCTCCTGCCGGGTGCAGGACGAGCAGCGGCCATCTCTGGTTCCCAACCCTCGAAGGCGTGGCGGTAATCGATCCATCCAACATCAAGACCAATCCGCTTGCCCCGAACGTGCTTATCGAAGAGGTGCTGGCCGATGGCCAGATAGCCGCCATCAGCGAAAGGATGGAGATTTCTCCCGGCAATGATAAATTCGAGTTTTATTACACGGCGTTGAGCTTTCTCGATTCCAGAAAAGTCAGATTCAAATACAAGCTGGAAGGCTACGATCAGGAATGGGTAGACGCAGGCACAAGAAGAGTGGCTTATTACACGGGGCTTCCGCCGGGCGATTATCGTTTTCGCGTCATCGCCTGCAACAACGACGGCGTATGGAACGAAGCAGGCGCATCTCTGGCCTTCTATCTCAAGCCGCGCCTCTATCAGACCGTATGGTTTTATATGATCTGCACTCTGGGGTTGGGGCTTGCCATCGCGGGCGGGCATCGATTCAGAGTGAGGCAGATGAAGAACCGCGAGCAGGAACTTGGCCGCAGGGTCGAAGAGCGCACCGAAAAATTGAAGATCGAAATCGCGGAGCGCCGACGGGCCGAAATCCAGTTGCAGGAAGCGAAAGAGGCTGCCGAGGCAGCCACTCGCGCCAAATCGGAATTCCTCGCCAACATGAGCCACGAGATTCGCACTCCGATGAACGCCGTCATCGGAATGACCGGGCTGCTTCTGGAAACCGATCTTTCGGAAGAGCAATCGGAATTCGTTCAGATCGTCCGCACGAGCGGCGACTCGCTCCTGACGATCATCAATGACATTCTGGATTTCTCAAAGATAGAGTCGGGACGATTGGATATCGAAACGATTCCCTTCCCCCTGGATGACTGCATAGAAGAAGCCCTCGATCTCGTCTCGGCCCGCGCCGCGGAAAAAGGGCTTGACCTCGCCTACATCCTCGATGAAACCACTCCTCGCGCAATCGTCGGCGACATCACCCGCCTGCGCCAGATACTGGTCAACCTGTTGTCGAACGCAGTCAAATTCACCGAGGAAGGCGAAGTGGTGCTGACCGTCACCGCTTCTGCCAAAAATGGGGGACGGGCGATGGGGGATGGGGGATGGGAGGCGCAAGAGGATGAAGCAACAAAAGAACCGAGGAGTGAGAGTGATGAGTCACCCATCACCCATTACGAAATTCAATTCGCCGTCCGCGACACAGGCATAGGCATCCCTGAAGACAGAATTAATCGATTGTTTCAGTCATTCTCTCAGGTTGATTCTTCGACCACTCGTCAGTACGGCGGCACGGGGCTTGGTCTTGCCATCAGCAAAAAACTCGCTGAACTGATGGGCGGAAGGATGTGGGTGGAAAGCTCCAAGGGCCGGGGATCGACTTTTTACTTTACTATCACAGCCGAGGCTGCGCCCTCTCAACCGAGACTCCACGCTTCAGGCTTTCAAACTCAACTCACGGGCAGGCGGCTGTTGATAGTCGATGACAATGAAACCAACCGCCGAATACTGATGAATCAAACTTCTTCGTGGGGCGTTGAGAGCAGGGCCGTATCCGGCGGCGCGGAAGCTCTCGATCTGTTCCGACGGGGAGAAGTCTTCGATCTCGCTCTGCTCGACCTGCAAATGCCGGAGATGGACGGAATGACGCTCGCACGCGAGATTCGCAAACTAGATCGGGTGATTCCGCTCATAATGCTTTCTTCCAGAGCGATGAGCAAAAGCGAGGCGCAGGAGCGGGAAGGCATCGATTTTGCCGCGTTTCTCATCAAGCCACTCAAGCCCTCTTCCCTGTTCGACGCGCTGATAAGCGTGATGGTCGAACAGCGTCAAAAAGAAAAGCGCGCTCACCCGTCAGAGAATCTGTCTCGCGCGATGGCCGAGGTTATGCCTCTGCGAATACTCGTCGCCGAAGACAACGCGGTGAATCAGAAAGTGGCCCTCCGCATGCTCGGACGTATGGGATACAGAGCGGAGGTTGCTGCAAACGGACTTGAGGCTATCGGCGCGCTCACCCGTCAGAGATTCGATGTCATACTGATGGATTTGCATATGCCTGAGATGGATGGGCTGGAAGCGACTCGCCGCATAATCGAGAGATGGTCTGAGGACTCGCGCCCGCGCATCATCGCAATGACGGCAAGCGCGCTCGAAAGCGACCGCGAAGCCTGTATGAAAGCCGGAATGGATGACTACATCACCAAGCCCGTGAAGATCAACGAACTCAAAGCATTGCTCGAACGCGCCGCGTCGAAAACATCCACTGCGACGCGAGCCGAGGAAGCGAGCGGCGAGGCGGGAGCCATAGACCGGACAACTCTTGAAACTCTGCGCGAGTTTCAGGCTGCTGGCGAACCGGACATAGTGGCGGAGTTGATAGAAATGTTTTTCGAGGATACGCCCGTGCGACTCACTGCCATACGCGAGGCCGTCCGCTGTGCGGATGCTTCGAGGCTCGCCGGCGCTGCGCACGCGCTCAAGGGCAGCAGCGCCAATCTGGGCGCGGCGGGGATGTCGGCGTTGTGTTTGAAACTGGAAACTCTGGGGCGGGCCGGAACTGTCGAGGGAGCCGACTCTCTGCTCGCCCACCTCGAATCGGAATTTCTCCGTGTCCGCGAGACGCTTGCCTCCGAGACGAGCGCGGTTTGAGCTATTGCTGCTGCTGCGAGGCGCTGGCCTTCACAGCCTGCACGCGAGCGATGATTTCATAGAACAGAGGTTTGGCATCTGGCTCGCCGCGTTTTATCGATCCGGCATCGATGGTCGTTTTGCCCGTAGGGCTTTTGACTGTTATGAAGAACCTGCTCTGCTGGCCAAGTTTGAGCACATCGACGAATATGCCCGGCTCCTGACGGTCGAAGAATCGCGTTATCATGTGACGCGCGTTTCCGACATTCTGATCAGTTTGAGCGAACTTACGGGCCTCAAGCATTATGGCTTCGAAGATATCTATTTGTATCTGTGTGAAAGTATCGGCCACGTAGCGGCCTTCTCCGTCGCTCAAAGACATGCTGTAGCGCCCCGCAGGGCTGGCCATCGCTTCGATGTAAAACCCCGTGCCTGATGGCGGAACCAGCTTCTTCACCGTCCTGCTTTCAAGCCACTCGCGTTCCTCCGGCTTGAGTTCCCGCGGTGGCGGTGGCGGCTTCGTCGGCTGTTGCGCCGCCAGAGTGGAGGGCAATAACAAAATCACACTCATCGCAAGGGCTAAAAGCATCGAGTCAATTTTATCGCGTGTCCTCATAACTAAATCGATAATTCTAACGCGCCAATGATGAGCGAGTTTCGTTTTGAGATCAAACGGTCGAGACAGGCTGCTCTTCCTGAGCGCCGTCGGCAAATTCGAATGCTTCGACAGCCGCCTCGTCTTTCTCCTCGACCGATTCGAGTATCTCTTCTTCGCTGGGCAAATGCCCTTTGGAGCGAAGTCCCTCGAAGGCGTAGATCACTCCTCCGGGCAGACTCGTTATCACCAGAACTCCAAGCCACAGAAAAGCCAGAGCCGCCGCCTGAGCTTCGGTCGCGCCCACGGAGCCGAAAAAAACTATGAAGGAAAACTCTCGCCACCCCATGCCGTTGACCGATACGGGTATCATCGTGATAAGCCCTATGGCCGGAATGAAGACCAGATAATCGACCCACCCGCCGCTGGTCTCAAGTCCTATGGCACGGGCGGCGAGCATGCTCACGAGGCTGCATCCGAACTGCACGCCGAGCGAGACGATCATCGTGACCGCGATCAATCCCCATTGCCCACGATAGGAGTTCACGGACTCGAAGAGGTGTTCGACCCTCTCATCGGCTCTCTTCATCCTCAGCAGGACGAGCAGGCGGTGAAGCAGGTTATAGGTCGGGCGATAAAACAGCGCGAGGTTGGCAAGCGCGAAAGCGACGGCGACGAGTATGAAAACAGGGCCGAGCATCACTCCCCTGATGCTCGTTTGTCCAGCCATCGCCGCCACAGTAGCCATCACGAGGAGCGCGCTCATTCCGAGGTCGCGGTCAAAAAACACCGATGCGGTCGAGCGGCTCAGGCTCTTCGTCTCCTTCAAACTCTTAGTCTGTTTGTTGAGATAGTAGATACGGAAAACATCTCCGCCGATCCCTGTCGGCATGAAGTTGTTGAAGAACATGCCGAGCAGATAAAACTGAAGAAGCTTCGTGTAAGGAACTTTGAGTCCTAGAGGGCGAAGCAGCAAGTACCAGCGATAGGCGCTCAATCCCTGAATGATGAAATAAACCGCGATGGCGGCGACGAAATATAGAAGTTCAGCCCTCTTGAGTATGTCCCACAGATGGGCCACATCGATCTTGCTGAATATCCAGATGTAGAGGCCGATGCTTACGGCTATCTTCAGAACGGTTATAACGGTCTTCTTCATCTTTCGTCGCTGGATCGATCCCTGTTGGAAACAAGCACTGCTTGCGGGAATTCCTTTCTCTCAAAAATGCTTTTCAACTTTACTTGAAACAACGGACACGTGGCAAGAACATAACTTTCAGGCAAAGCATCTTTCACCCGTGTGTAGTCCTCTTGAGTCATCAGGCAATAAACTTCCCTCTCAGACGATAAAGTACGGATGAGTTCTTCCTCGTCGTAGTATTCAAAAACAGGGCGGCGCAGATAAAACGCCATGCTGGGAGAAGCGAGTCTGAAGTAACCGGCCATCGCATCACTATCGGCGCGATTTTTTATGATCTCGCAAAACTGACGCGCGGGTTTGAATCGCTCGAAGTCGGGAAGAACGGCAAGCACGAAAAAATAATTCGCGACTATCACCGCAAGCGCAGTCGTCGCTACAGCAGCGAAATCTTTTCTGGAAACGATCAAAGCGATTGCAATCGATCCGCCTGCTGCTGCCGCCCAGCCTATCGCCGTCGCCCCTGACAGGCGAAACGGAGACACGGGCTGAGAGGACAGATAAATCACTATCGCTCCGAGTATCGCGATGAGCGCGGCGATAATTGCGGTTGCCGTTCTCACAAGCAATCTTCGCTCGCCGAATCGCGCGAGCAGCCCGCCGATGATCGCCGAAGCCGCCGAGTAAGCGGGAAGTATGTAGAGGTCTTCCTTGTTTCTCGACAACGAAAAGAAGACGACGATCACCGCCACCCAGATTCCGAGCAGCGCGCCGCGCTCTCGGCTTTCATCCTGCGACGAAGGCATCGATATCCGTCTGAAAGCGAGCCACGCAGCGATGATTAAAAAAAGCGACCACGGGAATAGATCGCCGAGCATCACCGGAAGGTAAAAGAAGACGCCGCGGCGCGGCCCCCATACCGGCTCAGTAAATCGAGAGAAGTTGTCTTTGAAGATGAACGACTCGATGTAGCCCCAGCCGTGCTGCTCGTAGACAGCCACGTACCACGGCAAGACTATCAGCGCGACTATCAACGCTCCCAGAGGCAACATCATCTCTCGCAGGCGAGAGAGTTTTTTGAAAGCGGCGAGATAAACGAGAAACGCAAGAGCGGGAAGCGCGGCGGCAATCGGCCCTTTGGTCATCACGCCAAGCCCGACCGACGCATACATCAGCGCGAGATACGTTCGTCTGCGATGCGGATATTTTTCGGCCATCAGGAAAAACATCAGCACTAGAGCCATAAAAAGGGCGATGTAAACATCGATGATTATCCTTCGCGAAAACATCAGAAACCGCGGCGACGCGGCCAGCGCTATCGCGGCGAACAGTCCTGCTTCGACTGTATAAACCGTTTTGGCGATGACGAAGACTGCCGCGATAAGCGCGATGGCTCCGAGAGCTATCGCCAGCCGCTCGGAGGATTCCGATACGCCGAAGATTTTATAGAATGCGGCGACTATCCAGTAACTCAGCGGGGGTTTGTTGAACCGGGGATTGCCGTTGAACGACGGGTTGAGGAAGTCGCCGCTTTCGATCATCACGCGCGGAGTTTCCGTATAGAAGGCTTCGTTTGAATCCCACAGAGATGACGCGCCGAGATTGAGAAAAAATGGCGCGACGGCGAGCAACAAAATGATGAGCAATGCGGTGGGCAGTGGTCGGTGGGCAGTGGTCGGTGGTCGGCTAAGAGAGGAGTTAGCGCAATTCATAAATCGTGATCTTTGTAAAAAGAGCGCCTTACGAAAGAATTGATATCAGGCCCGACGGCAACCTTCAAAGATGAAGCGGCACCGACCACTGACCACCGACCACTGCCCACTGCCTACTGCCTGTTGTCGAACTGAATGACGATGGGTTGTTTTTCGCGGATGACTTTGAGAGAGAGAATTTTTTTCTGATAAGCGAAGACGCTGCGAAGAGAAGCGGTCGAGAGCGACTGGCGCTGATCCGCGCCGACTACGACATCTCCCGTTTTCAGGCCCGCGCGCTCGGCTGCGCTCCCCTTGGTGACGGCTTTAATCAAAACGCCGCTCCTCGTTCCGAAGTGACCCGCCAGTTGCGGATTCAGGTCGCTGATGATCACTCCGACCGACGACAGCTTGACGCCGTATGTGCTTCCGCCAGTGAAGGAAGGAAAACTTCCCTGCCTGCTTTGCAGATCGAGGAGGCGCTGTCGCTCCTGAAGGCGACTGATTTCGAGTCGCAGTTCGCGTTGAGCCTCGCGTATCTCCAGCGGAGACATATCCTTGCGCTCGCTGTAGCTTTGAAGCAAAGCCTGAAGATCGCGCAACCGCTCTTCGATCTGCTCGCGACCGGCAACCTGCATCTCCCATGTGCGGTCTATCCAGTCGGGGGTCGGAGCGGTGAAAGATCGCGCGCCGAGTGCGACATTCATTTCTATCGGCTTGCGATTCCTGATGGCGCGCACATGGGCCGCGTGGCCCGCGGGCGAGGATGAAAGTTTGGCGGTCATATCCGACGTGCCTGTTATGTCGAAATCGTCGAGGCGCACGATCACGTCGCCCGGAAGTATTCCGCCCACAGCACCGGGGCCGTCGGGGGTCACTTCTCTCACGATCACGCCCGCCTTGCTTTCGATACCGAGAGCCATTCGCTCCGCATCCGGCAGTTGAGCGAGGCTTTCGCCGATGATGCCGATCCAGCCGGAGGCCACGCTGTCCTGTTTTTCTATTACGCGGCGGGCTATGGTGTCGCGCAGGAAATCTACAGTGAAGAGATAAGCCCTTCCGACTCCGGCGTACTGAGCCATGCCCATTATGCGATTTTCAGTCGTGGCCACGACGCTTCCATCACTTCGCGAGAGCAGCGTGTCGGAGCGAAGCGCGAGCGCGCCGCGCGCCTTTGAATAAAGACTGTCCTTTCCTATTCGCCCCTGTCGCTTCTTGATCCACGGCAGGATATAAACCTCTTTGATCTTTTCTCCCGTGGCGGCTCTGGGCGTGACATCGACGCTGAATATGAAAACATCTTCCGGCGCAGAATCGAAGGAAGCGAATTCGGGCAACTCGATTTTCAGCCGAGGCACTTCGAGTATGGCGAATCCTGTCGGGCAATCTACGCCCACGAGTCGCGCTTCGAAGGTCTGCCCGTCGGCGTTCATGACGGAAATTTTCTCATTCTTATCCTGCGGATTGAGATAGGCGAGGCGCGTTATTATGTGGCCCTTCGCATCGAGCGCGAGGCCGGTGGCGATATTTATCACCTCGTGCGGAGCCGAGCCGGGAGCGCCGACACCGCCTTTATTCTCGCGGCGCATTCTTTCGAGCAGCTTCTGAAACTCGACCGTATGAACGACCGTCACCACGCCGCGCACATCCTGTTTTGCGGCGGGTTGCTGCGCGAGCGCGAGCGGGGCCAGAGCCAGAAGAGCGATCAAAGATTTTGCAAAGCTATTCTTCATAAACTCCCGGTTGATCAAAACGAAGCCTTTGCGAGTCGCGCCACAGGCGCGCTGCTCGTGCCGTAGAGATGCGGCTGCGCGCCGACGCTGACGGTAAAGATCGGCACTTCCCTGTCGCCTCGCTCTCCGCGCACGATGACCATATGCGGATCGAGAGCCGCAAGGCCAGGATCGATCCGAGATGAAGACCGTTTGTTCGTCCGCGAATGGACACGAGTAATCCCGTCGGTGGTCGGCGGGACTACTGCGACTTCGTCGTCCTTAAATGGAGGTTGTGGTGCGATGGCTTCAGGCGGTTGAGTCGAGCCGGGGCTGGCCGATTCATCAATGCGCGCCTGATCCGACGGCGTTGGATTCTCAACGAGCGCGTACTGTGCGACGAAGATGACGATTACTGCCGCTGCCCCGGCTGCGCTCAACCGCAGGAGAGCCGCGGGCGCAAGCCATGAAAAAGCCGGACGCGATTTCGCCGATTCGAGACGCGCTCTGAGCGCGGCATCGAAATGAGCCGGAGCCTGAACTCTCGCTTCGGATGAAATCAACTCTCTCAGTCGCGATCTTTCATCGGCAAAGCCGCGGCAGCCTTCGCACGAAGCGACGTGACCCGACACTTCGAAGGAAAAATTGTCGGGTCGGTCGGCTTCGTCTATCTGCTTCCTGATTGCGTTACACCCCATCATATTTCCTGCTTTCATATGTACGCGCTCAGTTTCTCCTTGAGGAGATTGCGGGCGCGGTTGATTCGGGACTTAACAGTCCCTTCCGATAAACTCAGCACTTCGGCTATCTGATCGTAGCTCAGTCCTTCGACATCGCGAAGGACGAGAGCCGAGCGATACTTTTCGGGGAGCGAAGTGATGGCGCGCGCGACGGCGCAGCGTCGTTCATCTTCGATCATCGTTTCATCTATGCGAGGCGCGAGGTCAGGCGGATCGATTTCGACCGTCTCGCCGTCATCGTTGACGAATGGTGAAAAGAGCGAAACGAATCTCCGGCGTTTGCGTCTGCGCAATTCGCTGATGGCGAGGTTCGACGCGATCCGATAGATGTAGGTCGAGAAACTGTAATTGGCCTGATAGCGCGAGGCCGAAGTGAAAATCCGAATGAAGGTTTCCTGCGCAAGTTCCACCGACCTGTCATAGTCATCTATCATTCGATAGACGAAATTCGTTATCGGATTGCGATAGCGGCGCACGATCTCCTGAAAAGCAACCTCATCGCCGTCGCGAATAGCCGCAATCAGTTCGTGATCGCTTGCCGCTTCCGTTGACCGACTGCTGCCTAACTGTACCGCCTGCGCCTGATGAGTGAGTGTTGACATTAGGCCGTGCCGTTTCCCCGATTTGAGTTAACTCTCCATCATTATACCGATTACTGACACGCCGATGTAAAGTCAAAGTTCCCGAAGTTGAGAGCCGCGTGCGGGATCGACTTGGGCAGTTCAGTTATGGGAAATAGAACGCGGATAACACGGATTGGGCTGATTTTCACGGATCATATCAGCGTAAATCCGTTCGATCCGCGTCCGATGCGGGCTATTCCTCTTTATACCGCCGTTTTCTCTTTCACCCATCGCCGCACCATCGGCACGGCGAATTCTCCGGCATCGTTTAGAACATCGTGATCGCGCAGCCATTTTCTAGCAGCGGGAAAATCGGGCGGCGCGTCTCCTGCGATGATCGTGCGGAGAATCATTCGACCCTGCTCGCCTGCGTCGCTCCAGACATTGGCGAAGTAATCGCTGCCGCTTCCCAGTGCGCGAGTAATCGCCTGCTCCGCGTCATCAGCAGTCGCTTTTTTGCGCTGCTGCTCGTTGAGCAACTGAACCAGTTCGAAGGCCACACCTTGCGTGAGGAACGGCTGACCATTGGTCGCAGTGATTATCGTATCGAGAGCGCCGTCGGCATAAGTCATGTCGAATTCGGGGATGGGCGTAGTGAGCAGAGGCATGACTTCTTCGCGTGTGAGAAAACTGACCCGGATACGTCGCGCGCTGATGAAGCGATCAGTCCACTGCGGGCCGAGTTCCTGAAAAGTCCGCGCGCCCGTGAACATCAATATCACTCGCGGGCGATGCTGAAGCAGATGACGGAGCGCGTCAAGAAACGCCGTACCCCAGCCGGCGTCGAGTGCGGATTGAAGTCGTTCATACTCATCCATGCAGAGCAGCACGCGAAGGCCATCAGGCATCTTTCGCTCTACGCCGCCGAGCCAGTCATCGAAGGCGGCGAACGGCTCGCGTTCGAGCATCGCACTGGTGAGCGGTTCCATCGTGACGCGCTTTCTTCGCAAACCTTCGCTGAGAGCGCGCGAAAGATATCGCAGCAATGCGGAACGGCTCTCGGTGATAGCGGGATTCTGGCAATCGATTAAGGCGGGGGCGAAGTCGGGGCCGAGGAGTCGAGGCAGTTGATTGAGTATGCTGGTTTTTCCCATGCGCCGCGGGCCGTGGAGCAGAAGCGTCGGCGTCTGCCCCGCGCCGAGTATGCTTGCTTCGATCTTCTTAACGATGTCGCGCCTTCCGGTGAATACGTTGTACTCGGTTTCGACAACTGGATTGCCGAAGACGAACGGATTGGGAATCTCACGCGATGCTTCGGCCAGCGCCTTGATTGTTTCGAGTTCTGCATCGAGCAGACTGCGCCACTTGTTCGCCGCTTGAAGCAGACGCGGCGCGAATCTTCCTCGCGCCGCGATCAGGCTACGCTGCAATGATTCGACTTCGGTTATCGCGCGACGGAGTGCTTCGGCCTTTCGATACGCATTGTCGAGGATGAGATATTGCCCGATGTGCTGCGCTGCCCGGTCGAAGCGTGGCAGGGCAGATGTCAATTCATCGGGGAGATTGGCGGGAATATCCGTCGTCCAGTTCAGCTTGTCCGTCACATCTGCAAGTTTTGAGAGAGAACTCGCTTTCAGATCATTGACGGCTAATTCGACAAGCGCGGCAAGCGCGACGCGGCGAGGGAGATTGTGTTTCTCTATAACGAAGGCGACTTGTCGAAAACCTTCTTCCCTGTCCTGCTGTGTAAATAGAGCAAGCAGTTTGGAAGCAAACGGCAGAGGCAGCCATATCGATTCATTCCACACAACGGGGCATAACTGCCAAGCTCGCGCGGTTCGATGCGGCCACCATCTTGCTGTCAGATAAGCAATGATGCTGACAGCGATATTCAGCGGATACATTACGATCCTAAAATGAGTTAGCAGGAACGCAATGCTTCCCACAGCGCCGAATATAATGCCTCCCCCAAGGTCGCCTCCTATAAGGCCATATCCAACACCTCCAATAATGCCAAGCGGAACGCTGAAGGCAATATCTCGATCAACACCGAACACAATGCCGACCATAATGCCCGTCCTAAAACCAACCGAGACGCCGAACGCAGCACCGAACACAACACCTCCCACAACACCTTCTGGAACACCCCCTGTAAGACCTCCCACAACACCTCCCGCAACACCGAACGCTATGCTTCCCGCAATGCCTGCCATAATGCCGAGTGTAACGCCGTACCCAACACCTCTCCACGAATCCATCCATCTGTAGGCGATGCCGAATGCCTCGCAGATGTATCCGACAATGAGGTTTCCGACAACAGCCAGCGCAACCATCCAGGGGAACATTTTCAGAACGTAGAGGTATAGTTCTTTGAGACGCGGGGATCCGAATTCTTCCGCATATTGCGTGGGCCAGAACAGGAGAAGGTAAAATTGTCTGAGCGACCAGAGGAGGTATTCTTTCATCGCGGCAGGCTCACCATCCGGCAGGAATATGATTGCTCATATCGTCCGCCGCCTTTCGCATCGCTGTCGTGAGACTCTCGCCGCTCTCCTTCGCTTCGATCACATGAAAACACGCGACCTGCAAAGCGAGCGGATGGCCTTTCGCGAATTCCACTACTGCCGCCTTCTCATCCTGCGTGAAAGACGGAATGCCCGGGCGGTGTATGGCGATGAAATCTTTCGCGTCTTCTTCCTTAAAATGTCCGAGGCGCAGAAGCGGGAACGTGTTGTAAAAAGGCGATGTCGGGTCGACGGGGTCTGTCAATTCGCCGAGCGTTTTTTGCGAAGCGGTGACGATTGACATCCCCTGCTGCCCGCAAGAGCGCAACGTTAAAAAGAAATCACGAGTGAACTCGTCACAACGCGAAAACGGTTCCCTGAACTCATCCATGCACAACACGGGGCGCACTCTCTGTGAAATCATGGCCTCGACTCGCTCAGCAAAATCCGCCAAACTCGTGGCGCGCTCCGCCCAGCCGAATTTCTGACTGACCATCGCAAGCCATCCCGACAACGTGAACGCGCGCGGGTCCTGCAAACTCAGGTAAGCGACCTTAGCCTCCTGTTTCCACTCGTGCGCGACTCGTTCGATCTGCAAAAGCAGAGACGTTTTGCCTATGCGTCGCGGGCCGACGATCTGACAGTTCTGATTTCCATTCAGATAAGCGCGGAGTGTGCGCTGTTCGTTGTCGCGGTCGAAAAAATCTTCAGCCCTCGTGATGCCGCCGCGCCATATGAATGGATTGAGCGTGTGTTCGATTTCGCCGAGCCATTCGATCAGGCGATAAATTCTCACTTCTCCCGCCACGCCTTTGAGCGGTATCACGCCGACTTCTTCAACTATGAATTCGCGCGGATGAAGTTCATTTTTCACCTTCTCGGTAAAATACACTTCACCGCGCGGCCCTTTCGCGCTGACTCGGGCGGCGAGGTTCGCGGCATTCGCCCGCAGGTCTTTGTTTTCCAAAACGACCGCTTCGCCGAAATCGATCCCGACGTGAAGATCGAACTTGAGGCGGTCGTTCGTCTGAGCGTCGTTTCGCGCTCTGACTCGTTGTTGAATCACGAACCCGCATCGGACGGCATCGGCGCAGGAGCGAAATTCGATCATATGGCCGTCGCCTGTGTCTTTCAGCACAGCGCCGCGGCACTGGCGTACAGCTTCCGCCGTGAGGTCTTGCTGATCGCGAGCGACCTTCCTGATTTCTGCTGGCGTGCGTTCGGCCATGCCGGAAGTGGAATCTATCTGATCGGTGAACATCACGACTTTCAATTCAGTAGTCATCGGAGCCTCCGGGCGAAAGCGGATCGGCGAGCGAAAAACACGGCGATACTTTCAGGGCAATGTCATTAATTTAAGCCGAAAGTATTGTCGAAACTCTTTGGAGTGCAGTGACAAGGTATCGCTTTTGACTTGAAACAAAAGCTGCGACAAGTCGCAGCACTCGAAATTGATTCGCGAATGCGTTTGAGAATTACGCTGACTTAATGACTCTTTTCTTTCAGGGTACGATTTATCGCAGAAGGCTTCGATTGTCAACTCGTTCGCGATCTTGCGCATGGTTGACAAACATCTTTGCGCTTATAATAATGACTATCTTTTGCGCAAAGCGGTTTTTCGTTCGCCATCGCAACATGCGATGATCGTTTTGCGCGAGGCGCGCGCTATGATCATCGTCGTCGGCCAGATAAGCGAAGAAGACGGATTGAGGATTCATCACCTCTACCCGGAAGGAGAGCCTCATCTCGAAGAAACGGACAGCCGCATCAAAGGCCGCCCCGCTCTCTCTCTTACAGCCACACGCACGGGCGACGAGGTGCGACTCGAAGGCAAACTCAAGGCCGAGGTCGAGTTCGATTGCGACCGATGCCTGAAGGTTTTGTCTCAGCCCATTGACCAGACCTTCGACCTCGTTTATATTCCACCCCTCAAACCTTCAGGCTCGCACGACGAAAAAGAGCTTGGCAATGACGATCTCTCGGTGGGATTCTATCAGGGTCAGGCTCTTGACCTGGACGACGTGGTGAGAGAACAGGTCGAGCTTGCGCTGCCGATGTCGAGAGTTTGCAAGGAAGATTGTCTCGGCCTTTGCCAGCAGTGCGGCGCAGACCTCAACGAAGGCCGATGCCTTTGCGAAACAAGCGAGAACGATCCGCGATGGTCGGCGCTCAGAGAATTGAAATTCGATAATTGAAGGAGTCATCCATAATGCCGAATCCGAAACGCAAACATTCAAAATCACGCACAGGCAAGCGTCGGGCGCACGACCATATCTCGACGCCTGCCTATGGAACCTGCCCCAACTGCGGCAAGCCTCGCCCGCCTCATCGCGTCTGTCCCGAATGCGGTTTCTATCGCGGAAGAGTCGTCATCGAAAAAGAGCAGGAAGAGTAAACGCGACTGACAGCGCAGGCTGCTGCGCCGAGTTGATTATGCTGAAAATCGCAGTGGACGCAATGGGCGGCGATTTCGCCCCCACCAACGAGGTCGAGGGCGCTGTCGAGGCTGCGCGCGATCTCGGCGTCGGCGTCATCCTCGTGGGCCGCTCCGAACAACTCAGGGCCGAGCTTCATAAACATAGCGCCGCCCTCGGAACGACCGGACGTTTATCGCGCAACTCGCGCATAGAAATCGTCGACGCGACAGAAGTCATTACTATGGACGACCCTGTTGCGACTGCCGTGCGCAGAAAGAAAAACAGTTCTATCCGCGTCGCCGCGAAACTCGTGCGCGACGGTCACGCTCAGGCGTTGGTGAGCGCAGGCAACACCGGCGCGGCTATGATGACCGCCAAACTCGTCATCGGCACTCTTCCGAAAGTCGACCGGCCAGCGCTGGCCGCCGTGCTTCCGACGCTTTCACGTCGCGGAACGGTGCTTCTCGACGTGGGCGCGAATGCCGAATGCAAGGCGTCGCACCTTTATGATTTCGCCGTGATGGGATCGCTCTTTTCGAGCGTCATCGTCGGAGTTCATAACCCGAAGGTCGGATTGCTTTCAATCGGCGAGGAAGAAATCAAAGGCAACGATCTCACGAAAGAAACTTTCAAGCTGCTCAAAGGCTCAAGCATCAACTTCATAGGCAACGTCGAAGGGCGAGATATGTACACGGGCCAGTATGACGTGATCGTATGCGACGGCTTCACAGGCAATGTCGCGTTGAAGGTCAGCGAAGGCGTATTCGAGTTGGTCGTGCGAGTATTGAAGGAAGAACTCGAAAGCTCGATTCAGGCCAAAGCCGGAGCAGTGCTGACGCGGCCCGCGTTTCAACGATTCAAGAAGCGATTGCATCATGAGGAATTCGGCGGCGCTCCGCTCTTAGGCATTAAAGGTATGACGATAATCTGTCACGGCAGTTCAAGCCCGAAAGCGATTCGCAACGCTATTCGCGTGGCTCGCGATTACTGCAACGGACAGATGAACGAAAGGATAGGGCTTGAACTGGGCGTGCCGGTTATGCTGGCGAGTCAGGCATGAGAATCAGGGGATAGGGAACAGGTTACAGGGAACAGAGCAGGATCGCTTGTCCCCTACAACCTGTCACCTGTAACCTGTCACCTAATGATGAAAACAGCGTTCGTCTTTCCGGGTCAGGGTTCTCAATACGCAGGGATGGGCCGCGCGATGGCCGATGACTTCCCTTCGGCAGCCGCGGTTTTTGAAGAGGCGGATACTGCGCTTGGATTCGCTCTCTCGCGGCTCTGCTTCCTCGGCCCGGAAGAAGATTTGAAACTCACGGCCAACACTCAACCGGCGATACTCACGACTTCGATAGCCGCCTTGAGAGTATTGGAAGAAAAAGTCGCGCCGCCTGATTTCGTCGCGGGCCATTCGCTCGGCGAATACAGCGCGCTGGTCGCTGCGGGTTCATTGAAACTTTCTGCTGCGGTTGCAGTCGTTCGCAGGCGCGGCGAGTTTATGCAGGAAGCTGTGCCTGCGGGCGCAGGCGCGATGGCTGCAATTCTCGGCTCTCCAGTGGAAACGGTCGAGGCAGTGTGTCGGGAAGCGTCTGAGACGGGCGTCTGCTCGCCCGCAAATATCAACTCGCCCACGCAGACGGTCATCGCAGGCAGCAAAGAAGCGGTTGAACGAGCGGTCGAGATAGCCAAATCGCGCGGCGCGCGCAGGGCCGTATTGCTTCAGGTGAGCGCGCCGTTTCATTGCGAGTTGATGAAGCCTGCGGCTGAAAAACTCGCGGGCGCGCTTGCAGAAATCGATTTTTTGGATTTGAATATGCCGCTTGTCACCAACGTAGATGCGGCGATCATTCGTCGGGCGAGTCAGGCTCGCGAATCGCTCTTTCGACAGGTCGCTTCGCCCGTCCGTTGGAGCCAATCGATTCAACGACTGATCGATGAAGGCGTGATGAGATTCGTCGAGATTGGGCCGGACAAGGTTCTTTCAGGTTTGATTCGTCAGATCAATCGCGACTGTCAGGTGTTGAATGTCGAAGACCGACAGTCGATGGAAGCGACCATTGCCGCGCTCGACCGATAGAGATTGGATTTCACACATGAAATCCCTGAAGCAAAATTCAATTCAGGAGGAATCAGGAAAATGGCAGAAGGTTCCGTCGAAGAAAGAGTGAAGCAAATCATCGTTGACGAGCTTGGCGTGGATGAAGGCGAGGTCACGCCCAATGCGCGCTTCATCGATGACCTCGGAGCGGATTCTCTCGATACGGTCGAACTCGTGATGAGATTCGAAGAGGAATTCAATATCGAGATACCGGACGAGGACGCCGAGAAAATTCAAAGCGTGCGCGACGCTATCGATTACATCGAGAAGCACGTCAAGTAGTTCGCGCTTCTCAACGTGGAGGCTCACTTGAATCGTCGTGTCGTTGTCACAGGCATCGGCCTAATTTGCGGATCGGGCCGCACGAGTGAAGAAGTGTGGTCGAATTTGCTGGCCGCCCTTCCGAGCATCGGCCCAATAACGAGATTCGACACCTCAAACTTTCCCGTGCGCATAGCCAGCGAGGTCAAGGACTTCGATCCTCTCCGATTCATCGAGAAGAAAGAAGTCAAGAAGATGGACGTCTTCATCCATTACGCGGTCGCCGCGGCACAGGAAGCGATGGATGATTCGGGCCTGCGCGTCACGGAAGAAAACGCCGCTCGTGTCGGAGTCTACATAGGCTCCGGCATAGGCGGATTCGGAGTGATCGAACGAGAACACACGAAATTCCTCGAAGGCGGGCCGGGGAAAATATCGCCCTTCTTCATCCCCGCTGCAATTGTCAACCTCGCGGCGGGCCAGGTGTCGATTCGATTCGGCGCAAAAGGGCCGAACTCGGCCACCTGCACCGCCTGCTCTACGGGCGCGCACGCCGTGGGAGACAGCTTCAAACTCATCGAGCGAGGTGCCGCCGACGCTGTGATCTGCGGAGGCGCGGAAGGAGCCATTACTCCTATGGGAGTGGGCGGATTTGCCGCGATGCGCGCGCTCTCGACTCGCAACGATGACCCGATGCATGCAAGCCGTCCGTTCGACCTTGACCGCGATGGCTTCGTGATAGGCGAAGGTGCGGGCATTTTGATACTCGAAGAGCTTGAACATGCACGCGCACGCGGGGCGAAAATCTATGCGGAGATGGCAGGCTACGGAATGTCGTCGGATGCTTTTCACATCACCCAGCCTTCGGAGAACGGAGACGGGGCCGTGCGCGTGATGCTCAACGCTATCGAAGACGCAGGGATAGAGCCGCGCGAGATCGATTACATCAACGCTCACGGGACATCGACTTATTACAACGACAAGCTTGAAACCTTCGCCATCAAGCAGGTGTTCGGAGATTCGGCCTATTCTATTGCGGTCAGTTCCTCGAAATCGATGATGGGCCATCTGCTCGGCGCGGCGGGCGGAGTCGAAGCGGGGGTGATAGCTCTTGCGCTCAAGGATCAGGTCGCCCCTCCGACGGCCAATTACGAGAAGTCAGACCCGGAGTGCGACCTCGATTATGTGCCGAACAAAGCCAGAAAGATGCCGATTCGTTACGCGCTCTCGAACTCCTTCGGATTTGGCGGAACGAACGCGGCTCTGGTGATGAAGCGGTACGAAGACGGATGAAGAGAGAGATCGATGGCTGCCCGATTTATCATAAGCGAATACATAGAGCGGGCGATGGCCGAAGCAGAATACGACAAGTTGGAAGATGGTTCTTTTTCAGGGCGTATTCCTTCGTGCAAGGGTGTGATTGCGTTTGGGTCAAACCTTCGCGAATGCGAAACCGAATTGCGCTCAACCCTGGAGGATTGGTTGCTGGTGGGTTTCAAGCTGAAGCATCCCATTCCTGTCATTCATGGAATTGATTTGAACAAGGAACCGGAATATGAGCCGGTGGACACCATGTAAGCGAAGTGAGTTTATTCGCCGGTTACGAAAGCTTGGGTTTGATGGCCCATATTCCGGGACGCGGCATCAGTTTATGACTCATCAACAACACAGGCTGACAGTCCCATCGAATCAGGAGTATTCAGTGCCGCAACTGAGAATGATGATTCGGGAAGTTGAAATTATACTCGGTCGTTCTGTTGCAATTGAGGAATGGGATAGTTTGCCTTGAATGCGTTTCCAGGAAACGCATTCAGTGAAAGTTGTTCAACTGGCGATCAACTGAATCGTCCAAGCTTCAGCAGCCTGTCCGTCAGAGTCGCCCTGACCGACTCGGCAACAAACTTCATACATTCAAAGGACTGATATGAAAATTTGTGTTTGTCTCAAACAGGTTCCCAAGAAGGATTCGATTCTGAGAATCGCGCAGGATCAGAAATGGATCGATGAGCGCGACCTCAGCTATGAAATGAGTGAAGCCGACGCTTACGCTCTCGAAGAAGCTCTTCGCCAGAAGGAAGCGCACGGCGGTGAAGTGATCGTGACTTCGATGGGACCGGAGCGCGCCAGGCAGTCGATCAAGGAAGCTCTGGCGAAAGGCGCTGATCGCGCCATTCATCTCGACGACCCCGCCTTCGAACAGGCTACTGACGCCGCAGGCATAGGACGAGCGATTGCGGCGGCTCTCAAAGATGAAGGCTGCGATCTGATAATGACTGGCCTTCAATCCGATGATCACGGCTTCGGTCAGGTGGGGCTGATCATCGCCGAGCGATTGGGACTGGCAAGCGCGACCATCGCGATGGAAGTCCAGATAGAAACTGGCAGCGTGAGAGTCAAGCGCGAGCTTGAATCGGGCTGGTTTCAATGGGTCAGGGTTCCCACTCCTGCGGTGCTGACGATTCAATCGGGCATCAATCAGCTTCGATACGCGACGCTGAAAGGCATCATGGCTGCGAAGAAAAAAGAGATTCGCGAAGTCAAAGCCGCCGACCTCGGTCTTACGGCAGACGATCTCAAGCCTCTGCAAGCGGTCGAGCGCGCTTATGTGCCTGAAAAGAGCAAGCAGACCGAATTCATCGAAGGCAAACCCGCAGAGATTGCAGCCAAGCTTGTCGAGAAGTTGAAATTCGACGCGAGAGTTATTTAAGCAGTGGTCGGTGGTCAGTGATCGGTGGTCAGTTGTTTTTATATTTGAGGGTTACTATTGACCATAAAGTCGATCTTTTCGCAACATGCTGTTTCTAGCGCATTGCGAATAATCAATCTCTTCACCGACCACTGACCACTGACCACCGACGACTGCAAAAGGGAGGAATAATGAGCGAAGGGATTCTGGTTTTCATAGAGCAACGCGATGGCGCGCTTAATAAAACATCTCTTGAAGCCATCGTAGCGGCGCAGCGAATAGCCGCCTCGACCGGCGATAAAGTTTCAGCCGTCGTGCTGGGGCGCGGCATTGCCAACGTCGCGGCGGAAGTGGCGGCGAAAAAACTTGAGAGGGTCTACACCGTAGAAGACGACAAGCTCAACGAGTACACACCTGATGGATACGTCGGCGCGTTGAAGCAGGCGGTTGAAAAACTCTCGCCGCGCTTGGTCATTTTGAGCCACACCTATCAGGTGCGCGATTTCGCGCCGCGTCTGGCAACGACTCTCGGAAAGACGTTCGTGACTGACTGCGTGAGCGTTCGTGTTGACGGAAGTGATGTAGTTTTCACGCGACAGATTTTTCAGGGCAAGATCAACACTGATGTTCGCGTATCAGCCGAGCCGCCCGTGTTCGCATCGTTTCAGTCTGGCTCATATCGCGCCGATCTTGCGGAAGCGGGCGCGGCTCAGATCGAACAGATTGCCGTCGATATGTCGGCGGTGACGATTCGCACTGAGACTGAACCCAAGTTTCAGGAAGCGAAGCAGGCGGTCGATCTCACACAGGCACCGCTCATTGTCGCAGTCGGTCGCGGCATCAAGTCGCAGGATAATCTGCCTGTCGTTCAGGCGCTGGCCGAGGCTCTTGGCGCGGAGATAGCGGCGTCGCGTCCGATTTGCGATAACGAATGGCTGCCGATGGATCGCCAGATCGGGAGTTCGGGACAGACGGTCGCGCCCAAGCTTTACCTTGCAGTCGGCATATCAGGCGCGATTCAGCACGTCGTCGGAATGAAAAACTCGCAGACGATAGTCGCTATCAACAAAGACGCCGAAGCGCCTATCTTCGACATTGCCGATTATGGAGTGGTCGGCGATTTGTTCGAGATCGTGCCTGCGCTGACTGAAGAGATAAAAAAAGCGAAGGGATAGTGGGCAGTGCGCGGTGGGCAGTGGGCAGCCTTCGTAATCAATATTCAAACCTGATTTCCGAGATCGAATCTTTGACAGGAAATTTACTTCTCGGCACACTGCCCACCGCGCACTACCCACTGTAAAACTATGGAACGAGAAACTCTGGAAATGGATGTCCTGCTCGTCGGAGCGGGGCCAGCGAATCTTTCCTGCGCGCTGCACCTGTCGCGACTCGTAGCGGCGCATAATGAAAAAAACAAAGCGGGCCTCGGCGAGATTCAAATCGCCATCATCGAAAAAGCCGCCGAGATAGGCGCGCATCAACTCTCAGGCGCGGTGCTTGACCCCGCGAGCCTGCGCGAGCTTGTGCCTGATTTCGAAAAGAGCGCGCCACTTGAAGCGCCCGTGGGCGAAGAGAAAGTTTATTTTCTCACCGAGCGAGGAAAAATACCTGCGCCATTCATTCCGCCGCCGCTCAGAAACCATGGCAACTACGTCGTCTCGCTCAACAAACTCGTTCGATGGCTGGCCGAGCTTTGCGAAGCCGAAGGCGTGAACATCTTCCCTGAGTTTCCCGGATGGGAAATGCTCTACGATGGCGATGCGGTGACGGGTGTTCGCACGGGAGATAAAGGAGTGGACAAAGAAGGTCATCCCAAACCGAATTTCGAACCGGGCGTAGACATAGCGGCCAAAGTTACAGTGCTTGGCGAAGGCGTGCGCGGATCGCTCACCAAACAGTTGATGAAGAGATTGAAACTCGATGCTGCGAGCGACCCGCAGGTTTATTCCGTGGGAGTGAAAGAGCTTTGGGAAATGCCTGATGATCGCTTCCCTGCCGGGTCAGTGATTCACACGCTCGGCTGGCCTCTCGATTCGCGCACGTTCGGAGGTTCGTGGATTTATGGAATGAAGGATCGAATCATCAACGTGGGTCTCGCGGTGGGACTCGATTACCGCGATCCGAGAATCGATCCGCATCACGAGTTTCAGAAGTTCAAGACTCATCCTCTGATCGCGGAGTTGTTAAAGGATGGAAAGCTGATTCGCTACGGGGCGAAGGCGATGCCCGTTGGCGGCTGGTACACGATCCCGCAGCTTACCGCAGACGGCGTGATGATCGTAGGCGATTCAGGCGCGTTGTTGAATGGGGAAAGATTGAAAGGCATTCACACGGCTATCAGGTCAGGGATGATCGCGGCTGAGACGATATTCGATGCGTTGGTTGCGGGAGATTATTCGCGCAGTAAGCTTGAAGCGTATGAGAAGAAATTGAAAGAGGGCGAGGTGGGCAAGGAATTATACAAGTCGCGAAATTTCCATCAGGCATTCGATCACGGTCGTATGGTGGGACTCGTGGCGGCAGGAATTTCGATGTTCACGGGCGGGCGATTGCCGTCGCGTCTTGCGATCAAGGCGGGCCACGAGCATATGCAAAAGTTGGATGGCGACAAAGGTGATCTTTACGCGGATTTGAAATACGACGACAAGCTGACGGTTGCGAAGTTGACGGATGTTTACTATGCCAGCACTGCGCACGATGAAGATCAACCGTGTCATTTGAAGGTGCTTGATACGAACATCTGTATAGATAAGTGTACGGTCGAGTATGGGAACCCGTGCCAGAATTTCTGCCCTGCGAATGTGTACGAGATGGTGGAAGAAGGCGAGAAGCGAAGGTTACAGATAAATTTTTCGAATTGTGTACACTGCAAGACGTGCGACATTATGGACCCGTATCAGATCATAGATTGGGTTCCGCCCGAAGGCGGCGGCGGCCCGAACTATCGCAATATGTGAGACGAGTTAATCATCCTTTCCAAGCAGAGGTGGTATGAGTGTGAAGCATTCAATTCATTTCGCTTTCTGCTCATGACCCGTCATGACTATCGAAGAAAAAATCCACCGATTGGCCGACAGGTATTCGCGTGAACTCGAAGAACGGATGTCAGCGCGTGTGGCTGAGATGGAAAGCGATGACAAGTCGCACTATCTCATCTATCGGGTTTTGGGGATTACCGACGAAGAAGGCAAACTGATTGACGTTTATCAAAACAAAGGACGGTTTCTTTACAAGTACGCGGGCGCGTTTTTGGAAGAAGCTGCCTTACTATGTTTCAAAGAACGATTCCCACGCGCAAAGAAAGAGCGAATAGAAAACACGCTGGGGCGAAGGCCGAAACAGTTCGAAATTGACTGTTTGATCGGCACGGATGCAATAGAACTCAAGTGGCGCGATGCCACGACAGACGGAGACCACATAACAAAGGAGCATATGCGAATACAGACCATCAAAGCGCATGGCTATAAGCCTGTCCGGGTGATGTTTTATTATCCCAACCGGGAGCAGGCGATTCGGATTCAGCAGGCGTTGAAAACGATTTACGATGGTGTTGGCGGAGAATACTATGCAGGAGATGACGCCTGGGATTATGTATATAAGCGAACAGGGATTGACTTGAAAGGCATACTCCTTCAGATTGTCAGCGCCAGGAAAGATAGGAAGAAGCGATGAGCGTCTTGCATGGCGATTGTCTAACTGTCCTGCCGACGATAGGCGATGAAAGCGTCCAGCTTGTCTATCTCGATCCTCCTTTCTTCACTCAGAAAGATCATTCACTTCGCACGAGAGACAACTCAGCCGTGTACAGCTTTGAGGATCGCTGGTCTTCTCTTGATGAGTACCTGTCTTTCCTGAGAGAAGTATTAACCGAATGCAAGCGGATACTCAAAGAGAGTGGCAGCATATTTCTGCACTGCGACAAAACGGCCTCTCATCATCTTCGCATTTTACTGGATCAGGTATTTGGGAGCGACTATTTTCAAAGCGAGATAATCTGGGCATACAGACGATGGACTAATTCAAGGAAGGGTTTGCTCAACGCTCATCAGACCATTTATTTCTACACCAAAACAGATGACTTCAAATTCAATACTGTCTACACAGATTATTCTCCCACGACCAATATTGATCAGATTCTACAATCAAGAGTCAGAAATGAGTTCGGGAAAGCTGTCTATCAGCGAGATGAAAATGGTAGTATTGTATTCGGGCGCGAGAAAAAGGGAGTGCCTCTTTCTGATGTCTGGAACATTCCGTTCCTGAACCCGAAAGCAAAAGAGCGAGCAGGCTATCCGACGCAGAAGCCGATTCTTTTGCTCGAACGGATAATCAGCATTTCGACAGATAAAAGCGACACAGTTCTTGATCCGTTTTGCGGCAGCGGCACCACGATGGTCGCGGCAAAGCTTCTCGAAAGAGATTACACAGGCATCGATATTTCAGCAGATGCAGTCGAGTTATCCGAAAAGAGGCTTTGCGAGATGATCAAAACAGAGTCTCAGGTGTTGGAATCGGGGGAGGATAGTTATCTCGAAAAAACAGATTACGAGAGGAGCATACTGAGAGCATTGGACGCCGTGCCGGTAGAGCGGAACTCCGGGATCGATGGGTTTCTCAGATTTCATATCGATGATCGCCCGGTTTCGGTAAGGATTCAAAAAGAGCATGAAGATATAGAAGATGCTGAACGGAAGTTAATCAAAGCGAGCGAATCGAAAAACTGTAGTGTGATGATACTTGTCAGGACGCACAGGCAAAGCGCGCGGCTTTTCGAATCTGAGGTGATGAGCAGCAACCTTATGGTCATAGATTCTTACGATCTCCTGATCGATACCTGGCTAGAAGATCATGGATATTCGAATCAGCGATTGAATCGGAAGAGTCAGGCGGGGTGATAATGGAGATAAGATGCAAAGTTATGAGGGTGTACAGATTTTTGTGTAAACCGGCCCTCCAGCAATCTGATGAAAAAACCGTGTGTGTGTGTAAATCTATTCCTAGCAGGCTTTGCGGACAGCCAGCCGCTCGATGGCCGAGTCGGGG